>Ga0302123_10002006_pt1 | contig 14115 bp, 8 predicted proteins | sample CB21_321_MG_FD_203109 | JGI IMG/M metagenome (GOLD analysis project Ga0302123, IMG submission 203109) | Marine microbial communities from Western Arctic Ocean, Canada - CB21_32.1 | ecosystem: Environmental > Aquatic > Marine > Oceanic | place: Canada: Western Arctic Ocean | collected 2017-09-28 | reverse complement strand
GTTAATATCTGAATATACTATCGATGAAAATTCTCTTTTCATCGCTGGTCAGCCCAACCAAGTACCATCTAGTAATAACGGGTCAGCCTGATTTTCATCAACCAAACACCCATTTTCTATTATCAAATAACGATCAGCGATTCTTTTTGCCTGAAATGGATTATGGGTTGCCATCAATACCGAACCACCCAAGTTCGTGTGCTTTTTAATTAAATCTTCAAGAACCGAAACATTTGGCCCATCTAAATTCGAGGTAAACTCGTCAAGAACCAAAATATCTGGTTGACTAGCCAACCCCCTAATTATCGCTAGTCTTTGTTTTTCACCACCAGATAAGGTATTTGGTAACCTATCAAAATATTTTTCAAGACCAACTCTATTTAACCACCAAAAAGCTTCACTATTTTCAATTCCAGAATAACATAAATTATCTATTACATCACCCTGCATTACCACAGGTTGTTGGTGGATCATCAATATCCTCCCGGTTCTAGATATTTCACCCGACGACTGCATTTGCAAACCAGAAACCATCCGCAATATACTGGTTTTTCCCGAACCAGAAGCACCCAATATCGCAACACACTCTCCCCCCTTTAACTGTAAATCAAAACCATCGATTATTTTTTTATCATTAAAGGACAAACCAATATTATCACAAGAGATAGAATTGATTTCTTTATTGGAAACAGTTGGTTTTTTCCCTTGGGTAATTATTCTTTTTCTCCTCAACCAACCATCTTCTACAGCCAAGATAATCAAAGAAGCGATCATTGCAATAATAAGTAAAATCATACCCAAAAGAAGACCCTGTTCAAGCCGGCCCTGCTGGGTTTCAAGTACAATACTTGTAGTCAACGTCCTTGTATGGCCTGCAATATTACCCCCGACAATCATCACCGCACCAACTTCAGCAATAGCGCGACCAAAGGCCAACATCACAGCACCACCAACACCCCTTCTCGCTTCTATCAAATGAGTGATAACCTCTGGGCGAGAAATCCCCATCATCTTATATGTTTCAAGAACCTCTTTTGGTATCGCGGCCATCGAAGTCCACGAAACCCCCCATACCAAAGGTAGAATCAACAATGACTGAGCTATTATCATCCCCTGCACTGTAAATAATAATTCCAAACCACTAAAAATTCCTTGTTTAGAAAGCATCAGGTATACTGCAACACCAACAACAACCGGAGGCAATCCATACATCGCTCTAATAATAATCAACAAAATTCGTTTACCAGCGAAATTATTTCGCGCACAAATCGATGCAAGAGGCAACCCAATAATCAATGCAATAATAGTAGCAGAACCGGATACCAACAGCGATGTAAACACATCCTGCCACAGATTCATATCGATACGATAGAGATTAACATATCAATCTTATCGTCGACCCACATCCTCAAACAGAGACAACCTATCGCCCAAGTATGGCAGAAGTACCTTATTTCATTTCATTGGAAGAGGCGCTTCTTATCACAAAAAGCGTAGGACTTAATATTGAATCTGAAGTCGTGGATTTAGATAATGCACATGGCCGTATTCTTGCCCAAAGCCTTAGTCCAAAAGTCGACGACCCCCCTTTTGATAATTCAGCAATGGATGGCTATGCAGTATTGCATTCTGATACAACAAACCCCCCTACAAAATTAAACATTTCCGCAGTGGTTCAAGCAAGCGCTACCGTCACATTACCCACTTTAATAAGTGGAAATGCGATTCAAATAATGACCGGCGCACCCATTCCTCCCGGTGCCGATGCCATCATTCCCATCGAACACTGTGAGGTAAAGTCCGAGTCAATAATTATTCAAATCGAGGGAAAAAGACATTTTATTCGTAAACAAGGGGAGAATTTACAGGTTGGTAAAGAAGCATTAAGCCAAGGGTCGTTACTAACCCCTTCAAAAGTGGGTCTTTGCGCAACGATGGGTCATTGGCAAATCAAAGTTCAAAAACCCCTTAAAATAGCGATTATCTCAACCGGAGATGAATTAAAATCACCAGGTGAAGAATTACTCCCTGGGGAGATATACGAGTCAAACGCATTTGGATTATCTGGTTTGATCAAAATGATGGGGCATGAACCCATCAGGTATCCTAAGGTAGCGGATAACCTCGAAGGTCTGCGAAAAAGCCTTGATATCGCAGCAAAAGAATGTGATTTAATCTTAACATCTGGAGGGGTTTCAATGGGCGAATGGGATTTGGTTAGAAAAATAATGGAAGAGGAGGGAATGATAAAATTTTGGCGAGTAAAAATCAGACCAGGTTCACCACCATTATTTGGGAAATGGCAAGATAGACCTATATTCGGCTTACCAGGAAATCCAGTTAGTAGCCACGTGGTATTCAGAACGCTAGTAGCGCCGTGGCTACTTTATGTGACAGGGGCCGATGGACCAACCCCAACAATAACCAAAGCCAAACTAATTGACTCAGTAAAGTCAACAAGCGATTGCCTTACTCTAAGAAGGGTGACAATAAACTCTACAGAAAACGGCCTCGAAGCAAGACAACCGCGCCACCAAGGTTCGGGAAACATCGAAAGTCTTGCTAGTGCCGATGCATTGACTTTACTCAAACCAGGACAAAGCGGAAATATCGGCGAGATAATCGATGTAATTTTACTATGAGGCTATAATATGAAAGTAGAGAAAAACACACCACTTCTTGAAATTCTTTCTGTGATGTTTGAAAACACATCAAGAAGAAAAATCCGTAAGATGTTAACAGACGGGCGAATCCTCGTCGATGGAGTGGTTGTACACAAAGCACAATTGGAAGTCGAAGCAGGGCAAATAGTGGAAATGATTGGAAAAGCCAAAGCAATCCAAGAAACCCCACCCCCGAGAGCAAAGAAAAAATCTGCTAGAAAACTAAAAATTATTCATGAGGACAGACACATTTTAGTTGTGAGTAAACCCGAAGGATTACTTTCTGTTGCAACAGATAAAATGGAGTCTGATACACTACATTCTCGTTGTATTAATTATGTTAGAGAGGAGGATAGCAGTGCTTGGTGTCATATCGTCCATCGACTTGATAGAGAGACGTCAGGTATTATGGTTTTAGCCAAAGGAAAATGGCAAAAAGAGGCATTACAGGAGCAATTTGCAGATCGCAGCATCCACCGGATATACCACGCATTGGTTGAAGGAAAACCTGAAACAGACCAAGGAACTTCAAGGATGTATTTAATCGAAGATCGTAATCTTAGAGTTAAACAAAGTAAAAAATCGAGCAAAGACGCAAAAGAAGCGATCACCCATTGGCGTGTTGCTGATTCCGATGATTATCACTCATTGATTCACATTATTATCGAAACAGGGCGCCGTCATCAAATACGGATGGCAATGCGAGAATTGGGTTGCCCTGTAGTTGGCGACGAAACCCATGGTTCAGATCAAGACCCAGGGCGTTTATACCTTCACGCAAGTAGTTTAGAATTCATTCATCCAGAAAACGACGACCCAGTTCGCTTTGAATCCCCAATACCATTCATTACAAAATAAAGTCGCAGACCTCAATAACGGTTGCCGTTTGGCTTGTCCATGGACCATTCAATAGATGATTGGATTACAGTCCATGGTGCGAGAACCCACAACCTGCAGAACATCGATGTCAAATTACCACGCGGTAAATTTGTGGTGATTTCTGGGGTTTCCGGTTCAGGAAAATCATCCTTGGCTTTTGATACGCTTTATGCTGAAGGCCAAAGGAGATACGTCGAGAGTTTATCCAGCTATGCTCGTCAATTTATTGGACAGATAAAAAAAGCGGATTGTGATGGCATCGAAGGGCTATCACCGGCGATTAGCATCGATCAAAAACAAGGCAGCCATAACCCGCGTTCAACCGTTGCAACAGTTACTGAAATAATGGACCATCTACGATTATTATGGGCAAGGGTAGGAGTTCCACATTGTCCTACTTGTGGCGTTGAAGTTGCAAGGAGAACCGTCCAAGAAATTACCGACGATATCATATGGTATTTTAGAGGCCACGCAATCGCCCTATGGAGTCCCGCAATAAGAGCAAAAAAAGGCACTCATGCTGATTTATTCCGCTATTTAGTCGAACAGGGCTGGACCCAAGGAAAGGTAAACGGACACGAAATTGCCTTTGATGAATCACCGGTTTTGGATAAGAATCTCAGGCACGATATAGATGTTAGAATAGACCGATTTAGATGTGATAAAAAACGGAGACAACGATTGACAGAAGCGGTAGAATCAGCACTACGACTCGGCGGCGGAACATTGGCGGTAGAGAGCATTGAAGGCCCAGAAAAAGAAGGTTCCAATCTAATGAAAGTAGGCGAGGAAAAAACCTGGTCAGAAGAGTTTGCATGCGCTGACCATGGTGCGTTTATGCCCGAGATGAGCCCACGGGTATTCTCCTTTAACTCACCTTTAGGGGCCTGTCCGGATTGCCAAGGACTAGGGGTGCAAAGGGCATTTAGTCCCGAATTGATAATAGATGACCAAAGAACAATTTCCGATGGCTGTGTTATTCCTTGGCGTAGTAGTATGTCACCACACTGGTATAGAAAACTCCTCGAACAAGCCAGTCACCACTACGGAATACCAACTAAAATTCCTTTTGCCGAACTCGATGATGACCAAAGAGACATCATTTTAAACGGGTCGGGTTCAACGGTAATAGATTTTCAATTCATAGCCGAAACCGGTTCTGAATATCGCTATAGTAAACCATGGGAAGGGGTGTTTGCTCGTTTACAGAAAACCTATAGTGAAACGACATCCGACAGAACAAGATCTCGATTGATCAACTGCATGCTCGATGAAAAATGCGATGGCTGTAATGGAGAAAAACTCAATCTGGCTGCGAGAGCGGTAACAGTAGGGGGGATAAGGTTGCCAGATATCAATACAGCAAGTGTACATCTGGCTAAAACCATTATAGAAAATTGGCAGGACGAACTCGATGAAAAATCCCTCTTTATCGCAAAAGATATTCTTAACGAAGTAGGCGCTAGGTTGCGCTTTTTAGACGACGTAGGACTCGATTATCTTACTCTTGATAGAGGCGCAAACACTCTTTCGGGGGGTGAGAGTCAACGGATTCGTTTAGCAACCCAAATCGGCAGTAGGCTCACAGGTGTAATGTACGTTCTCGATGAACCGTCAATTGGACTTCATCAACGGGATAACGAACGCCTTCTTGCCACTTTAAGAGAACTATCTCAACTAGGTAATACCTTGATAGTTGTCGAACACGATGAAGAAACCCTTCGTCAAGCCGATTGGATATGTGATATGGGGCCAGGAGCGGGTTTAGCTGGAGGGATGGTGGTTGTCAACGGCGTTCCAAAACTTGTGATGGATTGCTCAGAATCGATAACAGGCGCTTATCTTTCGGGAAGAATGCGCATTCAAACACCAACAACTAGGGTAAAACCCAACGGAAAATGGCTTGAGATTGGCGGTGCAGCCCATAATAATCTAAAGGAGATAAATGTCAAAATACCACTCGGATGTTTTACGACAATTACAGGGGTTTCGGGCTCTGGTAAATCATCACTGATTGCAGGAATACTAGCCCCCGCCATGCAACGCGCAATAAGTAAAGCAGAGGTAGTTCCCGGAAGGCACAAATCAATCAAAGGAATTGACTTAGTGGATAAAGTGATTGTAATAGATCAATCACCTATTGGTAGAACACCGCGTTCAAATCCAGCGACATATACCAAAGCATTCGATGATATACGTAAATTATTTTCCCTCACTCAACTATCTAAGGAAAGAGGCTACACCCCTGGTCATTTTTCATTCAATGTCAAAGGCGGTAGGTGTGAAGCTTGCTCAGGAGCGGGCTCGATAAAATTGGAGATGAATTTCCTTCCCGATGTTTGGATTACATGTGAAATATGTCAAGGTAAGCGGTATACACGCGAAACCCTAGAGGTTACATGGAAAGGAAAAACCATCCACGATATCTTAAAAACAACCGTTGCAGATGCGCGTAAACTATTTGCAAACCACAAGAAATTGAATCGAATATTATCAACACTCGACGATGTCGGCCTCGGATATATTCGTTTGGGCCAACCAGCGACGACCCTTTCGGGAGGCGAGGCACAACGCGTGAAATTAGCCAGCGAATTGAGACGCCCACCAAATGATCACACGATGTATATCCTCGATGAACCGACCACCGGATTATCATTATCAGACATTCAACAATTGATCGTTGTATTGGCCCGGTTCCGCGATTTAGGGCATTCCGTTATCGTAATAGAACATCATTTAGATGTGATAAAATGTTCAGATTGGGTAATCGACCTTGGACCCGAAGGAGGAGATCGCGGCGGCGAGATAGTAGCGAGCGGTCCCCCAGAAAAAGTAGCAAAAACCAAAGGTAGTTTTACCGGACAATATCTCCAAGGCGTTCTCTGATAAATCAAAAATAATGCAAAGCATTCATGGACGTCATTCATTTACCCATAACTAGACGATAAGGTGATGAAATGGCAGAGAACATCGTCCGTGTCGAAGTAACCCCCCGAAGAGGAGAGGGAATGCGGGACGTACGTGGTGATTCCATTCGTAGACAATTGGCAACGGATTATTCTATCGAATTTAATCAGGTTCGCTCAATCGTTGGCTTTTTGATATCTTCAAATATATCCGAACAACAAATCACTACGAGAGTTGACGATCTTTTTGCTGACCCAGTGATTGAAATTAGTAAAATAGGAGAGAGCATTCTTGCAGACGAACAACATTTCCCCGTCGAACCCAATCACTGTATTACAATCGGATTCAAACCAGGGGTGACTGATAATCCAGGCAAGGCAGCTCTCGATGGTCTGTTTACAGTATTCCCAGAAGCGGGAAAGGATGCTGACATCTCCACATATATCACCTACGTTTTATTCGATGGTCCGCCAGATGTAGATAGCACATGGCTAGCGGATAAACTACATAATTCTCTAATCGAGAGGGCGATTATTTCCAATTCAGGAAACCCCCACCCCAAAATTGATTATTCACCATTAGAGCAAACACAATATGTTTCTCCTTCAATAATAGACCTTGAAATTCCCGATGGGGATTTGATTGAATTATCAAATAAAGGATTATTAGCATTAAACCTCGAAGAGATGACAACTATTAGAGACCATTATCGAGATTCGGAAATAAGAGCAGCCCGCGAAAAAGTTAGGATAAATGTAGATGCACCAACCGATGTGGAATTAGAGTGTTTAGCACAAACCTGGAGCGAGCACTGTAAACACAAAATATTCGCCGCAAAAATTCACCATATCGATGATGAAACCGGAGAGGATTGTATTATCGATTCTCTTTTCAAAACCTATATTATGAAACCCACTCTACAAATGCAAGAAGAAGTTGATTGGCTTCTATCTGTCTTCCATGATAACTCAGGGGTGATCTCATGGGACGATGAATGGAGTATTTGCATGAAAGCAGAAACTCACAATTCCCCATCAGCCTTAGATCCATTCGGCGGAGCAATGACAGGAATAGTCGGTGTAAATCGAGATATATTGGGAACTGGCCTTGGGGCAAGGCCGATTGCAAATACCGATGTTTTTTGTTTTGGCCCACCTGATTGGCAAGGAGAACTCCCAAAGAACCTCTTCCCTCCTGCAAGGGTGTTGCGAGGGGTACACGCCGGAGTAAGGGTAGGTGGCAACGAATCTGGAATCCCAACTATCAACGGTGCGATGGTTTTCGATGATCGATATATAGGTAAACCATTGGTATATTGTGGGACAATCGGTATTATGCCGCGCCTACTTCCCGATGGTAGAGAATCACATATCAAAACCCCAAACCCAGAAGACATTGTCTACATGGTTGGTGGTAAAGTAGGCGCAGACGGTATTCACGGCGCAACTTTTTCCTCTCTTGAATTAACGGAAACCTCCCCCTCTAGCGCAGTCCAAATAGGCGACCCTATCACTCAGAAAAAGATGATTGATATGATTCTTGAAGCAAGGGATAGCGGTTTGATTACCTGCATCACCGATAATGGAGCGGGGGGGTTATCGTCTTCGATCGGAGAGATGGCGGAATATACTGGTGGTTGTAAAATCGATTTGTCTAAAGTACCACTCAAACAATCAGGCTTATCGGCTTGGGAGATTTTGGTTTCTGAGTCCCAAGAGAGGATGACTGTAGCGGTAAAACCAGAGGACTGTGCAACATTCGAAGCGCTGGCAGACTTACACGAAGTAGAGGCGACTCCGGTGGCTATTTTCACCGATACAGGGATATTCCATGTTTGCTATGGTGATGATACAGTAGCTTATTTACCGATAGAATTCCTTCACTATGGGGTTCCCCAATTACAACTGGAATCACAATGGATAAAGCCCGAGATAGAACCATTCATCCCCCCTCAAAAAGCAAATCATTCACAGATGTTATTACAAATGCTTGCTAGACCAAATATCGCCTCAAAGGAAACATGGGTGCGGCAATATGACCACGAGGTAATCGCTCAAACAGCGATAAAGCCATTTGTTGGTATAGAAAGAGACGGACCTGGTGATGCCGGCTTAATCACACCAATTCATGGCAACCCTCACGGCATTGTGGTTTCATGCGGAATACAGCCGCGTTATTCCGATATCGATGCTGGCGCCATGGCCGCGGCAGCTATCGACGAAGCAGTCAGAAATGCCGTGTGCGCAGGCGTCGATGTAAATTTAATGGCCGGATTGGATAATTTCTGTTGGCCTGATTCGATTGAATCTGAAAAAACCCCTGATGGCAGATTCAAACTCGCCCAACTGGTTAGAGCAAACCGAGAACTCGAGCGGATATGCCGCGCTTATCGATTACCCTGTGTGTCCGGTAAGGATTCAATGAAGAACGATTACGGCAGCGGTGAGAAAAAGATTTCAATACCACCCACGTTGTTATTCACGTTATTTGGAGATCAACCGGATGTCAGGTATACCGCTACATCTGATTTCAAACACATCGGCGAGAGATTGTACATCCTCGGTGATAGTAAGGAGGAACTCGGAGCTTCAGAATTGGCATTCATGCTTACCGAAAACGGACAATCCGAAGGCATTGGTGGCGAAGTCCCGCGCTTGGAAAACCCGGAAAAAAATCTCACACGGTACCGGGCATTATCAGAAGCAATCCGTAGTGGTTTGATTAGAACGGCTCACGATTGTAGTGAAGGCGGTTTAGCAATCGCAATCGCAGAAATGTGTATCGGCGGCAGATTAGGGGCACTAATCGATATCGATGGCATCGGTTCTGGTTCTGTTTATGGAAGGTTATGGGGCGAATCATTGGGTAGGATTATCATCGGGGTTTCACCACACGAAGAAGAGAAATTTTTTGATATAATGCAAGGACATGAATTGCATTTACTTGGTATAGTAGTTGAAAATAATTTATCAATCGTTGACGGAATCGATGATTTAATCGATGGTAATATCGAGGAAATGGTTACTACTTGGAAAGAAGCACTAGATATGACAGGAGGCGTGGCATGATGGTCAAAGTTGCAATTCTATTTGGTTTCGGAATTAACTGTGACCATGAAACAGCAGCGATGTTTGATTTGGTAGGGGCGACATCTCAAAGAATTCATACCAATGAATTAGTCAACGGCGAAATCGACCTCAATGATTTTCAAATATTGGCAATTCCCGGGGGTTTTTCTTTTGGTGACCATCTTGGTAGTGGGAGGCTACTTGGCAACCGATTGAGGTTTGGTCTACGTGATAAATTACAAGCATTTGTAGCCGCGGGAAAGCCTATAATTGGCATCTGCAATGGTTTTCAAGTCTTGGTGAAAACCGGATTATTACCAGGCCCAATGGCCGGGGATACACAACCTGATTTCATTCAGCGTGCAAGCCTTACCCTAAATGATTCAGGCCGATATGAAAACCGATGGGTAACGTTGGAATTTGATCAAAACAGTCCTTGTATTTGGACTAAAGGAATAGGGAGGATACAATGCCCGGTGCGGCACGGCGAAGGAAAATTCATCATGCCCGAAACCGCAGATTTCAATACTCTACAGGAGAACAATCAACTCACAGTTCGTTATGTAGATCCAACTTCAAAGATAGGAAGCGGTATTTCCGACGAGGTCTTACCATTTCCAATAAGTCCTAACGGTAGTATGCGCAACATTGCAGGAATCTGCGACCGTACCGGATTGGTATTTGGATTGATGCCACACCCCGAAGCGATTTATGCGCGGTGGCTACATCCATCCCATACAAGGGGCGACGCGCCAGTAGTCGAATCCAACGGAGAATCAATCCTGGGAGAATGGGAAGGGGAGGGGTTGCAGATTTTCCGCAACGCTGTCGAATATGTGCGTAATAATCTTTGATTATTAAGTAAGATCATCAAGTACTGATAAATGGACAATGAGATTTAGAACAGCTTCAGCAAAATCTCTTGCATAAGCACATAAACGCCGAACTATCTCTGACAGCCGATATTCGAAAAGGACAGGTACAACCATCCTATTTCCATCCCATAATCCCTCTTCATGAGATACTAGTGTTTCGATAGCAAGGCGTAAATCCGCAATCGCTTCATTTATTTCAGAAGGATTTTGTGTTCTTTGATTTATCATTAGGGTTTTCATTGAGTTTTGCCACACCATTAATTGCCGAAGCGGGATATCATTTTCATCAAAAACCGGTATTTCTTTTGTTTCAGTTAACAACATAGCAAGAGCATCAGCATGATCCCCCATTCTCTCTAAAGCCCGCCCCATCCATGCGATTTCATTCGATTGGCGGCGAGAGATATGCATCTCTGAGCCGATTGCAGTAGAATCTAAAACCAATCCAACCTGTCTATCGATAAGAAGCCTAAGAGCGTCGATTTCCCTCTCTCTATCATCGTGATCTTCAATCAAAGTCATATCTCCTCCAATCAACGCAGAAGTGCCGTCTCTAATCAACGAGGAAACCAAGAGATACATTCGATTTAACGTTGCATTCAAAGGCATTTCAGTGGCGTCTAATAAGCTGATTAATTCAGTGGTTTCCTCATCTTCATCAACGATGCCAAATCCCCGCGTCCTGCGTAAAAAATCACGAATAACCCTTCTATCTCCTCTAGTTACTCCTTGCGGATGGTCGATGTGAATGCGGCCAACCCCGCTGAGATACGCAGCAATAAGGTAATCAAGCAATCCTGCTGAAGGAATCTTTTCCATATTTAGTACAACTTTTTGTCGTAATCGACGATCTTCACCCAAAGGTCGAATCCTTAGGTCCCCAGAGGGCCTCCACTCCATTTGGATTGGGTCGCGCGGCTGCACATCGTGCATAAGTACCCATTTTTTTGGTAAACTAATAGTATATGTTGCTCCCCCGGTGAGTTGTACTTTTCTAACATCGGTCTTCGGTTTGAAATCAACCATATCCGGTGAGATATATTCATCTATATATATTATGTGGAATCTAAACAAAGAGTGAGTCACGCGAAGGTCGGAATCAGAGAGGATAGCCATGTGGGAATTAATTCTGATACTTTCATTAGTTATAGCCGCGTATATGGCTTGGAATATCGGGGCTAACGACGTTGCAAATGCAATGGGGACCAGCGTCGGTAGCGGTGCTCTTACGTTACGAAGGGCGATTCTTGTAGCGGCAATCTTCGAATTTCTTGGAGCGGTATTATTCGGGAGTCACGTTACTGACACCATTCGAAAAGGAGTTTTAGATTTCGGCGGCGATGAATTAAGTAGAGAGCTAAGTCAAAAACTAATGTATGGTTTCATGGCTGCATTATTAGCCGCAGCAATTTGGTTGACCGTTGCTACGAAAATGGGCTTACCGGTTTCAACAACACATAGTATCGTTGGTGGAGTGATAGGGGTTGGGCTTTTCATCCAACCATCATCGGTAAATTGGGGCAAAGTGGCTGAAATAGTAGTCAGCTGGGTTGTTTCACCACTCCTCGGCGCGGTTTTGGCATTCATTTCATTTTATGCGATTAAAAAGACAATAATGGAACACCCCGATCCATTAGCCAGAACTCGTACCCTTGCACCTGTTCTCGCATTCCCAACCTTTACTATATTGGGATTAGCACTTCAATTCAAGGCACTAAAGGGGTTTTTCAAAAATCTAGATAGCCAAGGAATCATCGAAGCCACACACTGGTTACCAGCAAAGGAGAACGGTGAATGGAATCCATTATCTGACTCGGCATGGATTCCTCTGAACAGCATTCTAGTTGCCCTCTTTATCGGAACGATGGCGAGTTTAGCGATGAGACAGGTCCTTCGTCGTTATGAGTTTAAGGAAGAGGGTTATGCCGGGGTGGAAAGAGTATTCATTTGGTTACAAATTATCACCGCGTGCTATGTTGCCTTTGCTCATGGCGCAAACGATGTAGCCAATGCAATTGGGCCGATGGCGGCCATCTGGGACATATCGACCTCACCAACAGGAACTCTTTCAACAAGTGAAGTAGAGGTGCCATTGGGATTGTTAATCCTCGGAGGAGTTGGTATTACTATTGGAGTTGCCACTTGGGGATACAAGGTGATGGATACCATCGGCAAGAAGATCACTCACATCACACCATCGCGCGGATTTGCTGCAGAATTTGGTGCAGCAACAACAGTATTGATATTTTCAATGCCGTTCTTAGCCGTTCCAATTTCAACCACACATACCCTAGTTGGGGCTGTTGTTGGGGTTGGCCTTGCTGGCGGAGCATCTGCTGTTGATTTCAAAGTCTTCGCCAAGATCGCAGGTAGTTGGGTAGCAAGTTTGCCTGTTGCAGGAGCCGGCGCGATTATTCTCTACATATTATTTGCAGGTTCACCAACCAACGTTGCAATCGTTTTACCATTAGCAATAATTTCAGTGATATATGTGGTAACTCGCCAGGAGGTATCACCCGATTCAGATGCAATTATCCAAGCCGAAACCCCGGTCGGAGAGGGAACAGGAGGCATCTTTGATTTATTCCACCAACACGCAGCAGCAGTCGAAGAAACCGTCAATCACATGCTATCAGCAGTGGTGAAAGCAGTCCAAGGAATCATTCCCGAAGACGAAATAATCGCCACCCAAGAGGCGGAACTGAGAGCAGACATCCTCAAAACCAAAACCAGAGAAGCGATGTCGGGAATTCGCCTTGCTGTGAACCGTGACACTTTTCTCCATATGATTTCACGCCAAGATAGAATCGCAGACTATGCCCAAAACGTAGCCGAGCAACTATCCTTCCGGCCGCTCTACGATAACAAAGAGGCTCGCGCCTTGGTGATGAAGCACGCTGAAAAAGTTGTTTCAACAGTCAAGGTTTACGAAGATACGGTTGAACTGTTAAAGGATTTGACATATTCTGGATTCAGCCACAAAGAACAAAACGCACTGATGGCGATGATAGACAAGGTTAATTTCTTGGAGCACGAAGCGGATAATGCTGAACGAGATGCCGCTGCCTTTGTCTTTTCACACGGCGATGACATGCCTTTAGCAGCGATGCACATGTATCGGGTTTTACAGAGACTTGACGATGTGGCTAACGCAGCAGAGAAAGCAGCCAATGCTTTCTTGCCGATATTAACTCATTAACCCTCCTTTCACAAGGCACATTTAGCATCGAATTGATGAAGCAACCTTCTCTCGCTAGTGATGGGGAAGTAGATGGTAAGGGATTCAAACATCGACAGCCTTCGGGGTATTGCACTATTGTTGATGGTAATGGTTCATGCGGCAGCAACATGGCAACCAACACAAACCTCTACCACTGGGATATTGGCCTTTATCGTGGCAGGTTTTGGTGGCCTTGCCGCTCCGATATTCATAGTATTAGTCGGCTGGGGCCTTGCAAGATCGCGCAGAGAAGCGCGCAGTATCATGTTTAAAGTAGTAATTTTATTGACAGCTCAAGTATTGGTAAATCTTGCCGGTTCACATTTATTCGAACCACTAACCCCCGGTGTCTTATCATTGATCGCCATTGTTATTTTGAGTTCGAGGCTATGGCTCCCGCTAACTCGTATTGAACACAATAACAAACCGATATGGTTGATTCCTATATTCATAATGATTCTTTTACCTGGAATAATTTCTCCAGGCCGCCTAACTTGGAGTGC
>Ga0302123_10002004_pt1 | contig 14120 bp, 16 predicted proteins | sample CB21_321_MG_FD_203109 | JGI IMG/M metagenome (GOLD analysis project Ga0302123, IMG submission 203109) | Marine microbial communities from Western Arctic Ocean, Canada - CB21_32.1 | ecosystem: Environmental > Aquatic > Marine > Oceanic | place: Canada: Western Arctic Ocean | collected 2017-09-28 | reverse complement strand
GCGCGTTGTAACCGGCGGCCCGCAAGCGCCCCATGCGGGCTTCGGTGAAATACTGGTAGTTGGCCCGGATGTCCTCGGGGGTATCGACAAATTCGATGTTAGGCTCACGCCCGACGGCGGCGAACAAGGCGCCGATAAGGTCGGCGAAGCTGCGCGCCTCACCGGTGCCGAGATTGTAGAGGCCGCTGACCTCGGGGTTGTCGAGCAGCCACAGCATGACCGAAACGCAATCGCTCACCGAGACGAAATCCCGCGACTGGCCGCCATCCGCATAGTCCGGGTGATGGGACTTGAACAGCGTCACCGTCTCGCCCCGCGAGGCCTTGGCGTGGTTCTTGGCGACGATGCTCTGCATGGCGCCCTTGTGGTATTCGTTGGGGCCGTAGACGTTGAAAAACTTGAGCCCGGCCCATTGCGGCGGCGCCGCCCCGCCGTCGGCCGCATTGCGCGCTACCCGGCGGTCGAACAGGTGTTTCGACCAACCGTAGAGATTGAGTGGCTTGAGCCGGGCCAGGGCTTCCAGAGAACCGTCGTCGTCGAAGCCTTGGGCGCCGTCGCCGTATGTCGCCGCCGAGGACGCGTAGATCAGGCGCACCCCCCGGGCCGCGCACCAGCGCCACAAGGCCAGGCTGAATTCGTAGTTTTCGGCCATCATCAGATCGACGTCGGTCACCGTGGTCGAGGAGATGGCGCCCATGTGGAAAATCGCCTCGACCGCGCCGGCCTCGGCGTCGAGAAACGTCAGTAAATGCTCGGGCGCGACAACCCGCGCAACACCATGCTTGGCGATATTGGGCGCCTTGGGGTCATCATCGCCGAGTCGGTCGCAGACCACCACTTTGGGCGCGCCACGCCGGGCCAGCGCCGCCACCAGATTCGAGCCGATAAATCCGGCGCCGCCGGTAACGATAATCATGGCGCCCGTTATAGCCGCAAGGGCCAGTGCTTGCGAGCATCACGCACCATGGCCATAATCGCCATGGCACAATCAAATGGCCGTTACACAGAAAGATGGAGCCCATGCAAAGCCGCAACCGCCTGCTCGACGATCTTGCCAAAGTGGCGGGGAGCGCCGCCGGTGTCGCCGCCGGCCTCAAGGACGAGGTCGAAGGGCGACTGCGCCAGCAGTTCGAACGCGTCCTCGACGGCCTTGATCTGGTTGACCGCGACGAGTTCGAGGCGGTCAAGGCCATGGCTGCCGAAGCCCGCGCCGAGAACGACCGCCTGGCCGCCCGCATCGCCAAGCTGGAAGCCGCCGCCAAACCCCGTAAGGCCGCCAAAAAATCCACCTGAAGGTCCGGCGTCCATTAGTGTGGTGAACTAGGAATCATCCGATTGCCGCAACGGAACGGTTGCGCTTAGCCCCGCTCTCTGGCAACCTACTGCTTATTGCGTATGAGGGGGTGGCACGCCACAAGATGTTGCAATTTGGCGTGCCAATCGATTATTTCAAGCCGTTCTATTCAAACGGCTTCACGGGGGACTAAAGCATGGCTTACACGGCCCTCGACGACAGCGACCTGGGCTTCAATCCACTCGATGCGGTCGAACAGATTGCCGTGGCCAACGGCTGGGCCTGCGAGCGCCAGGGTAACGACGAAATCGTTGCCGAGATTTCGGCGCCATCGTGCATCTACCGCATGTGGTTTGCCTGGCGCACCGATTGCGAGGCGCTTCACTTCACCTGCGCCTTCGACATGAAGGTCGCCGAGCAGCGCCGGACGGCGATCTACCCGCTCCTTGCCATGATCAATGAGCGTTTGTGGCTGGGCCACTTCGACATGTTCTCGGACGAGGGCATGGTGGTGTTTCGCCATGCCATGTTGCTGCGCGGCGGCGGCGGGGCGACGCCGGAGCAGATGGTCGACCTGATGCAGGCCGCCCTGGCCGAATGCGAGCGTTATTACCCGGTGTTCCAGTTCGTCCTGTGGGGCGGCAAAAGTCCAAGTGAGGCCATGGAGGCGGCGATTCTGGAAACCGCCGGCGAGGCGTGACGCTTTTCACAGGGCCGGTCTTACTGGTTGGCTGTGGCAAGATGGGCGGCACCCTGCTCGGCGGCTGGATCGCCTCGGGGCTCAAACCGACAGATGTGGTGGTGGTCGAACCGGGCGAAGCTTTGGCCCAGGCAACCCGAAACGATCATGGCGTCGCGGTGGTATCCAAATTCGACCATGTCGATCCGGGCTTCGCGCCGCGGATCGTCGTGCTGGCGGTCAAACCCCAGGTCATGGACGACGTGGTGCCGCCCTACGGCCGCTTTGTCGGGCCAAACACCGTGTTCCTGTCCATCGCCGCGGGCAAGTCCATCAGCTATCTCGAAAGTCGCCTGGGAGACGGCGCGGCGATTGTCCGCTCCATGCCCAACACCCCGGCCGCTGTCGGTCGGGGCATTGCCGTGCTGTGCGCCAACCGGATCGCCGATGCGGCCCAGGCCGAAGCCTGCCGCACCCTGCTGGCCGCCGTCGGCGAGGCGGTGGTGGTCGATGATGAATCCCTGCTCGACGCGGTCACCGCCGTATCGGGCAGCGGCCCGGCCTATGTTTTCCTGCTTATCGAATGCCTCGCCGAGGCGGGCATCGAGGCCGGTCTCCCGGCCGACCTGTCGCGGCGCCTTGCCCTGGCCACGGTGGCCGGCGCCGGCGCCCTCGCCGCCCAGTCGGATGAGCCGCCCGGGACGCTCCGCCAAAACGTCACCAGCCCCGGCGGCACGACCCACGCGGCGCTTGGCGTGTTGATGGCCGACGACGGCCTGCAACCGCTCATGACCCGCGCCGTGGCCGCCGCTACTCAACGGTCCCTGGATCTGGCTGACTAAGTACCATCGGCCATTAAGAATGACCGATGGGCGTTCAAACGCCACGCAGGCATCCGCCAAACGATTGGCGACGCGCGGTCGCGCTTGCCAGCGGTCATCATGATTTAGTCATGATGACCGCTGGTACAATTCGGCAATGGCGTTCCCGTTGGCATTTATGCGCGCGAGGATTACATTTGCACCCGTGAGGGGCGCGATAACGGTGCCGATTTGGCGGGACCGCCGGCCCCACGGGAGAGCGCCATGGCCAAGAAGACAACCAGCCGTAAAAAACCCCAGGATCTGCCCGGCCACATTATGGCTCGCGCCCTTGAGTTGGCGGCCCTGCAGGGCTGGCGCCATACCACCCTTGGCGACATCGCCGCCGCTGCCGATCTGACTCTGGGCGAGGTTCTGGCGATCTACCGGTCCAAGGCGTCAATCGTTTCCGCCTTCGCCCGCGCCACCGACGCCGAGGTGCTGGCCGGCGGCGACGCCGACCTCGCCGAGCAGCCGCCGCGCGACCGCCTGTTCGACGTCATGATGCGGCGGTTTGACGCCCTCGGTCCGCACAAGGATGCAGTCCGGTCCATGATCGGGGCGGCCCTCGGCGACCCGGTGTCGGCCCTGTGCGGCGCGATCCTGTTGCGCCGCTCCATGGCCCTGATGCTTGAAGCCGCTCAGATCGGCGCCTCGGGCATGGCCGGGATCGTCCGCATCAAGGGTCTGGCGGCGATCTATCTTGCAGTCATGCGGGTGTGGCTCAACGACGACAGCGAAGATATGGCGGCGACCATGGCCGCGCTCGACAAGCGCCTCGGCCAGGCCGAAAGCCTGTTGGCCCTGTGTCGCCTGCCGGGCCGGCGCAACGCTGAAACGGACGCCGCGGGCGAAGCCGCCTAAACAAGCTTCGAATTTATTTTGCTGCACTGCAACAAAGACCTCTTGACAGAGCCTATGAGCGAACATACATAGCCGCTTAAGAGATTATTGTGCACTGCAACATAGCGGGTCATCCCGCCCATTCAGGAGATACCCCGATGGCCAAGTCCACTGCCACCTCGAACTTCGACCCGACCGCCGCGTTCGCCATGCCCAACGTCGATGTTGACGCCGTCATGGCGGCCCAGCGCCGCAACGTCGAGGCCCTGACCACGGCCAACCAGATTGCCGCCGACGGCGTCAAGACTTTCGCCGCTCTGCAGTCCGACATTCTCCGGCGCACCATGGACGGCTACGCCGCCGCGGTCACCGGTATGATGTCGGCCGGCGATCCCAAGACCGGCGCCGTCAAGCAGGCGGCCTTCGCCAAAGACAGCTTCGAGAAGTCAGTTGACGACGCTCGCGAGCTCGCGGCCATCGCTACGGCCACTCAGGCCAAGACCCTCGATGTCATCAACAAGCGTGTTGCCGAAGGCATTGACGAGTTCCAGGCGATCGCCACCAAGGCCTAAGCTTCGAAACTCGATCATTCAGGGCCGTCCCACGTGGGGCGGCCCTTTTTGTTGTCCGGCGCCGGGTGGTATAGTCGCCCCCGAATAAATTCGGGTGAGCCTCATGACGGATTCTACCGCGGTCGCCGAGACCATCGGCTTCGACGATTTTCTCAAGGTTGATATTCGTGTCGGCACGGTGATCGCCTGCGACGCGTTTCCCGAGGCGCGCAAGCCGGCCTACAAGCTGAAGATCGATTTCGGCGATGCCATCGGCATCAAAAAATCATCGGCCCAGGTGACCGAGCTATACCTGCCCGACGATCTGGTCGGCCGCCAGGCCGCCGCCGTGGTCAATTTCCCGCCGCGCCAGATCGGCCCGTTTATGTCCGAGGTGCTGACATTGGGCTTCGCCAACCCTGACGGCGCGGTCAGCCTGATTACCGTGACCCCGCCGGTCGCCAACGGCGAGCGCATGTTTTGAGCCAGGCCAGCGTCTGCCGGGTGTGCGGCGCCGCCGAGAGTGCGCTCTTCGCCCACAAGGACGGCTACGACTTCGCCCGTTGCGGCCAGTGCGGCTTTGTCTACCTGGACCCCATGCCTTCGCCCACGGACCTGGCCGCCCTTTATGACGGCGGCAGTGGCGGCGGCATCAGTATCGACGCCTATCCCAAGGCCGACTCGCGCCTGCGCCGGGCGCGCATTCGGGCGCTACGCTTCGTCCACCATTTTCGCGGCCGCGACGCGCTTGATATCGGCTGTGGCGGCGGCTTCATGACCGAGGCCATGGGCGGCTTCGGCGCCCGCGCCGTGGGCGTCGATATCGACCGCCAAGCCATCGCCTACGCCAGCCGGCGGTTTCCCCGGCGGCGTTTCTTCGACCAGAATTTCGACGACTTCGCCGCCAATGATCTGACCTTCGACTTCGTCCACGCCTCGGAGGTCATGGAGCATGTGCCGGACATCGGCCAGTTCATGACGGTGCTGGCAAGGATTACCCGGCCCGGCGGACGGGTCTTCATCACCACGCCTGACATCGGCCACCGGCGCGTGCCGAGCGACGTCACCGCCTGGGATATGCTCAGCCCGCCGACCCATGTGCAATTCTTCGACCGCACAACCATCGCCATGCTGTTCGAACGCCACGGCTTTCGCCTGCGCCGCCGCTTCTTCAAACTGAAGCCCGGTCTCCAGGTTCTCGCGGAAAGGGTCTAGACGGTCACCTTTGGTGACCTGCGTTCAAGCGCCCGGTCTTGTGTTTACACGATCTGGGGCTCCCGCCAAACGGTTGGCGACCCGCAGTCGCGGGCTGAAAGAAAGTACAAAGAATTCCAACGGTCATTCTTATGGCCGCTGGCAAGCGCGAACGCGCGTCGCCGCTTATGCGGCGAGAGCCCCAGATCGTGTAAACACAAGAGTGGGCGCTTGAATGCGCTTTACATCAAGTCGGCAGCCGCACGGTGGCGCGCAAACCGCCGGCCGGCGACTCGCCAAGGACGATTTCGCCGCCATGGCCGCGCACCACGTCATTGGCGATGGTCAGGCCGAGACCGACCCCACCGGTTTCCAGGTTGCGTGACGCGTCGAGCCGATAGAACGCCCTGAAGACCTCGTCGCGCAGTTCCTCGGGAATCCCCGGCCCGTCATCATCGACGGTAATCTCCACCGCGTCGCCGGTGATCGTAGCGCCGACCACGACCTGCTCGCCGTGGCGTATGGCGTTATCAAGAAGATTGCTCAGGCACCGTTGGAAGGCGTTGCGTTGCAAGGCCAGAACCACCGGTTCCACAGGCCCGAGGGTCACCGCGCCACCCTTTCGCCGGGCGCTGGTCACAGCGCCTTCGAGAGCAACGCCGAGTTCCACGGAAGCCTGCACCTCACCTTCCTCGCCGCGCGCAAAGGCGAGGTAGGCGTCGATCATGCGTTCCATCTCGGCCACATCCGACTGCAGGTTCCGCACACCCTCATCGTCGCCGTCCATGGCCAACTGCAATTTCATGCGGGTCAGCGGCGTTCGCAGATCATGACTGACCCCGGCCAGCAACTCGGTACGTTGGGCGACCTGTCGCTGGATGCGGTCACGCATGACGATGAAGGCAGCAGCGGCCTGGCGCACCTCAAGGGCGCCTTCGGGCTTGAAATTGGTCACCGGTTGGCCCTTGCCAAGACGATCAGCGGCGTCGGCCAGACGACGGACCGAGCGCACCTGATTACGGAGAAAGAAAATGGCGATGGCCGACAACACGATAGAGGTGCCGACCATCCACATGATGAACAGATAGGTGGTGGTGCTGAACACCCGTTTGCGCGACGTCACGATATGAAGCACGCGATCGTCAAGCTGAACACTGATCAACAGATACTTGGGCTGGCTTTCGGTGTCGACCGTGAACGGCAGCCGGAGTTGATCCCTGAGGGTTTGCTCGAGGGTCGGGCGCAACAGGCTGAATCCGTGGTCCGAGACATTGGGCAAAGTGCCGCCCCTCTCGCTGCGCACCTGAAGATTGAGATAGTGGTTGCCGGTCCAGATTATGAACGCCTGGTCGCCAGGCTCGGGAAACGCCTGAACCAGTTTGACCAGGGTGGTGATCTCATTGGCCAGATTAAGAGCCAGATGACGGCCAACGGTGTCCCAGTGGCGCTCATAGAAAATGTAGGCGGCGACCAACTGCAGCAACACCAGGGGCGTGATGATAATCAACACCGCCCGGCCGAATAGCGAGCGTGGAACGAAGCGCTTGAGCCGTGTCATGACGCTCTAGTTATCCGTACGCAGCACATAACCCTCACCCCAGACGGTCTGGAGGTAGCGCGGCGACTTGGGATCTTCTTCGACCTTGCGCCGCAAGCGGGCCATGTGAACATCGACGGCACGCTCGTTGCCGCCAAGACGGCTGGCGCGACTCAGGGATTGGCGAGACAGGGTAATACCCGGATTGGCGGCGAATACCCCGAGCAGCGATGCCTCGCCGGTGGTCAGGCGCACCGGCTGGTCGCCATGGCGCAGTTCGGCGCGTTCGGGATCGTAAACGTAGGCGCCGAAGTGGACCACGTCCGCGGGCTCGGTTGCCGGGCCGGCGCGGCGCAGAATGCTGGCGATGCGCAGCAACAGCTCACGCGGCTCGAACGGTTTGGTCAGGTAGTCGTCGGCACCGCGCTCAAAACCATCGACCCGGTTGGCGGCCTCACCCATGGCGGTCAGCAGCAAAATCGGCACCGGATTGGTGGCGCGCAGGGATTCCGTAAGGTCGAGACCGCTCTCGCCCGGCATCATGACGTCGAGCACGATGAGGTCGAAGGTCAGCCCTTCGAGGCGCGCCCGGGCACCGGCGGCATCCTCGGCAGTGGTCACAAGATAGCCATTGTCGCTGAGATATTTGCGCAGCAGTTCACGCAGGCGCCGGTCGTCGTCGACCACCAGTACATGGGGTGGCGTTGGCGGGGTCATAAGGTCACCCTGATCCCACCCGCGTCTCAGGCCGACCGCTTGAGACTGTCGCGCGCGGCCCCGTCGGTCGCGGCATCGGCCACATGGTCGATCAGGCCGGCCAGCACTTTGCGGTAGCCCTCCACCGCCTCGGCGCCGGCCTCGCGATAGGCCCGGGCCATGCGTTCACGCTGGGTGGCGGTCAACTGGCACTCAAGGTCGAGGCCCTTGTTGGTGAGGTGGAGCAGCCGCTGGCGGCGGTCAGTGGTGCCCTGGCGCTGTTCGATAAAACCTTCGCGCACCAGATGGCCCAGCACCCGGCCGAGACTCTGTTTGGTAATCCGCAAAATTCCGAGAAGCGCGCTCACCGTGGTGCCCGGATAACGGCCGACGAAATAGATCACCCGGTGATGGGCGCGGCCGAAACCATACTTGGCGAGAATCGCATCGGGTTCGCCGGTGAAGTCACGATAGGCGTAGAACAGCAGCTCGATGCCCTGGCGCAGTTCCTCCTCGCGGAGGAATAATGGGTTGGCCTGGGGCGTGCCGGGGGGGTTCGCTTGGGAATTTATGTCAGTCATATTGACATATATGCCGGTGACTGCTACGGAATGCAAGCTGATCTTTCAACCCATCACCCCCGGACACCTCCCATGGCCCTGCTTCCCTACGACGACCGCGACGGCGAAATCTGGTTCAACGGCGCGTTCACGCCATGGCGAGACACCAAGTTGCACGTGCTGAGCCACGGCCTGCACTATGCCAGCTGCGTGTTCGAGGGCGAGCGGGTCTACGGCGGCAATATCTTCAAACTGACCGAACATTCCGAGCGCCTGCACGCCTCGGCCCGGATCATGGGCTTCGAGATTCCCTATTCGGTGGCCGAAATCGACGCCGTCTGCAACGAGACCGTGGCGCGCAACGGCATCGTCGACGGCTATGTCCGACCTTTCGCCTGGCGCGGCAGTGAAATGATGGCGATCTCGGCCCAGAACACCACCGTCCACGTGGCCATCGCCACGTGGTCGTGGCCGGCCTATTTCGGCGACGAAGCGCGGACCGTGGGCATCAAGCTGGCCTTCGGCGAGTACCGCCGGCCGGGCCCCGACTGCGCCCCGACCAACAGCAAGGCGGCCGGTCTTTACATGATCTGCACCCTATCGAAGCACAAGGCCGAGTCCGAGGGCTATGACGACGCCCTGATGCTCGACTGGCGCGGCCAGGTCGCCGAGGCCACCGGCGCCAACTTCTTCATGGTGCAAAACGGCGTGCTCCACACCCCGACCCCGGACTGCTTCCTCGACGGCATCACCCGCCGCACGGTCATGGACCTGGCCCGCGCCCGCGACATCGAGGTGGTCGAGCGCGTCATCATGCCGGAAGAGCTGGGCGACGTGGACGAGGCGTTTTTGACCGGCACCGCGGCCGAAGTGACGCCGATAGCCGAGATCGGCCCGCACCACTATCAGGTGGGGCCGGTGACGCGGACGCTTATGGATGATTATGTGGCGGCGGTTCGGGGGTAGGCTACGCCCCCCACCTTTCCGCCGCCTGACCGTCCGTCTCCCGCGCATCAACCCACTGTTCGCCGTCCGGAGTTTCTTCCAGCTTCCAGAACGGGGCCTTGGTTTTTAGCCAGTCGATGAGGAACTCGCAGGCTTCCAGGGCCGGGCCACGGCTGGGGGCGGCGGTGATGACCAGGACGATGCGATCGCCCGGTTCCAGGCGGCCATAGCGGTGGATGATGAGGCTGGCTTCGAGCGGCCAACGTTCGTGGGCCTCGGCTTCGATTTCGGCCAGCTTCTTTTCGGTCATGCCCGGATAGTGTTCCAGGGTCATGGCGCTGGTCGGTTTATCGCCGGCCATGTCGCGCACCACGCCCATGAAGGTGGCAATGCCGCCGATGCGGTGGTTGTCTTTTGTCAGCGCGGCGATCTCGGCGCCAATGTCGAAATCGCCCTCCTGCACCCGGACGGTCATTATGTCCGACCTTCAGCCCGCAACCGCGGGCCGCCGACCGTTCGGCGGGAGCCCGCGTGGCGATGGAACGCGCTTACCAAAACATCATCCGCCGGTCACCGGCGGGAACAGGGCGACCTCGTCGCCAGGGGCCACCGGGTGGTCGCCTCCGACGTATTCCTGATTGACCGCCACGCGCACCACATCCAGGTTTTCCAGGGCCTCGGCGTAGCCGGGTCCCCGGGTTTTGAGCCAGGTCACCAGAGCGGCCACGTCGGCGACGTCGGCGGGCGGCGTGACCTCCTCGGACGCGGTGCCGATCTTGGTCCGTAGCCAGGCGAAATAGAGCAGCTTCACCCTGAGACCTCGTTGAACGGCAGAAAGTCGACCATGGTACCCTTGGCAAGTTCGGTCATGTCCTCGGGCAGTTCCACCAGACCGTCGGAGTCGACCAGGGACGACAGAATACCGGCGCCCTCGCGGGAGAACTTGACCGCCGCCAACCCGCCGCCGGCCAGGGGCGCCAGCCGGGCACGCACCCATTCCCGGCGATCCAACTTCTTCTTGTGATCGAAATCGGCGCGCACCCGGTAGAGCACGGGCTCGACCTCGGTGGCGCCGGCGAGACGCAGAACCAGCGGCCGGGCAAAGCGCATGAAGGTGACCATGGCGGCGGCCGGGTTGCCGGGCAGACCGACGAACGGCACCTGGGCGATCTGGCCCAGAGCCAGAGGCCGCCCCGGCTTGATGGCGAGACGCCAGAAATGCAGTGAGCCTTGCGCCTCGACGGCGGCCTTGACGTGGTCCTCGTCGCCCACCGAGACCCCGCCGGAGGTGAACAGCACGTCGTGGTTGGCGGCGGCCGCGCCCAGGGCGTCCCGCACGGTGGCAAGGTCGTCGGGCAGGATGCCGAGATCGGTCACCGCGCAACCGAGCGCGTCGAGCAGCGCCGAGAGGGCATAGCGATTGGCGTCATAAATAGCGCCGGGGACTAGATCGTCGCCGGGCTCGCGCAATTCGTCACCGGTGGAAAACACCGCCGCCCGAAGTGGTTTGTAAACATCGAGGGTGGCCCGCCCGGCGGAGGCGGCAAGGCCGACATCGGCCGGCTTGAGCCGCCGCCCCCGGGTCAGGATGGTACTGCCGGCGGCGATATCCTCGCCGGCCGAGCGGCGGTTCGAGCCGCGCTTGATGCCCGGCATGATGATCACGTCGCCGCCGTCCTCGCGGCAATCTTCCTGCATCATAATGGTATCGGGCCGACCTTCGGGACCGTCCCCATCGTCCCCAGGGGGCATGGCCGCACCGGTAAAGATACGCAGCGCTTCGCCGCGCCGGGCCGGGCGATCCAAAGGATGGCCGGCGGTAATCCGGCCGGTCACCGGCAGGCGAGTTTCGCCGTCGCTATGGAGATCATCGAAATACACCGCGTAGCCATCGACCGCCGAGTTGTCGTGGGGCGGCACCTGGCCCTCGGCGGTAACGTCAGCGGCGAGGATGCGGCCGGCCGCCGCAGCCAGGGGCACGGTCTCGCTGTCGGTCACCGCCGCCGCGATATCACCGATCCGCGCCAGGGCTTCCGCCGTGGTCATCATGGGGCCGCCGTGGGCGAAACAGTCGTCGGTCAGTTGGGGCATGGCTCAAGTTAATGTAAGGCTGAAATGGCTGGCAACAAAATCGGCAATGGCCGGCACGTCGCCGCTTTCGTATGGAGGCACATCGCGGCTGTCCAGGATTCGGTCGCCAGCCTCGGCAATAGTCTCCTCGGCGATCACCAGATCCACCGGACATAAATGCGCCAGGGCGCTGTCCTTGGTGTCCGGACCGTCGCCATGAATCAGCGCCCAGCGTTTGGCCGAGGTCACCATGACCTCGCCGGCGCCGGCGTCGCGGTGGCGATGGCTGTCCTTGCCCGGCTTGTCGATGCCGTCACCATCATCGGCGCCGATGACCGCCGAAACCCGGAGGCCGCGACGGGTCAGTTCGCCAACCAGAGCCAGCATCAAATCGCGCCGGCCGCTTCCCGGCGTTCCCCCCAGGCTGAGCACAGGCAAGGTCATATCACTGGGGTGCGGGGGGATCGTCGTTACCGTTTGAGTCAAGCGGGCCGTCCATGTGCTTGAGCCCGACCAGCAGGTAGTCGGCGCCGGTCACCAGGGTAATTACGGCGGCGGTCCACAGCAGGATCTCGCCGATCAGGGTGGTGGTTACCGCCGGATGGAAGAAATACGGCCCGGCCTCGCCGACAAGCAGAAATCCGATGGCGATCATCTGCATCACCGTCTTCCACTTGGCCAGGCGGCTGACCGGCACGCCGACATTCAACTCGGCGAGGAACTCACGCAGGCCCGAAACCAGCAGCTCGCGGCACAGAATGATCAGCGAGGCCATGATCGGCGCCTTGTCGAAGGCTACCAGCATGAGGATCACCGAGGCGATCAGCAGCTTGTCGGCAATAGGATCGAGCATCCGCCCGAGCCGCGAATGCTGGCTCATCGAGCGCGCCAGATAGCCGTCGAAAAAGTCCGTCATGCCGGCGACGGTGAACAACCCGAGAGCGACCCAGCCCGACCACGGGCTATCCCAATAGAACAGCGCGATCAACGGCGGAATAGTGCCGATACGCGACAAGGTCAGCAGGTTGGGAAGACTGGTGATCATACCGAGCCCTCCTTTCGGCCGGTGTAACGCGGACTTTATAGCATCTAGCGGCGGCGCCGCTAGAGTCTATACGGTCACCTTTTCAAGGTGACCTGCGTTCAAGCGCCACGCAGGCTCCCGCCGAACGGTCGGCGACCCGCTGTCGCGGGCTGAAAGAAAGTGGGCACGAAGAATTCCAGGGGTCATTCTTATGACCGCTGGCAAGCGCGACTGCGCGTCGCCGCTTATGCGGCGTGAGCCCGCGTGGCGCTTGAACGCGCTTTCCAAAACGCTCTACTCGGCGTCGTGGAAATGGTCGTAGATCACCCGGGCCACGGTCGTTGAGATGCCGTCGACGCTCTCCAGATCGGCGAGACCGGCCTGGGCGACGCCCCGGGCCGAGCCGAAATGGTGCAGCAGGGATTTCTTGCGCGTGGCCCCGACGCCGGCGACTTCGTCGAGAGGCGAGGCGCCCGCCGCCTTGGCCCGGCGCGCCCGGTGGGTGCCGATGGCGAAACGGTGGGCCTCGTCGCGCAGGCGCTGAAGGAAATACAGCACCGAGTCGCGGCCATCGAGGCTGATCGCCGGCTTGCCCGGCAGGAACAAACGCTCGCGGCCGGCGTTGCGGTCTGGCCCTTTGGCGATGGATACCAGGGCGACATCGCTGACCCCAAGATCGGCGAACACCTCGGTGGCGACCGCGAGATGGCCCTGGCCGCCGTCGATGATCACCAGGTCGGGCCAGTTCTCGTCGTCGCGCCCGGTGGCCTCCTTGAGCAGCCGGGTAAAGCGCCGGGTCAGCACCTCGCGCATCATGGCGTAGTCGTCGCCCGGCGTGATGGTGCCGTCGGCCACCCCCTTGATGGTGAATTTGCGATAGGCGTTGCGCATAAAACCGGCCGGCCCGGCGACGATCATGCCGCCGACCGCGTTGGTCCCCGAGACGTGGCTGTTGTCGTAGACCTCGATGCGCCGGGGCGGCGCTTCGAGTTCAAGGCGGTTGGCCAGGCCGTCGAGCAGTTTGCGCTGGGCGGCGCTCTCGGACATTTTTCGCGCCAGAGCCAGGCGGGCGTTCTGCACCGCGTGCTCGACCAGCTTGCGCCGGCCGCCGCGCTGGGGCCGCAACAGCTGTACCCGGTGGCCGGCGTGAACGCCGAGCGCCTCCTCGACCAGGTCCTGCTCGGCCAGGGGGTGGCTGATCAGCACCAGCTTGGGCACCTGCTTGTTGTGATAGAACTGGCCGAGGAAGGCGGTGAGCACCTCGCCGGGTTCGACCGCCCCGGTGTGGACCGGAAAATAAGCCCGGTTGCCGAAGTTCTGGCCAGCGCGGAAGAAGAACACCTCGACACAGGACTGGCCGCCGTCCTGATGCACGGCAACCACATCGGCCGCGTCGACCGAGGAGACGTTGATTTCCTGCTTGGCATGGATCTGGGCCAGGGCCCGCACCCGGTCGCGGAACACCGCCGCGGTCTCGAACTCCAGGGCCTCGCTGGCCGCCTCCATGCGGGCCAGCAGGCTGTCCTGGACCTGGCGGCTGCGCCCGGACAAAAAATCCGTGACCTCGCCGACCATGGCGCCGTAGTCGGCGGCGTTGATACGACCGTCGCAGGGCGCGGTGCAGCGCTTGATCTGATATTGCAGGCAGGGCCGGTTACGGCTGGCGAACACGCTGTCGGAACACGAGCGCAGGGGAAAGGCGCGCTGCAAGGCGCCGACGGTCTGGCTCACCGCGCCGGCCGAGGCGAACGGCCCGAAGTATTCGCCGGCCCGTTTGCGCGCCCCGCGATGCTTGGTAATGCGCGGCCAGTCGTGGTCGCCGGTGACCAGGATATAGGGGAACGATTTGTCGTCGCGCAGCAGGATG
>Ga0302123_10001999_pt1 | contig 14133 bp, 11 predicted proteins | sample CB21_321_MG_FD_203109 | JGI IMG/M metagenome (GOLD analysis project Ga0302123, IMG submission 203109) | Marine microbial communities from Western Arctic Ocean, Canada - CB21_32.1 | ecosystem: Environmental > Aquatic > Marine > Oceanic | place: Canada: Western Arctic Ocean | collected 2017-09-28 | reverse complement strand
CTGTTCGGCACGCCCGACGATATCAACGTGCGCCTCGAAGAATTGGCGAAGCAGGGCATGAATAACTGGATGTTCTACATCACGCCCAATGACCCGAAGAAGTACGAACTGGTTGAGACACTCTCGAAAGGCGTCATAGCCAATTTTGCCTAAGGCGGCCAAACCATCCAGACATAGGACTTAATCCGACTTACGTAGAGGAGCTAAATGTACATCGTCTTCGCGCCCGTTCAGATCAAAGAGGGACACAAGACTGATTGGATCAACGGAATACTGCAAAATGCGCCGGGATTTCTCCGTGACGAACCCGGTTGTATGCAATTCGACGTGATCCAAGACTCAGTAGACCCCAACCAAGTCTGGTTATACGAAGTATATAAAGACGAAGAAGCCTTCGAACAACACCGCCATAACCCTCGAATGATCGAGTGGCGCGAAACGTCGAAGCCCTGGCGTATCGATGGTCAGACGGCCACCAGGGGTGCCACCATTTGGCCGCCCGACGACCGGTGGTCATAAAAAACCGGGCGATCGACGAATTTGGATCCCCTGACGTTTAACAAGCCAAGCAAGCCGGTGTCAAATCTGGCTCTCAGATAAAATCCCCAATCGAATGGAGGAGTCATGCCCCGAGAATATTTCAAAGGCGACCTCGCGGAGAATAGAGGCTACTCGCTAGCGGTCAAGGTAACCGGCGGCAATACTATCTATCTTGCGGGCCTTTACGTCTCCGAGACCGAGACCGGAGAATCACTGGCCGGAAATTTCGATGCGCAAGTGCGAGCAACCTTCGAACGTATGCGCGGGGAGCTGGCGAGGGCAGGAGGGACCCTGGACGATCTTGTGACGATGACGGTGTTCATCACCGACATGCGGCACGGCTCCAGGTTCACCGAGATCAGGAGAGAGTACTTCACGGGCGGGTACCCGTGTAGCGCAATGATTGCGATCGCAGCCCTGGCGCGGCCGGAAATGATGGTGGAGATACAGGCGACCGCAGTAGTCGGCGACTGAGCCTAAAGAGCTAAGGCGTTTCCGGTTGCGGCCTTGGCTTCAACCGGTGATCGCCACAGACTATGAAAAGCAAAAGGCGGCGCGAGAATACTCGCGCCGCCTTTTGCTTTTTAGCAATTGTTGCTACCGGGCCTGTTGGCGCCGGTTGCTTGCCTAGTCTTCGCTAATCGTCAGCGCTAACTAGTTCGCCTTCTTGGTGAGAGGTCTCTTCGGCCCCGTTGGAAGCCCCATTAGTGGCTCCGTTCGTGGCCCCGTTCTTTACACCGTTCTTCTGCATCGCAGCCCACTCAGCAGGGGTTCGGGTTGCCGGGTGGTTGGAGCCGTTGGCGCCGCCCAGTCTCAGGAAGTCGCGTGACCTCTTTGCTAGATGGCGGCGGAAGTAGATGACCCCTACATCGAGGATGCCCAATTTTTGAGGCACATCGGGATTGATGTTGCCTTCCTCAAACTCCGGGAAGTCTTCTTGCTCGTTGATGGCTTTCACCTGGTACTGCTTCTGGTAGAAGTAGTACCAAAAGTCCTTGAACCATTGACCGAAGATAGTCTTCGGCGTCTTGGAGATGCCGAATGTCCACATCATAGTATTGTTGTCGTCCACCGGCACTCCCCAGCGCATATGGTCGAACCCACCATTGGGAATGCGGACTATGCTGGGAAGTTGCACGCCATGATTGAAGCCAGCCCAGGTCTCCTTCCCACGGCCCTTCTTGAGCGCACCGAGGCGGCGCCACCAGACCCGTTTGGGCCACTTACCCAGACCTTCGTATTCCGCTTGGCCGTAGTGGATGCTTTTCTGGCTTGTGGTGAAGAAAGTGTCCCCTTCTTCGATGACCTCAGCTCCGCTGGTATACACCGGTTTAGGACGGAGGAAAGGAAGCTTATAGTTGATTAGGTTCCAGAATTTCGTACTTCTGTGCAAGTAATATTCGTGATAATCAATACCCTGCCATATCGGCTCGGTCCAGTTGCAATTCCAATTCTTCACACGGGTATGTCTACGCCCGCTGAGAGTGGGATCCTTCATCTCCCAGGGCAGATCCTCTTCCAGGGGTACGGGCTCGGTATCTCCCATCCAGATGAAGACCACTCCTTGCCATTCGGCGGTGGGGTAGTGCCGGACCCTCATCTTGGGAGCGAGTGGAGATTTAGGGCTCTCTATCAGGCCGGCGACGCATTGACCGGCATCGTCAAACACGTACCCGTGGTACGGGCAAGTGACGGTCCCTTCAAAGTCGCAGTAACCACGGGAGAGGCGGGCGCCCCGGTGCGGGCACCAGTCAGAGAGGGCGGAGACTTTACCATCCTTGCCATTGAACAGGACGAGCTCTTCACCCAGCATCTTCAGGTTGATGGGTCTCCTTCCGATATCCTTTTTCCAGACGCCAGGATACCAATACTCACGGAACCCTAACCTGGGACAATTGTCGAAGGGACCTATCTGTGAAGCTCCAACGGCTTCGTTCCACGATTGTCGAGACAATGGGTCTCGACTCTCTCCATTATGTGTAATTGTCTCAACCATTAATCAGGCACCTCAAATCAGTATGAAACGATAATCTCGCAGTATGGGCTAGTACGGGTCTTGAGCGGCTAGTCTTAGTTAATCGTCAGCGCTAACTGGTTCGCTGTCTTGGCGAGAGGTCTCTTCGGCCCCGTTCTCTGCCCCGTTCTTCTGCATCGCGGCCCACTCAGCAGCCGTTCGGGTTGCCGGATTGTTGGAGCCGTCAGCGCCGCCCAATCTGCGGAAGTCGCGTGACCTCTTTGTTAGATGGCGGCGGAAGTAGATGACCCCAACATCAAGGATCCCCAGCTTGTGAGGAACGTCCGGGTTGATGTTGCCTTCCTCAAATTCCGGGAAGTCCTCTTTTTCATTTATGGCGACCACTTCAAAGGGCTTCTGGTACAAGTAGTACCAGATGTCCTTGAACCACTGTCCGAAGATGGTCTTTGGCGTCTTGGAGATACCGAAAGTCCACATTCGAGTATTGGTCTCGTCAACCGGCACTCCCCAGCGCATATGATCGTATGACCCACGAGGGATACGGACGATAGTGGGCAGTTGTACACCGTGGTTGAAGCCGGCCCAAGTTTCCTGGCCTCCGCCCCTCTTGCGCGGTCCCAGCTTCCGCCACCAAACGCGTTTAGGCCATACTCCCAGCCCCTCATATTCCGCTTGGCCGTACTGGATATTCTTCTGGCTGGTAGTGAAGTAGTTGTCCCCTTCTTCTATGACCTCAGCGCCGCTGGTATAAACGGGTTTGGGGCGCAGGAACGGGAGCTTATAGTGGATAAGCGTCCAGAATTTCAGATGACGATGCAGGTAGAACTCGTGATAATCGATTCCCTGCCACATCGGCTCGGTCCAATTGGTATTCCAATTCTTCACCCGGGTATATCGACGACCACTGAGCGTGGGGTCCAACATCTCCCAGGGCATATCTTCTTCCAATGGTACAGGCTCGGTATCTCCCATCCAGATGAACACAATTCCCTGCCACTCGGCGGTAGGGTAGTGCCGTACCCTCATCTTGGGCGCTAGAGGCGACTTTGGGCTCTCGATCAAGCCGGCCACGCATTGGCCGGTATCATCAAACACGTAACCATGGTAGGGACACGTAACGGTCCCTTCGAAGTCGCAGTACCCACGCGACAGGCGGGCGCCCCGGTGCGGGCACCAATCGGACATTGCGACTATTTTCCCGTCCTTACCCTTGAAAAGGACCAGTTCCTCGCCCAGCATCTTCAGGTTGGACGGTCTCTTACCAATATCCTTTTTCCAGATGCCGGGGTACCAATATTCCCGGAACCCCAGTTTGGGACAGTTGTCAAAGGGGCCTATCTGAGACGCACCATAGGCCTCGTTCCAGGACTGTCGAGCTTGTGGCTCTTCTCTGTCTCCATCATCTTTACGTACTAGTGTTTCAACCATGGATCCACTACCTCCATCCATCTCCGACGAAAGATTCGTCGTTTGGGCCTGGAATCTTCCTTATGGATTCTAGTCTCTAATATACCACGTATACCACGCCGGCTACCTATTCAGTCGGCCGTCGTCAGTTCGTAGAGATCCTCAGGTCCAGGCATCTACGCTCGATCGCGGCGTGCCGGGTTGGACTATGCGAACTGTTTCTACCTGTAGCTGTTCAAGAAATCCTTTACCAGGTTGTTGAATTCGGCTGCGTGCTCGAACTGCGGCCAATGACTGCACTTGCTGAATACGTGGAGTCGGGAATTCGGAATACCCCAAAGGAATCGCAGACTGACATCCAGAGGCACGGCGCGGTCATCGCGGCCCCATACAATCAGGGTTTCTGTTTTTATGTTCGGCAGGTCATCCAAGATTTCTTCGGCAGGCACGGTGGACCCTTGGCGGCCTTTTAGGTGGTCAGGTTGCAGAGCGGCTGTGAGTCTGATGTCGATCTCTTCATCGCTCAGCTCCATCCCCGCGTACACCACCATGTTCATCAGGCGCCTCATCCCGTCAGCGGTGGGGTTCTTGAGCACCTCAGCTATCACCTTACGGTGTTCGGAGGGTTGGGGCGTAAAGATACTCGGTCCGCCGCCGCTAGGGCTTACAACCACCATTTTGTCCATTTTTTCAGGCCAATCGATCGCCATTCTAAGCGTGGTGCCGCCGCCCATAGAGTTCCCCATAATATGGGCCTTGTTGATGCCAAGAGCCTCCATAGTGTCTTTGATGACTCTGGCATTGAACCGGGGAGGCGGTTCTTTGATCACTACCGCGTCCGATTTCCCGAAGTTTGGGTGGTCGATCAAAAGGACGCGAAACTCTTCGGACAACGACGCGATATTCCGCCCAAAGTTGCCCCAGCCACTGGCCCCGGGACCTCCACCGTGCAATACGATCAGAGGATCGCCCGTACCGGCTTCATTATAGTGAATCTTAAGGTCGCCCACCTGGACAAATTTACTTGTGCTGGCCTCAGTTATCCCCTGTACCGTACTCAACTGCTCACTCTCCCGTGTCTCTGTAGCACACATGCATTCTTATATTGGGTGGGGAGAGTCTACTCCTACTGCGCTCGTTTTACCACCGCAGAGCCGTTGGCATAGTCGGGCACAATCATGGTAATCTACCGTCAATCTAATTCGGCAAGTCTCTAGGCTGTTTCCACTCAACTGCGGCACGTTGATATTCAGCGGTCTCATACGTGAAAATCAAAGTACCGTCTCCTAGAGACTGGTGCGATTTGGAGCAAAATCCGTGTTTGTTTTTTGGTGAGGTATACCTATGGTAGAAACACTGCCCAGGGCCAGCGAAACTCTGGTAGCTCAAGAGGAAGAAACGAATCGAGAGGCCTATAACGCCTCGCAGATAGGCCCGTTCGACTATTGCCCGAAACTGGGATTCAGAGAGTACTGGTACCCCGCCGTCTGGAAAAAGGAGATAGGCAAGAGACCTGTAAACCTAAAAATGTTGGGCGACGAGCTGGTGCTATTCAATGGCAAAGACGGTAAAGTCTCTGCCCTATCCGACTGGTGCCCGCACCGTGGAGCCCGCCTCTCCCGTGGTTACTGCGACTTTGAAGGGACCGTTACATGTCCCTACCATGGTTATGTATTCGATGATACCGGCCAATGCGTGGCCGGCCTGATAGAGAGCCCCAAATCTCCCCTGGCGCCCAAGATGAGGGTGAAGAACTACCCTACCGCCGAGTGGGAAGGGATTGTTTTTGTCTGGATGGGAGAGACCGAGCCCGTGCCTTTGGAAGAGGACCTGCCGTGGGAGTTCTTGGATTCAACGCTAAGTGGCCGTAAATTTACCCGGGTGAAGGAATGGGAGTCCAACTGGACCGAACCCGTGTGCCAGGCTATCGATTATCACGAGTACTACCTGCATCGCGGTCCGGTCAATTTCTGGCGGTTATTCCATTACAAGCTTCCCTTCCTCCGTCCAAAGCCGGTCTATACCGGCGGCGTGAAGATAACTGAAGAAGGGGACAACTACGTAAAAATGCGCCAGGGCGACATCCATTTCGGCCACGCGGAATACGAAGGACTGGGAAAGTGGCCAAAGAGGGGCTGGTGGCGGAAGCTGGGATCGCCAAAGAGGTTTTCCCCGGAGAAGGCGTGGGCCGGTTATGACCATCATGTCCAGCTGCCGAGCAAGGTTGGCGTTCCAGGAGGGGCTCACCAGCACATTCGTTGGGGAGTGCCCATGGACGAAGCCAACACGCGTATGTGGACTTTCAACGTGGTTAAGAATGCAAATACCATCGTTGGCCGGGCGTGGCAAAGCGTATGGTATTACCTTTGGCGCAAGCCAGGCGTCGTAGTAAGCGTGAACGAGCTGGAAGACCTGGTTGTCTTTAAAGCGGAAAGAATCAACCTTGAATTACCCCAGAAGCTCGGCATATTGGATATTGGGGTCATTTATTTCCGCCGTCACCTGGCCCGACGTTCACGAGATTTTCAGCGTCTGGGTGGTGCACATGGCTGCTTAAAGCAACCACCGGATCCAGCCCGCGTTGCTGAGAAGGTCGGCACGCCTTAAACGCCTGCCGACGCTAGGCGCTAGTCGCATTTCCCGGTGGCATAGTACCTCGGTTCGTTGCCCCATCGTTGGCACGAGATCCATAGGTGCCGGAGTTCGCCGTTTTCTATCAGATAAATTAAGGGGTTACCTATGTTCGAGTTCAGGCAGATTGGAGACCTAAACATTAGTTATGAAGTGACCGGCGAGGGAGATCCTCTCTTGCTGTTGCACGGCGGGGGAGCTCGTGCCCTGAGCTTTGAGGACATGGTTCCTATACTGGCGAAGAAGTTCAAGGTGTATACCTTCGATCAAAGAGGGTTCGGCGATACCGTCAGACCACCTGAGCCAGTGCTTTCCACCGACCTGTGGCGCGATGACGTGCTGCGGTTCATGGACAGCTTCGGACTGGAGAAGGTGGCGTTGGGGGGATGGTCAATGGGGGCTGCTAACGCTTTGAACTTCGTCCTTGCCTATCCCGAGCGGGTGAGCCAACTCGTTCTCATCGGAGCGGGGGCTGGACCAGGGGTGGTTGCGGGTGACCGGACGGGATTCGAGGTAAGGCGGAAACTCCTCGAATCCGGAGCCAATGCTGAAGAAATCGTGGCCAAGACCTTCGAGTTCACCAAGCAGTCCTTTAGCCAATACTCTCTAGATCACAATCCTCGTGCCATTGAAATGGTACGAAATGAGCACCTCTCCAACGACCCCAAGTCCTATCTTGAGATGCTGCAAGCCAACCGGCACCGTGAGGAAACCAACGCTCGGCTCGGAGAGATTACCTGTCCGACTTTGTTTATCGTTGGCGACGAAGACAGCCGCACTCCGGTGGCCAATTCAGAAGCTTTCAATAAGGCCATCGCCAACTCCTATATGAAGGTCATCCCTAACTGCGGCCACCACTATGGCTATGAGCAACCCGAAGTCACTAGCGAATCCATGATTAATTTCCTCAAGGCATTCAGCTAAGCTAGCACCTAGTATTGACAACCTGCTGGGGCGGATGTACCGTTCGGCTGGTTGCTGGGATTCAGAATGCTTTATACTTCTCTCTCCCGACGGCACTCGTGCGCGTCGTGGAGCCAAACGCCATCACAGTTCCTAAAGTAGTGTTCAGGCGCGGCCATGCGCGGCGTTTATTTGGCGGATCTATATCTCTTAATATATTGGAGTTCTTGGATGTTTAATAAAAGGCAAGGTCGAGTTCGACTGATTAGCGTTGTGCTTGTCCTTTTAGCGATAATCGTAGCTTGCGGTGGGTCTTCTACAGCCACCCAGCCTCCGGGTGGGTCTTCTACAGCCACCCAGCCTACAGTAGTGGCCCCAACAGTGGCGAGTGGGCAGGCGAAAACAACTAAGTCGGAGGTATCAACACCAGTTCCCACGGCCGTGCCGGCGACTAGTGTCCCTCCCTCAGATGCAATGGCCAAGTTAGGTGGCACCTTGATACACGTACCCGCCAGCGACATCAGCTTCCTCGACCCGTCGCCCAGCGGCATTCTCCCTGACTTCTACCACGGCATGCTGGCCTTCGATCACCTCTTCGGCATGGACGTCAACGGTGTCCCCCAGCCCCAGATGGTTGATGATTGGTCGCTGAGCGACGATGGCCGCTCCTACTCCTTCACCCTGCGGGATAACCTCGCTTTCCATGACGGTTCGCCCGTGACCACAAACGAAGTTGTTTGTTCCCTGGAACGAAACTTAAAGGGAAGGAGCGTACTTGGCAAACTACTTGCTGTAGACTTGGACGACATGGAAAAGGTGAACGACAAGACGTTCAAAATTAATCTCTCTGGGGATTTTGGCTTAGTACTGGATACCCTGGCTGAAAACTCCGTCGGTTCCGCCATAATCTACACCATGTCAGACTGTGTAGTGGATCCTCTTGAGGCGGCTGATGCCAAGATTGGCAACGGCCCGATGAAGTTTATTGAGTGGAATCCTGGCGCTGATGCACTGTATCGTCGTAACGATGATTATGTGCCTCGCTCCGAGCCTGTCAGCGACTACGCTGGCGGCAAAATCATAAACATCGATGAGCTGAAATATCATATCATCCCAGATAGAAACACTCGCGCGATTGCCCTCGAGACTGGGCTGGTTGACATGATTGACTTCCCCCTGGAAGACGACTTTGCCCGCCTCGACGCGAGTTCCGATCTGGTGACCCAGTTCGACAACTTGGAGGGATTTGACTTCATATCGTTGAACCAACTGGCCCCACCATTTGACAACCTCAATGCCCGGATGGCCTTGATAGTGGGGATTCCGCAGGCCGATCTACTGGCCGCCGCCTATCCAGAAGGCTTCTGGACTGAGTGCGCAGCGTCCTTTGGCTGTGGCGGGCGCTGGGAGAGTTCAGTTGGGCCCCAGAGCGATTACATAAATGGTGACCCCGACCGGGCCAGGGCACTCTGGGCCGATTCAGGCTACGACGGTAGGCCCATCAAGATACGGACCTTTGCCGACCGCCCTAACATGTTCAACTTCGCCTTGGTTGTCCAACAGTTCTTGGAGGACGAGCTTGACGCGGAAGTAGAGTTCCTGTCAGGGGACATCTCCGCCACCTTCAGCTTGGTCAACACCAAAGGAGAAGCCGAGGAAGGCAACTGGAACATCAGCATGATTTGGTCGACATCGGGCGGCCTAGATCCGGTGCGCAATTCTACGATGCGCGGTCCCTGGCACGGCTGGGGGGATAGGCCAGACATCGATGCCCTGAAATCCGATTTCGCTCGGGCCGTTACCGACGCGGAAAAAGAGGGCATCGTGGACGTCATCCAAGAGCGCTATCTGACGGACGCTGCGGTCTTCGTTGCAGGCCAACACCGGACCTACCGGGCCTGGAATAAGGATGTCAAGGACGTGGTTTCCCCGTCCACCCGCACCTACCCCATATTCTGGGGATTGTGGCTGGACCGTTAACCCTTAGATTCAACAATGTTTCAAGCAAAAGGAGCCCTGGCCGGTTACGGCCAGGGCTCCTTTTTTCGCCTCCACTTTTGTTTCACCACGACCTACGGACAAGAACAAGATAGGCATTTGCTCGTGGCGTATGACCTAGGCGATAACGACTATCCCCCTCCACTCAACCGATCACCCTCTACACGGACAAAGGGCTTGCGGGAATCTCCTTGCCCCCCAGGTTGACATTAAGACCAGCCGGCGCCGTTGAGCTGGTTCGTTTTAAGCGACAGCAACAGAAGTTTAAGTTCCGTGCCTCTAACCTCGCAGCTTGGCACCAATTGTATCCTTGGATCGGGGGTCCGCTGCCGGGTTGACCTCGAGTACCATCAAAGCCAGAGCTATGCCTCGGAATAAGATAATCCCGTTCCATTCAGCAAATAGTCCTTGCCATTTGCCATCATGTTCCCCCTCTCGGGGCATTTGGAGAAATCCCGTGATCTGGGAGGGAGATAGAAGCTTCAATGGGCATAGAAAAGGGCGAGCCAGAACGTCGCATGTATCGTAAAAGAAGGGATAGTGCCAGGGAAGATTTGCCGGATCAGAATGCGCCAGTTAGGCATCCCGAGGGAGATGGCCGCCTCTACATAAGTCAATTCCCGTAGCCACAGAGCGCTAACTAGCACTGCTGACTGGAAGAAATAAGTAAAGGACGTGATCTCCGCTGGGACCCCGGCTCACCACATTTTAGATTCACTACTGTCTTAACCAAGAGGGTCCCTGGCCTATTTAGGCCAGGGACCCTCTTCTTTTTTGCCGCCACCTTAATCCTGCCCATGACCCGTGAGTTGGAACAGAATCGGCAGGGGCGAGACGCCTCTAGGCGGCTTGATCTACTCTACTTGGAATCGCCACGAGCAACAGCCAACGTGCCGGCAATCGTCTACGATGCCTCAACCCGAAGCTTGGGATCAAGCGTATCCCTGAGCCCATCTCCTGCCAGGTTGACCCCCAGTACCATCAATGCCAACGCTATGCCTGGGAACAAAATGATCCACGTTCCATTCCGGAAATAAACCTTACCTTCCGCCATCATGTTCCCCCAGCTCGGGACATCAGGAGAAGTCCCGGCGCCCAAGAAGGAGAGAGAGGCTTCAACGAGCACGGAAAGTGCCACTAGGAACGTGGCGTGTATCGTAAGAGAGGGGATGGTGCCAGGGAATATATGGAGGGCCAGAATACGCCAGTTGGGCATCCCGACGGAGATGGCCGCTTCCACATAGGTCAGCTCCCGCAACGACAGCACGACAGCACGCACAGTTCGAGAGATCCTTGGGGCCTCAACTACCGTCAGAGCAATAATCACGTTCGTCATGCTTGCCCCTAGTATCGCCATCAATGCGATGGCCAAAAGGATAGTCGGGATGGCCATCAGCCCGTCCACGATACGCCCAACCAGCATGTCCAACCTGCGGTAGTAACCTGACACCAGACCTACGCTCGCCCCAATGAGGACGGAGGCGCCAGCCGCACCGAACCCTACTATCAACGAAACTCGGCTTCCGTAGACCGTTCGCGCAAAGACATCCCGACCGACGTGGTCGGTTCCAAACCAGTTCGCACTTGAAGGCGGTTGGAGTCTATTGTGGGGGTCGATTTTCCGCGGCGAGTTATTGGCAATCACCGGGGCAGCGACTGCCAGCAGCACCGTGAAAAAAATCAGCACCAGCCCCACTGCCATGACCGGATTACGGCGTAAAACCCGGCCTATTCTCCGAAGCCGTAAACCGACCTTGCCTGCGGCCGTCTGCGGTGTGAAGCTTGTTTCTTTGAGATCCACACCTTGATTGTAGTTCATCTAATTTCACGCATCAGTATCTAATCCGCGGGTCCAAATAAGCATAAAGGCAATCCACCAACAGATTCACGAAAATGTAGACGACGGACGCGGTGAGAATAACTCCCTGAATCACGGGGTAGTCCCGCCGCGAGATGGAATCAGCTACCAGACGACCTAGACCCGGCACTCCGAATACAGTTTCCACCACTACCAACCCCGTTACCAAGGCCGCCAAACCGAGGCCTATAATCGTGAGGACTGGTAGCATCGCGTTCTTCAGGGCGTGGCGATAGAGCACCACGCGTTCTCCCAGGCCTTTGGCCCGGGCCGTACGGATGTAATCCTCCCGCAACACCTCCAGCATGCTCGCCCGGGTCATTCGCGTGATAAGGGCCATGAACGACAGACCCACTGTGAAAGCGGGCATGGCAAGGAATTTCAGATAGTCGAAGAATCCATCGGTGATGGGCACAAACCCCGCAACAGGAAACATACGGAACTTGAGGCCGAAAATCCACATCACCAGGAAGGCCAGGGCGAAAGAGGGCATGGCAATGCCCAACGCGGCAATCAGCATCACGGTATGATCGATCCAGGTATGAGCTTTCCACGCCGCCAATATTCCCATAGGAATACCCAAACCCACAGCAATCATCAAAGAGAGGATGGCGAGTGACAAAGTAGGCTGCACTCGGTCCACAATAAGGCTGGTCACCGAGTGATTGGAGAAAATGCTATCCCCCAGGTCACCGCGCACCACCGTGCTCGACCACTTCCATAACCTGACGTGAAAAGTCTCGTTCAGCCCCAGCTTCTCCCGGATATCCGCGATATCCTCTGGTGTCGCATCGGCTCCCCCGATGACCGCCGCTGGGTCTCCGGGCGTGAGATAGAGCAACGAAAAGGTAAACAGGGCCACAAACGCTAATACCGGGATGCTGGCTAAGAGACGCTTTAGGATATACCCTTGCACTGGCTACTTCCCTGTCATTAGTATTTACAGTTCCGAGACTATGCGTTGCCCGCTTCACTTTCTTCATGAACCACAGCTAAGACCAAGCCAAGGTGGTACGCGGGCAATAATCTCAGGAGCCTTCTATCCCTTCGTAGCGTTGAGAACGGTATTGACGCTGACGTCCTCGACATGGCAAAAAGATGCGGGTAGTCAATGAAGTAGCTAAAACGAATCCACATGCGACTTCGGCTTTAGTCACGGGCCTTAATCTTCAGTGACGGCAACGATGCTAGATTCCTTTGATTAGGATTCTTGCCCTGTGGTATGCGTTCCTACGTCTCTGCTGCCGACAAATTATCACACGCGATGGCCGATGAGTCAACGATTTCTATTCGTCCGGTAGATACGGAACGCTTACACACCATGGGGTGTTATCTATCTCAGCCTTAGCCGGAATCGGCATGACCAATCCAGCTGATGTTCGTTGCAAGTTTGGCCGATCACTTGGGTCACTATGGCAGGGAGTAAGAATGCTCTCTCCTTAACCACTTGGGATATCCTCTCACCCGGTGAATAGTGCTCCAAGCACTTAATGGGCCGAGCGGATAGAGCGATTCTTACCCTATTAGCGACTCTTTCAGGGTCAGCCCAATGGACCTGTAGGGCCACTCGGAGGGCTGGCTGGTTAATCAACATAACTCAAATTTGAGTTAGCAGATATGGGGTTCAACCTAAGATTTGTAGTGGAGTGTTTGCCGGAGTAGAAGGAAGGTTTTTGTGAGAAATTCCGTATCTGATTCGTTGACTTTCAGACGGGCATAACCTAACCTTGCGGACGGAAACAGAATAGCGTGCGGTGTCCCGATGCCGTTCTCACCTGAAGGTGAGAACGGCATCGGGAAGAATAGGAAAGCCGGTCAGATTCCGGCACGGGCCCGCCACTGTAATTGGGGAGCCCTGCAGCACGGCATCAACCCAGTGATCATTCCCTGAACAGGGTATCTATCAAGGGGGATTTGCCAGTCACTGCCCCGGATAATCGGGGTGGGAAGGCGCTGTAGGGTGATGAACCATAAGTCAGTAGACCTGCCGCGCAAGTATTGCCGCTTCGTGGATTGAGCGGGCAGAGTTGTATGCAATGCCCCCGTCCCAATTGTGACGGGGGCTTTTTTATTTCGCGGCTAAAGTTGGTCGCGCATCTTGAACCCTACTTGGAGCAGAACGTATGGTTTCTAATTCACAGATTCAAACGGGTGAATTCTCCACAGAAGAACAACGCGGGCTTTACCGCGCTATCTACTCTCGTCGGGATATTAGAACTTTCAAAAGTGACCCCGTTCCACCGGATGTCTTAGCTCGCATCATCCGCGCCGCCCATCATGGGCCTTCTGTTGGGTTTATGCAGCCGTGGGACTTTATCATGGTGCAGGACAATGGTATTAGACAAAAAGTTAAGGACTTGTTCGACCGTGAGCGCCAGGCAGCATCAACATTTTTCGACGAACCAAGACGTTCTCACTATCTATCTCTGAAGTTGGAAGGCATTTTAGAATCGCCGGTCAACGTATGCGTGACCTGTGACCCGACCAGAGCAGATGTTGTATTGGGGCGCAATTCTATCCAGGAGACCGATCTGTATTCCACTTGTTGTGCTGTGCAGAATCTGTGGCTGGCGGCCCGTGCGGAAGGGATTGGCGTGGGCTGGGTGAGCATATTGAAACAGCCACAACTGCGGCAGATATTGGGCGTGCCGCTTCATGTAATACCGGTGGCTTATCTTTGCCTGGGATACCCAGTGGAATTCCCCAAAGAGCCGGTGCTGCAATCCGCTGGCTGGCGAAACCGGATGGACCTTGAGGGGTTAATCCACTTTGACGGCTGGGATAATCAGCCTGGCACTGAACGCACTGATACTGAGAGTGA
>Ga0302123_10001998_pt1 | contig 14141 bp, 9 predicted proteins | sample CB21_321_MG_FD_203109 | JGI IMG/M metagenome (GOLD analysis project Ga0302123, IMG submission 203109) | Marine microbial communities from Western Arctic Ocean, Canada - CB21_32.1 | ecosystem: Environmental > Aquatic > Marine > Oceanic | place: Canada: Western Arctic Ocean | collected 2017-09-28 | reverse complement strand
AGGCGATGCCGCGGCGCTCGGCCCAGCTGCCGACCGCCTCGACGTCAATGCAGATCATGCAACTGGCCTGGTCACGGCCATCACCGAAGGCCACCACCTCCTTGATGTGGGAATAGAATTTCAATTTGTTTTCCAGGTACTTGGGCGCGAACACCGTACCGTCCTTGAGGCGCCCCACGTCCTTCGCCCGGTCAACTATTTTAAGATGTCCGTCGCTGTCGATGATGCCGGCGTCGCCGGTACGGACCCAACCGTCCGGGGTCTTGGTCTCACTGGTCGCTTCCGGGTTCTTGTAGTAGCCCTGGAACACGCCGGGGCTGCGGTACAGCACCTCGCCGTGATCGTCGATACGAATTTCGATGCCGGGACCCGGCGGTCCCACGGTGTCGGCCTTGATGTCGCCGTCGACGTGCATGGTGATGAACACGGTAGCTTCGGTCTGGCCGTAAAGCTGCTTCAGGTTCATGCCCAGGGAACGATAGAAATCAAAGATCTCCGGGCCGATCGCCTCGCCCGCCGTATAGGCCAGGCGGACCCGGCTGAAACCGAGGGTATTGCGCAGCGGCGCGAAGACCAGCAGATCGCCGAGCCAATAGAGCAGGCGATCATCCAGGGCCACCGGCCGACCATCAAGGATAGCCGGGCCGACGCGGCGCGCCAGCGCCATGAAATAGTGGAACATGCGCCGCTTGAAGGCGCTGGCGTCCTCCATGCGGATCATCACCTGGGTCAGGATGTTCTCGAAAATAGCCGGCGGTGCAAAGAAGTAAGTGGGGCCGATTTCACGGATGTCCTGCATCACCGTGGCGCTGCTCTCGGGGCAATTGACGCAGAACCCACAGACATAGGACTGGCCCATGGAGAATACGTTGTCGCCGACCCAAGCCATGGGCAGATAGGCGACCACGTCATCGGTATCGACCAGATTGTCCCACGGCATGGTGTTGCGGGCGCTGATGATGACGTTGTCGAAGGTCAGCATGACCCCCTTGGGCTGGCCGGTGGTGCCCGAGGTGTAGAGCATGATGGCGGTATCCGCGCCCGTGGCGGCGGCAACCGCGTCGTCGAAGAAGCCGGGATTGGCGGCGTCGTAGTCGCGCCCGGCCTGCTGCACCGCGTCGAAGCTTTTGAGGAACGACTGGCCGTAGTTGCGCATGCCCCGGGAATTGTCGAAGACGATGGTTTCCAGCCGCGGGCAGCGGTCCTTGATCTCCAACAGCTTGTCGACCTGCTCCTGATCCTCAGCGATGGCAAAGCGGGCCTCGGCATGGTCGAGCACGTATTGCAGCTCATTAGCCACCGAGTCCTGGTACATGGGCACGGGAATGGCGCCGATGGCCTGGGCCGCGACCATGGACCAGTAGAGCTGGGGCCGGTTGTCGCCGATGATCGCTAGCTTGTCGCCGCGCGTCAGGCCCAGAGACGCCAACCCGCAGGCCAGGGCCCGCACCTCAAGGAGCACATCGGCCCAGGTCCAGGTCTGCCAAATGCCGTAGTCCTTCTCGCGAATCGCCGGCCGCGCACCGCGAGTGGCGGCGTTATGGAGCAACACCTTTGGGATGCTGTCGCAGCTTTCCGGCGGAAGCGATGCTCCGCTCATGGCTTAAGCCTGCCGGTCATAGATCCGGTCACCATGCCTCTATGCCCCCTTGACCGGTGGCGCCACGCTCCCAACAAACAGCGCGACCGGCGATCCAAGACACCAATTCGACGGCGCTTTGTCAAGCGGGGGCGGCCGATTCCGTCTTTATGGCCAGCCCGCTTGGCTCTAAGATAGTCTAAATGATCGGTGGTGCAGTATTCGGCGCCACACCCAGCACCATTGCACCGTTATCCAGGGGAGGTTCGCCGTGAACTTCGGACAAGATACCCTCAACACCCGCCGCAGCCTCGATGTAGGCGGCAAATCCTACGCCTATTACAGCCTGGAAGCGGCTGCTGAATCCCTCGGCGACATCTCACGCCTGCCCTATTCGCTCAAGGTGCTGCTGGAGAACCTGCTGCGCTATGAGGACGGCGGCTCGGTCACCGTCGATGACATCAAGGCCATCGCCGCATGGCTAAAAGATGGTCGTTCCGACCAGGAAATTGCCTACCGTCCGGCCCGGGTGCTGATGCAGGACTTCACCGGCGTGCCGGCGGTGGTCGATCTCGCCGCCATGCGCGACGCCATGGCGGCGCTGGGCGGCGATCCGGCGCGGATCAACCCACTGTCGGCGGCCGATCTGGTGATCGACCATTCGGTCATGGTCGACCATGCCGGCAGCGCCACCGCCTTCGGCCGCAACGTCGAGGCGGAAATGGCGCGCAACGGTGAGCGTTATGCCTTCCTGCGCTGGGGCCAGACCGCGTTTGACGATTTCCGGGTGGTGCCGCCGGGCACCGGTATCTGCCACCAGGTCAATCTCGAGTACCTCTCCCAGGTCGTGTGGTCGGCGGAAGACGGCGATGAGACCGTCGCTTTCCCGGACACCCTGGTCGGCACCGACAGCCACACCACCATGGTCAACGGCCTGGCGGTGCTCGGTTGGGGCGTCGGCGGTATCGAGGCCGAGGCCGCCATGCTCGGCCAGCCGGTCTCCATGCTGATCCCCGAGGTCATCGGCTTCAAGTTGACCGGCGGGCTGCCCGAGGGCGCCACGGCGACCGACCTGGTGCTCCATGTGGTCGAGATGCTGCGGGCCAAGGGGGTGGTCGGCAAATTCGTCGAGTTCTTCGGCCCCGGCCTGGATGAGCTGGCCCTGGCCGACCAGGCGACCATCGCCAACATGGCGCCGGAATACGGCGCGACCTGCGGCTTCTTCCCCATCGACCGCGAGACCATCGCCTACCTGGAGGCCTCAGCCCGGCCGCCCGAGACCATCGCCCTGGTCGAAGCCTACGCCAAGGCCCAGGGCATGTGGCGCGACGAAAACACCCCGGACCCGGTGTTCACCGACACCCTGGAACTCGACATCGGTTCCATCGAGCCGAGCATATCGGGACCCAAGCGGCCCCAGGACCGCATTGCCCTGGCCGGGGCGGCAAGCGCCTTCGCCGGCGCCCTGCCGGCAACCTTCGGGCGCGACGGCGCGGCGCGCAACAGCGCCCCGGTGGCCGGCACGGACTACGACATTGGCGACGGCAGCGTGGTCATCGCCGCCATCACCAGCTGCACCAACACCTCGAACCCCAGCGTCATGCTGGCCGCCGGGCTGGTGGCTCGCAACGCGGCCAAGCGCGGCCTTAACGTCAAGCCCTGGGTCAAGACGTCGCTGGCGCCGGGCTCCCAGGTGGTCACCGATTACCTGGTTCGCGCCGGCCTCCAGGACGACCTCGACAACCTCGGCTTCAATCTGGTGGGCTACGGCTGCACCACCTGTATCGGCAACTCGGGGCCCATCGACCCGGCCATCGCGACCGCTATCGCCGAGGGCGATGTGGTCGCCTGCTCGGTACTGTCGGGCAACCGCAACTTCGAGGGCCGCATCAGCCCCCATGTGCGGGCCAACTACCTGGCCTCGCCGCCCCTGGTGGTGGCCTATGCCATCGCCGGGTCAATGAATGTGGATCTGGCGAGCGACCCCCTGGGCGAGGACGGCGACGGCAACCCGGTCTATCTGCGCGACATCTGGCCGTCCAACAGCGAGGTTCGCGACACCGTGCGCCACGCAGTCACCGCCGAGATGTTCGCCAGCCGCTATGGCGACGTGTTCAGCGGCGACGCCGCCTGGCAGGCTATCGGCGGCGCCGGCGGCGTCACCTTCGACTGGGACGTGGAATCCACCTACATCCAGCACCCGCCCTATTTCGAAGGCATGACCGCCGCGCCGCCCGGTTCCGCCGACATCATCGGCGCGCGGCCCCTGGCCATTCTCGGCGACAGCATCACCACCGACCACATCTCGCCGGCCGGCGGCATCGCCGCCGACAGCCCGGCGGGGGACTACCTCCGGGAACACGGCGTCGAGCCCGTCGACTTCAATTCCTACGGCTCACGGCGCGGCAATCACGAAGTCATGATGCGCGGCACCTTCGCCAACATCCGCCTGCGCAACGAAATGGCGCCGGGCACCGAGGGCGGCTGGACCCAACTCATGCCCGAGGCTAAACAGATGGCCATCTTCGACGCCGCCGCCAAATACCGCGACGCCGGCACCCCCCTCGTGGTGGTCGGCGGCAAGGAATACGGCACCGGCTCGTCGCGGGACTGGGCCGCCAAGGGCACCAACCTGCTCGGCGTCAAGGCGGTCATCACCGAAAGCTTCGAGCGCATCCACCGCTCCAACCTGATCGGTATGGGCGTGCTGCCCCTGGTCTTCAAGAACGGCGAGACCCGCCAGACCCTCGGCCTCGACGGCACCGAGACCTTCGATCTGACCGGCCTGGCGGGCGGCATCACCCCAGGCATGGACGTCGCCTGCGCCATCACCCGGGCCGACGGCAGCCGGGTCGAGACCACCTTCAAGTGCCGCATCGACACCGAGGACGAGGCCGCCTACTACCTTAACGGCGGCATCCTCCACTACGTGCTGCGCAACATGGCGGCTGCCTGACCACCGTCACCGAAACGTGATTGGTACGCGAGCGGGGCGCGCGCCTATGGTCGCGGCCATGAAACGATTGTTTCTGCTTTCCCTGGTGAGTGTTGGCCTAGCCGCTATTCTGCTTCTGGCACCGGTCTCCAGCGCACCATTAATTGCCGGGTCGCCTGACCAGCCGGTGCTGGTCGAGCTGTTCACCTCCCAAGGCTGTTCGTCCTGTCCGCCGGCCGAGGCCTATCTCGGCGAGCTCGCCACGCGCGACGACCTGGTGGTGCTCTCCATGCACGTCAACTACTGGGACTATATCGGCTGGGCCGATCCCTTCGCCAGCGACGACACCACCAACCGCCAACGGGCCTACGGTCTGCGCATCGGCCAGGGTCGGGTCTATACGCCGCAGATGGTCATGAACGGGGTGTTCGACGCGGTCGGCTCACGGCGCGGCCTGGTCAATCAGGCCATCGCCAAGGCCCGGAATAGCAACGCGCCGCACATCACCGTCGGGCTGGCCCTCGACAGCGGCGGCGACCTGCTGGTCACCCTGCCGACCAGCCACTACACCGGTGACGCCACCGTCTGGCTGGCGCGCTACGACGGCGAACACCTGACCGAAGTTCAGCGCGGCGAAAACCGCGGCCGCACTCTGCGCAACGTCAATGTGGTTCGTGAACTGCGTCAGGTCGGCGTCTGGAGCGGCGAGCCCCTGGACATCCGCCTGCCCGCCGAAGCCCTGACCACCAGCGACGGCAAGGGCAACGACGGCTGCGTCATCATCGTTCAGGAAACGATTTCGGCCGGGTATTGGGCGTCGCAAAAATGCCGTTAGCGAGCGGCGAGTCCTAAAGCGCGTTCAGTCGCACCCTCTTGTGTTCACACGGACTGGGGCTCCCGCCAAACGGTTGGCAGCCCCCGGTCGGGGGCTCGAAACTGCTTAAGACTCTCTTGTAGAGACCCCTAAACCCCCAACCCCTTCTGCATAAACGCCGACAGGCGGCGCGCGAACGCCGCTTGATCGGGGAGCGCCTCGCCTTCGACGATGCGGGCCTGGTCGAGTAATAACCAGGCGGCGTCGGACACCTCGTCGCCGCTGCCGTCGGCGCTTACCTTGGCCGCCAATGCCTTGACCAGGGGGTGCTTGGGGTTGATTTCGAAGACCCGCTTGGACTGGCCATCGAAGCCCTGGTGTTGTTGCAACATGCGTTGCAGGTGCATGTCCATGTCGCCTTCGTCGGCGATCAGACAGCACGGGCTGTCGGTCAGGCGCTCCGTGGTGCGGACATCCTTGACCTCGTCGCCCAGGGTCAGCTTGAACAGGGCGATAAGGGTATCCATCTCGCCCTCGGGCGCCGCGTCTTCCGCAGGCGCCGCGTCGTCGCCGGCAGCGTCGGCCACGGCGCCCAGATCGACGCCGCCCTGGGTCACCGACTTGAAGGGCTTTTCCTGATAGACGCCGACGGTGGGCACCCAGAACTCGTCCACCGGGTCGGTCAGGAACAAGACCTCGACGCCCTTGGCCCGGAAGGCCTCGAGCTGCGGGCTGCGCGCCGCGACCTCTTGGGAATCGCCGGTGATGTAGTAGATGGCGTCCTGGCCCCCCTTCATGCGCTCGACGTAACCGGCGAAGCTGACCAGACCGTCGCCGGCGGTCGAGTGGGCGCGGCACAGCTCGACCAGACGCTCGCGGTTGTCCTGGTTCTCATAGACGCCTTCCTTCATGACGGCGCCGAAGTTGTCCCAGAAGGTGGCGTATTCCTCGGGCGCCTTCTTGGCCTTCTTCTCCAACTCGCCGAGCACCCGCTTGACCAGCCCGGAACGGATTTTCGCCACCACCGGGTTGTTCTGCAGCATCTCGCGGCTGACGTTGAGCGGCATGTCCTCGGAGTCGACAATGCCGCGCAGGAAGCGCAGATAGGACGGCAGCAGTTCCTCGCAGTCGTCGGTGATGAACACCCGTTTGACGTAGAGCTTGATCTTGGGCTTGCGGTCGGCCTGGAACAGATCGAACGGCTTGCTCGACGGCACGAACAACAGGTTGGTGTATTCGATCTTGCCTTCGACCCGGTTGTGGATGGTCAGCCACGGCTCGTCGAACAGGTGGCCGGTGTGGTGGTAGAACTCGGTGTACTGCTCGGCCTCGATCTCGTTCTTGGGTCGGGTCCACAGGGCCTGGGCGGCATTGACCGTGGCGTCGTCACTGTCGCCGTCCTGACCGCCGATCAGCACGATGGGCAGGGCAATGTGGTCCGAGTAATGCTTGATGATGTGGTGCAGACGCGGCGACTCGAGGAATTCCTTGGCGTCTTTCCGCATATACAGGGTGATCGCCGTGCCGCGCGGCCCGGCCTCGGCCTCGGGCGTAACCGTGAACGAGCCTTCGCCGTCCGACTCCCATTTCCAACTGGTGTCCTCGCCGGCCTTGCGGCTGACCACCGCGACCCGGTCGGCGACCATGAAGGATGAATAGAAGCCGACGCCGAACTGGCCGATGAGATCGACATCCTCGGCATCGTCGCCGCTGAGCTGCTCGACAAAGGCGGTGGTGCCCGAGCGGGCAATGGTGCCAAGGTCGGCGACCAGCTCGTCATGGCCCATGCCGAGACCGTTGTCGGTGACAGTGATGGTCTTGGCCTTCTTGTCGATGGCCACGGTGACCTTGAGGTCCGGGTCGTCGGCCAGCAGCTTGGCTTCGGTCAGGGCCGTGTAGCGCAGCCGGTCGCAGGCATCCGACGCGTTGGACACCAGTTCCCGGAGAAAGATCTCGCGCTCGCTGTAGAGCGAGCTGGCGACGATCTTGAGGAGGCGGCCGACCTCGGCCTCGAACGGCCGGGTCTCTGGGGCTGTCTCGGGGGCTGTCTCGGTATCGGTCATAAAAACGTCCCTAACTCTATGCACATCTGGTTGGCGCAGGATATGAGCGGCGCGGGCCGCTGATTCAAGCTCTAATTCCGGGAATTCACCGTTGATCCTTGCAATCGACCGCAAAATGTCGATTCTTTATGTCATGGCACGATCGCCCCTGGCCCCTGATTCCGACCACCCACCGCGCGTGACGGCGGTCCTCGGGCCCACCAACACCGGCAAGACTCATCTCGCCATCGAGCGCATGCTCGGCCATCAGAGCGGCATGATCGGCCTGCCGCTGCGCCTGCTGGCACGGGAAATCTACGACCGCGTTGCGGCCCAGGCCGGGGTCAATCAGGTCGCCCTGATCACCGGCGAGGAGAAGCGCGTGCCGCCCCGGCCACGCTATTTCGTCTGCACCGTGGAGGCCATGCCGCTGGACCGTCCGGTGGCGTTTTTGGCGGTCGATGAAATCCAGCTCGCCAGCGACGACGAGCGCGGCCACGTCTTCACCAACCGGCTGCTCCATGCCCGGGGCCTCGACGAGACCATGTTTCTCGGAGCCGAAACCATTCGTCCGCTGCTGCGCAAACTGGTGCCGGGGATCAGTTTCATCAAGCGGCCACGGTTCTCGACGCTCAGTCACGTGGGCACCGCCAAGCTGACTCGCCTGCCGCCGCGCAGCGCCGTGGTCGCGTTCTCGGCCGCCGACGTCTACAGCCTGGCCGAGGCCCTGCGCCGCCAGCGCGGTGGCGCGGCGGTGGTCATGGGCGCGCTCAGCCCGCGCACCCGCAACGCTCAGGTCGCCCTCTACCAGGCCGGCGAGGTCGACTATCTGGTCGCCACCGATGCCATCGGCATGGGCCTCAATATGGATGTCGATCATGTCGCCTTCGCGGCCTTGCGCAAGTTCGACGGCCGCGGGCCACGGGATTTGAGGCCGGCCGAGCTGGCCCAGATCGCCGGCCGCGCCGGGCGTCACATGAACGACGGCAGCTTCGGCACCACCGCCGGCGTTGGCGTCATTGCGCCCGAGATCGTCGAGGCCATCGAAGATCATCGCTTTGCCGCGCTCAAGACCATCAACTGGCGTAATTCAAAGCTCGAGTTCAAGTCACTCACCGGATTGATCGCCGGCCTCGACGCGCCAGCGCCGAGCCTCGGCCTCAGTCGCGCCCATGACGCCGACGACCTGCTCGCCCTCAAAACCCTGGCCGGCACCGACGAGGTCGCGGCTCTGGCGACCACCCCCGACGCCATCCACCTGCTGTGGGAGGTGTGCCGGATTCCCGACTATCAGAAAATCATGGCCGACGCCCACGCCCGGCTGCTCAGCCGGGTCTATCTCTATCTCATGCAGGGCGACGGCCGCCTGCCGAGCGACTGGGTGGCCCGCATGGTGACCCGCCTCGACCGGGTCGATGGCGATATCGATACCCTGGTGGCGCGCATCTCTCACATCAGGACCTGGACCTATATCTCCCACCGTGCCGGCTGGGTCGAGGACGGCGGCGGCTGGCAGGAGCGCACCCGGGACATCGAGGATCGCCTGTCCGACGCCCTTCACGACCGCCTGACCCAACGCTTCGTCGATCGCCGGGCGGCGCTGCTGACCCGGCGCATGGCCAATGACGACGACTTGCTGGCTTTGGTCGAAAAGGACGGCGCCGTGGTTGTCGAAGGCCATTTTATCGGCCGCCTCGAGGGTTTCCGGTTCGTTGCCGACAGCGCCTCGGCCCCGTTTGAAAGCAAGGCCCTGTGGAACGCCGCCCGGCGCGCCCTCAAGGGTGAAATCGCCCAACGCGCCGACACCCTCGGCAACGAAGGCAATGGTGTCTTCGCCATCAACAACGACTTAGCGCTGACCTGGCGCGGCGCACCGGTTGCCCGCCTCACCGCCGGCCCGACGCCGATCACCCTGCGGGTCGAGCCGCTGTCCAGCGAGTTCCTCGCCGGCCCGGCCCTCGACCGGGTCCGGCGCCGTTTGGAAGCCTGGCTCGATCATTACCTTCAGCGGCGGATCGCGCCGTTACGGGCTCTGACCGAGGCCGCCTTGTCCGGCGCCGCCCGAGGCCTCGCGTTCCAGCTTGTCGAGGGCCTCGGCACGGTCGGCCGACGAGGCGCCAGGCGCGAGATCAAGGCGTTGACCGCGAGCGAGCGCACCGCCCTCGGAAAACTCGGCGTGCACATTGGCCGCGAGGCGGTGTTTGTGCCGGCCCTGCTCAAACCCCGGGCGCGGGTCGCCCGGATACTGTTGTGGGCGGTCCACACAAGCCAACGCCGGCTACCGGACGGCCCTCCGGACGACCCCGTGTCGGTTGCCGTGACCACGGATATGCCACGCGACTTCTACAGCGCCATCGGCTATCGCGTCTTCGAGGGTATGGCGCTGCGCGTCGACGCGGTTGAGCGGGTCGCCGCCCGGGCCTTTCGCCTTGGCGAAGCCGGGTCCTTCGTTCCCGGCCCGGATCTGCTGACCCTCGCCGGTTGCGCCGGCGAAGCCATGGCGCCGGTGTTGACCGCCCTGGGTTTTCACGCCGAGGCGCCGGACGTCCAGGGGCTGGTGAGTTTCGCGGCGCCCTCGCGAAATCGCCGCAAGGGTCCCGGCAAAGCCAAACGCCAAGTGCGAAGCCGTAAAGTCCAGCCCGTCGTAAACCCGGATTCACCCTTCGCCAAGCTCGCCGGCCTGCGTCTCAATTCATGATTCTGCGTCTCACCCGGTGACGGAATCCGCCGACGATAGCGCAGCGCGCCTGCGTCTCGACAAGTGGCTATGGTATGCGCGGTTCTTCAAAACCCGGTCCCTGGCGGCGCGGGCCTGCGCGGCGGGGCGCATGCGGATCAATCGCGAAGTGGTGTCCAAATCCCACGCCACGGTCAAACCCGGTGACGTGGTGACATTTCCTCTGGGGCCGCTGATCCGGGTCATTGAAATCATTGCCCTGGGGATGCGTCGGGGACCGGCCTCCGAGGCCCAGGCACTGTACAATGACCTGGCGCCAAGGCTCCCGCCGGTCCCCGGCGAAAGGCCCAAAAGACCCGCTTCAGTAGCCGCCCGTGACCAGGGCGCGGGGCGCCCTACCAAAGCCGACCACCGCGCCATTATGCGCCTCAAGGAAGGCGATACCTGAGCCTGCGCAAGGCCACTGAAACCCGCAGAATCACCGGGCTTGCCGCCCCCTGGTGGTTATGTTACGCAGGCGCCATGATTGACCGTATCAAGAGTTTGCTGGCAGCCATGGGCGGCGGCGCCGCGGCGCCCGTGCTGCACGACGCAGCCGGGGTTGACGCGTTGCATCTGGCGGCGGCGGCATTGCTTGCCGAGGTCGCGCTCGGCGATGGCGATTTCGACGACGCCGAACGGCACGCCATCAACGAGATCGTCGCTAAGCGCTTCGGACTGTCGGAGATCCAGGCCATGGCATTGGTCGAGGCCGGTGAGCAGGCCGCCGCGGACGCCACGCACCTCTTGCGTTTTACCCGGGTTATCAAGGATAACTTCACCGACAGCGAACGAGTCGAGCTGATCGAGATGATTTGGGAAGTTGTCTACGCCGATGGCGTTCTGCACGATTATGAGGATTCGTTGTTGCGTCGCATCGCCGGTTTGATCTACGTCTCCGACCGTGATCGCGGCGAGGCACGCAAACGCGCTCTGGCGCGCATCGCCGACGCCAAGCAAGGCCTTGCGATTTGAGCCGGGTAACTATTCGAACCAGGGCGGGAGCCCTGAAGAGTGTTGAGAAACTGGAGAACTGAATGACCTACGTCGTCATTGATTCATGCATCCGTTGCAAGTTGATGGACTGCGTCGAAGTTTGCCCCGTGGATTGCTTTTACGAGGGCGAGAATATGCTCGTCATCCATCCCGACGAATGTATCGATTGCGGCGTCTGCGAGCCGGAGTGCCCGATCGACGCGATCCTGCCCGATACGGATGGCGATCTGTCGAAGTGGGTTGAGCACAACCGGGTCTATTCCGAGATGTGGCCTAATATCACGCGCATGGGCACGCCGCCGGCGGATTCCGACCAGTGGCGCGAAGTGCCCGACAAGATGCAGCACTTCAGCGAAAAGCCCGGTAATACGGACGCCTCCTAAAGAGATTCGCACCTCACGGCGCAACGATGGCCGGTATGTTGCATTAAACAGGGAAAAAATTGGCTCCACCCCCTGTCATTTGTCGGCAAAATGTGATAGTGTCTCAGGATATTGGGACAGCCCTTGGCAGGGGCACGACGTCCCGAGGGTTGGTTCGAATGCCGCGACATGCGCCGCATCGACGGCTCTTCCATTGGTTTCCGATGGTTTGAAGGGTCCTCGCGTGACCGGTAAATCGGCGCGCGCAGGCGAATTATTGACCCCCGTTACGGGGAATAAAGGGTGAAAGAACACAGTATGGCTAAAGATCTTGCGTTCGCCACGGGCGAATACGTGGTGTACCCGACCCATGGGGTCGGCCGTGTCATTGGTGTCGAAAAGCAGGAAATTTCCGGCATGTCCCTGGAAGTGATCGTCATCAGCTTCGATAAGGAGAAGATGACCCTGCGCGTCCCGGTGGCCAAGACGGAAGTGGCGGGCATGCGTCGCCTGTCGACCCGCAAGACCATGGAGACGGCCATGACAACCCTGCGCGGCAGGGCGCGCGTAAAGCGCACCATGTGGAGCCGCCGGGCCCAGGAGTACGAAGCCAAGATCAATTCGGGCGATCCGGTATCCATCGCCGAGGTGGTGCGCGACCTGCACCGCAACGTTGGCCAGCCCGACCGCTCCTACAGCGAGCGTCAGCTCTATGAGGCCGCCTTTGAGCGTCTCATTCGCGAAGTCGCCGCGGTTGATCAGATCGACACCGACGCGGCGGCCCTGCGCCTCGAGAAGGTTCTCACCCCCGCCGAAGAGCCGCCGGAAGCGACACCCTGACGGCGGTCGGCCCGAACTGCATTTATTTCGTCAGGCCCGTGGCATCTTTCGTTTGAGTGGGGTTATCATCGAGCCGGTGCCGTATAATTCGAAGGCTGGCTGATGCTCGATAAATCTAAATTCGCAAGCCTGCGCGCGGTGTCCCGCGTGTGGGCGATTGCGGCCATTCACGGCGAAGCTGCCCGCCTGGCCACCGTGCACGAACAAATCGCCCAACGTTTCCAGCCCGGCGACCGGGTGGTCTATCTCGGCAACTATCTGGGCCACGGCGGCGACATTCTCGCCACCCTCGACACCATGCTGTCATTCCGCCGCGCGCTGCTGGCCGAGCCCGGCATGATGGCCTGCGACGTGGTTTTCCTGCGCGGCGCCCAGGAAGAAATGTGGTCCAAGCTCATGCAACTCCACCTCGCCCTGGACCCGAGGTCGGTTCTCACGTGGATGCTCGAGCGCGGCCTCGACAAAACTCTGGCGGCCTATGGCGGCAGCGGCCCCGACGGCATCGCCCGGGCTCGCGGCGGCGCCTCCGAACTTGTCCGTTGGACTAACGAGCTGCGCAACACCATGCGGGCCCAACCGGGCCATGCCAATCTGATGTCGGCGCTCAAACGGGCGGCATTCACCGAGGACGGCGCGTTGTTGTTCGTTCATGCCGGACTCGACCCGACCCGGCCCCTGGCGGTTCAGAGCGACGACTTGTGGTGGGGCGACGGCTTTGAATCCATCGGCGGCCCCTACGATGGCTTCAGACTCATCGTCCGAGGCTTCGACCGGGCCGGCCACGGGGTCGCCTTCACCGCCCATACGGCAACCCTCGACGGCGGCTGCGGCTTCGGCAATCCGCTCCACGCCGCGTGCTTCGATCTCGACGGCAAGGTGGTCGAACGCGTCGAGGGTTGAGCGCCGCTCGGGCTTGACGGGCCCGGCCCCGGCTGTCATTCAGAAGTACAAATTCTCGTGCCAGGAAAGGGCGGCGACATGCAAAATCTCAGCGTCAACGGCGAGCGGCTGTGGGACAGCCTGATGGAAATGGCCCAGTTCGGGGCGACCCCCAAGGGCGGCTGCCGACGCTTGGCGCTTTCCGACGAAGACAAGGCCGGCCGCGACTGCTTCGTCGCCTGGTGCGAGGCCGCCGGCTGCACCGTCAGCGTCGACAAGCTGGGCAATATCTTTGCCCGCCGGCCGGGCCGCGATAACAGCCTGCCCCCGGTGGTCACCGGCAGCCATCTCGACACCCAGCCCCATGGCGGCAAGTTCGACGGCGTCTACGGCGTGCTCGCCGGCCTCGAGGTGGTGCGCAGCCTCAACGACCACGGCATCGAGACCGAAGCGCCCATCGAGGTCGCCGTATGGACCAACGAGGAAGGCGCCCGCTTCGCCCCGGCCATGGTCGCGTCCGGCGTGTTCGGCGGCGCTTTCGACCTCGACTTTGCCCTGGCCTGTGCCGACCCGGACGGCAAGACCATGGGGGAAGAGTTGGAGCGTATCGGCTACGCCGGCGACATGCCCGTGGGCGGTCGGCCCTTCGCCGCCAATTTCGAGGCCCATATCGAGCAGGGCCCGATTCTCGAGGCCGAGAACAAGACCGTCGGCGTGGTCACCAATGTGCAAGGCATCCGCTGGTACGACGTCAACGTCATCGGCAAGGATTCCCATGCCGGCCCGACCCCCATGGCAGTGCGCCGCGACGCCCTGGTCGGGGCCTCGCGCATGGTCGAGGCGGTCAACGCCACCGGCCTCGCACATCAGCCCAATGCCTGCGCCACGGTCGGCGTGCTCGAGGTTTCGCCGGCGTCGCGCAACACCATCCCCGGCGAGGTCTATTTTTCGGTCGATCTGCGCCACCCCAACGGCGAC
>Ga0302123_10001996_pt1 | contig 14143 bp, 12 predicted proteins | sample CB21_321_MG_FD_203109 | JGI IMG/M metagenome (GOLD analysis project Ga0302123, IMG submission 203109) | Marine microbial communities from Western Arctic Ocean, Canada - CB21_32.1 | ecosystem: Environmental > Aquatic > Marine > Oceanic | place: Canada: Western Arctic Ocean | collected 2017-09-28 | reverse complement strand
TTCAACCTGTATCCGGTAGATATTTCCTCTCTATAAAGAGAATAAGTGACACCTGTAGCCTCTGTAGGATTTGAATTATACAGACTCAGATGAAAAATAATGGTTCCGCCTTCAACTGCATCCCCAGAAAAACTCAAGGTCGCTGTACTCGCTTGTACACCACCACTCTCCTCGGCTTGTACTAAGACCGGGGAGGCGATTAGAAGCATCAACATCGACGCGATGACGATGGCCCTCTGCCTCTGCATGGACGGGAATGGGCAGGTCACAGCACTTGAATCAATCGAATCAGAAACCATGTGATAGTGGTTGTTGTTAGAAAGCAACCACACCCGATTAATGTTATCTAATGCGAGCATTGAAGGATGACCCCCTTCGTCAGCGTAACCGATGAGGCCGCTGCTGTTGATTATTCTGGCACTTTCTCTGGTCATGGTTTCATGGCCAACAGAATCTCTGCTAGAGGAAAAAACAATTGTTAAATCTGTTGATAGTGCTCTTACAATCACCTTTACCAATGGTCCCGATGCTGATGAAATAATCACCGGCCTAAACACTTTGACCTTCTCTATCAGTGGAAGTGGAACCCTTGTTAATTTGCAAGTCGAGATATCTGCTGATGCTGCCACTTGGATTGAGGTGGAAAATATGACCTCTACCCCGTGGTTGATGCATCTCGATAGTACACAATACGCCAATGATAGTTACTCACTGAGAGTTAGAGGGTGGGATTCAGATGTCGCCAACTATAGTCATTGGTTCATTTCTAATGACTTTACTATCGCCAACCAAATCCCGATAATCACTTCTTTCAACGTTCTCAATCCCGACTATGGTAGCGGGATTTCAAATGCCGACAGAGCGTGGTTTGATATCGAAGAAACAGGAATTTTGAGTTTTTCCTGGACTGCTTCGGACGATGATTTAACCCACGCTGGACTGGTAAATGTTCCAGGATCAGGTAGCGTACCTAACGATGGACCTGGCACTCTGGCATACGGCTGGCAATGGAGCCCTAGCGACCTCGCCGAAGGAACATATAATCCACGGATAACCGTCTACGATAGTAGCGGATTATCCGCTTCACAAACCCTGTTCATGGGAATTGACCGTACCCCACCAACCATGGTTTCTCCAACGATTGGCAATGGAGAGGTATGGCAGGATTCCAACGAGGTTCTTATCGACAACATTCTCGGTTCAGCCGACGATGGTAGCGGCAGTGGTATCGCCAATGTCAAGTTGAATCAAAGTGGGGTTTGGACTAATATCACAACTGAATCCACTACCCTGAACCTTGTTGAAGGACAGACAATCATCGGTTTTAAAGCAGTGGATTTAGTTGGAAACGAGGGTGATGAAATACAATTTAACATCAAGGTTGACATCACAGACCCAGAAGGAATCGGATGGACCGTCGATGAATTGACCTCGAGTAAAACCGATGTTGCTAACATTGCTTTCAGTGCTTATGATGGTGGCTCAGGAATAGATTTGGTTGAAAGCAAAATCGAATATGGTTTTGATTACGATGGTATCGGCACCATTCCCGACATATCAGGTGCCTGGTTGAGCACTGCTGAAACAGGACTCAGCGGCACGATTGGAATAACCAGTTGGGCAACCAAGAGCAGACAATACTTGCTATTAAGAGCAACCTTGGTCGATGAAGCAGGAAATGAATTCATCACTATTCCCGCTGCATTTCAAATATTGCCTGGTAAGGATTTATCATGGAATCTGACTCAAACCACACTCGATAAACTGGTGGTAAAACCTGGGGAAAATACCGGCCAAGTACAAATCGATAGTCGAATAGAAACAAATGAGGCCTATGGTGGATCCTTGACCGTTTGGCTAGAAGCAGCACCGGCAGACCGTAATGCCGACGTACAATGGACTCTAGTCGAAAGCCAATTCCTTGCTGCCGGGTCTCTAAGCGACATGTCAGAGAATCTGACTTGGAATTATACCGTCTCCGACCGGGGACAATGGGATTTGCGTTTGACTATCGACCCATTAAATGTCATCGATGAACGTGATGAGGGGAATAACGCCCACTATCTAGTTGTCACCGGTGCATCGCTGAGTTATTCAGGTGCGGTGCCGTCCTTTGCCCCAAGTATCGTAATCCTATTACTAGCAGGATTTACCTTGGGGTTGATGATGAAGAAGCGAAAGGTTACTCCTCTTCCCACTGAATACTCTCATCAGCATTTAGAATCATCACCTCAATCACAGCCTCTTCATCAGCAGGATCGACTTGATGAGATTTGAGACGGCGATTTCGGCGCACAACAGCGTTCAGGCCTGGTACCAAAGCTTGGAAGCCTGCAGTGATTTCAGAATTATCCTCCTTGACTTCGATATAATCGAGACTGCGGTTTTCTAGACGATGGCGCTTGCGGCCTTTTTCCAGCATCTTGATCACCGAACCATGCTCTGAACCCTGAGATAACATCTCAACTGCTTTACGAGCCAGAGACAGGCCATCACCCTCACCGACGATTACCACGGTTGAATTGTAAATAGTAATCTGCGAACCGGTAAGTTCCTCTATCAATTTACGAATCTTCCCCTCCGAACCGATTAAACGTGACCTGATGCGACGTTGTTGATTGGATCTCTTGCCAACATGATTACGAAGGTCGACTATTTCAAAAAACCATTCGTCTTGCAATAATTGAATGGCGTTTGCAGGTGCCATACCGCGCGATATCGCTTTGATAACATCAGGTAATTTTAATGCCTTAACCGGGTCGAATTTACCCGTTTCCGGCCAAAAAACATCGATCTCTCCACTCTCGGAATCGATGACTAAACGCATACAACCAGAGGCTTCCTCCAGTTTGCGACGGGTAGCACCTTTACTACCGATTAGGACCGCTATTCGATCCTGAGGAACCCGAGGTAGGCTCTGTCGCATGGGCGGGCCTCGCACCTACCCTTCTTCAATGCCACCGTCGGCTCAATCTCGGGTCAAATCCGACATATGTAGCCAGGGTAAGCCAAGTCTCTGCACCTCGTCTGCGATGATGGTAAGATTCTCATAACTCACCGGGTCGTTATTACCAGCAATTGAATGGCTATACATCACCAATGTATTACTTTTCGATTCTGCTAACGGCAAATATTGCAATAATATCGGTAGTGAATCTTGACTATCGGTAATACTAATCGCTCTAAAAATGGGTACATCCTCGCATGAAACGAGCCAATGGTTACTACCCTCTTCGATAGACCTTGTACCACGTAACAGGGGTAATTCCTCTAAGATCAAAGTATCTATTTCAGAATCACGATGACCCATTGGATAAGCAAAAGTCTCGATGCTAAAGCCCTCATCTCTCATTAGATGTAATGGGTGAAGAACCTCGTCATCGAAATATTCTTGGGCGCTACCACCGTTTTCAAGATGGATAAAATAATCTCTGTGATTCATTCCGTGAAGACCGATCTCATGGCCCTCAGCGACCAGATTATGCAGTATCTTCTTGCGCTCATCGCTCATCCACCAAATCCCATCGACATAGAATGTGGCTTTGATGCCATTTTCATTAAGAAAATCGCGACTTTCATTCCATGATTCGATGTTTTGTAAATCATCAAAGGACAATGCGACACCACTTACCGCAGGTTGCTCACACGGAAGATTACCAGCACTGCCCGTCGAAAAGCAACCGATAAACGATGCATCGATTACCAAAAAAATGACAAACACAGACCACCGCATCAGCGATTGTCTTAGATAACTCTGGATTAAATATTTCCATTATGAAGAGATTATTCCTCTTCATCGACATTCATCTCTAAAACATCGTAAAGTGCCTCTGCTAAGTCAATATCTATTCCATTCTTATTAGCCCATCTAACCAATTGCTTCACATCTCTAACCAAGAACTCCTCACTCTTTGGATGACTTCGTACCACCCCTTGACCGACGTCGATAATCACTGCCTTACCCTCGTGCCAGAGGATATTGTAAGCGGAAAGATCAGCGTGAACTAAATTTGCTTTTTGCCAGGCGGTGGCGGTGAAATGAATGAGATAATCAAATACCGTCTCTGGGTCATCTACTTTCGCATCACGTAAACGGGGTGCAGGTGAAACCTCATCACCGATATATTCCATCACCAGCACATTCTTGTGCACCGCTATCGGTTCTGGGACTCTCAATCCCCATTTTGCAAGTCGCAAGAGATTACGATATTCTTTTCGCACCCAAATATCGACCAATTTTCTGTGCCTACGACTTAGACCGCCAAAGCGCTGGTCACCTTCGATATATTGCATGAGGTTCTTGAAAACCGCATTTGAGGTATGGAAAATCTTCACCGCTACTGGCCCATTTTCCGAAGTCCCATGGAATACATGTGCTTCCTTGCCGCGGGCGATTGGGAAATCAAGAGTGTCTAGATGACCCTGTGTCATCAATTTGTATAGGCTCAATAAGGTCAAGCGGTCAAAGACCTGATCGAAAACACGGCGGTCGACCCATTCGAATTGCCCTTTACCGAGAACGCCTTGTAATCCCTTCTCGATTTTGGAGAACATATTACTATAACGCTTCTCATTCATCCAACCAAAACTGCCACTTTGGTCTAAATCTTTGATGAAGGCTTTCTGCTCTGCCTCTTCAAAGGCGTAATCAGCTAAATCATCCAACTCATCCTCGTCCATAGCATCACCTCAACAGCGAGGGATTTACGCTATCAAGAGAATAGGGCATCGAGGTCCTCATCGTCGTCATCCTCTTCCTCGACCTCTACCTCTCCCGCTGGTGGTTCAGACTTGGTTGAAGGAATATCAGAGTCGCTGGAAAACAAACCATCTTCGTCGTCGAAATCATCGGTCATCGCATTCATGCCAAAGATATCGACATCTTTGGGTAGAGCGCCTTTTCTCGAGAGGTAAATCGATTGGGTTTTGGTATAGCGGTGCTTGACATCTGCCTTTGCATCTTGGAAATCCCATGGCCAGACTATGATCAAATCTCCTTCTCTAACCCATTGTCGACGACGCATCTTGCCGGGGATTCTCGCCATTCTAGTCTCACCATCTGCGCAGAGTACAGTGACCCTGCGGCCACCGAGAATATTTTCAGCGATGGCAAACATCTCATTGACCTTGGTGTTGGGCATCTTGACACGAATTTTACTTGCGCCACCGTCGGTGGACATCAGACGAGCTAATTCCTCCTCGTCGACCTTCTCTTCACGCCTGCGGCCCATATCTCGCCCCAGATGCCCTACCTACTTGAAGGCAGAGGACGTCGTTTTCTCTACTCGATATCACAATTGTAAATTCTCTACCGCTGCGAAACAAAGTCTGACCAAGGTATCGCCGCCGATGCCAAAGAGGATTGTCGCTATTGCACAACTCCAAATGGTCACACGGATGAAGAAACCCTTTGGTAACGGTTGTTTTCTACCCTCTTCAGGCTCATCAAAGAACATAACAACTACAACTCTAAGATAATAGAATAACGAGATTGCACTATTGATGAAAATCAGCAACGCAAACCACCAGATCCAATGTAGTGAACCCAGTGATAAAGCACCATCTTGGGCCACGGTTGTCGAAAGGTCTCCAATCGACATCTTGACGATCCCCGCTATCAAGAGAAATTTCGACAAGAATCCTGCCAGAGGAGGCACACCGGCTAGTGAAAGCATGAAGATGAACATGCAAGCCGCTAACAGTGGTTCTCTCTTGCCTAAACCAGCAAGGCTGGATAATCTGCTGGCACCGCCCTCCATCTCGAGCAATGCTAACACTAGGAATGCACCCATCTTGAAGGCGACCAACACCACTAGGTGGAAGACGATAGCCCCGAGAATGGCTTCAGCAAAGCCGACCGGGGCCTCGAGATGGCCCCAGCGCCAAGCACCGATTGCAGTCAGTGCTGCTAACATATAGCCAGCGTGAGCGACCGAGGAATAGGCTAACATTCGCTTGGGATTATCACTACCCAATGCTGCGATATTACCCCATGTCATGGTGATTGCAGATAATACTGCGAGGGTGACCAGCCATACTGCGCTGCCTTCTGCCCCATCGGGAATGGCGATGACGACCAGCAATCTGATCAGGCCGAGCATTCCCATAGCCTTGCTTGCGGTCGCCAGTAATCCTGCTACTGGACTAGAAGCACCTGCATATGCATCAGGTGCAGCGAAGTGGAATGGCACCGCACTGACCTTGAAACCAAAGCCAACCAGAACCATGCCTAAACCGACCAATGCTAGAGCAGGGGCACCAGCGTTCCATGCAGCGCTTAACTCATCAAATTGTAATGATCCCGCCCATAGGTAGAGCAAGGAAAGACCGTAGAGACCGACTGCGCTGGCTACCGAACCGACGATGAAATACTTCACACCAGCTTCGCTACCAGCTTTGGACTCCTTCTGGAAAGCTACCAGGACATAGGTCGAAAGGCTAGCTAATTCCAAACCGATGAAGAGGATGAATAAATCCTGTGCCAATGCGACTATCGACATTCCCAGCGCCGTGGTTAGCAGCAAGATGTAGAAGTCGACCTGGCGGCGGTTATTGTAAAGCGCATCAAGGTCGTTGTTCTCACCTTTCTTGGTCGGTAATCTATCGAGGCTTGCCAGTGCAGCAGCGAGAATTGCACCGAGGAATAACATCTCGAATAAACGGCTAAAGCCGTCGACTTTGAGTAAATCCATACCGCCATCGCTCTGAATCAGAACTATATTTGCCCCCGAAGATTGTGAAAGAACGATAATAATCAGAGAAACCGCGAGGATTACACAGGTGAGGTATCCTGGAAGACGAGGGTCGGAGGTCAGAGCAAAACGCTTACCGCCAAGGAACCAAGGTAGACGAATACCGGTCGAGGGTATTCTAAAGGTAGAATTACCCAGATTGGGAATTAAAATTACCAGAAGCAAACCGGCAAAAAGAATTAATTCAGGGGCTAAACTAGAGCAAAACCCATCAGCAAAAGCGGTGATTATCTCCATTTCAAGAACCTCCTTGTTGGGCGAAAACCATCTCGAATAGATTAGTGGCCCAAGAATTCATCATATCGAGCGCGATAAATGGCATCACTCCAAAGAGCACGATGAGCAATGCTAGAAGGAACATGCCTATGTTTTCGTGACCAGAAATATCAGGCGGAGTCTCTCCATGCAAAGCCTCTGGTGGTTGCCCTTCATCGCCGCCTTCAAAGATGGTTCTCTGAAGACTCCAGAGGTAAAATGCAGCGGTGATAATCAAGACAAATGCCGGTAATAATATCCACCACCCATAGGTTGGCCAATATGCTATCAGTACCATCAACTCAGCTACGAATCCTGCAAGAAGTGGGAGACCGAGGCTAGCCATCCAGCCAAACATCATGTAAACAGCAAGGAATGGGCTCCACTTGGCCATACCTCGCATCGACCCGATTTCCATCGAATGGTAATGATGCTTGAAAGAACCACAAACCGCGAAAAGCATCGGTGAAATCAATCCGTGGGCGAACATCATGAATAATGCTGCAGCATAACCGATGGGCTGCATGCTAGCGATTCCAAGTAGAATGATACCCATGTGAGATACCGAAGAATATGCGACCATGCGCTTGAGGTTGGTTTGACCTAGGCAGACGATAGATCCCCACACCAAAGATACCAAACCTATTATCATTATCAAATCTTGATAATACATCACCGCATCTGGGAACATCGCTACCGGTAGGCGTAACATTCCATAAGCACCCATTTTCAACATCACTCCGGCTAAGAGCATCGAGCCGCCAGTCGGTGCTTGGACGTGAGCATCGGGTAGCCAAGTGTGGAATGGTACAGCTGGTAATTTGACTAAGAAACCAAGCATAAGCATCAGGAAAATCGCCTTTTGCATGTCTATTCCTAGCCAGGTTCCGCCGTTGAGATTTCCACTACGTGCACTATCTATCAATAGAGTCATATCGAAAGTTCTGCCAGTTAATTCACCATAGTGGGCACCGGTTCCAACCGGTTGTAAGAAGTAGAGTGTTACCAATCCGAGCAACATTATCACACTGGCGGTGAAGGTGTAGATGAAGAACTTCTGAGCTGCATATCTACACTCGTCACCACCCCATTTGAGGATTAAGAAGAACATTGGAATCAGGGTTAATTCCCAGAACACATAGAACATGAACAGATCTAGTGCTACAAAGACCCCAATCAAAGATCCACCCATCAACAATAGCAATGGGTGATAGGCAGAACCATTCTTTTCATCCCAGGTCATGACGATGGTTATCGGCACCAATATCGCGGTCAGCCAAACCATGGGGAAGGAGAGTCCGTCCATGCCCACATGCCAAGAGACTCCAATGCTCTCAATCCAAACATATTGGTGTTTGATAACATAGGAATTGTAGCCAATATTGGTCCAATCGATGACCGTCAACCAATCGAAGAACAAGGCGGTCGAGATTCCGAGTGGTACCAATGAGAATGCAAGACAGGCCAAGCGGACCGGCGAGTCAAGTTTTGCCTTGTGGTTGGCTTTTTCCTGACTTGCGAATGCCAATAATATGATACTGGATAGAATAGGGAATCCTACCAAAGGAATCGAAATCCAATCGATGACGCCATTGGCATTTGGTGAAGCTATATCAGGGAATATCGCGGCGATCGCGGCGGTCAACATCAAGAATAATCCTACGAGAATAAACTCCCGCTCTTTGATTTTCAATGGTGCGTTTTGACCCATTCAAGCAGCCCCCCAGATGAGAATAAAGATAGTCAAAGTTCCCAAAGCGGCCATCATGATGTAATCGCGGGCAGAACCTGTGGTCAGCGAACGCACTTTGCTCGAAGCGACTTGTGATGAGGATTCGATGCCCTTGACTGCACCATCGATTACCTTGCGGTCGAAAATCGCCGCGATATTGGCAAGTCCAACGATTATCTTGAGGCAGGCTGCATCATACCATGCATCGATGTAAAGACGGTTGTCGAGCGCACGTGATAAGCCACTATTTGCCCAAGCACTATTGTCGAATGCGAAATTGGTTTTGACCTGTGAATTGAGATTGATCAACCACTGCATCCAGCCCTTGGCTTTCTGACCTTCATCAAGGGAACCGCCGTAAAGTGCCATTGCAAACATCGGTCCAAAGATGGTAGACAACCCAATCGTCACATAGGTCAGAATGAAGAAGAAGAGGTCGTGATTAGCAAAAGCATGGCCTAACTCCGCACTGATGCCGTGCTCACCAAAGAAGTCAGCAAAGTGCCCCTCGGTCGAATTACCTAACCAATTGGTTGAGTGGAGACCGGCGAAGATAATACCACCCAAGGTGACAAAAGTCAAAACCACCAATGGTATTGGAATCCATGCCGTCTGTTCCTTCACTTTTGCTGCGACCTCGGTTTTCGGCTTACCTGCAAAGGTCATGAACCACATTCGAGACATATAGAATCCGGTCATTCCCGCACATATCAAAATCAGCATAGCGGGTATCAAGAAGATGGGTTCTTTGAGTGCTACCTGCCAAGCATTGGCGATAATTCCTTCCTTGGACCAGAAACCACCTATCAAAGGAATTCCAATTATCGAAGCGCTACCGACGAGCATAGCCGTAGCGGTGATTGGCATTCGGCTAGCGAGTCCACCCATATTATCCATCGATTGAGCATCAAAATCATCATGGCCATCATGGTTATCATCATCGTGATGGTCATGGACCTCATGATGTGCGTGATGCATTTCATGGATTACCGAACCACTGGCCATGAATAGCATTCCTTTGGCCATTGCGTGATTGAATAGATGGAATAATGAGGCCCCAAAGGCGACCGTTGCAAGGGTTTCATGGCCGTTATTGACCAACCAAAGAGCTGCCCCTAATCCGGTGAAGATGTAAGCCAATTGGCTCATCGTCGAGTATGCTAGCACCTTCTTGATATCCTTTTGAACAAATGCAATCATTGCTGCCATGCAAGCGGTTATTCCGCCGACCATGGCGATTATTATCGCAAGAGTGGTCATCGAACCGAGCGGGGCTGCAGCGAAGAATGGGAACATTCTAGCCACAAGATAGAGGCCAGCGTTGACCATCGTTGCTGCGTGGATTAGCGCAGATACTGGGGTTGGTCCTTCCATAGCATCGGGCAACCAGACGTGAAGTGGGAATTGCGCCGACTTGCCGACCGCACCGATGAACATCATTCCCAATGCCAATTGTAGGCTTCCTGCATCTACTGCCTGAATAGCGGCTGCATCAAAGACTACAGCGAAATCGAGACTACCAAACATATCCCAGAGCATTACTAAACCGATGAGGAGAAATACATCGCCAGCTCTTGGCCTCTCATAGTAAAACCCAATCAACAGATAGGAGCAAAGACCCATTATCTCCCAGAAGATGAATAGCCAAAGGAAACTGTCTGCGAGCACCATTCCCAGCATTCCAGCACAAAACAAGAGGAACTCAGCGTAGAAGCGATGATTACGGTCCTTGTTGATTGGGTCGGTATTCATGTAACCAATGCTGAAAACGTTGATTAAGAAACAGAGGAAACTAGCGACGAATAGAAGCATTATCGTGATGTGATCTACATATACACCAACACCGAATATCTTGGTTTCCATCACCGCAGTAGAACCATCCCACCACGAACTTGTGAACCAAGTGTAGATACTAGCAGTGCCGACATGATTGAGATGCTCCATAATCAATAACAGTGAAAGCAGCAATGAAATACCCATTACAATCAAGGAGATTAGGCCGCCTTCTTTGGCACCATCGCGCCATTGAGGTAAGCCGTTGAACATACGCCCGAGGAATAATATCACCGGGAAGGCGAGGATGGGGAGTAATACGATCCACATCGCGTAATCTATGATTCCAGAACTTAACATGTCATCACCTCAATGTTTGAGCAAATTTACCTCGTCGAGAGAAATCGTCTCATGTTGACCATACATGGACAAGAAGATCGCTAGACCAATCGCAACTTCAGCAGCGGCGATGGCGATGGCAAAAATCGTGTAAATCCAACCGGTAACATCGCCATGATAAGCCGCAGCAGCAACGAATTGGAGATTGACTGCGTTGAGAATCAACTCGATACACATCAGAACGACGATGGCGTTCTTGCGAGTGAAAGCACCCCATAGTCCTAGAATAAACAAGATTGCTGAAAGGCCAGAAACCCAAGCTGGATCGATCATTCGCCATCACCGCCTTTGTATTCCCATTCGAGATTTTCGATGCGCTCATCGCGCACCAGATAAGCAGCGCCTATCATAGCCATAGCCATCAAAATGCCCAATACCAATAATGCTAGGCCCCAATCACCGAACATTCCATCAGCGAGTTGTGAAGTTGTAACCTCCTCCTCTGAAGCGTCATTCCAAACATCCGGCGCTGAAACAATAGAGATTAGGGCGAAGCCCATGAATAGAAGGCCAACTCTGGTAAATGCAGATAATGACCTCATTCAAAATCCTCCTCTAGAATCTGGCGTCTGGTCAGCATGATACCGAAAAGAACAACCAACATCACGCTGGCTAGATAGACCAGAATTTGAATAACCGCCACAAACTCAGCACTCATCAGGATGAATATTCCCGCAACCGCCATGAAACAGAAGATCAAGGCCATCATCGAATGTGCTACCCTTTGAGCATAGATCAATCCGAGCGCTCCACCGATGACGATGGTTGCGAGGATAAAGAAAATAGTAATCTCGGTGATGGCGGCGAGATCGACACTCATGCGCTACCCTCCGCTGCTTTGGCTGCTCTGGCAGCCTTCTTCTCACGCTTGGTCCTCTCCTTATTGGCCCGCTTAGCCAATTCAACATCGACCGCTTCTTGATGGACGCCGGGCAGAACCCTGGTTCTAGCAGCGTCGAACCAGAGGTCTTCGCGACTAAAGCCTGACATTCCATCGTATTCATTGGTCATGAAGAAAGATGTGAAATTGCATGCTTCCATGCACAAGCCACAGAACATGCACCGGCCGATATCGATTCTGCCGCTAACGATTTGATCGTCAGCAGGCCTTAGTGACTCGGTAGCGACCATCTGCTCCTCGCCGCTATCATTCCAACGGATACGAGCCGAGTCTCCACTGAGATCGAGAACTTCGCCAAAGCGCCATTGTTCGGGCGGTGCTTCGTGAGCGGTAACCAAGTCAAAATTATCTCCTGCCACTGAAGCGCCAGTTATTTCGACTGCTGCTGGGCGTCCAATCTCGAGTTCAGCACCAAGACCTTCCCACTCACCACTAACATCATCGAGGACATCTACTCGCAACTCGGTTGTCATGTGCAGGCAATCATTCGGGCAGACCGTGACACACAATTTGCAAGCGGTGCAGGTTTCCCAAATGATACCTATTCTCCCATTATAATTACCTGGGACAAAGAGCCAAGGTTCCATATCCTCAAGTCGCTCATAAGGATAGAGAATGGTTTGCGGGCGCCAAATCGTCGGCACCAAGTCACTACCTTCTCTATCAGCGGTATACTCGTGCTTTGAAACATCATTCCAATGGCCACCCTTCGCCCGATTTTTACTATCGTCATCGACTATTTCGGGATGGAGTTTATTGTGATAGCCCCCCGCAAATCTCTTGCCTATAATCGGGAAGGTTCGCAATGCGGTAATCATAGTCATCTTGAACGGATACCAGAAGAGGTTCCTGAAATTCGGTTTGGCTCGTGGATGTGCTGGCATGATTTCACCTCAGTCTGTACCCGCTACGTGTTTTCCAGCAGGTTCCAACGTACGCACGTGGAACATTCGCTCTTTGGAATCAACGGGATCTTCATCGTTAAGCAACCAGTAGAAGAGCACACACGAGAGAACCGTGATTAGAATAGGTAGCCCAAATGGAATCCCAAAGAGATTCCAAGCCCAACCGCCTTCGATGGTATCGTGAACTGAACCTGCATCGAATAGATACAAGCGATAGACGACTGTCAATACCAGTTGAATCACCGCCAGCGGTAATAGCATGCGCCAGCCGAATTCGAGAATTTGATCGGTTCTGATTCGGGGTAATGCTGCTCGGGCCCAAACGAAGACGAAGGAGAATATCAACCAAGCCTTAAGCAAGGTCCAAAGAATTCCTGGAATCAAGAGATAAGCGCCACCGATATATGGTGTTCTGCCTATCAGTCCAGCGAACGGCGCGTGCCATCCGCCCATGAAGAATATTGCGAAAAGAATACAAGCAGCATAGGTGCGCATGTATTCGGCAGCGAATAATAATCCCCAACGCATTCCACCATACTCGGTCCACCAACCCTCGACCAATTCGGCCTCGGCTTCTGGCATATCGAAAGGAATACGTTCGACCTCGGCTATCATCGCTATCAAGAAGAGAATAGCACCCAGTGGCATCAAGAATAGGAACCAAGAGCCAGAAGAATGTTGGAAGTGAACTATTTCTAAAAAGTTGAAAGAACCAGCCAATACACATACCGCAAGGATAGTTATCAGCATTGGAATCTCATATGCAGTCAATTGAGCTGCGGAGCGGATTCCTCCAATCAAGGTGTATTTGTTATTTGAAGCCCAACCAGCGAAGAACACACCGAGCGGAGCAATACCGAAAATCGCGAATGCAAAGAGCACTGAAAGTTCAGGGTTTGCCCCATATATGCCACTGGAAAGTGGAATCATTCCCAGGATGAGAACGGTTGAGGAGATAATGAGGAAGGGCGCTAACTCGAATATCAATTTGTCAGCACGACTCGGTACCATGTGCTCCTTGGTCATGAATTTCATACCGTCAGCAATATTCTGAACAAATCCGGGGAAAATTGCCAATCCATACCACGAACGGTTATTCACCCGGTCAACGGTTGGGTTTTTCGGGTCGCGATTGCCTGCGGTTTTGTTCAGCCAGCCGACTAGAGCACCAACTGGGAGTCCTAGGCCGAAAGGAAGTTTTTTCCACCATTCTCCGGCGGTAACGCCGTTTTCTCCGACCCATAACGACCGCAGGGATGTCATCGCTCCGCGCCTGTCCATCAGTCGGCCGAGGATTTTTCTCTCGAGCCAGAGGATCATGAACATCGAGAGCATGATGATGCCAAAAGACATCACACAGGCGATCATCGTCACTAGGAAGAAGCCGATATCGTCTGCATATGGGGCGAGAGAAGTGTCGGAAGTG
>Ga0302123_10001994_pt1 | contig 14164 bp, 9 predicted proteins | sample CB21_321_MG_FD_203109 | JGI IMG/M metagenome (GOLD analysis project Ga0302123, IMG submission 203109) | Marine microbial communities from Western Arctic Ocean, Canada - CB21_32.1 | ecosystem: Environmental > Aquatic > Marine > Oceanic | place: Canada: Western Arctic Ocean | collected 2017-09-28 | reverse complement strand
CGCCAGCGGGCATTGGGATGTGGCGTTGCGTCGTCGAGGACATCAATGACCCAGTGCTCGTTGCGGGCAATGGGAACTTCGGGCCGCTGTTCGATCTCCATCCAGCGGGTAGGGATGTCGGGCTTGAACGCGGGTGAGGCTTCAAGACGGAGGATTCGGCGTAGCATGCCTGAGGCTCGGTAGGCCTTGGTTGAGTTGATTGAGGTCATCTGAAGGCGTGTCTCGTGATTCGTGAGAGCTCGTGCCTCGAAAAATGGGGACAGTCCACGGCGCGCCGTTTGATTACGTTAAAAGCAAACAAATTGCGAGGGCGGCGCTTGGTACAGTCCCCAATTTTCGTGGGTGCCGGCGTCTCGTTGCATCGGGCTTTGCCCGAGCGCGGAGGCCGCGCACCACGGAAAGTTAGTGGTGCTGCTGGTTGGTTTGCTCTAGGGTGGCGACGCGTTCGTCTAGGTCTTCGAGTTCGACGGCGCGATAAGCGTAGTCGAGAGCACTGCGAGCGGCGCTGACTCGACTCGCGGAAGTTGCTTTCTCGTGGTTCTTCATGACGTCGTGAAGCGTTTCGACGGCTTCTCCGGCGATTTGTTGGAGCCGGGTGGTGGCCTGCCGTAGGATCTCGCGGCGGGCTTGCCGCAGTTCGAACTTGAAGCCTTCGTCCTGAAGCCAGCGATAGCGACTACGCTCGGAAACGTCGATTTGGATCGCGGCTTCCTTGATGGTTTTGCAGTTAAGGATCGCGGCGACGGCGCGGTCCTGCCGCATGTTGAGATCGATGGTGTTGTCCATATCTTCACTCCCTTATCTGTTTCGCGACGCGAGGCCATTGTTGCCGTGAGGCAGCGGATGGCAGATTCTGTCAGGGGTCTGGATTTTCGTGACCCCTGGATGATTGTTCGCGGTTCCAGTATGCATGCGTTGGGGTGGTTTGACGGGATCGGGGAGACGCAAGTGGTTGGAAAGTATGGGAGTTTATTTTTTTGATTCTTGTGACTGATTGGTTGGACGTTGGGATAGACGGGTTTGCACGGCGACATCACGGGGTGAGTGTCGGTGTGGGACACAGGCACAGCATGCCGTGTCTTTACACTGTCTGTGCGCGGCCTATTTGGCGCGCAGGCAGTAGAGGATGTTGTCGCGGGAGCTGATGAGCAGGCGGTCGCCCACCACGGCCGGCGATGCGACGACATCGCCACCTAGCGTGAACTTCCATAGCTCCTTGCCGTCGGCCAAGCTGATGGCGTAGAGGTTGCCGTCATACGAGCCGACATACACGACGTCTCCGGTGATGAGCGGTGAGGAATCGACGCGGCCCTTCGTGGGGAAGTCCCAGATGAGTGTGCCCGTTTCCTGATCGATGGCGTGCAGGCGCTTGTCGCGGCCACCGATGACGACCTTGCCGTCTCTAACGGCGGGCGCGGCGAAGAACGGATGGTCCGTCGTGGGGTGGGAGTAGCGCCAGAGAATCTCGCCCTTCTTCCAGTCGATGGCTAGGACTTGGTTGCCGAAGGTCCCGATATAGACGATGCCGTCGACGACCGAAGGCGTCGCCGCCACATAGTCGCCGATCTCGATGCTCTTGGTCTCCTCGCCCTTGGTGATGTCAATGACGCGGAGATAGCCGTCGCAGCCGGCGACGAAGGTCGAGTTGCCCTCGATGGCGGGGCTGCAGTGAACGCGGTCTTCGGTGGCGAGTGCCCAGTTCGGCTTGCCGGTCTTGGGATTCAGGCTATAGAGGTTCGAATCGTAAGAGCCGAAGATCACGGCGCCGGGAAGGCAGTTTGGCGAGGAGAGAATCTCGGCGTGACTCTCGAACGTCCAGCGGGCTTTGCCGGTCTCGACGTCGACGGCGTGGAAGAAACCCTCTTCGTCGCCGAAGAAGACCGCGCCATCCTGGACGCATCCCGAAGCGGGCACGCCCAGCTTGGCTTGGTAGATCCACTTGCCCTTGCCGGATTCGAGGTCGACCGCATGGAAGCGGCCGTTCATGTCACCGAAGTACACGGTTCCCGCGACAACGATCGTGGTGGAGTCGATGGGCTCGGTGGCGTCGTAGCTCCACTCGACTTCCAGCGGCGGTTTCAGGGTCTTTTCGAGGACCGCGTTTCGTTCGGGTGTCCCGAGAAAGAGGGGCCACTCGGCGGCGTGTGTGGCCGAGGCGGTTACCGCCAGTGCTAGTAGGGCGAGAGCTGCTCTCATACTGTTTCGCTTCGTTGGCATGGTCGATTGAGTCATGCTCTTCGAGGATATCAACCCTCGGTGGCGAGTCAAGGGTCCCAACTAAACCGACGGGCGGCGGGCACCGATAGTTCCATTCCGGCCAGCGGGCTCCGCCGCTTACTCGACGTAACCCAATGACCGCAGTCGTTGCTCCATCTCCTGCCGCCGGCCTTTTGGCACGGACCCGGCCTTGCCGATGCGTTTCCGGAGCCCCGCACTGAGTTCGTGGTGTTCTTCCAGGAGAGTGCGCATTTGGCTGGCGCGCTCCGGTTCGGAAGGAAGCCTATTGACACGTTCCGCTGGGTCTTCGGCTAGGTGGTAGAGTTCATCCAAGTGTGGATTCTGGTGTCGGATGTACTTCCATTCCGCAAAGATGATCGCTTCCTGTTTTTCTCTCACGAAGTTGTGGCCCGCGTAGATCGGTCGTGGCCGCGGCTTGTGTTTACTCCAGAATGGCCTGAGTGGCGTGCGCGAAAACTGTGCCGGGTCGAAGTCGATCTCGGCAAGATCGAGGATGGAGGGCGTGACAGCAACGATGGATACGGCCTCGTTGATGGTGGTCCGCGGGCTTCCGTTGGGAAGTTTGAATAGGAGCGGGACTCGTAGGAGTTCGTCCAGCAGGGAGTGTCCGTGAAAGGCACCGCCGTGCTCCCAAAACTCCTCGCCGTGATCGCTGGTTAGGACGACCAGCGCTTCATCGTAGATGCCGAGCCGTTTCATGCGCTTGATGAGCCTGCCGATCCGATTATCGACGTAGCGTACCTCGCCGCAATAGAGGTCGCGAATGAGGCCCTGCCTCGGCGGCGGCGGCGGGTTGAATCGTGATTCAGCACCCCGATGCTCGTCGAACGACAAGGCGATGCGGTACAGATCGCCGCGGTTCTCGTCGGGGAGGAACTCGGTCGGCGGTAAATAGGGAGCGTGCGGATCAAAGTAGTGCAGCCACAGGAAGAAGTCTTGCTCGGAATGTAGTTCGACCCATTTTTCAGCATCCGCGGTAATGTCTTCGGTCTGATGCTGATCGCTCGTTTGGAGGGGGCCGAGGTACCGGACAAGGGCCTGCCGAGCTAGTGTGTTGGGCGGCTCGAGGCCAGGAAACCGAAAGACATCGAAGCCGCGGGAGAGGGCGTCTTGGGGCGTGAGCAAGACGTTTCCGCCGAAGGCGGCGCTAAGAAAGCCCGCTTCACGGAAAAAGTCCGGCAGATTGGGCAGGTTCAACGGGAACTGGGAGCGCCGCCGGCCCACACCGTGGACGGCCGGTGAAAGCCCATTCAAGATCGATGCCATTGATGGAGACGTCCACGGGGAGGGAGCGTAAGCCGAGTCGAACTTGACACTGTCGGCCGCGAGCGCATCCAAATAAGGGCTCTCACAATGGGGAGAAATACCGCCCGAGAGCGCGTCGGCCCGGAGAGTATCGACGGTAATCAAGACAACGTGACGAATCTTTTGTTGGCCGGATGCGGCCGTTGCAAGCTGCCGCATCGCGGGGCTGGGCGCGACAACATGCCACGTCAGCGCGACGAGCAGGACGGCGCTCCAGGCTCCCAACGCCCTGGGGGCATGCATCCGCAATGACTCATTCCGCCAAAGTAGGGCGGCGGTGGTTATGGCGACGGCCATGATGAGCAGCATCCAATGCCGAAGCGAAACAGATTCGAGCATCTCGTTCAGGTAGGAGATACGAAACCAAGCGAGCAGCAACACGAGTGCCAGAAGTATCGGTGTGGTTAGAACTGCTTTGACAAGTCGTCTGCCCGGCGGTGACTCGAAATCGACAACCAGTGTGAGCCAATACGCCCCCGCACCCGCCGCAATCACGAGTTCGACGATGATAACCGCTTGCACCACGTTCCCGACCATCGATCCGTTGTAGCCAGCGAACGTGTTCAGCAGGATCAGGCAGGCCGATGCCACGCCCGCAGCCGCAGCGGCCGGAAGCCCGGTTTTCCGTCCCATCGCAAGCAAAGGAACTGCGATCAAGGTGTAAAGAGCTCCGAGCAGTGTGGCGGCCACGAGGATTGATCCGGCCCACAGGCTCAATAGATCGAGCCATCCCGGTACCGCGCTGGGCTCTCGACGGGCCATAGCGAGCCCCAGTTCAAGTGTTGCGGTGGAATGGACCGCGGCGAGTCCCAGCGCAAGCTGTCCAATAGGGTTCCGGGGCGTATTCATGCGCGGCATCCTCCACTCGTCCGAAGAAATTTCCCCGGCGCGCTGGTGGCGGATTCAGGTGGGGTCAATCGCAGGACTGCTGCGATCCGAAGCTGTGAGCGTAGCAAACGCGAGGGGACCGGCACTAGGCCAAGTAGGGCGTGATGTCGAGGCCGAATCCGGGCTTCTCGGGTGGGACGACGTAGCCGTCTTCGTCGGGCAGCAGAGTGACGGCGCGCATGAACGAGCGCCGCTCTTCATCGATTCGGCGGGAGGGGCCGATGCTCTCAGCCAGGGGAGCGTTCGGCGTGGCCATCAGGAAATGCAGACCCCAGACGGTGCCGCCTTGGTGCGGGATGACGGGCAGGCCGTGTCCGGCGGCCATGGCGGCGATGCGACGGATCTCGGTCAGCCCGCCGCACCAGTTGATGTCGGGTTGCAGGACGTCAGCGCCTTGGTGGTCAAGCAGATGTTGGAATCCCCAGCGGGTGTATTCGTGCTCGCCGGTGGCGATGAGGGTGGAGCTGATCTCCTGCGTGACTTGCCCGTAGCCACGGTAATCGTCGGGGATGAGTGACTCTTCGATCCAGTGGACGTTGTAGGGTTCGAGGCGGCGCGCCATGGCGATGGTGTAGGGAACGTCCCATGCCATGTAGCAGTCGAGCATGAGCATGAGGTCGGGTCCGACGGTCGCGCGGCTTTCCTTGACGAGTTGCTCATTCTTTTTCATGCCCGCAACGCCGTCGGCGGGTCCGTAGGGGATGGCGAGCTTCACGCCGTGATAGTTGAAATTGACGTAGTTCTCGACATCGTTGCCGGTGGCGTAAGCGGCGATCTTGTCTTTGGTCTTGCCGCCGAGGACTTTGTAGACCGGCTGATTGTGCGCTTTGCCGATGATGTCCCACAACGCCAAGTCGACGGCGCTGATGGCGAAGATGGCGACGCCTTTTCGACCGTAGGGCAGGGAAGAGCGGAACATGACGTCCCACAGCCGTTCGACATCGAAGGGATCTTCGTTGTCGAGCAGGCCGGCGAAGTGTTCCTCGATGATGTAGCGCGCCGCGCCGCCGCCTTCCGTCTTGCCGTAGCCGGTGATGCCCTTGTTGGTCGTGATCTCGACCCACACGGCATCGCGCATTTTTTGCGAACGCCAGGTGGAGCGTTGCTGCTTGTACTTCGGGTAGATCGACATCGGGTTGGCGATGATGGTGTTCTGTAGCCAAGCCCAGAAGTTCTCGGGGGAGTGTGGTTTCGGGTCGACGACGCGGACGCCGGTGATGCGCAAGCCGCTCGATACGCCTTGGAAGGAAAGGGCCGGGGCGATACCTGTCGCGCGGCCCGCGCCCGCCAAGGATGCCCGCAGTTTTTGTTTGGGGCTGAGCGCGGCGGCGGCTACACCGGCGGTGGAAGCGTGTAGAAAGGTTCGGCGGTTCATGATCAATTCTCCCCCAAAATGAAAACGGGAGGAGCGCCGATGCTCGGCCACTCCTCCCGTTGAATCTTGCGTCCACGGCGTCGAACGCCGCCGGAGCGCTTAGCGGCTGATGCCCAAGGCCGGAACCGCGCCGTCCGTCAGGGTCAGCTTGAAGGGCTCTTTGGTCATGTTCGCCGCGACTCCGTCGAAGGTGAGTTCCCGTCCGGAGCCGATGCCGGTACGCATCATGTTCGTGAGGCTCAAGACGACTTCGACCGGGCCACCCTTGGTGCTGCTGAAGCTGATGGACTTCGAGCGGGCCGCCGCGGAGACGACGAATAGGCTCATTTTCGGAGTGAGCTTGCCTTTCAGGTCGCCCCAAACGGCGGTGCCTGACGGTCCCTGCAGTGTCTTTTTCAGGTCCAGGAACGCCCAGCGTAGCGGGTTCTCGGCGCGCGACCTTTTCTCTTCTTCAAACTTGCGGACGGAACCCGATTTGATCTTGAGATCCGCCGGCGGCAGCGCTTGCGTCGCGGCCTTCTGTTTCAACTCAGCAAGGCCCTCGTCCGTGCCCGCGTAGGTGGTGTAGACGGTCTTGAGGTATTCATCGACCTGGGCCCGACCTTCAGCGGGGAGTGCGCCTTCGCCCTGATAGGAGGCCGCTCGGGCGATTGAGAACAGGGCGAGTTCGTTCTTCTCAGGCTTGCTCTGGGCGAGAACTTCGGTGCCCAGCCAGTACGACACCTGAGCCGCATTGGGATTGCTTTTGATGACGGCGGTGAACTCCTTTTCCGCCTTCTCATGATCCTTGCGCTGCATCGCGATCCAACCAAGAGCCTGATGGGCGGTTAGTCCGATCTGCTTCATGGCATCAGTCCACTTCGTGTCGTCCACGCCGGCCGGTTTCTTCAGGCTGAACAACGCACTAGCAGCGGTCTCACCATCCTTGAGAATCTGAGTCTTATCGGAGTCGCTCGCGCTGGGGTAGAGCGCGGTCGTCATGGAAGTGATCGCGAGATTGGCCTGGATGTCACCTGGGATGAGCTTCAGCACTTTCTTGGCCCAGTCGACCGTCTCTTTTGGATGGACCGCCTGCTGGTGGGCCGCCAAGAATGACTGCACTCGTTCCGTGCTGTAAGCCGTTTCGGGGTACGACTTTTCCCACTCCGCCAGCATCTGAAGTTTCTTTGCGGCGTCGGTTTCCTTGAAGACGGCGTTGATCAGCTCATACTCTTTCTGATCTTTCGGACGCTTCTCGGGCGCGTCTTGCGGCGACGGTATCGCCGCGCCGGTGACGAGCAGCAGGAGTGCCGCGGTCAATGCGAAGTTTGTGATGCGTGTCAGCATAGTTTGACTCCCAACAATATCTCTGTCCTTCGTATCGCGACGGAGCGGAGGCGCGGATGAAACGTCGTACCTCTACCGTCTTACAAAGGATGTCTGAAACTCAATCGCGGAGTATATAGCAGCGTGAAGCGGTTGGCAAGGGCTCCTCTACGGGAGTTCGCCTTCTCGTGGGCTTCATGCGTTCGGCCCGCCGCTTGGTGAATCGTGCTGCTGTCTATAGAGACGAGTGCGCGACGGAGCGCGTTCCATAATCTGTTACAATCCGTGCTCCTCAGAGGAGCGTACCTTGCCGGATCGAGTTCTCGATCTCAGCATAATCGGCGTCTATCTTATCACGATCACGATCTTTGGCGCGCGCTTCCGCAAGCGCCAGGAGTCGCTGACGGATTACTTTCTGGGCGGCCGTACGGCCCCTTGGTGGGCCATCTCGCTTTCGATCGTCGCCGCGGAAACCAGTACGCTCACGATTATCGGGACGCCGGCCCTGGCGTTCGGCGGCGATATGGGTTTCCTGCAGGTGGTGCTGGGCTATCTGGTTGCGCGCATCGTGATCTCGAGCCTGTTCCTGCCTGCGTATTTCCAGGGACGTATGTTCACGGCGTATGAGCTCATCCGCCGCCGGTTCGGGGAACGATTGCGGCGGTTGACGGCCGGGACATTCCTGGTGACGCGATCGCTGGCGGAAGGCGTCCGCGTATTCGCGATCTCGCTGGTGGTTTCGGTCGTGCTCGAGACGGGCGACCTGGCGTCGATCATCATCATCACTCTGCTGACGTTGTTCTATACGTTTGAGGGTGGGATGAAAGCCGTGATTTGGACGGATGTGGTCCAGATGGGCCTTTACGTATCGGGGGCGCTGTTGGCGTTCTGGATGGTTCTCGATCAGGTGCCCGGCGGCTGGCAAGAAGTTGTGGCGCTCGGGTCGGCGTCAGACAAGTTCCGCATTTTCGATTTTCAGTTCGCGCCGGACGCCGATTTCTTCGCGCAGACCTATACGTTCTGGGCGGGATTGTTCGGCGGCTGCTTTCTGGGGATGGCCATTCATGGGACCGACCAGTTGTTTGTTCAGCGCCTACTGAGCGCGCGCAGCCAAGCGGAGAGTCGGTTGGCCTTGCTGTCCAGTTGGTTTGTGATCGCATTCCAGTTCGCGCTTTTCCTGGTGATCGGCATCACGTTGTTCGCGTTCCACGAAGTGACGGGGACAGCGCCGCCGGAGCCGCTGGATCGCTTGTATCCGACTTTCGTGTGGACGCAGATGCCGCCCGTTGTGGCGGGAATTGTGGTCGCGTCGATCTTGGCGGCGGCGATGTCGAACCTCAGCGCGGCTCTCAACTCGCTGGCTTCCGCAACGGTCATGGATTTCTATCTGCCGTTGTCGAAACGCACGGACTTGACGGGAGCGGATCACGTTCGGATTTCGCGCTGGGCGACGCTGGGCTGGGGCGTTGTACTACTCGGAGTGGCTCTGTTGGCGCGCTCGTGGGGCTCGGTGCTCGAGGCCGGGCTGGCGATTGCTTCGGTACCGCTCGGCGCGCTACTGGGTGTATTCTCCCTCGGCATCCTGACGCGCCGTGTCACGGAGCCGATGGCGATCGGCGGCATGATTACCGGGCTTGCCGTGATCGCCTATGTGACCTTCTATACCGATGTCGCCTGGACCTGGTACACCGTGATCGGAGCCACCGTGACCTTCGCGACGGCTTGGTTCGGATCGGTGCTGTTTCCACGCTACGCCTCGACGGACACGACACGCGGTCAGTAGTATTTGGCACGCTGACGAACGTCTGCCTATTTGAACTCCTCAGAGCAGCCGATCATGGGTCTGGAGACTGTGTTCTACCGGACCTAGGAATGAGCTATAGGTCTTGCAAAGTGCGGTTGTTTGTGCATAATAGGAGGCACTCTATTGCGCATTCCCGATGTGATTCAAAGGCTTCGTTGGCTTGGGGTCGGGCTGTAGGAAGCGCGACAACATCCGCACCGTATCCTCTAGCGGGCGGCGTCGGTGTTCTGAAACTGGAACACCGAGTTGACTTCATTTCGTTTTTTCTGTTATAAAAGGCTCAACATCGATTGTTTTGCGGCTGAAGTGTTCTAGATTCAGAACATAAGGGTGGTCGAGTCGTTTCAGGATTCTGAAGCAGAAAAGGGACGGAAATTCGGTCAAGCCCCAATGAGCCTAATTGAAAAAGATGTTGGAGGAATCAAGATGGACGTAAATAAGATACTTGTTGAGCTGCGGCACGAACGCGAACAGATCGAAGATGCCATTATTTCGTTGGAGCGATTGGCTCGTGGGCGCGGAAAACGCCGCGGCCGGCCGCCCGCCTGGATGAAGGACGCACAAGACCGCCACAAAGTCCGGGCCGCATCCGGGAAAGACGGCAAGGACGAAGACTAGATTGAGTGTTTGGATGGCGGCCGACCCCCCGGCGGCCGACCAAACGCTCACGGCAATTTCAGTAAAGCAAGTACTGCTGCCGGACGCGCAGATAGGGCTCTATCTCGAGGCGCCACGCCTCGTAGATCGCTTTACTGGGTGAACTTCTTTCTACCGCTTCGATGGTAGATCGGTTCCCGATCAACTTCTCTGTTTCCCCAAGCTTCACCCGTCCTGGGTGAAGCTCTAACAGAGCTTTCGCGATCTCAAGCCCCACGCTCGTCGTACGGATTGCAGCGCGATCCGTGATGGTGATTTGAACACCTGAGATCGGAATGCCGGCAAACTTTGAACTCTGCGGTGTGCGTCTCACGGCGTAGAATCGCACTCCTTCCATCTGTTTACCGTTGAGGTGATCGGCAACGCGTTTGCCGTCGATCCAGTCCGCCCCGAAGAATTCGAATGGTGTGTCGGTGCCGCGCCCGACGGAATAGTTCTTCAAACCTTCGAGCATCGCGATTCCTGGATAGAGCAGCGCCTGCCCCAGGGTCCGCATGTTCGGTGACGGATTGACCCACGGCAGGCCGGTTTCGTCAAACCACTGTTCGCGATTCCACCCCTCCAGTTCGATCACTTCCAGGTTCGCGCCGATGGCTTTCTCCGCGTTAAACATGCGCGCCAACTCGCCCACGGTCATGCCGTGCCGGATCGGCATGGGGAAGTATCCGATGAACGACCGGAGTTCTTCATCGAGAACCGGTCCCTCGACAACGGCGCCCGTGATTGGATTAGGCCGGTCAAGAACGTAGAGGGGGACGTTGTGCTCGGCGGCTGCCTCCATGGCGTAGGCCATGGTTGTGATGTAGGTGTAGAATCGCGCGCCCGTATCCTGAATATCGAAGACTAGGACGTCAATGTCTTTCAGCATGTCGGCTGTGGGACGTCGGCGTCCCGGCTGATAGAGGCTGTAGATCGGGGTCGAATCAGAATCTTCGTTGTCCGGGATTTCCGGCTGGTCCAACACTCCATCGATACCGTGCTCGGGGCTGAAAATTGCGGTTAGATTTACGCCTTCCGCTTGGGAAAAGAGGTCGACGTTTCTGCGCCCGAGCCGGTCGATTCCTGTGTGGTTCGTGATGAGTCCGACACGCTTGCCGATGAAGGGCTTGAACCTGTCGCGGACGAGAACGTCGAGACCGGTAAGGACTTGGGTCGGTCGGCCAGCCGCGGGTTGGCCGGGTTCGCGCGAATGGCGCAGAAAAGCTTCGTTGCGGAGGCGGTCCGCGTTGACAGAGCTAATGCCGGCCGCGACCGCGCTCGCTAGCTGGCTGCGTAGGCTGACGACCGAGGTGGCTACTTTGGGGTGCACACGATTCGTGAGCAGAATGACAAAGGTCTCGGTGGCGGGATCGATCCAAATCGATGTCCCCGTATAGCCGGTGTGCCCGTACGACCCGATGGGCAGCAGGTCGCCGCGCACCGAAGAGTAGGGCGAGTCGAGATCCCAACCGAAGCCTCGCAGCGCCGGCTTGCCGCGAGGGCTTTGCGGTGTCGTCATCTTGATGACGGACAAGGGACTGAGTATTTTCGCTTTCCCTAGGCGTCCCTGGTTGAGCATCATGCGGGCGAAACGCGCTAGGTCATCGGCGGTTGAGAAAACACCTGCGTGTCCGGCAATTCCGCCCATGAAGCGTGTTGTCGGATCATGCACGATGCCGTGAAGAATTTCGCCTGAGGGCAGTTGCTCGGTGGGAGCGATGCGGGGCTTGATTTGCTCGGTGGGTTTGAACGACGTGTCGTTCATCGCGAGAGGCTCGAAGATGTGCTCTGCCGCGTAGTCGTTGATGGGGGTGTCGGTCAGCTTTCTCACGACCTCCGCGAGCAGTAGGTAGTTGATGTCGCTGTAGATGAATCGCGAGCCGAGGGGTGCGATTGGAACCTCGGCGTAGGCCTTCTCGATGCCGGTTTCATAGCCGGACCATTCCGGTTTCAGATCGACGTCGGGACGCAGGCCGGAATAGTGTGTGAGTAAATCGCGAATGCGAATGTTGGACTTGCCGGCCGCGAAGTCGGGCAGGTGCTTGGTGAGTCTGTCCGTGAGCCGCAGCTTGCCTTGCTCCACCAACTGCATCACGGCCGGCGCGGTCGCCAATACTTTCGTCAACGACGCGCAATCGAAGATTGTGTCGAGCGTCATCGGTTCTTTGGCTGGTTTCAAGCTGCGCGAGCCGTAGGCCTTGCGATGGACGATCTGGCCGCGGTGGCCGACGACGAGGACGGCTCCAGGCGTGATGCCCTCTTCGACAGCCTGCCCGACGACTTCATCGAGTGTTGATGAGGTCGGCCAATCCTGTCCAAAGAGTTGGGTTGTCGCGCAAACGAAAAACGTCAAGGCCAAGCACAAGAGGGATCGCCCTTGAGAGCGACACCTGAGAGGGTTCCTGTCTGGGCTCCGAGCGACCATGTATACACGGTAGCTTGTTCCTCGGGAACGGGGGTTCGGCGATCGGGGGCAATTCGTCCGTGAGCCGGGGGGCACTGGTAGGCGCCATGTTGGTGGGTCGCTGGGGGCCGCCCAGGATGTTTCTAGGCCCGCCGGCCGCAGTTGTATCCGCCCGTTCCAGGGTGGGCTATTTTCGCGGCCGTTTTCCCATCGCTAAAGCGATGAGCTATTGTTGTTGGACCCCTTCCAGGGGCCTTCCGCGGCTGCGCTCGCGGGCGCGCAGGTTGAGACCCGCGCCTCCTTTCCTTAGCGTCGGTCGGAACGTGGTGGTTGATATACTGCGTGGCTCCCGATGGCGGAATCGATCACCGAGCAGCGCAACCCGGCTTCGAGCGATCTTGATCGCCTGCCGACTGCTGAGCTGGTCGCGCTGATTAACCGAGAGGATCAATCGGTTCCGCTTGCGGTCGAAGCCGCTTTGCCGCAAGTCGCGGCGGCGGTGGACGCGATCACGGAGCGGTTTCAGCAGGGCGGGAGATTGTTCTACGTCGGCAGCGGGACGAGCGGCCGGTTAGGCGTTCTGGATGCCGTGGAATGCCCGCCGACGTTCGGTGTCGCGCCGGATCGTGTCCAAGGGATTCTCGCGGGTGGCGATGGCGCTGTCTTCCAGGCCGTTGAAGGGGCCGAGGATGACAGTGAAGCCGGCGCGGGTGATTTGCGTGATCGCGCATGCCGGCCAGTCGACGCGGTGATGGGAATCTCCGCGAGCGGCCGGACACCTTATGTGTTGGGGGCGCTCGGTCATGCGCGCTCGGTTGGCGCTCTGACCTTGAGCCTGACTTCGAACCCCGGATCGGCTCTCACTTCCGCCGCCGAGATTGCGATCGTGGCGGCGACGGGTCCGGAAGTGATTACCGGCTCTACGCGGATGAAGGCCGGGACCGCGCAGAAGTTGATCCTCAACATGATTTCGACCGCTGTGATGGTGCGGATGGGATACGTTCTCGGCAACTTGATGGTCAAGGTTCAACTCAAGAATGAGAAGCTGATTGAACGCGGCCGGCGCATTGTGTCCGAAGTGACGGACTGTAGTCCTGCGGATGCCGCGCGCGCCTTGGAGATCGCGGAAAACGATGTGCGGCTCGCGATCTTGGTCGTAAGACACACGCTCGACATTCCGGCGGCAAAGCAACACTTGGCCGCGGCGGGCGACAATCTTTGGAAGGCCCTGGAGTCAACTCCCTAATACCTATGCCAACTACAGCATTTCTAGCTGACACCGTATATACCCCCGATGCGATTCCGAACGGAGTCGTCGTTGTTGAAGATGACCGTATTCTTTCGGTAGGCCCGCGTGAAGGGATCGAACTGCCGTCCGGCGTGCGCGAAGTGCGCTTGGAAGGCCGGTCGGTCGCGCCGGGGTTCATCGACATTCACAGCCACGGCGCGGGTGGCGCGGACGTGATGACGGGGACGACGGAGTCGCTCGACACGGTTCGCCGGGTCCTCGCGGGCTTTGGGACGACCTCTTTCTATCCGACGACCGGCACCGCCGAGACCGAGGACATTCGCCGCGCGGTCGAGTTCCTTGCCGATGCCGTTGAGCAAGCCTCGACGCCGAGTGCGATGGCGCATCCGCTGGGTATCCACATGGAGGGGCCGTACCTGAACCCGAAGCGCCGCGGCGTCCACCCGATCGACTTGCTTGTTGACCCTACGCTTGACGCCTACCGGTATTTCGCTGAGGCGGCAAAGGGGAAGTTGCGCATCATGACGATCGCGCCGGAGCTGACGCATGCGCCGGAGATCATGAAGGAAATGATCAGCAGCGGCGTGCAACCTTCGATGGGGCACACCGACGCCACGTTCGAAGAAGCGGACCGCGCTGTGAAGTTGGGTGTTCGGCAGGCAACCCATATGTTCAACGCGATGCGGCCGTTCGGTCATCGCGATCCCGGTATCATTGCCAAAGTTCTTACAGATCCCAGCGTCAAGGCCGAGCTGATTGCCGACGGCGTTCACGTCGACCCCAAGGCGATTGAGCTGCTCTACCGCTCGAAGGGCGCGGAGGGAATCATCCTGATCTCGGACGGCATCTCGGCCGTCGGTATGCCGGACGGCGAGTACGAAGTGATCGGCCTGCACGTCCAAGTCAAGGACGGAGCATGCACCTATGACGGCCATCTTGCGGGCAGCATCGTGACGCTCG
>Ga0302123_10001992_pt1 | contig 14177 bp, 12 predicted proteins | sample CB21_321_MG_FD_203109 | JGI IMG/M metagenome (GOLD analysis project Ga0302123, IMG submission 203109) | Marine microbial communities from Western Arctic Ocean, Canada - CB21_32.1 | ecosystem: Environmental > Aquatic > Marine > Oceanic | place: Canada: Western Arctic Ocean | collected 2017-09-28 | reverse complement strand
CCGATCCGTCATTGAGCGGTGGTTCCTTCTGTGTGCTGGGGGTTCATGTCCTGGACTGGTTTCGCGCTATGTGCGGCAATGCAGTGCGGGTGAGCGCCGTCAACGGCCTGCAACAGGAAGCCGGCTTCAAGTATCCCGATATCATGCACGCGACGTACCAGTTCGAGAGCGGTGCGATCGCCACGATTAACACCAGCTTTTCTTTTCCGCTGCACAAGTTCAGAGAAGCACAGGGCCCGATGGTGCAATGCCGGCACGGTGGATTAAAGCTCGTGCCGCAGATGGAGTATCTCGATCTGTACTGGCAACGCCTTGACGAGGACGAACCCCACCACCAACGCTTTCCGATCGAAGACGATTTCGATCCCGCCTATCGACGCGAACTAGGCGATTTCGTCGCGTGGATCACAGACGGCACCGCACCGTGCCTAGGCTGGGAGGAGGGTCTGCGCTGTGTCGAACTCATGGAAGCCGGATACGAATCCGCAAAGCAAAACGGCACCCCGATCGACCTGCCTCTACGACCGGACCTCGAGCTCAACTGAATCGATCATCCGATCCACTTTCGGTGCTTTTTCAAGCAATAGACCTCGTCCCACACCCGCGCTTCCTCTGCTTTGTGTTGCGGCGGTAGCCCAACGTCTCTGAGAACTCCTTGACGCCTTTTCCACAAACGCCTGCGACCCTAGGGCCACCCCTTTTGTCACAAACATAGTCTTCAGCCGTAGCCGCTCGGGCCAATCGATTTCCAGTGTTTTGTTTGACGCATCCAGCAGCTCCGCCAGCGTTTCACTGTTAAAATTCCGCTTCACCCGAGCCCCGAGAAGTCGTTTGCGAAAGGTCTTCCACACCCGGCCCATCACCGCTTTATCCGAGCCCTGTAGCATACCGTCCGACATCCCCAGCTCCCGTTGCAGGTACACCGCCAGGTCTCGATCGTTGTCACGCAGGTCGCCCGTCGCCATCCGTTCTGCGTAGCCGCTTCATCGGTATTCTGCCGGATCATCAACCAGTCGCGCCCGCACAGCGTTCAGCGTGATATACGCCATCACCCGCGCTACGGCACCGTGCTCATCGAGCAGCACGCTGTCGAAGCGGCCGCCGAACAGTTCGCTCCAGCGGTCGTTACGCTTGTTGTACCACTGTGTGAACCGCTGCTGAAAGTTGCCCACAATAAAGCTGATATCGTGGATCCTTTGGCGGTGTGCGCCCAGTGTTTCCCCACTCGGATCATCCACGACTGGTCGATCCTTTATGATGGGGTGTCAGCAATACGGGGCCGCGAGAAGTCGAGAAGTCGGTGTCAAATGAAACTGGTCAGATTCGGAATTGGTCGAGCAAGGTGCTGCCGTCGCTTGGCTCTGCCGCGTTACGCTGGGCGCGTAGAATGTCGTCGTAGCAGGGTTTGTCCGGATTACGATAAATAATGCCGAACGAAGATTTAAAGCGCTCGGACACATCAAAGGCAGCTGTCAGATCAGATGGATCATGCTGAGCCGTAGCAGCATCCTTCAAAAAGCGCTTTTCAGGCGGCACCCCGTTATCATCCAATAAAAAAGTCATCCAATGACCCTTTTTGTGCTCGAAGGCGTTCGGATCAAAGTGGGGACACCGCTGCGACACGTGCACAAATGAAAACCCCTTGTGCGCCGCCGCCTGTTCGAGTGTCTTGACCAAATGGGTACTCATCCAATCCGCCGTAGTCGCGACGAACGACGCACCAACTCCAAGCGCAAATCGCACCGGGTTGATCGGGTCTAGGTAAGTGCCGCCAGGCTGCGTGTTGGTCTTGTGCCCCTTGCGCGTCGTCGGCGACGTCTGGCTCTTGGTCAACGCGTAAAGCTCGTTGTTGAACAACACAAAGATGCAATTGATGTTCTTGTTGAGCCCGTGCAACAGATGGTTGCCGCCGATGCTCAGCGCATCGCCATCGCCGGAATGGACAAAGAGATTCAGGTCCGGCCGCGTCAGCGCCAGGCCAGTAGCGATGGGAATGGCGCGCCCGTGGATCCCGTGGAGACCGTACGCCTTGATGTAGTTCGGTGTACGACCGGAACATCCAATCCCGGAAACATGCACGGTCTCAGCCGGCTCCATGTGCTCGTTGACCATAAAACGCTTGAGCGCCATGAGGATGCCGAAGTCGCCACAGCCAGGGCACCAGCGTGGATTCTCAGTGGTGAGCGATTTGATCGTCAGCTCGGTGCCGCCCTCGCTAATAGCGCCCGCAGCAGGTGCGTCATCAACCGGCATGTTCACGTAAGTACTCCTGTATTTTCGCGAGGACCGAACGCGGCGTCAGCGGCCGGCCGGTAGCCGGGCACAACGCACTGGTGATGTCGCAAGCCGTCTCCTGACGCAGCAACGATGCAAGGGGTGCCGGTTTCAAATCGTCACCATACGCCAACTCGACTGTCACAACCTGTTTGTACCTGCCGAACATCTCTTTCAGCATCAGCGGCAATGGGTACACGACCTTGAGATGCATTCCAGCGACGGATAGTTTCCGCCCCTCCGCCATACTCACGGCCTCGTGGATAATATCGCGAGCGCTACCCCATCCGACAACCAACAGGTCGGCAGCTTGGTCGCCAAAAGTTTCCGGGGCGTTCAAGGCATTGCGTACAGCGTGAATCTTGTTGTTGCGAATCTCGTGTGAGCGCTGGCTGCTGGCCGGGTAATAACTAATCTCACCGTTGACATCTGTATTGAGCCCGGTCACCCGACGCATACCGTTGGGCGTGCCCGGAATATCCTGCTTTTCTTTGACCATTTCGATATTGTCAGGCAGTTGATTCAAGCCGAACCGCGCCAACACCGAATCGGGAATGTCCTCGCTGCTGCCGAGCTGTACAACATCCATTTTGTGGACCGCCTCATAGCTGTTGGCGATCTGGAAATCGGTCATAATGATCACCGGCACCTTCAGTTTTTCTGTCAGGTACCGCGCCACGTGGGGAGCATAAAAGCAATCGTTGACGTCGGCGACACTCACGACGACGACGGTGTTATCACCATGCCGTCCCCAGACTGCGGCGGGCAGATCGGACTGTTCCGTCTTGGTCGGCATCCCTGTCGATGGACCGCCGCGCTGGGCATCGATAATAATCATCGGGATCTCCGCCATCGCAGCGTACCCGATGAATTCCTGCTTGAGCGAGAGCCCGGGACCGGACGTGCAGGTAATAGATGGGGTGCCGCCGTAATAGGCACCGATGACCGCACCGGCAGCGGCGATCTCGTCCTCCGCCTGATGCACCATGCCGCCATGCCCGGGAAATTCGCGGGCAAGCGTATGCATGACGGTCGATGCCGGCGTGATCGGATACCCACTCATAAAACGGATGCCGGCGTCGATCACTCCCATGCTCAGCGCGGTATTACCGTCGATCAGGATCTGGTCGGCATGGCGATGCGCCAGAGGAATGTCGTAGCGGTGCGACAGATGTTCATTGGCATAGGCATGACCATTGGCAAAAAGCATTAAATTCTTGTCGAGCTTGTCTTCGGGCAGGCGTTTGAAGACTTTGCGAACTTCGCCGACGACAATTGCGGGGTCGAGGTTGAACGCCCAGGTCATAATCCCCAGATAATAGAGGTTCTTGCCGGCGTTCAGTGATTTGATCAACATCGCCGAGGCTTTATCAACTTCGATCTCGATGATCTGATAGCCGAGCTTGGCAACCCGCGCCACGGTTTCGGCGTACGTTTCCGGATTGGAGTCGCGCATACCAATATCTAGCAGGATGCGGCAGTCCTTGCTGCATTCGTCGTCGTCCAGCCGCGTACTCAGCAGGATTTCGTGCGACGCCAGGATGACGTCTGTCGAATTGCCGATATTGCCGATCTTGAAGTCGGCGACGCGGATAATAGCGCCGGAGAGAGCTGCTCGCGTCCGCGGCGGCGGGCTGATTTCGGCGGGAATCACCGGTTCGCTGTATACGTAAGCGCCGGCCGACGCGAAAGCGCGGATCAGGATTTCGCCCGCTTTCTGCGCACCGAACCCGGCATCCATGAGCACTTCGAAGCGCGCGACATGGCGTTTATCGAGCGTCGGTTCGGGGCGCTGTTCTTTGATTGCTTGTTCCATCTGTGTTCCTGAGCCAAAAGCGACAATATACTATATAGGTGCGTGAATACGATCTCGTACGGCGTCGATGAATTGTCCCGAATTCCCGACCGGTTTCGGACGCCCAAAAAAATATTATCGCAAAACAGTGTTTTTTTCATCAAATTCTCTTGCAGGGGCAGGCGCTGGGCATATATTCTGGGCTTTTTCCAGCCCCTAGTAAGGGCAGTTTGAACGGGAGTCATCTTGGCCCAACTCTTTCCCAAATGGACGAACTTTGTCCCTGTGCTACTTCTCTTCGGAGCTACCTTCGGAGGATTAGGGACTGTTGTGTTCGTATGGTATTACGGTTCACCTCGATTCATTGAAGTCGGTTACCGCCCATACCAACCGGTGCCCTATAGTCACGAGCTCCACGTCGGGCAGCTCGGAATGGACTGTCGCTACTGTCATGTATCCGTCGAGACTTCGCAGGAAGCGAATATCCCGCCCACAGCTACCTGCATGAATTGTCACTCTATCGTCAAACCGAATAGCGAGAAGCTGCAACTAGTGCGAGACAGTTATGAAACCGGCAAGCCGATCGAGTGGGTACGTGTCCATAAATTACCGGAGTACGCCTACTTCAATCATAGCGTCCATATTCGCGCCGGAGTCGGCTGCGTGAGTTGCCACGGCAACGTCGCGGAGATGGGCGAGCACGGCGTCCAGGTCGTAGAGCCGCTGAGCATGAGCTGGTGCCTCTCGTGCCATCGCAATCCCGAACCACATCTGCGACCGATGGACCAGATCACTAATTTGACATGGGAGAAACCTGCGGACCACGCACAGATGGCGGCGCAGATCATGAAGGACAAGAACCTCAAACCACCACAGGACTGTTCGGCATGTCACCGATGAACTCAGATAATCCGCAAAAAACGAGCTACTGGCGCAGTCTGGAAGAGTTGTCCGGGTCGCCTGAGTATGCCGAATACCTAGAGCATGAGTTCCCCAAAGGCGCGTCTGAAGCACCAGACGAAGTCAGCCGCCGCGAATTCATCACAGTTATGGGCGCCTCTGTAGCACTGGCGACATTTACCGGCTGTCGTCGCCCGGTCGAGCATATCGTGCCCTATGTCGAGCAGCCGGAAGAGATCGTTCCGGGCAAACACATCGACTACGCCACGACGATGCCGCTCGGCGAGGACGCCTTTGGCATCCTGGTGCGGTCACATGAAGGGCGCCCGACTAAGGTGGAAGGCAACGCCATGCATCCCGGCTCCGTAGCCAACGAGCTGCCTGGCAACCCGGCCGCCAAGATCAAGGCCCGTGGCGCAGCTACTGCTTTTGCTATCGCTTCGATGCTCGACCTTTACGACCCCGACCGCAAACCGCATAATAGAGCCGGAGAGAACTGGTCGAAGCTGTCCGAACTCGCTGCCGGATTCGGCAATGGCAGCGGCGTTGCAGTATTGAGCGAGGGGTTCTCATCGCCTACGACCGAGCGTCTGGCCACAGCGTTCGAGGCGAAATACCCGCGGGCGCAGTGGGTGACATACGACCCTATCAACAACGAAAACGTATATAAGGGTACGAAGGCCGCCTTCGGTACCGCCTTACGGCCGATCCACAGTTTCGACCGGGCCCAGGTCACACTGTCCCTCGATTTCGACTTGGTGAATGGCGAAAACAACATGATCCGCAACGCTGCGGACTTCGCAAAAGGCCGCCACATACGGGATCGGAATGAAGACGATACCAAGATCGGCCGGCTGTACGCCGTCGAGAGTTCGTATTCGTTGACAGGCGGCATCGCCGACCACCGCCTGCGTTTGCGAAGTTCGCAAATTCCGGCGTTTGCGGCTGCGATCGCAGCTAAGCTGGGTATCGACGTCCCGGCCGGCAGCGAGAAATTCGATGAGAAATTTGTCAATGCCCTGGTGAAAGATCTGCAAGGCCGCAGCAACGCCTTGGTTGTCGCGGGCCGTCGGCAGCCGGCAATAGTGCATGCACTGGCCGCCGCAATCAATGACAAACTCGACAGCATCGGCACGACTGTCCGCTACGTGCAGCCACAGGATACGCGCCTTTCCGACACGACAGCGCTGGCCGGCCTAGTCGGCAACATGAAGTCTGGCGCTATCCAAACGATTATCATCATCGGTGGCGACCCCGCCTACAACGCCCCTGGCGACTTGAATTTCGGCGGTGCCCTGGCGAAGGTCGGAACTCGTGTCTATCTTGCGGACCGCACCCCGACAGAACCGAAAGATGACGATAAACACACCTGCCGCACGGCTGCAGCCAGTACGCTCGTACTGCAGCGTTCCCATTACCTCGAAGGTTGGGGCGATGCGAGGAGCTATGACGGCACGGCGAGCGTCATTCAGCCGTTGATCGAACCGCTTTACAAAACGCGAACGACGGCGGAATTCATCAATCTGCTTACCGGCAACGACGATGTCAATGCCTATGAGCTGGTCCGCAAGACGTGGGACAAACTGCTCCACGGCGTGGTCAATGAAAACGACTGGCGCAAGGTCATACACAATGGCGTGCTTGCAAAAAGCGCCTACAAGTCACCGAACGTACGGACAATTCCGGCCGGCGTCAAAGCGCTTGCAGCTGGTGCCCCGGCGGCGATCAGCGGTGTCGAACTCGTCCTGGTCGCCTCGACCTCGACGTACGACGGGCGCTACGCCAACAACGGCTGGCTGCAGGAAACGTCAGACACGGTTACGAAAGTCTCCTGGGACAACGTCGCGCTGGTCAGTCCAGTGACGGCCGGCAAGATCGGCATCAAGGAGAAAGGGCAGAATATCAAGGTTGCCAGCAACGGCACCAGCATCACTATCCCAGCGTTGATCCAGCCCGGGCACGCCGACAACTCCGTAACCATCGAGCTCGGCTTCGGCGTCGATTATGGGCGCGTCAGCAAAGGCGCCGGTACCGACGCGTACGCTTTGCGGAGTTCGCAAAACGCGGATGTCTCGAGCGCCACGGTGAGCCTGGCTGCGGGCATCACGGAGCTGGCGACGACTCAGGACTATCACGGCATGAAGGATCGACCCCTGTTCCGCCAGCTGCCGATCCAGAAATATACGGCGAAGGGTGAAAAACACAGCCTGGAACCGCACGCGCACTGGATGGATCCGGAGGCACAGCTGTTCGCAAGTCACGACTATTCCAAGGGCTATCAGTGGGGGATGGTGATCGACCTGAACACTTGTAACGGCTGTAACGCCTGCATTATCGCGTGCCAGAGCGAGAACAACATCCCGGTCGTCGGCCGCAAGCAGACAGAAAAAGGCCGCGAAATGGCGTGGCTGCGCATTGATCGTTACTTCAGCGGCGACATCAACGACCCGGGCATGGTCGCGCAGCCGGTCCCGTGCATGCATTGTGAGAACGCGCCGTGCGAGCAGGTTTGCCCCGTAGCAGCGACGACGCACGATGCCGAGGGTCTGAATGTGATGGTCTACAACCGCTGCATCGGCACGCGGTATTGCGCCAACAACTGTCCGTACAAGGTGCGCCGCTTCAACTTCTTCAATTTCACGAAAGAGACTCCGGAGGTCCAGAAGATGGCCAACAACCCGGAAGTCACGGTGCGTTCCCGCGGCGTCATGGAAAAGTGTACGTATTGCGTACAGCGCATCAATGAGGGACGCATCAACGCCAAGCTCGACGGCAATCGCCAGATCGCAGACGGCGAAGTGCAGACCGCTTGCCAGCAGGCGTGCCCGGCCGGTGCCATTGTTTTCGGCAACATCAACATGCCGGAAAACGATCCGTCACGGGTCACCAGTTTGAAAGAGAACGACCGCAATTATCAGCTGCTGCAGGATCTCAACACGCGGCCGCGGACGTCGTACCTCGGTAAGATAACCAATCCCAACACCGATCTCGTCACGATCGCGACATCCGCGCATGATGACCATGCAGGGCATGATCACGACCACGACCATGAAGGGCACTAGTCACGGATGAGCGCAGAATTAGAAATTGAACCACCCCTGGTAACCGGAAAGCAGACTTTCCACACGGTATCGGAGCGTATTTCTGAGGTGACAGAAGTGTCCGCCCGCGATACGCCGAAGCTGTGGTACATGCTGATGGCGGTTTCGCTGTTGTTGCTGGCGAATCTCGGCGCCTCGGTCGCGTACCTATTCTGGGAAGGTGTCGGCGTGTGGGGTGTCCAGAATCCCGTCGGCTGGGGTTGGGCTATTGTCAACTTCGTCTTCTGGGTCGGTATCGGTCACGCGGGTACTTTGATCTCGGCTGTTTTGTTCTTGTTGCGGCAGCGCTGGCGCACGGCGATCAACCGGTTTGCCGAGGCGATGACGATCTTTGCGGTTATCTGCGCGGGCCTGTTCCCGGGCATTCATGTTGGGCGCCCGTGGGTGGCGTGGTGGATGGCGCCGCTACCGAACCAGATGGACATGATCCCGAACTTCCGCAGCCCGCTGCTGTGGGACATGTTTGCAGTCGGCACGTATTTCACAGTTTCTCTGCTGTTCTGGTACGTCGGCATGGTGCCTGACCTGGCAACTATGCGTGACCGCGCCAAGCACAAGGTGCGCAAAGTAATACTGGGGGTTTTATCGCTGGGTTTCCGTGGCAGCAGCCGCCAATGGCAGAACTACGAGAAGGCGTACCTGATTCTGGCAGGCATTTCGACGCCGCTGGTATTGTCGGTGCATTCAGTCGTTTCATTCGACTTTGCGGTGGCTCTGGTCCCAGGCTGGCATACGACTATTTTCCCGCCGTACTTCGTAGCCGGCGCTATTTTCTCGGGCTTCGCGATGGTGATGACGCTTGCGGTCGTAGCGCGTGTCGTCTATAAGATGGAAGACTTTATCACATTGAAGCATCTCGAGAATATGAACAAAGTTATCCTGCTGACGGGTTCGATGGTGGGGTACGCCTATGCCTGCGAGTTCTTCATCGCCTGGTACAGCGGCAACGAGTACGAGCGCTTCGCCTTCATCAATCGTGCAACTGGTGACTATTTCTGGGCCTACTGGACGATGGTGTCCTGCAATGTGATCTTCCCTCAGATATTCTGGTTCCGCTGGGCGCGCCGCAGCATACCGGTAATGTTCGTGATCTCGATCCTCGTCAATATCGGCATGTGGTTCGAGCGCTTCGTGATCATAGTCACAACGCTGGCCAACGATTTCATGCCGGGGGCGTGGGATTATTTCAATCCCACGTGGAACGACATCTCTATATTTGCAGGATCTTTCGGTCTGTTCATGACTTTATTCCTTCTGTTCCTGCGATTCCTGCCAATGGTAGCGATCGCTGAAATCAAGGGTGTGTTGCCAGAAGCGGACCCGCATTTCTACGAAGAGAAACACTGATGGGCAAGTCGCAAAAAATTGAAGGTGCGGTAGCGCAATTCGACAATCCATCGACCCTGATCAAGGCGGCAGTGAAGATGCGCGACGAGGGGTTCAAGCGATGGGACACCCATTCACCGTTTCCGGTCCACGGCATGGATGACGCGATGGGCACGCCGCGCACGAAGCTTGGCTGGCTGGTTGCGGTGTGTGCGCTATGCGGTACGACTGGTGCTTATATCCTGCAATGGTGGATGAGCTCGCAGTGGTATCCGATCGTGATCTCGGGCAAGCCGCTCAACAGTTACCAGGCGTGGGTGCCGGTGATGTTCGAGCTCAGCATCCTGGCCGCGGCTTTCACGACCGTGTTCGGGATGCTGGCGTTCAACATGCTGCCAAGATACAACCATCCGGTATTCAACTCTGACAATTTTGTGGCGCGGCACATGGACGACGGCTTCTTTGTGAGCGTCGAAGCGTACGACCAGAAGTTTGACAAAGAAAAGACGTTGGAATTCCTCGAATCTATCGGCGGTAGCAACATCGAACTCCTGATCTCCAATGAATAAGATGATGCGATCTGCAACAATTATGGGACTTGCGATGCTCGTCGTGGCGGCGCTATGCGGCGGCTGTTATCGCGGCAAGCCTTCGACCAAACCACCCCTGCATGTCGTGCCGAACATGGATTCGCAGCCGCGGCACAAGGCGCAGGGACAAGCCGACTTCTTCGAGGACGGCGCAGCGATGCGCACGCCGCCGGAGCACACGATCGCCCGTGGCTTCCTGCGGGAAAACAGCGCCTACTACGCCGGCAAGACCGCGAACGGCGAGTTTGTTGACAAGATTCCAACTGCCGAGTCAGCGGCACCCCGCAAAATCACTACGGAACTCGTGATGCGCGGCAAGGAGCGATACAGCATCTACTGCGTCGTTTGCCACGACGCGACGGGCTATGCCCAGGGTATCGTCCCCCAACGCAGCGATCTGCAGCCAACATCGTTCCACGACGACCGGTTGCGGACGATTGCAGACGGCCATATTTACAATGTCATCACAAACGGCTCGGACAGTAAACTGATGCAATCGTACCGGCATCAGATTACAGTTGAAGACCGCTGGGCAATTGTTGCCTATGTCCGGGCTCTGCAGCGTAGCCAGAACGCCTCAGAGAAGGAATTCTCTGCAGGCACCCCGTAATCGTTGACGATTCACCGCACAGCATAACAAGCCACCTCCGAGGAATTACATGCTGGCAACGTTCATTGTAACAGTCGTGGTGCTGCTGGTCGTGATCGCGTTGATCTCGATTCGCATCATACTCGTACCAGGTGGCGAATTTCGCGGCACCTGCAGCACGAACAGTCCATTTCAAAAGCGCGAAGGTAATTGCCCGGTGTGCGGCAAGACCCCCGAAGAGCTCTGCCCAAGCGAAAGCGAACAGGCAACTAACCAAAGCTGAGCGGCCCGCACGGTCGCACCCCTCTATGGCGAACTTTACTCTAAAGAAAGGCTATGATATCCCGCTCGACGGTGCACCTGCGGCGGATGTCGTGCAGGTTGCTGCACCCACGTCGGTGGCGATCAAGCCTATCGAATACCGTGGTATCAAGCCGAAATTGTTGGTAGCCGAAGGTGACGCCGTCAAAGCCGGCTCGCCTCTGTGCTGCGTGAAGAACCGCGATGACATCCTGTTCACCTCACCCGTCAGTGGCACAGTCAGCAATATTGAACATGGCGCCCGCCGGGTGTTGAACTCGATCACGGTCACACCAGACGGCAAGAATGAGGCAGTAGCGTTCAAGCAGTACGACGCTGGCGCGATCAGCGGGTTGTCGCACGACAACGTCCTTACTCAGGTCCTGGCTGCCGGCATGCTGCCGGTATTCCGCCAGCGTCCGTTCGCGAACATGGCAGATCCGGACGTGACACCACGCGACATTTTCATCTCTGCATTCGATACCGCGCCGCTGGCTGCAGACACCGCACTGATCGTCAAAGGAAACGAAGCGGCGTTTCAGGCCGGGTTGAGTGCTGCGGCAAAGCTGACGACCGGCAAGGTCCATCTGTCGATCAACGGCAGTGGTGACGTGCCTGCGGCGTTCAGCGGCGCCAGGGACGTCGAAATCCACAGTTTTTCAGGGCCGCATCCGGCCGGCTGCGTAGGGGTGCAGATCCACCACATCGCCCCGATCAAGCACCGGACAGACGTTGTCTGGTACGCCACGGTGCAAGGCATCATTCTCTTGGGCCGCTTGTTTCTCCAGGGCAAATACTCCCCGGAAATTGTCGTAGCCATTGCGGGCTCTGCAGTTCGCAAGCCGAAGCATTGCCGAACGATTGTCGGCGCGGACGTCGCCTCGATTCTCGGTGAGGATGCGGACACCGGCGAGCTCAGGTATATCTCGGGCAATGTGCTGACCGGCACGAAAATCGCGCCCGACGGCCACCAGAACTTTTACGAATCGACGCTCACGCTGATCTGGGAGGCAAAGGAGGCCGAGTTACTAGGCTGGGCCATGCCCGGGCTTAACCGCATGAGCAAGTACCGGACGTACCTGTCCGCCCTGATTCCCGGCAAGAAATTCGCGCCCGACACAAAGTTGAACGGCGGCCACCGTGCCTTTGTTGCGACCGGTTACTACGAAGATGTACTGCCGATGGACATCTTCCCGATGTTTCTGCTCAAAAGCATCCTCGTAGAAGATTTCGACGAGATGGAAGGACTCGGCATTTTTGAGGTGACGGAAGAAGAATTCGCGCTGTGCGAATATGTCTGCCCGTCAAAGATGGAAATCCAGGAGATCATCCGCGATGGTCTAGATCTGATTCAACGGGAAGGATAACGATGTGAAAATCCTCTGGGATCTATTCGAAAAAGCACGCCCTGACTTCGAGAAAGGGGGCAAGTTCGAGAAGCTCTACCCGCTTTTCGAGGCGAAGGAGACGTTTACCTTCGTCACGCCCGACCGCACGAAGAAGGGCTCCCATATCCGGGACGCGCTCGATACCAAGCGACTGATGTCGACGGTTATCATCGCGCTGATACCGTGCGTGCTTATGGGTATCTACAATTGCGGCTACCAATATTACATGTCTCAGGGCGTAGCGCCGCAGCTTATACCCTGTGTCGCCTTCGGTGCGATCAAGGTGATGCCGATCATCATTGTCAGTTACGCGGTCGGAGGGATTTGGGAGCTGATTTTTGCGGTCGTACGAAAGCATGAAATCAATGAAGGGTTTCTGGTCACTGGTCTCTTGTTCCCATTGACCCTGCCGCCGTCGATCCCACTGTGGATGGTTGCGGCCGGCGTCAGCTTCGGTGTCGTCATCGGCAAGGAAGTATTCGGCGGCACCGGCATGAACATCTTCAACCCGGCGTTGACGGCGCGGGCGTTCGTCTTCTTCGCATACCCGGCTTCTATCTCCGGCGACCGGGTTTGGGCGGTCACGGACCCGGAAAAAGTAGTGCACGGGTATTCGGGCGCCACCCCACTTCTGGTCGGCTCCGTACCGGACGAAGCCAAGACGCCGGTTCTGCAGAAGCTCGGGGACTTTGGCGAAACGGCAGCTGGCGAACGATTCGCGAGTTTTGACTGGATAGATTGCTTCGTCGGCCTGATTCCCGGATCGATCGGCGAGACCTCGACGCTCGCGTGCATCATTGGCGCAGTAATCCTGGTCGCAACCGGGGTCGGTAGCGCCCGCATCATGATCGGAGTATTGGCCGGTGCAACCTGCATGGGACTCCTTCTAAACGCCGCGGCTGGCGATGACACATCCAGCTTCCTGGCAATGCCACTGCACTACCACTACGTGAGCGGCGGCTTCGCGTTCGGCCTGGTTTACATGGCGACGGACCCCGTGTCCGGCTGCAACACCGTGCTGGGGAAGTGGATCTATGGGTTCCTGATAGGTAACCTCGCTATTCTGATACGTGTCATCAACCCGGCTTATCCCGAAGGGGTCATGCTGTCCATCCTGTTCATGAACGCGTTTGCGCCGTTGATTGATTTTTACGTGGTCGATTTCCACATAAAAAAACGCCGAAGACGGGCGACGGAGGCATTGGCAACATGAAGACGATCGGCTTTATCGGCGCGGTATCGGTCATTTGCGCCCTGCTGCTGTCGACCGCTGCGACAGGGCTCAAAGAGAGACAAGACCAGAATGAGGCGCTCGACAAGAAGCGTAACATCCTGAAAGCGTTTGACGTCAGCATGAAGACAGATGCAGAATCCGGTAAAGAACGGCGGTTGACGGCAGACGAGATCGACGAATTCTTCACGGCTCACGTCGAAGTCATCGCGATCGATCTCGAAGGTAACGCGTATGAAGATATCGACGCGGCAGCGCTCGAGATGAAGGCGGAAGACAAGAAAGCGGTCAAATCGGAGCGCCGCTATCCCGTTTTCAAGTGTACTATAGGCGACGATGTCGCCTATAGCGTACCGATCATCGGACGTGGGTTGTGGTCGACATTGTACGGCTACTTTTCGGTTGAAGCGGATTTCAACACGGTCAAGGGTATCACCTTTTACAAACACGGCGAAACCCCGGGCCTCGGTGCCGAGATCGAGCAGGACTGGTTCCAAAACAACTTCAAGCGGAAAAAGATCAAAGACCCTGAGGGGAAATTTGTTTCGATCAGAGTCGTCAAAGGCGATGCTCAACAGAAATATGGGCACGATCCGGAGAAGCTGTCGCACTGTGTTGATGGCATCAGCGGCGCTACGATCACCAGCAAAGGCGTGACTGCGATGCTGGACGAGGACTTGCGA
>Ga0302123_10001990_pt1 | contig 14180 bp, 11 predicted proteins | sample CB21_321_MG_FD_203109 | JGI IMG/M metagenome (GOLD analysis project Ga0302123, IMG submission 203109) | Marine microbial communities from Western Arctic Ocean, Canada - CB21_32.1 | ecosystem: Environmental > Aquatic > Marine > Oceanic | place: Canada: Western Arctic Ocean | collected 2017-09-28 | reverse complement strand
GGAGATCTTTGATCAATACCTGAGGGTAACGATCTCATCTCAGCGACTTGATCAGTAACTTTTTGACCCATTAAATGTCCACCCATTCCAACTTTTTGACCTTGTCCAATAAATACTTCTATTGCATCGGCAAGTTGTGCGTGGTGTGGATTAAATCCATATCTTGATTGAATACATTGGTAATACCATTTTTCAGAATATCTTCTTTCATCGGGTATCATCCCACCTTCACCCGAACATGTTGCACTTCCAGCCATTGTTGCTCCTCTTGCTAAAGCAGTTTTTGCCTCATAAGAAAGTGCACCAAAACTCATTCCAGTAATATAAACTGGGATATCTAATTCAATTGGGTTTTCGCAACCTGGACCAATTATAGTTTTTGTTTCACATTTTTCTCTGTAACCTTCAATTACAAATCTTGTAAGAGTTCCTGGCAAAAAAACTAAATCATCAAATGTTGGGATTTTTTTCATTAAAGCCATTCCACGCATTCTGTATCTACCTAGTTGTGCCTTAATATGAATATCGTCTATAACTTCTGGTGTAAAAATCGCATTTTTACCTAAAAGGCTTTTATTTCTTCCCTCACCATCATAATCAGGAGCAACAGGTGTTTTGCCATTTTTTATTTTATTTTTTTTCACCATTAGATTGCTCCTTTTTTCTCCGTAGGTTCTAAATTATCATAATTCCAAAGTTTTTTACCGGCCACTATTTTTTTGATTTTATTAACATCAAAATTTTCACCAATTTCTGCAACTTTTAATTTTCTTTTTAACCACTCTTTATCAATAGATGTTAATTCAGCTTCAATTGCATCGCTACCAAACGATCCAATTTTACCACCAATAAATATTGTTCCGTCGTACATAGAGTCACCAAGGTTTATTCCAACATCCCCCAAAATAATTATTCTTCCTCTTTGCATCATAAAGCCTGTAAAAGCCCCAGCATCACCGCCAACTATGATGGTGCCTCCTTTCATGTCAATACCAGTTCGAGCACCAACACTACCTTTGCAAATTAAATCACCACCTCTTATAGCGGCTCCGAAACTTGAGCCTGCATTTTTTTCAACAACAACTTTTCCGGCCATTAAATTTTGAGCACAAGACCAACCAACTCTCCCAGTAATTCTTACATTTGGTCCATCGCAAGATCCGACACCAAAGTATCCTAGGCTTCCTTCAAAAATAAGATTTAATTTATTTAAAATTCCTACACCTAAGCTATGTTTTCCTTGCGGATTCTTAATTACAATTGTTCCATATCCTTGACTCATTAACTCATCAATTTTTTTGTTAGCTTGAGGAGCTTCCATATTTTTTACATCAAGTTCTGTTCTTTTATTAAAATCAACATCGTAATTTCCAAAGTAATAAAAATTTTCAGCTTCTTCAGAATCAAAAAACCTTTGTTGTGTTCTACCTTTTAAAACTTCAGTATGCATACCCATTGATTGGGATTTTGATTTTTTAGATAAATTCTTTAGATTTGCCATACTTTTACTTCTCCCTCATATGGATCGTAGGTATCAATCTCTTGTGGTAAAATTGCTCTTATTGCAATTTCTTCTGACCCCATTGCTATTAAATTATCTGATTCATAAAGAACCAATGGTTTTGCTGCCATTGTATCTTTTGCCATTCCCAAAGAATCTTTTGTTGCAACAAAATATGTAAAAACACCATCAAGTCCCGTCAAAGAGTCTTTCATTCCTTCTGCCAATGTTGCTCCTTTTCTCATTTTTTCTGCAAGGTAAACAGCTATAAGTTCTGAATCACATTCTGACATAAACCTCATACCTTTGTTTTCTAAAGCTCTTCTGTTATTCCAATAATTTGTTAATTGTCCGTTGTGAACAACCGAAACGTCACTGAAAGGATAACCCCAAAACGGATGGGCTGATTTAATATCAACTCCAGATTCCGTGGCCATTCTCGCGTGACCAATGCCATGAGTACCTTTAATTTTGCTTAGATTATATCTATCGCAAACTTGTTTTGCATCACCAATATCTTTAATTAACTCAAGTGATTTTCCAATTGATAAAATTTCTACCATTGGAACACTTTCAATTTTTTTTGAAAAAGGCATTAGATCTTTATCGTATTTAATTTCGTATCTTAATGAGTAGGGCGTAAGTCTTTCTTCTTTAATAATTGTTGCCCCCATATCCGCGAGGTGTTTATCAACTAGTTTTTTTCTTTCATCATAAACAGAGGTTTCTTCATTTACAGACGAACTACCTTCTCCAACGTTTTCACCAACTTTAAATCTCATGATAAAGTTCTGTCCGTCAGTGTCACCATAAAGGGCATATCCAGTTGAATCTGGCCCTCTATGTTTTAGTGCCTGAAGCATATTTTGTAATTCATCACCAATATTTACAGACTTATCTTTATGTATTAGCCCTGCAATTCCACACATAATTTATTTCCTTTTTTTTGACTACGGTAGACAATCCAAATAGGTATCAAGATCCCATTGAGTTGTGGCACCTAAAAACTTTTCCCATTCATCGTTTTTATACCAATGAAAGACTTTGTACATTTCATCTGGCATAGCTGACTTAATAACTTCATCTTCTTTTAAACGATCTAATGCTTCACCAAGGCTTAAAGGTAATTTTTTAACCTTTTTTCCTGCGGCTTGAGCTTCATACATACTTCTCGATTCAGGTTTTCCAGGATCAATATTATTTGTTATTCCGTCTTCAAAACATTTTAACAATCCAGAACCCATTAAATATGGATTGTGCATTGAATCCACTGAACGATATTCAAATCTTCCTGGTGCAGATACTCTTAAGCCACAAGTTCTGTTTTGATAACCCCAGTCTGCATAAACTGGTGCCCAGAAACCTTGATCCCATAATCTTCTGTATGAGTTTACAGTTGATGAGCCGATAGCTGTCAATGCTCCTAAATGTTTCATAACACCTCCAATAGCCTTTAAACCAACTTTACCTGGTAACTGAACATCATTAGTGTCTGGCATAAATGTATTGGTTCCACCTTCAACGTAAGTAAATACTTCATCCATAGCTGGTAGAGATTTGTGGTGTAATTTATTAACCACATCTTTTCCACCTGTCCATAAGGACATATTTGTATGACAACCGCTTGCAGACACACCCATAAATGGTTTTGTCATAAAGCAAGCTATTAAATTAAACTCTCTAGCAACTTGTGCGCAAATTTGTCTATACGTTGAAAGTCTATCTGCGTTTCTTAATACATCATCATACATCCAGTTTAATTCTAGTTGTCCCGGTGCATCTTCATGATCTCCTTGAATCATATCAAAACCCATCGCTCTTGCGTATTCCATAACTTTCATGAACACAGGTCTTAAAGATTCAAATTGATCTATATGATAACAATAAGGTTTAGAAAAACCTTTGCCAGTAGGAGTTCCATCTTCATTTTTAGTTAACCACATCATTTCTGGCTCTGTTCCAACTCTTAATTGATAGCCATGTTTTTTTTTAAACTCTTGAGCATGTATTCTTAAATTTCCTCTACAATCAGATGTTAAATGTGCACCTGGGTTTTCTCTTTCTTCTCTGTTTCTAAAACAAGTAACATATACTCTTGCAACTTTTTTATCCCAAGGAAGTTGACAAAAAGTTTCTGGATCTGGTATTCCAACAAGTTCCTTAGCTTCTGGCCCATATCCAATATAATTTTTATGACGATCAACAAATAAATTTGCAGTTGAACCATAAACTAATTGAAAACCTTTTTCGCAAGTTCTTTCCCAATGATCAGTAGGAATGCCTTTACCTACAACTCTTCCAGTTACAGAAATAAATTGAAAAAATATGTAAGTAATTCCTAATTCGTCAATTTTTTTTCTTACTTCTTTTATTATTTTATCACGCCCAGGTCTGTTAACGTGATTTTCTAGATCTGTCATAACACCAATCCTCCCTCAAAGATTAATAGTATAAGTTTAAATTCTTATAAATTCAAAAGATGTTAACTGAAAAATAAATGCACGTCTAGATTTAGCTCCAAGGAAATGGACTGCTAGAAGTGGGGTGTAATTCACCTTTCGCGTATCGATTGAATCTAAAAGGTTTTAATAATTTATTTTCTTTATTTTCTAAAATTTCTTCTGCTACTAGTTTTCCAACTCCTATCATTTTATAACCATGGTTAGAGTCTGCAATAATATAAACATTTTCACAAAAACGATCAAAGACAGGAAATGAGTCTGGAGTAAAGCAACCTAATCCACCGGAAGGTTCTTTGTTAAATACTTTTTTTTTTCCTTCAAATCTTTTTTGACAGTGAGCAAGAGCTGAAGTCCACATATGAGCAAATTCATCTCCGGTTAAATATTCTTTTGAATCTGGACCGTATGGATCAATTTTTACCATGTCAGCTGGTTTGTTTACTTTATAAGGAGCTGTTCCACCTTGAACACCTTTAAAATTAAAATCTGGCTTATAATATATTCCCCACATTTTATCAGTGATTAACGATCCGTCGACATTTGAAAATAAATGAGCATCACTGTCTACGTGTATAACTGGAGGCATTTTGCCTGCATTATCTTTTAGTAAATCAGGATCAACACCCAAAACTCCTTCTTGCAAAAACCAATATATCCACATTGGGTAATCTTTGTGCGTGTTACCTTTTTCATCTTTAATTGAAATTTTTTTTGGAAGTTCAAGCATATCCCAAAAGCTTTTTACCCAAGGACCTGGAGCAACAATTACTTGTTCACAGTCAATTGTTCCTTTTGAAGTTGTAACACCTGTTACCGCTTTGCTGTTATTACCTCTTTTAAAACCAGTTACTTCAGTTCCGGTAATAATTCTGACACCAAAAGATTCTGCCTTATCCGCTAAGCCATAAATCGAAGCTGTATTATTTGCATAACCACCTCTTTTCTCATGCAAGACCGACGTAATACCTTTTGCTTGCCAATCATCAAAAATATTTTTCATATAATCTGTAGAATCTTTTTTTCCTTCAACAAAAGTTGATTCATATCCGATTGCTTTTTGTTGCTCATAAATTGTTGTAACGTCTTTTCGCATGCTTTCTGGACTTATCTGCATGTAACCAATTGGATGATAATGAAATGCTTTTGGGTCACTCTCCCAAACTTCTACACTATGAGCCATAAGTTCTCTCATAGCAGGTTGAAAATAATTATTTCTAACAACACCACAAGCAATTCCGCTCGCACCTGACGCTATTCCGCTTTTATCAATAACAATTATATCGTTGCTTGAGCCATTGCTATTTTTTTTCTTGAGTTTTTCTGCCAAATGCCAAGCTGTACTTAAGCCATGAATTCCAGCTCCTATAACGACATATTTAGCTTTTGTTGGAAATGCCATATTACGATTTTACTCTTAATTTTTCTGGATCATAAAAAGGAAATTTAATAACTTTTGCTCCAATTCTTTTTTGATGACCGTCAATTTTACCAACCTCAACTTCTGTTCCTATATCAGAATATTTAACATCCATTCTACATAGTGCAAGATTTTTGTTTAGCGTAGGAGATGTCATTCCGCTAGTTATCACGCCGACGGTAGCTCTTCCTAAGTGTACTCCGTCTCCATTAACGGCTTGTTCTTTGCCTATTAATTCCAAACCAACTAATTTTTTTTGTGGAGATTCTTTTCTTTTTTTAAGTGCGTCCTTACCGCAAAAATCGTCTTCTTTTGTTTTTAATGGTACAGCAAACCCAATGCCTGCTTCAAAAGGATCTACCTGATCATTAAATTCATATCCATAAAAAATAAGCCCAGCTTCAATTCTTACCATGTCCAAACCTTCTAAACCCATTGGAGTTATGCCTAAATCTTTTCCATGTTCCCAAACTTTGTCCCAAACTTTAGGAGCGTCTTTAGGATGGCACCATAATTCAAATCCTAATTCGCCTGTATATCCTGTTCTAGATACTATAATTGGAATTCCTATATGATCATCAATTCTAGCTATGGTGAATCTAAACCACTGAAGTTCGTTTAATTTTGGTTGTGCAGGTGCTGTCCAAACAAATTTTTCTAAAATTTTTCTACTATTTGGCCCTTGAACCGAAATATTATGAATTTGATCTGTAGAAGATTTTACCCAAACTTTATATTTTTTTTTCTTAGCCAATTCTCTTAACCATGTACCGCCATACTCTTGTCCACCAATCCATCTGAAATTGTCTTTCCCTAAACGAAAAATTGTTCCATCATCAATCATGCATCCGTTTTCGTAACACATGGCTGAATAACTAACTTGTCCTATTGAAAGTTTTTTTACATTACGAGTAAGCGCATATTGCATTAAATTTTCAGAGTCTGGACCCACGATTTCAAATTTTCTTAATGGAGAAAGATCAATGGCAATAGCTTTTTCTCTGCAGGCTGTATATTCATTAATAGCACCGTAGTTTGTATAATTGTTAGCTAGCCAATAGCCATTATAATCAATAAAATTTCTAGTAAGTTTGGAAGTTTTCTTGTGAAATCCAGTTTCTTTAGTCAACTTAGGTTTTGAGTCTTCTTTCATTCTAAACGCTACAGCTTTCGAATATTTTTTTTCCTTAGGGTAGGTTCTAACAAATATATCAGTTGGATTCCATCCATTTGCTGGATCAACATCACAAGGACAGGCTGAAGAAGCGCAGATTAAATCTTTTGTAGCTCTAAATAACACGTAATCTCCTGGTCTTGACCAAGGTTCGTCAAAAGATGCAACGTTTAATTGACTAATATTTGTATTAAAAAAGAGATTAATAGCAGTCCAACCTTTTCTTGGTTTTACTTCATATTTTTTTAAAGCTTTATTAAAATTCTCTGAACAATTTATGTGGCCAAAGTAACCCATATCCTCATAATATTTTGCAGTACATGCATAGTTAAAAGTATCATGTCTACCAACAGTATCTCGAATAACTTCTACCATTGGGTCATGATATGCATCAAGAAACTTGGAAAACAAGCCAGGACCAGGATAAGCGGAACCCATAAATGTACGAGTTCCTGTAGCGTCAATTATGCTTTCAATTCTTTTATCTAGTTTTGCTTTGTCAAAAGCTAAAAAGTCTGAACACTGTCTGCCCCCTGTATCTATGATCTGGATATATTCTCCTTTTTTTACTTCATAAGTTTCAACAGTACGTCTTTTAATAAATTTTTCATGCGTAACGTCACCAAGAGGTTCAGGTAAAACATATTGTTCTTCTTTATCTTCAAATTTAGATTTATTCAAAAAAATAGTTAAATCCGTCGGAGGATTTTGATTATGTACATTCATGGTTTCACCAGGAGCTGCTATCATTACTGTACATTTATCTTTTGATTTCAAAGTTATTTTTTCACCAACGGAACAATCTTTATCAAATATTATTGATGATTTTGCTTTATTGAGATCTATGTTTTTACGTTTAAATAATTTCGAAATTTTTTCATCTTGTGAAATTGTTTTTTTTGAAAAACTAGCATCAGCGTTTTCTTTCAAATTTAAAATTGATAAATCGCATTTGCCTTTAGAATTAAAAGCTATAACTTCACAGGTCTGTTTACCTTCGTCATTAACGATTTCCAATTTATCTTCTGGCAAAATTTCTACAACTGATAGTCCCCCGCCTTCAACATAGTATCTTTCAACTCCAGGTGGTAAAGTCATTAATCCAGGGTTCCGTATGTCCAAACTAGTGAAAATTTTCTCCATAATATCTAAATAACTATACTCTGTGCGACAAAAGTATGCAATTCAGATTGACTCACCAAAAATCAAGTCATAAGCTTTAACAATATAAGGTTTAAATTGTAACTAACATATTGGAGGGTAAATTATGTTTAAAACTTTAAAAAGATTAATTGCCGGATTAGCAATATCAGTGGTCGGTTTTACTGGTTCGGTTAACGCAGCAGATAGCAGTCAGCCTATCAAAATTCCAACACACAACTGGACTAGCCAAATAGTAATGGCACATGTTATTGGAGGAATGTTTGAAAGTATGGGTAATAATGTTGAATATGTTCCTGCTGATACGCAAGCTGTGTACGAAGCTATTAGGATTGGTGATGTAACTATATCTCACGAAGTTTGGCAATCTACTTTTGGTGCGTCTTTCAAAGCCGCAGTTGACAAAGGTGGATTACTTGATTGGGGAAAACATAAGGGGACGCCTACACTTGAAGAGATGGGTGTACCACAATGGGTGATTGATAAAAATCTATGCCCAGGACTTCCAAATTGGGAAGCATTAAAATCTGCAGAATGTGCAAAAGCTTTTGCAACACCAGACTCTGGTGGAAAAGGTCGTTGGTTAGAAGGACCTCAAAGTTGGCACGGAACTTTGATGCAGGATCGTGTTGATGCACTAGGTTTGGGAGATTTATGGACAGTAAAATATGCTGGTAGTTCAGCCGCTTTATGGGCAGAACTTGTATCTGCGAAAAAAGAAGGCCGTGGAACAATTATATTTAACTGGACACCTAACTTTACGGACGCAGAAGGATTTGTGTTCATCGAGTTTCCTAAATATAAAGAAGGTTGTAGAATAGCTGATGGAGGAGATGGAAGTTGCGGTTCGCCAAAAGGTTGGTTGAAAAAAGCAATTAATGCTGACTTCAAAAAAACACATCCAAAAGCTGCAAAGGCTTTCAAAAAACTATCATTTAGTTCAGCACAAATTGGTCAAATGGCAACGTTAGTTGACATTGGTGGAATGACACATGAAGATGCTGCAAAAAAATGGCTAGGAGATAATAAGAAAGTTTGGAGCAAGTGGACTAAATAAAAACTTGTAGATAAACAGATTGTAAATTTCCTCCCTAGCTTTTAAACTAGGGGGGATTTTTTTTGAATACAGTTTAAACACTGTTATCGTTTTTGAGTAATAGTTTAATTAGAAAGTAAATTATGACGACTGTTATTAAGTGTGATTCTATTTATAAAATATTTGGCAGCAATGCAAAAAAAATGCTGGAAAGTTCTAATGGCAATGTAGATGCCAAAGCTTTTCAAGAAGCGGGTTGCATTGTGGGTGTTAATAACGCTTCTTTTGAAGTCTCTAAAGGTGAAATGATGGTGGTTATGGGTTTGTCTGGCTCAGGAAAATCAACACTACTTAGATGTATATCAAGATTAACTGATCCTACTGCGGGTAAAATTTTTATTGAAGGTGAAGATTTATTAGCTATGAACAATAAAGAGCTTATTGAACTTAGACGAAACAAAATGGGTATGGTGTTTCAAAGTTTTGCATTATTACCTCATAAAACCGTATTAGAAAATATTGCTTTCCCATTACAAGTTAAAGGTATTAAAACTCAAGACAGTATTAAAAAGGCCATGGATATGGTTGAGCTTGTTGGTCTTAATGGAAGAGAAAATTATTTTCCAAGAGAATTGTCTGGTGGTCAACAACAACGTGTAGGTATCGCTCGCTCTTTGGCTGTTGAACCTGACATTTGGTTTTTGGACGAACCTTTTTCAGCTTTAGATCCATTAATTCGCAAAGAAATGCAAGATGAATTTCTAAGATTACAAGGTATTTTACACAAAACTATTTTATTTGTAACACATGATTTTGATGAGGCGCTTCGTCTTGCTGATCGTATTGCCATCATGAAAGATGGTGTTATTGAACAATTAGATACACCCACAAATATTGTTCTTAATCCTGCGACTGATTATGTCCGTAAATTTACCGAAGACGTGCCAAGAGAGAAAGTTCTTAAGATTTCGTCTGTGATGGACCCGGTTAATAAATCAGAACCACTAAGTGATCTGAAGATCTCTAAAGATGCGATTATAGAAACTGTAGCTGAAAAAATTCTTAACCAAGAAAAACCTATTGCAGTTATAGATTCTGACAACAAAGTCGTTGGAGTCCTACATGCTACCAAAGTGATCCATACATTATTTGGCAGAAAAGATGGGAAGAAAAACTAAAGATTAAATCTGCAACAATGAATTACCTAATTAAATATCCTAAATTTATACAATTCGCTTTTGTATTAGTTATATTTTTCTTGCTATGTTTTACCATCAATCCATCAGAAAATAATATTTTTTGGCGCCTTCCTGCACTTATTGCATGGTTTCCACATTGGTTGAATGATGTGGTTGAATTTTTATTGTTTAAATGGATGCCGATCGAATATTTTGATTCTAATGTTGAAGAGTTTAAATCACGAACATTATTACTACATATAACTAGAACGATTTCACATTCAGTTGCTTTTTTAATTGAATTAATCCGAGAAATTCTTCTCGGTGGGAAAAAAACAATTGTTGCATTCACAAGTTGGGATTTTGTGACTGAAAATAAGTGGGCAGCTATTCCAGCACTACCTTGGACAGTGATTGTTGGTGGTTTTTGTATTTTAGGATATAAACTTCAAGGTAAAGGACTCGCATTATTTGCACTTATTGCGACTTTGTATCTTTCTATCTTTGGTCAATGGGAACCATCTATGCAAACACTTTCGTTTGTAATGTTTGCGGCCCCAGTTTCTTTTGTTTTGGGATTAGCTTTGGGAATTTGGTCTTATAAAAGTAAAAGAGTCGAATTAATTTTAAGCCCTTTGCTTAATGTAGCACAGACTATGCCACATTATTCTTATTTGGTGCCGATTTATGTATTGTTTGGAGTTGGTGATCATGCCGGAGCAATAGCAACTATTATTTTTGCATCTCCACCGATGGTGCGACTGACCTTGTTGGGTCTTAGAAAAGTACCTTCTGAAGTTTTGGATGCGGGAAAGATGAGTGGTTGTAACGATTTTCAACTTATGTTTAAGGTATTAATTCCAACAGCAAGACGAGATATTTTAATTGGCGTAAACCAAGTGATCATGCAATGTTTAGCGATGGCAGTGATTGCTTCTTTCATTGGTGCTAAGGGTTTAGGTTGGAATTTATTGACTTCACTTAACCAGCTTGAAATTGGAATGGCTTTGGAAGCTGGTCTTTGCATTACGCTTATTGCGGTGGTTTTAGATAAAATGTCTTTAGCTTGGGCAAATAAGCAGACTAATTATTTTGCTGATTATACTTTTATTCAACGTAATAAATATTTTTTAATGTTTGGTGGTGTTTTTTTTGCAGGTTGTTTATTAGCGTATAGTGGTACTTTTTTTTTTAAAGAAGGTTTTAATTATTTTTATCTAATTCCACATAACAAAGGAATTACGACCGAGCACATTTGGATGGCGGGCGTTAATTGGATACTGGATAATTGGTTTTTCACATTGAAAGTTTTTAATGTATTTCTGATTACACAGGTGTTAATGCCAATGAAAGCTGCTTATCTTAGTATGCCAGTTATCGCCACTTTTGTGTTGGTGATGGGCACAGGTTATATTATAGGAGGTATTAGATCTGCACTTATAGTTGGTGGATTCATTTTGTTTATAGCTTTGACAGAATGGTGGGATAGAGCCTTAATTACAGCTTATATGGCAACTTGTGGAGTTATCGCGTCATCTATTATTGGACTAACTGTTGGGTCTTTGTGTGCTCAAAATTCGTTGGCTTCAAAATTTATTTTATCAGTTTGTGATATTTTTCAAACCTTTCCATCATTTATTTATTTAATTCCTGTGATTATGCTTTTTGGTGTAACCGACACATCTGTGTTAATTGCAGTAGTTATCTATGCCACTATTCCTGCTACCCGTTATACGGTAGAAGGACTTCGCAGCGTACCGCAATCTTTACATGATGCAGGCTCAATGTCAGGCGTTAGTCGTTTTCAAAGATGGATTAAAATCGAGTTACCTCTTGCTTTTCCACATATGATGTTAGGTATTAATCAAACCGTTGTTTTTGCATTATTTATGGTAATCATCGGTGCCATGATAGGAACTGACGATTTGGGACAATATATTTTAAAAGCCTTATCAGACAAAAGAGGAATTGGTAATGGATTGACACTTGGTTTATGTGTGGCTTTTATTGGTTTAGCTGTTGATCATTTAATTCGTACTTGGGCTGATAGAAGAAAAAAATTACTAGGAATAGTATATTAAAATTTTATCCTAAATTGTTTTTTTAAAATTATCATAAATTGTTCTAGCGCTACTATTAAATATCTTAAGATTTACCTCAACTTCTTTTCTAAATTTTTCAAGTGCATTTGAGCCTAGTGTTTTTTCTAAGGCAGATTTATACTCAGGTACACAAGCCCATTGAGGCACTGTTTCGTTTGTTTGTTCAACATGAAACTGTAAACCAAATGCATTTCCACAAGAAAAAGCTTGAACCCCACATAACGGAGAAGATGCTAATAGATCTGTATTTTTAGGCAAATCACATACCTCATAAGAGTGCCATTGAAGAACTTTTAAATTTTTATTCATACCATTAAATATTGAACCAGTATTTGTTATAGATATATCCATCACACCAATTTCTGGAGTTTTCATTTTTCTTACTTTACCACCAACAACTTCACTTAGAAGCTGGGCACCAAGACATAAGCCTAGAAAAGGTTTTTTCATTACAGACACAAATTTATGAATTTCTTCTTTTTCAACTTTTAACCAAGGATAGGTTTTTTCTTGCCAAGTATCCATGGGCCCGCCCATTACAATCATGGCATCATAGGAATCTAGTTTTGGTGTTTTTTCCCCTTCATCTAGCTCAACAGTATCAATATGAATTTCATCTTTTTTCATAAAATCTAAAAAAATACCAGGATGCTCAATATTAATGTGTTGTAATACTAAAAATTTCATGCCTTGAATTATACACAAAGAAAAAATAGATTCATTAATTAGATATGAACAAATTAAAAATATTAGTGGTTGAAGGCAACACAAAAGAAGAAAATGTTAATTTCAATCAAGCCGGGTGTGTATCTCAGTCAGAAAATTTCAGTCAGCATATTAAAATGCATGAGCCAGGCTGTGAGGTAGATATCATCGAACCTGCTGACAATTCTTCTATGGAAAGAATTATTTCATCATTAAAAAAATATAACGGTATTATTTTAACAGGAAGCACTCTAAGGATTAATGACAATTCAGAAGAAGTAAAAAAACATATAGAGTTTACAAGAGAGTGCTTTGAACACACAAATTATATTTATGCTGCTTGTTGGGGACTGCAAGTGAGTGTAGCAGCGGCCGGGGGGAAGTGTAGAGTTTCCCCAAATGGATCAATTACCGGTATTACTAAAAATATTATTTTAACAGACTCAGGAATAAACCACGGACTCTACAAATCCAAACCAAAAAAATTTAATGCACCAGGTTTTAATTTTGATGAAGTTGAGGTTCCGCCAAAAAATTCTGTTTTGTTAGCAAGCACAAACATTAATAAATTTGCAGCCCTACATTTTACAGCAGGTAAATCAGAAGTATGGGGACTCCAATATCATCCTGAAATTCCATACTCTTATATGATTAGATTATTAAAACATCGAAAAAAAAGATTAATAAATAACAAAAGTTTTGAAAATGAAAACAAACTCAATGAACATATTGATTTAATTACAAAAGAAGATCTAATAACAAATGATAACAGTCGAACTTTAGAGTTAAAAAACTGGTTAGACTATATTAAAAAATCTTAAGCTTTCTGACGAGTCCATGTTTAAACTTATCTGCACAGATTTGTTTGGCTTCTTCTATACTAGAAGTTTGTTTTTTAGCTAAAACACATGCGCCAATAACTTTTTTTAAATTATATTCGCTATATATGTTTCGAGCTAAAAAAAGAATTGTTATTAAAGCTATTGCTGAAACAATTGTTAAAATTTTATTTTTCATTTATCTTTTAGTTTTTCACTTTAAATGATTCAATCAACATGGCCCATATGGTTCGTATGATGCTTAAACCCACTTTCAGAACTGGTTTTCAAACTAGATTTGCCCTCATCATCTTTAAAAATTTCGGACATAGCTAGAGTAGGAATTAACAACAAACCCAGAACCACGATTCCTAAAAGTTTTTTCATTAAAAAACTATACCAAATTCCTGACTCTCTGTGGACTCAGTTGGAGACGTTTTTTGATGTATTTTTAAAAAATTAATGTATATTTCCCGCAAGTTTCAGAGTAGAGCAGTACTCTGAAAAGGTATGTGTCGTTTGTGCGATTCAAACCAAGGCCACCACCAAGTTATGATTAAATGAATAAAATTAAATCTGATATTGAAATAGCAAGAGCAGCAGATATTAAACCAATTGGCGATGTG
>Ga0302123_10001989_pt1 | contig 14183 bp, 31 predicted proteins | sample CB21_321_MG_FD_203109 | JGI IMG/M metagenome (GOLD analysis project Ga0302123, IMG submission 203109) | Marine microbial communities from Western Arctic Ocean, Canada - CB21_32.1 | ecosystem: Environmental > Aquatic > Marine > Oceanic | place: Canada: Western Arctic Ocean | collected 2017-09-28 | reverse complement strand
ACATGGCCGCCGCCTTCAAAGATGGCGCAGCACAGTTGGATGTAGACACCAATTTCATGGGATGTGAGGCCGGATACACCACCGCGCCAGTCGCTGGGGAAGAAACGCATATACGGTGGGGTTTTGGGCATCGGGGTCCTCTTGTAGAAAGATGGGCGGTGAGGCGAGGCTACAAGTCCTGCAACCTCACCAACCTATCCAGGCACCTTGGGAGCTACCCTCGGCATGATTAAACTAGCCTATTCGTTGGCGATTGAAAAGCCTTCTGATCCAATAAGATCGAAGCAGGGAAACAACAGTAAATATCAATCCGATAGCGAGGTTTTCAGACAGCGACACCGCCAGCCCGAATAATGGGAACACCACCAGCTGCGTCAGGACAGCCACGCCGTAGCCGATTGCCATGTTGGCGATGGCCTCGACCAAGGACATCTTGCGGGATTGGCTCATGCCGCGCCCTCGAATTTGTCTGTCTCATTGCCCCAGACACCCCAGCCTTTGTGGGGAGCGCGGGCAAACAGTTCCAGATAAGGGCCGTCGACCAGCCGCTCTATTCGGTCGTGGATCTCAACCGGCTTGCGGGAGTGCTCCCGGCGACGGTCGAGGATTATCTGTCTGACATCAGCGTGGAGCCTCTTGGGTTTGCCCCGCGTCGCGAGAATGCACGGTTCTGAATTAGCGCGAGTCCAATAACCCATGCCGACCTGAGTCTTGATGTCGTCGGGGAACATCGGCAGACCCTCGCCCTTCACCCACACAAACCCCATCGTCTTAAACGTGAAGCCCCATGCCTTTATAACCTCCAAGGCGTCAGGGAATGTCGGCCAGGTGGCCCAGCAAAACAGGGCGCAGTCATCAGCGGCCAGATCCCCGACAGGCAGATCAGAAATGCCGCCAGATTCCATTGTCGAATAGTGGGCACTCGGAGAACGACCGGCTCCGGTGGACTCGCTCCATACCTTAAACGCCCAAGGCGGATCTGCCAGAATCGCTCCGTATTTCCCTGCGGGCCAGTCGCTCATGCCCCTACCGTCAAGACAGGGGTTCTGACCGGGATCCGCCGGCCGCCGGCGTCGGTCTTCTGATAAACAATCCCATGATGCCAGGAGCAGTAAGATCCTTCACCCGTTACCGGAGCGCCACAGCACTTTGTATTCTCGCCCTCAACCATAGGATCGTCGGCAATGAACGAACACTGGGTGGCCTTACGGTCAAAGAATAGGATCGGGGCTGTCAGGGGTGGCCGTACAGGCGGGGTCCAAGGTTCTTGGACCTTCTGCTGCCTAACGACGATCCTGGGCGTCAGGGGTGGCTTGCTGTCGGTGTATCTGAAGGGATCAGGCTTGCGCTTGCGGACGGTCATCCTCCCGCTGGGTTTGCGCTGCGGCCAGAGCTCGTCGGCCTGTTCCCCGGCCCTCGCCCTTGCCCTATGAACGATGCCCATAACCTTGTTGCGGTTTAGGCCTTCGATCTTCAGGGCGATCTCGCCAGCCGTTTCGCCGGCGGCCCAACGCTTCTGGATCTCAGTAAGCATCCCGTCAGAATAGATCGCTCTCATTGCATCCCCCCAGGCAGGGGTAATCCTGTGCGTTCAGCATAGTGCCGAATACCGTGGATGACCGTCGAGTGGTCCCGGTTGGTGCTTTTCCCAATCAGGACGAACGTCGCGCCAGTCTCCATCGCGCAGCGGTAATATATCTCAAGCCTCGCCTTGGCTATCGTCTTGAATCGGCGATGGCTCTTGATCTCGTCGACCGTCAGACCGCAACTCTCTGCGACCTCCGCGATTATGGTGGCGACCGGCCCCATCCAATTCTCAGGCTTGGCCATTTCCTTGGCCCAGGCCTTATCCACCGCCCGCTTCTGACGGGACATTCGGCGAGCCAGCTTCTTTCTTTCGGCCTTAACCGCAGCGGCCTTCTTTGCCTCTTGCTCCTTGCAGAACTTCGCCCCCATTTCAAATATCCGTAGCCCCTCCGGTGATCGCCCTATGGTTCCCAGATTCATCGCTTTTCTCCCTTGGTTTGAACCTCTTATCTAGCGCCACATTGATGACGCCAATCATAGTCAAGAACTCAACGGTTTCCTCGTAGCCAGTGCAGACCCGGTACATGCCGCCAGACATCCTGATGGCAAGATCAGCAGCCAGTTGGTTGTCAGATTGCTTGTTCTTCCCAGCCTTGAGCTCGATACCGATGAACCGCCCCTGCCAGCACATAACCAGATCCGGCACGCCGGCGACCACGCCCATTGCCTTGAGATAGGCACCACGCTGGGGGGACATCTTCCCACCATTTGGGCAGTGAAACCAGAACAGGCCCGGCTTGGCCGTATGCTCTAGAAGCTTCACAACCATCGTCTGTAGGCGGTCTTCGGGTTTGTTACGAGCCATCAGGCTTCCTACCCAGCTTCTCGGCCTCGGCCGCGAACGTCACCCGTTCCAACTTGGTGGCGTTTCTAAGGCAGGCCAACCGCGCTTCTGCGTCTGGGAAATTACGCGCCCGCAGATACACCGAGAATTCATGCCCGCCGTATTGGTAGCGAATGGCGAAGAGGGGCCAGTCAGTCATCTTGCCTCCTTAACGGCGGCCGCCACATCCCATGGTCTTGCGAGCAGCGGCCACCGTCATTGAACCGGCGTGATTGGCACCCGCCGGATGGGAATAAAAAGGGGCGTAGGTGGTGAGGGAGGGGTCCCACCTACGCCCCAGTACCCAAGCGCGGCCAACGGCGAACCGGAGAGAACTCCGCGGCGCTGCTTGGGGGTTCAATGTCATCCCGCCAACGATGATTGATGGCGGCCTAACAGGTATCGTCGCAACTCGTCTGCATGAGCCAACAGCGTAGACGAGACCGAAATCATGTGGGCGATCTTGCCCTCTATCTCCTCGTCGGTCATCGACCCAACTGGGATAGCCTTGTTGTCTCCGTCCCGTTCAACGATGTAGTGCCGCTGGACATGATCGAAGCCTGGAAGAGTTAACTGCCCCGCTCGGAGTTCTTCGATCGCCGCCTGTGGATCATACCATCGGCGGAGATATTCACCCGTTGCCGCTCTTACCGTCCGATAGCCGCTCTGACGCCAGAAGTCGGCACTCTCATCGTCGGCAAGGCCCGTGTTGTGATTGTTGCAAACCGCGTGGGCGATCCAATCGGGAACAATCTCGTTGCCTAGATGATCCTGCTCACCCACAAAGGCGGCAATCTCAGCCCGTAAACTCTCGAAAAAACTCATGCTACATTTTCCTTGTTGCTCAACGTGACGATGAAAGTATCTAACCACGCGTCGGCGGTGGCAACGTCTTTCTCTAGCCGACCGATCTCATGTGGTAGAACACCGCGAGCAACTGTCGTGGGGTCGGATTTCTCACAGAACTCAGCAAATCTTTGAAACTCACCCAACAACGCAGTTGCTTCTCGCCAGCCTTCCGGCGGGGAAGGATCAGCTGGTCGGGGGGTCTTCCCCATGTCTGCTAGTTTGGTGATTGTTGGTGGCGTTTCGGATTCGATTGCGTCGTTAAAATCAGCTTCAGGGATTTTTGCGACACGTACAGCGGTGACTTGCTGACGCTCAGACATGCCCGCCTCGTGAGCCGCATCCCTTTGGGAAGAACTGTCGGCGCCGTCAGTTCTTCGGTGATCGCCCCGACCATCGAACTGCTTCAGCAATTCCCCGGAGCGGCGAACAGCCCTGCCTTGGATGCGCTTGGCATAGTCAAAAAGTGTCTGGTCGTTGGATTGCCGGGCGTAACTAGCCAATGCAGCGGCCTTATCTGCCCAATCGGTGCATTCGTCGATCTTGGTGCATTCAGCCAGCGCCGCCTTGGCGGCTTCATACGTTGCCGGAAGACGAGCATGAGCGACGTTGATGTCTGTGAGTGCGTTCATTTGTGGTCCTTCATGCTACGTTATCCAGATGGTCATGGAGTCTGGCGACGGACTTCTTCACCGACCCGCTGGGCTGGTTCCTGCCTGTCTCCAGTTTCCAGAGCGCCTGCCGGGATATGCCCAGCCATTCGGCCATCTTGTTGGATGTCCAGCCGAGGCGCTTCTTTAGTTCAGTGATTTCTTCCATAAATCGACCATGCCAGATGCAAACGTAGTTGACAAGCCCTCTGATTAGTTTATATTAGAACCATAGACGAACAACCCAACGAACTGGAGACAAGAACATGACCGACGACATCACATTCTTCAAAGGCACCGCCGCCTGGAACGCCAATAGCTGGTACTGGACTGACGGCGACGTGACGCAGGGGCCATATGACAGCAAGGCAGATGCCAAAGCCGACGTGGCGAATGATTTTTACGTCGAGTCTGCCAATTGCGACCGCGTTCGCGGCATCTAACCCAGTCAATAGAGGGAGAACGAATATGACCGTTATCGAACTCGCAGCCAGCAACATCAAGAAGGCACTTGGCGCATCGCTTGACGTTAGCAAGCTGGTGACCCGCCCCCTTCATGACCGTGGCGTTGAATATTGGACCGTCAAGAGCAGGACCGTCCTTGGGACAAGCCGGACCATTCAGGCGCCCATTTTCAAAAGCCGGGACGAAGCAGTCGCGCTTATCGAGGAGTTGGCCCAATGACCACCTTACGCAAGCAAAGCACCACCGCCGCCGAACTCAGGGAGCAGCTGAGCCGGTCGATGGGGATTACAGCCAACGATCTCGGTGACCTGCTCAGTGGCATCGCTAGGGACGTTAAGGCCGCAGTGGCCAGCGTCCATGCCAAGCATCCCGACAAGCAGGACGAGCCTGAGTACGAAGTCGAGGCCGTAGACGGCACGGATAGCTGGGACAGCGGCTGGTTTGAGGATGAGGGAGAAGACCAATGACCTACGATGATTGGAAGACAGAGACTCCGGAAGATGAAGCGGCGTCTCTCAGAAGATTGATGGGCCGAGGCTTGGACCCCGACAGACTTCGGGAAGATAGGGAAGATAGGGATGAATAACGCTTACGAACCCGCCGCAGAGAGAGACGACTTGGACGATGAGCCAGAAGACACCAGCCCCCCAGAGTTCTGGGAAGGTGCGACGGGCAAATGGTGGATCTCTTATGACCCGCCACCCATCCCTACCAGATCAATGGATTGGCATTTCCGCCATGATGGCTTTGACGGCGCCCCTGATGCCTTTGACTACCGCGCAGGCCACGCCGCCTCTTGGGGTGAGTGCGTAGACCAGATCAGGGAACTAGAGGCCGACGAGGACGACCGTCAGCGGTACGAGCATGAAATGGGGGCAGGGAAATGACCCGCTTCCAAGGATTCTCAATCGCTGGTCTTGTCTTTTCCCTGATCGTCCTTAGCGGCGCAATTCTGGAAGGGATGTGGTCGTGACCGATGATGAACAGCTCATGGACTTTGCGTCTGCCTACCATGAGATGATGTCCGCCATTGATAGGCTCAGACTCATCGAGATGAGCCCTGACGAACGGCTGCTCATAGACGAGGCCCTTGGCATCCTTATCAGCATCCAAGCGGGAGTAATGAAAAATGAGTGATAGCGACCAGCCCGGACGCCGGGAGCATGACTGCCGAATCGGCGCAGTTAACGATCTGTATGGGGCTCTGGTCGGGATAACAGAACTCTACGTCAGGCTGGCCGACAGCGGCGATTGTGGGTTTTGGAATCCAGAGGGAGTGATAGAGGTCATCAGCGCCCGCGCCGCCCTAGCCAAAGCGGGCGGCAAGACATGAGCGCCCCCGCGGCAGTGGTCGCCACCTACAACCGCATCAAGGCCGCGCTGCTGGAGAATTACCCAGAATTGGCAGATGACGCCGAAACCCTGACCGATACCCTCGACGGACTCCACGCCGGTCAGGACATGGTTGCCCGTTTGGTGCGCCAGTCAATCGAGGATAAGGCGTCTGTGAGTGCATTGAAGGAATTGGAGGCAACCTATGCCGGAAGACGCTCCCGGCTATCAGCGCGCTCCGAGCATCAGCGAGACGCAGCTTTCGATCTGATGGAAGCCCTAGGGGAACGCAAGATCACCAGACCGGAGTTCACGCTATCAATCAGTAAGGGTCGGTCGTCGGTTGTCATATCCAACCCAGACATTTTGCCAAACGAGTATTGGCGCCGTCCCAGCCCAGAGCCTGACAAGACCAAGATCGGCGATGCGTTGGCAGCGGGGCAGGACGTACCGGGGGCCACCCTTTCCAATTCACCCGAAAAACTAACCGTGAGGATAAAATAGATGATGCTACCACCAAACGAAGCCGCCGACTTCAAGCCCGTCCCCGCCGGCACCCACATGGCCCTCTGCTATCGGGTTATAGACCTTGGAACCCAAACCGTAGAGTGGCAGGGAGACATCAAGCACCAGAGGAAGGCGCTGCTCTCATGGGAATTGCCGACAGAGCCAATGGAAGACGGGCGACCGTTCACGATCAGCCAGCGGTACACCCTATCCAGCCATGAGAAGGCCAATTTAAGACGGGATTTGGAAAGCTGGAGGGGCAAGCGGTTCACCGAGGCCGACTTTGGGCCAGGCGGGTTCGACATCAAGAATGTGCTGGGGGTTCCCTGCCTTCTAGGTGTGATCCACGCTGAAAAGAACGGCAAGACCTACGCCAACATTGCCAGCATCTCAGCGCCACCAAAGGGCATGGATATCCCCAAGGGTGCCAACGACCACGTTTATTTCTCGCTGGAAACCGATCAGTTCAGCGCGGGGGTCTACGAAAGCCTATCAAGCGGCATCAGAAACGTCATTGCCCAGAGCCCTGAGTATCAGGCCTTACTAACAACGACCGATGAGCCGCCGGCGCAGGACGCGCCCGATGCGCGGACAGATGACTTCGAGGATTCAGAAATCCCATTCTAGTAGGTGGAACCCTACGTCATCACGACAAAGGAAAAGGCCTATTACCGATGCGTGATTATGCTGACCTCCACGCTGGACGACGCCCATCTGAACGACATCTGGCGATCTATCCGGTTTCAGGACGCTTACAGGGAGTTAACAAATGAACGACGCGAGAGGGTTCTGGACGCGGGTCACCGTGCCAGGACAAGACATAGAACCCAACCAAAAGGAGAATGAAATGGAACGCGCACACCTATCTGACGAACACAAGGCCAAGATCAGCAAGGCCATGAAGGCATCTGCCAAGGTGCGGGCCGCAGCCAAGGCCAGACAGCTTCAGTTGAATGGATCGCGGCTGTTGGTGCCTGTGGCGATCTCCCAGATCCTGCCCAGCATCCCGACCAAGGATCTCATGGCGGAACTGCTACGCCGGAGCGAATGATGGCCGCGGATGTGATCGTTGCGGTGCTATCAACACCAAACACCGCCGGCAAAACCGGCATCACCCGCAATCAGGGTGTGCGGCAATGGTGCAAGCACGAAGGCATCGAGGCCAGCGGCATCAGAACATCGCCTGAATCGGTGCTGGCAAGGAAGTTGCTTCTGGCCGGGTATCCCCCAGACGCTCCGTTTCGGACAGTATGGGACCACGGCACCCCCAGCATGGAATGGCCGTCCCTGAGAGACGCCGGTCGGAAGGATGTCTATGATGACGACAAGACGGGGTTGATAAAAAGGAAGTGGATGGTGAATGAGGCACACTGGCGTTCGCCAGAACAGATCGAAGACGACGTCAAGGTCTACACCATCATCCACGGCGTTCCGCCAATCCTGAAGCGCACCAGTGGGAAGGAACAGGGGCGGATCAATGCTGCGATCAGTCAGGAATGAGACAGAACTAACGATGCTCCTGGCCTTCCTCAAGAACAGGAAGTGCCCATTCAGCGTGGAGATCACGGACGGGCGGCGCAGGTCGGTGAGCCAGAACAAACTTCAACGGCTGTGGCTGCTGGAGATCGCCGAGCAGCTGGGAGACCAGACACCGGAGGAAGTCAGGGGTTACTGCAAATTAACCCTGGGGGTTCCGATACTGAGAGCGGAGAATGATGAGTTTAGGGAGAAATACGATGCTGTCCTCAAGGCCCTATCCTACCAATCCAAGGTGGCGATTATGATGGAGCCGCTAAACCTCCCCGTCACCAGGGTGATGACCGTAGACCAGAAGTCACGATACCTGGATGGGATCCATAGACATTTCAGCGAACAGGGGTTGGCTTTGACCGACCCAACGATGTGATGGTTAAGCCAACCGACGAGTTCCGCGGATTAATGGCCAACGCCCGTGAAGTGGCGTTCGTGGTCGCGACGGAACTGGGTAAGCGAGGCCACCGGGTGCGGGTTGTTCCGAACACTGTGTCACCAAATGTCGAGGAACGATGGTCCCACACTGATGAAGGCGACCTGGAAATTACACAAAGGGTTGAAGTTAAGCATTGGCCGAAGATCGACTTCAAGAGTCGTGACGAGGTGCCCTATACCGACATCATCGTTGATGAGGCTTACAAGATCGACAAAAAGCACCAGACACCGTTCTATGCCTACATCATCGTCAACGCATCAATGACGGGAGGTCTGCTGATCCCAATCTGGTCGAAAGCCTTCTGGTTTAAGTCAACTCGCCATGACCGGCGCGAGGGACAGTCGCGGGAGTTCTATCTGTGCCCTCGGAAGCAAACGATTTGGTTCCCGCTCCTTACTAATCCAAAAGCGGAAGATGAAGCATGACCCAACACGGCCTCACCAAACAGCAGCGGGAGGCGATGGACTTCATAGAGGGCTACATCGAGGACCGCGGCTACAGCCCAACCTACCGGGAGATCGCCACAGGTCTGGGTTTGTCCTCAACGAGCTCCGTTCACAGGCTCATGCGCCATCTGACCGAGCGGGGATTCGTGAGCCATCTACCGTCTAAGGCGCGGTCAATCGTGGTGGTGGTGCAAGATGCCTAGAGAAGTTGCGGAATGGATAGGCAAAACCCCCGACTCCAAAATCCCAATGAGGGTGCAACTGCGCGTCTGGAGAAAATGGGAAGGCAAATGCCACCTATCCGGCGTCAAGATCACAGGCGGAATGGCTTGGCAACTAGACCACATCATCCCTCTCATCAAGAACGGCGAAAACAGGGAGAGCAACCTAGCGCCGGCAACGGTCGAAGCCCACAAGGCAAAGACGAGGGAAGAAGTCGGCGAGAAGGCCAAAATCGACCGGATTGCGGCCAAGCACTTAGGAATTAAACCGCGCAGGACAACCGCCTGGGCAATGAGCAGGAAGTTCAAACGGAAGATGGATGGTACGGTGGTGCGGCGTTAGCAGGCGCGGCTGGGTGCTTGCCAGACGGTGACCGACGCCATACGCGACAAGTTCGGGCGGTGATCACTTCATCTTATCGACTTGGGATTCGAGCCGCTCAATCCTCTCGGACTGTCCGTCCAGTCGTGCTTGTTGTTCAGCCACACGGACCAAAATATTGGTACACCGACCCATTGAGTCCTCAATTGCGCCGACCCTCGTCCCCAGCACGCGGAGATCGCCCCGCATCGTCCAGAAAATGCCTAACCCAGCGCCCACGATAGCAACAAAGGTTATCAAGTCTCCGACGCCTATGGCCCAATTAACAGACATCTTAGACCTGATTCTTTTCGGCTAGTTTAGAGCCAGCAATCGGAGTCACAGCCCTGTCTCTGCCGGTCCATGTCAAAATGAAGCCAACGACAATGCCGGCATAATAGAGCCTTTCACCCCATGCGGCCGTCTCATTCTCGCCTATCTGCACTCCGAATGCCGCGAGGCCCCCAGATATGGCAGCAACAGCCGCACCGATCTGGGTGCGGGACTGGAGGACGCCTTTGGCCCCCCTGCCATCGCCGATAAGACGGTCCTTGGCAGCACCGAGAGCCGACCGGACGACGGGGAAGCCCGCCTTGCGACGGGCAGTGAATAGGCGACGCACGGCGCCACCGACTAAAACAGCCATTATATCAAACTCCAGAATACGGTTGCCACGATTACCGTAGCAGCCAACACCAATAGGATTCGTCCGATAGCTTTCTCCTTCTGAGTCTGGCTTCCATACCACGCCCAACCCCATAGGGCCTTCAAAGGCCGACGTAGGACGTAGAGGGCAGGGAGGATTAATGCAGCCACAAGTACCCTGACGAAGTCTCCCGCCCTGTCGTCCCCCTTGGAGGATTCTGTGGGGTGGGTCTCGTCGTCAGTAGGCATTGACGCCGGGAAGTCTGCGGATTGAGGTGTTGCTCGAGGGGCCGGCGCCGTGGCTGCTGAGAGGTACGTCCCGTCAGACACCACGCCTTTGCCCATCCAACTGGCTTGCGACCCGCGAACATCAACGTGGACGAACGTCTTGTATTGACCGAGACCTCCGCTGTATAATCCATCGGCTCGGAGTTTCCGAACCGTAGCCGCCCAGTCGGCAGCGTCACCCCGCGCCGGGGCCGACCAGTCGGCTGCTTTGCATAGCATGTGCTGGCTCGACCGGGCCCCACCGATTGATCTGTTGTACGCCGGGGACCGGTAGACTGAGTGTAGCCGCATCGGCACACCGAGATGATGGCGGATGCCATCCAGCGCATAGGCTAAGGGGATCACATTTGGCCACAGTTCCTCTGGAGGGCTTGTGTTCAGCCCATTCTTATTTAGGCCCTTTACCAAGAACTCCTCTGCCGAGAAGTACCTAATATCAGGAAGGTTGCGCTTGAACCATTGCTTGAATGTCATATCAGCCCCAACAGGCGTTCGCCCAAGCAGTCTCACCAGAACCGCCAAAGGTAGCCGTTTCGGTATGAGAGCCGGTCACCCCTATGAGCGAGGCCGATGAGATCCTGAACAAACTCTCAATCAATTGGTCGTAATCCTCCGTGGCGTTATCCCACGAGATCGCACCAGTGTTTGCACTGACGACGCCATAGACAGCCACGCCACCCGCTGGGATTGTCATAGCCATGGCTCTGGAGCTTTCAGAACCGCTACCAGTAGTGCTGGCGGCAGAATCTGACGGTGTCGCAGAGGTGTAGCCTGTGATGAGATACACATTCACAGCATCTCGTTCTGCCGTGCTGTTGTAAACGACGGTGACATTGTTGTTCCCCGCACTGACCTCCCGGTAGGCAATCGAGGCCACCTGATCTCCCGATGATGGCGTTATAAGCGTTCCGTTAGAACCACCGATTGATATGCTGGAGACGGTTCTGGCGAGAGCATCACGCCCACCACCCTGAACCACCACCATCAACCCAGCAGAAGCCGCACTGAAGTTGCCGTGGTCGTAGGACGAGGCGTCAGACGTTGAGGCGTCTGAACCAATATATGTCAGGTCGAGCCCACCACCGGCACCAAACTTCATTAGAAGGCTCATCAGGCCACAGCCCCGTGTTTGCCAGAGATAGACCAGGTGTCAGCCGCTTCCTGTGCCAGCACAACGCTGGCGAACTTCGCCGTCAACAACCCAGATCCCGTAGAAACGGCATTGAGAGTCACGCCAGCCCCACCCGTTACCGTCGTGGCTCCCGCACCCTTCTGACGAACGGCAATCAACGTCCCGATAGGATACGCCACCGAGGAATTGGGCGGAATCGTAGCCGCATTCGCCGAAGCATTGTCCATTGTGACAAGCTTGTTAGCATCGGCAATGACGAAGGTGTAGGTCGTTCCCGTCTGGGCATTGATGCCATTGGAGCCCCAATTGGATGGGTTCAGCAGCTTGTAATTGGAACCGCCAGTCTCATAGACGACATGGTAGATGCTCCCTGTAACAATCTCTCCGCCGGCCAATGCCGCCCCACCGTTTCTGACGACAGCCACAGCGCCGATGCTATCCACGTTGAGCGTTACCGCCCCCGTATTGGTGTGGTTGGCCTCGAACGCTATCAAAAACCCATTAGTGCTGGCCGCGAGAGCCGGGTTGAGTGCTGAAGCCAGTGTGTAGGCATTGGATGACCCACCCGATGCGATGGCGCCGCCCAACAGGTTCCGGTAATCGGCCAAATCCTTCATGTTGCCGCGAGCAGAGTTGTTCACGGTCGATGGATCTTGGCCCTCGGCCCAATTGACGCCGGTGCCGGCGTCGTCGTTGTCGGCGGCAGTGGTTGAATATTGCTGGAGTCCCATTAGCTAAGTCCTATCTCTAAAATCCGTACATCTGCTGTAATTTCTGCTGCTGTTGCGCAGGGGTCAGCGTCGGTGATTGCTGTGGAACCATAGATGGCGGCTGGATGGCTGGTTGCCCATAATTCAGATCACGACCACGTTGTGTGGCCGCCTCGGTGGCTGCGCGCACTGCTTCGACGGGGGTCATGCCGCCAGCCAGGTTTGCTCTAAAATCTGTCTGGGCTTGCACCTGAGTATTGCCAGCCATTGCCTCACCGTAATTGGGGCCGGTGTAATTGGGGCCGGTGTAATTGTCGTTCTGGGTTCCAGCCGCGGTGGGTCTAGTGGCATTAAAGACCGCCCCTACGTCAGCGTTATTCGACTGGTCTGGAGGGCCGCCCTGTGGTCCACGCCCTGCTTGTTGGAGAGCATCCATAAATCCCCCGTAACTTTCTTGGCGCGGGTCTAACATCTGACCCTGCTCTGTAAGTTGCGGCCTCACCTGAGCGATAGAGACAGGGGTTGGAGCGCCGGGATATCCCACAGGTGATGTGAGCAATGGCTGCCCAGTTGGCTGGCTCTGCGGCGGCTGCTGCATCGGTTGCCCATAGATATCCATCACCCCACCATTTGGATAAACGGACTGAAAGTTTCCACCTGACGGCGGCAGACCAGTCGGCAGGCCGCCATAAGGGCTGGCGCTGAGAGCGCCCATGACATCCCCCGAAAACGGACTTTGCGCCCGACTAAACATAGAGGGTCGCTCACCGGGGCCTGTAGGTAACTGCTCAGTGTTCATTGACGTTGACGGACCCGGACCAATTGGCTGACGCGGCCTTTGCCTTGGGATAGGCGGCGGTCCTCCACCGAGAGCCCCTAAAACACCGGCCGCGTCTTGGAATTGTGGATTGCGGTTAATGAGGGAAGGTCTGGCATCACCTGGAACTCCGTATAGACCGGGAACCCCCGTTAGAGGCCCCTCCGGAACAGGCTGCGGGCCTACGGCTGCGGCTCGCTGTCCGTTTGGCGGATTGATAAGCGCCTGCATCGGATCGCCGTTGGTGAAATCGACCCGCGAACCGGGCGCAACCTGGCCCTGCTCGGCGTAAGGACTGCCAGCGTTGCCGGTCGGGCCTACGGCAGACGGGCCTCGTGGCGTTGGAGCGCCACCCAACTCGGCTAGAATGTCGGAAGCGTTCTCTGTCCGCCGCGGCCTGTCACCGGGACGAAGCATCGTGCGGTCGCTGGTCGGCCCCATAGGGATCAGAGGGGTCCGTGGCCTTGGAATAGGAGTGTTGTCGGGGATGGCCCCCCGCGGTGTCGGGGCGTTATTCAGCACCGATCCCGTCGCTTGGTTCCACCCCCGTTCGTCTGCAAACATTGCGTCTCCCGTCGCGGCACGCAATGCCTCACCGACAGGACTGCCATTGTCCATCGCCCTGCGGAAACGCTGGATGCCTTCTCTAAGGCCCTGTCCAGCCTCCTGAAGCCTGTTACGGCCAGAAGGCCCGCCAGCACCCGGAATCGTCAATTGCTGCCCTGGCTGTAGCCCCTGTGGGTCTGTGATGCCGTTTGCTTGTGCTATCTCCTGCCAGCGGTTGCCGTCGCCCAATTGGCGTTGGGCAATATCCCATAGGGTGTCGCCCCGCTGGACGGTGTGGGATCCCGACTGTTGCTGGCCATTGTTGGCCGGTGTTGGCCCACCACCATTGGGAAGCTGTAGGGTTGCCCCCGCGGCTATCTGGTTGAGGTTGCTGATGCCGTTGAGGCGGGCGAGTTCGTTGACTGTGGTGTTGTGCCTACGGGCAATCTGGGTGAGGTTGTCGCCGGGCTGAATCGTGTAGGAACCGCCGGCTGCGTCACCCGATCCCCGCCCCTGCCCAAGACCGCTGATTTGGTTGGCCATTGCCACTTGCCCCGCTGATTGTCGTTGTTCGGCGCTGCCAAGACCGCCACCAAGACCGTTTGAGCCTGCGTCGAATGCCTGTCGAAGCCAACCGGGAGCGTTGGCCGATGCGCCGCCATCACCCCAAGCGCCCTCGAATGATTCCTGTCCTTGAAACCCTACATGCATGTTTCCGTTCATGTAGCCTTCACCGGCACCGATGCCGGTAGCACCATTAGCAACAGCAGATTGGGCGAAGCTCTTAAGAACGCCCTCGTCTGATTTGTTGGTGGAGATCAACCGACGCCCGTCCTTA
>Ga0302123_10001987_pt1 | contig 14192 bp, 14 predicted proteins | sample CB21_321_MG_FD_203109 | JGI IMG/M metagenome (GOLD analysis project Ga0302123, IMG submission 203109) | Marine microbial communities from Western Arctic Ocean, Canada - CB21_32.1 | ecosystem: Environmental > Aquatic > Marine > Oceanic | place: Canada: Western Arctic Ocean | collected 2017-09-28 | reverse complement strand
ACAGTACATGACAAATCTACCCCTGGAAATGATTGAGCATTAACATTAGATACAAGAAATTGGGAGCAGAGTAAAAAAATCACAACTAAAATGACTTTTCGCATGATAAGTCGGTACGTTCCAGAGACATAACACTTTGTGAATCAATGATAATTACGAGCTATAACTGATATTAAAGTGATATCATTAAGATATCTTTATGGAGGGCGGCATATTTGCATATTCGCATACAACATGCAGCCAGCAGCAGTAGTAATTCCTGGGAATACAGCAATGCCAGCAAACGAAACACGATTCCGAGATAAACAAGGTAGTTTAACAGTTAATGGATTCTTAGGACTAATCTTGCATTTGATTTTGAGTATTGTAAACATCAGACTTCTATTCACGGGGCCTGGTGCGGCATTGTTACTCATTACCGGTCCATTATGGTTACTTATATGGAATTCTTATGTCATTGTCAACCCGAATGAAGCGGTAGTAACACAATTCTTTGGGAAGTACAAATCTACAATCAAGACCGAAGGTTTCCAATTCTTCCTCAACCCATTTTATGCTAAATTAGAATTTCAAAGGGTATTCGGACTGGGCCTTTCGGTTTACCCCAATCGTTGAATAGAAGCATACGAACGCTAAGTTCGATGAGTGAACTCACTCGCTGCCCGTGGTCAACCAATGACCCTCTCTACCTTGACTATCACGACAAGGAGTGGGGTACGCCCAATCGCGATGGACGGCGACTGTTCGAGAAGGTCATTCTCGAAGGTGCTCAAGCGGGATTATCTTGGATTCAGATCCTTCGGCGGCGTGAGAATTATCGCGCCGCCTTCGATGGATTCGATCCCGCCAAGGTCGCCGCCTATGACGACAACGACATCGAACGGCTCGTAATAGATGCAGGCATCATCCGCAACCGTGCCAAGATCAAGTCAGCCATCAACAATGCTCGCACCTTCGTCGAGCACTTCGGGACCGATGAGGATGCCTTCGCCGACTTCCTCTGGTCCTTCGTCAATGGGGAGCCGGTCGTTAATCACAGGGAGCGAATGGAGGACATCACCGTCACGACAGAGTCGAGCATTGAGATGAGCAAGGCCCTCAAGAAACTCGGCTTCACCTTCATCGGCCCCACCACCTGCTACGCGATGATGCAGTGTGCGGGCATGGTCGATGACCATCTCGTCACCTGCTTCCGACACACTCTAAATCGTTAATCGGAGAGGTATTGAAAGGGTAGTGACTGTACTGACCCACTGAAAACCCATTGTATTGCCATAAGAAATAAGAGGGTTTTCGGATAACCCCTGCAAACCTAATTAAGCCATTAAAAGCAATATTATGAAAAAGACAATCATCGCCCAGAAAAACATCTTGGTCATTGGGCTAGGACTTTGCTCTTCTTTGCTAATTGTCTTTCGAGCAAACCAGATAATTGCTGCAAGGATATTAATCGATAACCCAAGGAGAATTATCCCAATCGGAAGGAGTATAATCAGTCCCTCATATCCGCTAGGGGGGTCTAATTGGAAATTAATCAAAATACCTACAAAAAATATTAGCCCAATGACGATAATTACCGCTCCAATAATGTTAATCCATTTGACAGTATTATGGAATCGCTTTTTGGTATCGCTATCCCAAGAGAATTCCTCATCACAATGAGGGCAATTAAATAATCCAAAAGCGCCATCTTCCAATTCAATATCTTCGTCACAATGAGGACATTGAATTTCTACCATGATGAATCCAACAAGTGTTTCGGCATAAGGGTTGAGCCGGTTTTCGGTTCAAAATTCCTCTCTTTGTACAGGCGTTCATACGAAGGGTGCCCCCATGGATGTGGCATGAGTTTTCCATGCTGGAAATAACGTCAGACGATACGCTCGACTGTCTCTGGAGTCACACCTTCTTCTGGTGTCACACGGTAAACCATGACAGCCAGATTCTCGGGCGCATTTCTGAACTTGGAAACTATCATCGAGGTCTCGAATTCGGATCCGATTCCTCTCACTTTGAATTCCAACACCATATCGGCGATAGCAGCCATCTCCTGTTTGGTGGCCGCGTCTATAGAGTCTCTTGAAATCATCAACAATAACAAACCGCGATACATTTGCGTGTGGGCTTGCATCATTCTCAACATCGATATAACCCTAGCTTGATCATCCCTCTGAATGAAGAAATCAAGACTGTCGATAACCACACGGAAATACGGGCCCATAGACATAACTTCATTGGTCATCTCGGTGAGGAAATCCTGAGTATTATCCTCTACGAATCTGGTTTGGGCCAACCGTTGGATATCGGGTAACTTGAATCCTTCCAAACGGTAGCGACTCGCTAGCAATTCCTTTTCTAAAACCTTGGAATTATATTCCTCTCCGAGAGTTCTGACTTTGATATCCTGTGGCCAATCATATTTCGTGAAGATTCGAGATATCTCCGCTTTGCTCTCATTGGTAGAAACGTACATCGTATTCTCGGATTCCTCAGCTGGAGAGGTGAATTGCTTACCGAATAATTCTGCACCACTTCCCGTATCTGTGAAGCCTATCATCATGAAACCGCGTGGTATCCCCCCGCGCATTGCATCATCGAATTTTGGTACACCAAAACTACCAACCGTACCGAAAAACTCCTCGTCTTCCGGGTCAAAATTAACTTGTCGGCTCATGTTTCACACCTCAATGTATCACTACCTGCCCACGATCTATCAGATCAGTGCAATATAAATCAAGATTGGATAGAACAGATGGTGGAACTTGGTCGGGAATGTTGAGGATTACGGTGAGCACCTCACGTTGTCTGAAGGTATTGATGAAGGTGTGGAGATATTCTGCCAACATCTTTTCTTCATTGTAAATAGCCAGCGCATTCACCGAGTCTATGAAGACAAAGTTTCTCGGGTTGTCTGTGGTTCGCAAGCGATATAGGGACCTCAACAATATACTCTCAAGCATTATCGGGCTGTCAATAAAGGTGATATTATCATAAGGTACGTCGGTTCCACCCAATATCCCTGATGAAACAAGGTCAATGAAATGGATATTGGACACATCGATACCAATGGATTCAAAGGCTTGGATAATCTCTACCGCTCCTCTACTCGCAGAGATGTAGATCCCACCCATCTCAAACATCTGAATCAGAGGCACCATTGTACTTGCTGTTACCATGAATGCATTCGAATTACCACAACGCACTTGGATTGCAGAATTAAGACTAATCTCAGTTAATTGTTCAGCGATTCCATTATCTAATTCAAACATTTCAAGCACCCCATGAGCCAGCACGGTCATTCAAAGCGCCCCATTTTAACATCGGGGTCAGCATTACTCCCAAAGGAGTTAATTCGATGGCATATTTTGCCCTACTATGTTGAGTTCCGCGCATTTTTACAACTTGAAGATAACGCAATAGATGGCCCATTCTTTCAACATCACCCATCACGATAATTCCGTCTGCAATCGCTTCTTCGACACCAAAGGACGACCAATGGGCATTCTCTGTTGCCGAGGTAATTTCAGCGATGAGTAGAGTAGTGCACCCCAGTGTAGCTAGCTTCTTGCCGAGAGTGAATAGGAAATCCCTGATCAACTGTTCACTCTTGATCTTATAACAAAGGGTCGTAACCGAGTCGATTACTAAGCGAGTTACTCCGATGGTGTTGACGATATCTACGATGGCTTTAATCAGTGCGTAAACGTCTTGTAAATCGAAACTCGCCTTCTCGAGACCAAGCCAAGAGTACAGTACGTCCATATCGAAAACATTGATCAAACCTGAGTCTATCATCTTCATATCGAAGAAGGAATATTGTCTGATATTCTCAAGTAATTTCACACTTGGTTCAGTAGCAGTAAAATGGGCGCATGCCTCACCAGTAGTTGCCCCTCTGACCAGGAATTCCATGCCGAGTGTGGTTTTACCAGAACCGCAGGTTCCTGCTACCAATACCGTTGAACCATAAGGGATGCCACCGCGCAGGATTTCATCCATCCCATGGACTCCTGTGACACATCGGTCACGACTGTAGACGGTACTTGGCTGCATGGAACGAGAGGACTAAGCCGTGTGAGTTGATGAGTATTTGGGATGATAGAGGTCATAGACTCCAACAAACCCAATCCCTGCTGTTGCTCAAACACCATTATGTATTTCAGGCCTCACCGGGGGTTGCTGTATAAGATAAATCCCATACCCGTGTTGAATAATTCCACTGCAGGCTAGATCCACCAACAACACCAGTTGCTGGGGTCCACACACATTTGTAGACGAGGGTACCCTCCGAGTCGGTATCATATGCATAACTCATCTCAACCCGGCCATTTGAATCGGATAATCCATCGATTGTACCAATCCCTAAAAATCCTGAACTACCCATGTCGAACACAGTACTGGCATTACCTGCATCCTGTGCAGAAATACTTCCTGTAAGAATCGATAGCGAATTACCAGGAACTACACCTTCGGTGAATAGATAGTTGATAGTTCCAGTTGTGCCAAGCCTTAGTAAAGACCAACCGCGTAATGTGACGGCAAAACCCTCAGGATTTTTCAACTCGATCCACTCGGGATTACCACCATTGGGAGCAGGAAAAACCTCAGTCATCTGCAGATTTGGTGGAGCCATTCCTCCATCATGGACCTCTACACTGACTTGTACGGTTTCACCTGACGAGGTAAACGACCGGCTTGCAGTTGAACTGATGGTCGCACTATCTCTTGTGGTCCCACCTTCAAAGAGAATAAGTCCCTCGCGTTCAGAGACAGACGAATCGGTCACTCTGATAAACAAACGCATATTCAGACCGTTGTCTAAACCCAAACCCTGTATCATTGCACCTTCAGTGACATTTTTCAGTGCTGCAAGTCTCTGCACATCGAGCATTCCATCATTTATCAGACCTGGTTGAAGATTGCCTTTTGATAATTCAACCGTGCTGTGTAAATGCCATTCCGAAGTTGCGTTTGCGATATCTCGGTTCCCATCGAGTTCTGGGACGAACCAACCCTCATTTGCTGTCAATCGCTCCAAGGCCTCAGTAGCAGCTCTATCGACGAGATCAGTATGTGGATCATTTGAGCTGAGTGGCAGTTGAGCCAAAGATAAGAAAGCAGTGAGGATTATCAAGAAAAGAGCGAAGGCAGTGAGAAATTCAATTACCGCAACCAGTGCTTCTTCATCCTGCTGCGGATGTTGACGCAATGACGCGGCTTGCATAGGCTGATGCAAAGGCGGAACCGACATGAGACTATCGACGTTTACGCACCCACCGTGCGGGAATAGGGCCTCAAGGCACTTCACCACCGATTGGTATTTGAGCAGTGATGCCGAGGAAGTATCGATGTCGAGGGCGGATGCTGTCGCAAGGACTGGAAAGTCTCGCAGCGCCATCGCGATTTCGATGTTGATTCTACTATCTGCATTTGTCGGACTCTCCGCCTTGCCGACAGCGGCGGCACTCGTTACTGGAAACCTTGCCCTCAGCGAGGAGATATCGCCGATTGCCGACAGATACTATACCTCTTATGGTTCGGTAGAACTAGCGGTGAAAATCGAAAATATAGACACTGGAATAAGTCCAGCAAGAATATTAGAATGGTACGTTTGTGAAGGTGAGAAGACCTCATCTCAGTGTATGTCTAATTCCGAAGATAATGGACAGGATACCATTTCATCGATGGCGATTGGCGAGGTTCGAGAACATGTTTTCTCTGGTGACGGTTTCGTCAAATGGGGTGCAAATGGCATCCATACAGTCCTTTATAGGTTCTCTGAAGGAGATTCCCAAGGTGGGAACGATCTGCTGATTTACAAATTCAATCTCACTACACAATTCGTCGACTTCGATATCGACGTGCAAAATCCAATTAGTGACATTGCCCATTTGGCTCAATATGGTAATGATAGAGTATTGAATACCAATACCGATTACAACCTTACAATTACCTTTGATTTCAATTCATGCGGTACCTGTTCAATCGATGCGACTATCGGCTGGCAACTCTATTCACTAGATGGATTGACTTTGCTTTCACAGGCAAACCATACAATTGCAATGGCCAGTACCGTCGGCGTCGAGAAACAATTGAGTGATCAAATCCCCACTTTCAACTATAATTCCGAAGGCAGATACAGTCTGAAATTCGGATTGCTAAACTCAGCAGGTTCTACCGATATGGTCTCATCCAACGATATTGGTTCTGTAGATATCGTCATTGATGATACCATCGACCTAGTCGTAGATTCGATGTACCCGCAACACGATCCAACTTCAAGCGATTTTTATTATGGCAACCAAAGCCTTCAAGCAACATTTAGTAACGATGGAAATATCACCATCTATAATCCCGATATTGTATTCCGAATAGACTGGCTGAATGGAACTACCGCCGAAACACAAAACTGTGAACTCGCGATAATGTATCCAGGAGAATCATATACCTGCTTTTTTGACATCAATACTTACGGTGATGTTAATGTCCGAATGTCGATTCAAGAGATCTTTGATTTAGGCCAAGATGCAAAGTCCAGCGATAATATCATCTACCAGTCTTCTACCGTGATAGCTGGCGATATTTCACCGTATATAGTACAATCCAATCTCGATGGCCTCTATTTCAGCGGCAATGAAATCACCTTCGAAGCAATAACCTCTCCTTTGGCTGCTAAGCCGTTAACATTCCAATGGCGCCACAGCGCCTTGGCGATTCTTGGTAGCGGTCAAAACATCACTGCCAACGGCACTGTCTTTGGTAATATGGGAGACTTTACCATCACCCTCTACGCTACCGATGCCTTAGGAAATATCGAATCTGCATCGGCGGTGATTTCGATTCTAAACAGTACAGATATCGGTAATGAACCATACTTTAGCGGTACCGCTATCACAAGAACCCATGCCTATGCACAATCTTATTTCGATTATCCGATTCTTAACGGCAAATATGGTGCTGGTGGCAACCTCTCTGCTCTCAGATTGATGTCCTTTGATTTACTCCCCAGTGATGGAGAGAGCAATCTCGGCTTAGAATTCATCGATATGGAGGTTAATCTATCGGAGATTATCCCACAAAACGTCCCAGTCGATTCAGTCAAAGTGAGAATACTCGATGCCATGAATCAAACGACATGGCAAGAATTTGGTGAAGACGACTCATTTACATTGGTAGATAATGAAACCATGATGATTCATCTCACCGAGCCAGCAAATCTGCTTTTCGTCGGCATCTTACCTTCGCCGGAGGTAGACCCGGGTGATCTGAATATAACCCTATTACCAGCAGGTCAATTGCGCTTGGATTGGCAACCGACTGGAGATTTAGACAATCCTTACTTCGGACTATGGAATATATATCGCATCACCGGATCGGCTGCAGCCGGTTCTTATTTCCCTGAACCAAGTGGTACTACCAGTACTTTTACTTGGAACGGACTACTTGAAAACACCAAGGTTGCAACCGTGAGCCCAACTACTTCTTCATGGACCGACCCCAGCTTCTTAGAGGAGGGGATATGTGCATCGTACGCACTTATTCCAACGGATAGAACAGGGGTACTCGACATCACATCGGGAGTGGTATCCCAGAATGAGGAAGGGGATGCCGGTCTCACTTGTGGCGATGCGGTTGTGCCACAATCCCAAATCATGAATCTAAATGCAGTGACTACTTTTGACAATGCTACATCGTGCCACTTGATGTATAATGATTGGTATGCATGCTACCAAGTCACCCTGACTTGGACCTTCCCCGAAGATGATCACGATGGTAACATTTCATGGAACCTCTATCGTGTGGAAGCACAACCTGATGAGATTGATCTACGCTTCATTGAACCTGTGATAAGTGGAATTGACAATATTCCTGGAGATGTGGGCACATATATTGACAATGGCAGTGCATATAATGGAGTAAGGCCCTATCGCACTTATTATTACGTGTTAGCACCGATAGATGTAATCGGTAACGAGGGTACTGTAATCGATTATCCAGGGAATAATGTAGTCAGGGTTCACATCGATGACGAGCATTGGGACTTCAACTCGTGGCGTATACCGGAGCCAGAACCAGAGCCTGAGCCACCGATGGGTAGTCCTTGGCTAGGGGGGTTATATGAGCAGATGGATAATCAGGTATTCCTGATCGCTGGTATGACTATGCTGGGGATCATCGTCACTAACTTTATTGGAATTCCGCTATTACTATTGAAAAATAAGAAACTCAAGATGAAAATCAAGAGGAAAAAAGGTGTGGTCGATGATGGTGACCTCGAAGATGACTTGGCAGAATTCTTCAGCTAATCAATTCGAATTCCTTTCGCCGCTATGTTACGTACTGTTGAAAGCGCGACGAGAGGGATTTGAACCCTCGTGGGACAACCCATCGGATTAGCAATCCGACGCAATGGCCAGACTATGCGACCGTCGCAAGCAACATCGCCACCTGCGGCCTTGCGATAAATAAGACGGTTGAAAAACGTGTTCAATTCAGACCTAAGGGCCCAAGCCAAGACGGGGGTATTGCCACACAAAGCACCAAACCGATAAACATCCAACCTAGGTAATAGAGAGAGCGGAAAAACGATTTAGCAGCGCTAGGCATTCGCCCTTTATCGTCAAATGGTTCCTCATAATCGATTTGCCAAACCGAAAACGCATACCACATGGTCAGGCCACTGGCCACTAGCGACCATAAGAGCGGGAGGCCGGATTCAGGCCAGAAAAATGGCACCAACCCCAGTGTAAAGAGGGCGATACAGTAAATCTTGGATTCCAATAGCGTATGCTTTGGCCCTTTGACTTCGTTCATCATCGGGATTTTGGCCTTTGCATATTCCCCCGAGCGGTATAGAGCGAGGGCCCAGAAATGTGGTGGCGTCCACAGGAAGACCAGAAGGAAAAACATCCATGGAATCGGCGAGCCTAAATCAAAAGGATTCATTCCTGATAATTCCTCTGATGCGGCACTAGCCCAGCCAATCACTGGTGGGGTTGCCCCGGCAGCACCGCCGATGACGATGTTTTGTGGGGTTCTTCGTTTGAGCCAAATGCTGTAGATGAATACGTAGAATAGTACCGAAAACAAACTCCAGAACGCGGCTTTCCAATGAAGGGTCAAGAAGAGTGCAGAACCGGAAAGAGCGGTTATTACGCCAAATGCCAAGGCGGTAGAAGGTGAGATCCAACCCATTGGCAGTGGTCGTTTTGCGGTTCTGTTCATCAAAGGATCGATGTCGCGGTCATACCACATATTTATCGCGTTAGAACCACCAGCGGCCAAAGTGCCGCCGATCAAAGTGATAAACGAAGTCCAGATGGTGTCGAACCAGGTTCTCTCGCCAACGATTGAGCCATGTCTTACCAATAGATCGTGTGCGAGAATCGCACAGATTGCAGTTACCTGTAATAGTATTACTACCCTCAATTTGGAAATTTGAATCAGGCAAGATAACAATCCCGGGTTTTCCTGTTCACTCACTTTCCCCACCTCCTACGGGATAGGCTAGTTTGGCCAACATGTATGCGAAGGCTGCTGTTAGGAAACTCGAAACTCCTATCACCAAATGCAGAAGGGAAAGATATTCGGGGAAACTATCGATATCGGCAAGGACAATGTAAAGACCACCGACAAAGATATTGAGTAACCAAAAACCGGTAGCGAACTCCATACACTTGCAATAAATATCAGGCGCATTTGCTTCATTACTACTTTCTTTAAGGCGCATTGAACCCATTATCAGGACTACTCCAACCAAGGCCGCACCTATTCTGTGAACCATTTGCACCAAAACCCCAGGCCCGGTCATACTAGGCAAAATATCACCATTGCACTTTGGCCAGCCCTCGGGGAGTCCAACTGAGCAGCCCTGATTGTAATCACCACCAGCAGTGCTTGCCACCCATGCGCCCATAATCAGTAGAATGAGAATGGTGATGGCAATAAATCCCATGCGTTTTCCTTCATTGAGTAAGAAATTCTCATCTACTTTATGGAATAATCTTTCATCGCCTTCGTTTCTTCGCATCAATAACCACTGCCAAATCAGTGAACAGGTGAATGAAAGGGCAAGTACTAGATGTAATGCGACCGACCAATCTACATTATCTAAACTTACAGTTACCGCACCGACAACCGCTTGAATCAATAATAGTGCGCCAGATATCTGAGAGGTTAAGAAGACTTTTCCACCCCATTTCTCCTTGTTTTTTTGACAATAAAAGATGTTAGCAAGAATCGGAACTGCGATGATACCTACCAATAAACGATGAAACCACTCAACGAATATCTCAATGGTTGAATAGCGATAATCTGCCCCTCTTGAATCGATTTCATCTGGATTCTCCGCATACCATTGCCCTTGTTCGTCCTCTGAAACCATGAAGGTTACTTCACCAAAACAAGTTGGCCAATCGGGACAGGATTCACCGGCATCGAAAATGCGAATGGTACCACCGGTGGTGATGATGAGCAAGGCCATTATCGTCAGAATCATTGGCAGGGCAGAGGGGCGCCTCAAAAAACCGCTCGCCATGTTCTGCTCGTCATGAGGGCCCTCCTTTAACAAACCGCATCCGCTGCGACTGACATGCGAAGGTCGATGCTGGTTCTGGCACTATTAGTGCTGGCAGTGGTACCTAGCGCGACAGCCGTTAGCGAAGAAGAGCCTGGTGTATTGCTAGATGTGGTCATTATCGATCTCGATTGTCTGGCAACCAATAGCACCTGTAGCGGCTATCGCCCGGCCCATTTGGCTGAATACATGGGTGCGGATTGGTGTCAACCCTGTCAAATCGTCGAAAGCCAACTCGATGAGAGAACTGAAGATGACACCTTCATTCTTCGCCATCACCCCTCGTCAAGAGATGTGAGTTATCTCTCAGAATCATATTATCGCTTCTCAACGATTCTTGGCCTGTGGGGACTGCCTACCATGGTAATCGATGGCGAGGGTTTGCTGGCCGGTTCATCCCAGATTGCTGAATTGGAATTCGCATTGTCGAATCGAAGCGATACGAATTTTACAGGATTAACCGCGGTAGAATTGATAAATGGCACCTTGCACTGGGATACTACAACTTCTAACACCTTCATCGAGGTTTGGACAACAGCTGAAGTAAGCCATGGAGAGGAAGGTTATGCTCTTGCAAATATGGCGGTAAATCATACCTTTTCCTCTGACGCAGCCATCACCGTCGATACCGATGGTGATTTCTTGGTGATAATGCTGCAAATAGATGGTCCCGTCGAATTGGTTTCGGATTCAAATACTCTGGCAAATGCAGGGATTGAAGCGATTGAAGAGGGCACTGCGCTCGACACTTTTACTAAAGACCCTGTAATTCTCGTAATCGTTGTCAGTATTTTTCTACTACTCATCTCTCTGCCAGCTACGGTGATGTTGATTCGTGAAATCCGCAATAAACCGCAATCTGATGAGTCGGAATAGACTGCGTAGGTTCAAAAGCAGGGCCTGTTACGAGCGAACATCCCCCCCGGAGATATCGTCATGGTTGCACCAAAAAAACCCCACACTAGATTTGAACGTGCAAGAATCATTGGAGCCCGTGCTCTGCAGATTGGAATGGGCGCCCCACTCAACGCTTCTGAAGATGATCTCAGAGTTGCATTTATGGGAGAATTGGTGTCTCTGTATGGATTGGAAGAGGCAAATGTTAGATTTGTGCTCGACCCGCTAAAAATCGCACTATTTGAGTATGATAACCACTTGATTCCAATCGATACCGATCCGCACGAGTGATGTGTTAAGCGGCAAATCCGTAGAATTGCGGATTAGCGATATCATCCAGTAATTCCCTCTTTACGAGAATCGTTCGCACCGCCCAAAGGTCAGTAAAAATTCTGTATTTCAAGGTCATGTCGAGATAATCAACACCTGAAGTACCGCCGGTGCCCATGCGTCGACCAATCATCCTCTCGACCATACGTGCATGGTGACTTCTGAATAATAGCATTGCTTCCTCCAATTCAACGATGGTATCGAGCAAACGCCTTGGCCAAGCCAATAATGGTAATTCGCGATATGATTCAATGAATAATAGACCGACTCTTGCCGCATCTACCTTGCCATTAGGTCGCAAAAATTCCTCGGCGCCAGTTATTCCTGATTCGATGCGCGGCCTGATACTTTCCTCCTCGCCGTGACCGATAGCTACCATGTGGGCGATGACCTGCTCACCATGTGATTTCATTATCTCAAGATGGCGTTCAACATATGACTCCAAGACCTCAGCATCTTCTGAAATAGCATTAACCGGGGTACGAGACAACCATGTTCTCAAAGTTTCATTTAGTGAAGGCAAAGCATCGATGTTTTTGAGGTCAGCCATAACATCAGAAGAAATTGTTCCTTCAGCTAGCAATTTTTCAAAATGAATCATTGGATCCATGCCACCGATTCTCTGACTCGATTCAAGGCCAAGCAACATTTCGACCGCACGCATTTGCCATGATTCAAAACCGGATGAGGTTCCAAGGCGGTCTCTAAAAGAAAGGAAATCTTGGGGAGTTAAGGTTTCCATCACCTTCCATTGCTGCGACATCAAGTCAAAAAGTGCCACACAACGCTGAAGATGGTGGACTATTTTCGGGATATCCTCTTCGGGAACCAAGGCAACTGAAAGCATATTGTGAGCCTCTTTTAGTTCACGGATGACTATCTTGAACCATAGTTCAAACACCTGATGAACCACGATGAAATGCATTTCATCATTGCAGGGCAAGGGGTCGTGACCTTCAGGTCCGTTCTGAAGAGAAAGCAATTTGTCTATTTGCAAATAGTTTCCATAAGTCATGCGACTGCCCTCGTCATTTGTGCCCATAACCCGAGGCAGGAGGGGTGCAACTTGAAGTCTTGACGGCGTTTTGGCAGGGTTCAATGAAGTAGTGAAAAAGGGATGAAAGTTGGTTCTGGCAGCAATTGTCATTAACAAGACACAGAAGCCGTCGACATGGGCGTAGATGCCACAACCCTCGCAGATTGGTTGTCTACTTACGACTGTGAGTCTATCACAATTGGTGTTGTTGCATCCCATTCTTCGCTACAGATTTTACACGGTGCACGGATGGAAGGCTTCCGTACCCTCGGCATTGCAGTGGGGGAAAACCGTCGCCGTTTCTACAGTGCTTTCCCGGGTGCTGAACCCGATGAATGGCTGATGTTAGATAATTATCGCGAGATGCTAGATAATGCTGAATGGTTTAGAGAACGCAATGTCATCATCATTCCCCACGGCTCATTGGTCGAGTATCTCGGTGCCGAAAACTTCCGTAACCTCGAGGTTCCAACCTTTGGTAACCGTGGTATTCTCTATTGGGAGAGCAGTAGAGCCCGCCAACGTAAGTGGCTTGAAGCGGGCGGTTGCACACTTCCCAAGATTATCGACGACCCGCATGATATCGACGGTCCGGTAATCGTCAAATATGCTGGAGCAAAAGGAGGAGAGGGTTATTTTATCGCTAGGGATTATCGGGATTTTAGAAGAAATGTCAATCTTGAGGAAGAGTTTACAATTCAGGAATACGTTCTCGGCTGCCGCTATTACATGCACTTCTTTTTCGACCCAACCGCCAGTGATGGCTTCCAAGTACAAGGTCGTGGTAACTTGGCCGGTAAAAATCTCGGTCGTCTCGAATTATTGAGCATGGATCGTCGAGACGAATCCAATGTCGATGAATTCTACAAATTAGGGAGTTTGAGAGATCTCAGAGAGATGTCGCTTGAACCTTCTTTCGTGGTCACCGGTAACCAACCAGTGGTGATTAGGGAGAGTCTATTACCGCGAGCATTCGAAATGGCAGAAGGGACGGTGGCAGCATCATTTGACCTAGAAGAGAATGCCAGGGGAATGCTCGGGCCATTCTGCCTTGAGGCGATAGTCACCGATAAACTCGAATTCAAAATCTTTGAAATAAGCGCGAGAATTGTCGCTGGCTCGAATCCATTCATAGGTGGTTCACCATATAGTGACATCAATGAACCGTTTATGTCGACGGGAAGGCGCATCGCCCGTTGTATTAGAAAGGCCTTAGACCAAGGTGATATCCTCGAAATAATCAGTTGAGAAGCACTGAAGCTGGGTCATCGTCATCTTCATCTTCACCTTCAACTTCGTCTTCATCATCGTCTGATTGCAGGAGAACGTTTTCTTCAGCGGTGGGCTCTTCAT
>Ga0302123_10001980_pt1 | contig 14208 bp, 14 predicted proteins | sample CB21_321_MG_FD_203109 | JGI IMG/M metagenome (GOLD analysis project Ga0302123, IMG submission 203109) | Marine microbial communities from Western Arctic Ocean, Canada - CB21_32.1 | ecosystem: Environmental > Aquatic > Marine > Oceanic | place: Canada: Western Arctic Ocean | collected 2017-09-28 | reverse complement strand
GTCCCACGACCACGGCACCAACGTGGACGCCTGGCGCCGGGTCGCCGCCGGGGAATCCCGCATCCTTTACCTGTCGCCCGAGCGTTTGATGACGGAGCGCATGCTGGCCGCCCTGAGCCGTTTGCCCCTGTCCCTGATCGCCGTTGACGAGGCCCATTGCATCTCGCGTTGGGGGCCGTCGTTCCGCCCGGAATACGAGGATCTTTCACGCCTCGGCGGATTGTTCGAAGGGGTGCCCATCGCGGCCCTGACCGCCACCGCCGATCACGCCACCCGTGACGATATCATCACCAAGCTGTTTGCCGGCCGGGGCCGCGCCCTGGTCACCGGCTTCGACCGGCCCAATATTCACCTCGCCGTAGCCATGCGCCAGGACTGGAAGAGCCAGCTTCTCGAATTCGTCCAGGGTCATGCGGACGAGTGCGGCATCGTCTATTGCCTCAAGCGCCGCCAGACCGAGGAAATCGCCACCTGGCTCAGCCTTAACGGTGTCACCGCGCTGCCCTATCACGCGGGTATGGAGAAGGCCGATCGCGCCACCAATCAGGAGCGCTTCATGGCCGAACCCGGCGTCGTCATTGTCGCCACCATCGCCTTCGGCATGGGCATCGACAAGGCCGACGTGCGCTACGTCTTCCACACCAACCTGCCGGGCAGCGTCGAGGCCTATTACCAGGAGATCGGCCGCGCCGGGCGCGACGGCCTGGCCGCCGACACCCTGATGCTCTACGGCCTCGACGATATGCGCATGCGGCGCATGTTCATCGATGACGAGGGCGGCGACGACGACCATCGGCGCCGCGAGCACAAGCGCCTCGATGCCCTGATCGCCTACTGCGAGACCCCGGAGTGCCGGCGCCAGGCGCTACTCACCTATTTCGACGACGAGTCGGCCGCCTGCGGCAATTGCGATGTCTGCCTGTCGCCGCCGGATGTCGCCGACGGCACCGCCGAGGGCCTCCAGGTGCTGGCCGCCGTGGCCGGCAGCGGCGAGCGTTTCGGCGCAGCCCATCTCATCGACATCCTGCGCGGCGCCGACACCGAGAAGATCCGCCGCTTCGGGCACGACCGCCTCGACGCCCACGGCATGGGCGCCGCGCGGCCCAAGGACGAATGGCGCTCGATCATCCGCCAGATGGTCGCCGCCGGCTACCTGACGCTCGACATTCAGGGCCACGGCGGCCTCAGCATCAGCGACAAGGGTCGGGCGTTGCGCGACGGCGAGGAGGTCTTCAACTACCGCCGCGATGCGGTCGAACGCAAACCCGCCAAGAAGACCAAGAAGACCAAGAAGGTCGCGCCGGCGGCGTTGGAGCTGTCGCCCGACGAACTCACCCTGTTCGACACCCTCAAGACCCTGCGCCGGGAGCTGGCCCAGGCCCGCAGCGTACCGGCCTACGCCGTGTTCCCCGACCGTGCCCTGGCCGACATGGCCCGGCGCAAACCCGCCACCGAGGATGACTTCGCCGACATCCACGGCGTCGGCGCTGCCAAACTACGGGACTTCGCCGAGCCGTTCCTCGGCGCCATCGCCACGCATCTGGCGTCGGCGTAGGGGCGATAGGCTTGACTGAGTTAGCTACCGTCACCGCTTTCCGCGTGCGCGCCGTCAAGGCGCCGCTGGAGACCCCGCACCGCACTGCGTCCGGCACCCTGGAAGTGGCGCCGCTGGTGCTACTCGATATCGAGACCGACGACGGGGTCACCGGGATTTCCTACGTCTTCGCCTACACGCCCCTCGCGCTTGGGCCGTTGGCGGCGCTGCTCTGCAACCTGGAAGACCTCGTGGTCGGCGGCCCCGCCGACCCGGCCCTGGCGACCCCGGCGCTCGAGGCGCGGTTTCGCCTGCTCTGCAATCAGGGCCTAGTCACTATGGCCATCGCGGCCGTCGACATGGCCCTGTGGGATGCCCGCGCCAAGTTCGCCGGGGTGCCGCTGGCCGGGCTGCTCGGCGCCGCGCCCCGGCCGATCCCCGCCTATGACAGCCTCGGCCAGATGAGCCCGGACGAAAACCGTCCGCGCCGTCGAGACTTCGCTGGCGCGCGGCTTCCGGGCCTTCAAGATCAAGGCCAGTCACCCCGATCCCGCCACCGATGTGGCGGTAGTTCGGGCTATCCGCCGCGTCGCTGGGGCCGATGGCTGGGTCGCCGCCGACTTCAACCAGGCCTTCACCGTCGACGAGGCCATCGCGCGGATGCATCTGCTTGATGCCGAGAACCTGGCGTGGATAGAAGAGCCGGTGCGGGCCGAGGACCATGCCGGCCACGCCGCCGTGCGCGCCGCCATCGCCACGCCGGTGCAGACCGGCGAGAACTGGTGGGGCGTCGCCGACATGGCGCATTCCATCGCCGCCGGCGCGTCCGACCTGGCCATGCCCGACGTCATGAAGATCGGTGGCGTCAGCGGCTGGACGGCGGCGGTGGCCCTGGCGGCGGCGCACGGCCTACCGGTGTCGAGCCACCTGTTCGGCGAAATCTCGTCGCACCTGCTGGCCGCCGCTCCTGGCGCTCACTATCTGGAATGGCTCGACGCCGCCGGCGCCGTCAACCTGACGCCGCCAACCCTCGCCGACGGCATGATCACCGCTCTCGACACCCCCGGCGCGGGGTTGAGCTGGAACGAGAAGGCGATCGCCCGCTATACGGCCTAGGGCGATCTGGGGTAGCGTTCGGCCATGATCGATACTCCCGACAAACCTTCGCGCAGTGGCGGCCGGGCCGGCCGCCGGGCCAAACGACAGGCGTCGTCGTCGCCGGCGTCGCGCGAGCCCTATGTGGAGCGCAATTTCCCGCTGTTCCGTCTGCTCGACGAGGACGGACTTCAAACAATTGAGCGCAACGCGGACATCATCCTGCGCGATGTCGGCATGGTGTTCAGCGGCGATCCGGAGGTGCTCCTTATCCTGGCCGCCGCCGGCGCCCGGGTCGAGGGCGAGCGGGTTTATTTCGAGCCCGGCATGTGCCGCGAGATCATTCAGGCGACGGCGCCCGCTGACTTCACCCAGCACGCCCGCAATCCGGCCAACTCGCTCCACATCGGCGGGCGCAGCGCGGTGTTCTCCACGGTCGGCGGCCCGCCCTTCGTCCACGACATCGACAAGGGCCGGCGCTACGCCACCACCGAGGATCACCTCAACCTGCTCAAAATCGGCCATATTCTGCCGGTGCTCCACGCCACCGGCGGGCCCTGCGAGCTTATGGACGTACCGATCCCCGAGCGCCATCTCCACGGCACCTATTACCAGTTTCGTTATTCCGACAAGGCGATCCACGGCTCGGTGCGCTCGGCCACGGCGGCCAAGGATACCCTGGCCATGGCGCGCATCGTGTTCGGCGAGCGCTATCTTGAGGACAACATCTGTATCTATGCCGGGGTCAATACCAACTCGCCCCTGGTGCTGGACGACACCATGATGGCGGCGCTTAAGATCTATGCTCGGGCCAATCAGGCGGTGCTGGTGTCGCCCTATATCCTGGCCGGCGCCATGGGGCCGGTGAGCATCGCCGGGTCCCTCGCCCAGCAACTCGCCGAGGCTCTGGGCGGCCTCGCTCTGGTCCAGCTGCTGCGGCCCGGCGCGGCCTGCGCCATGGGCACCTTCATCGGCTCGATCTCCATGCAAAGCGGGGCGCCGGCCTTCGGCACCCCGGAATCCATCAAGGGCATCACCATCGCCGCCGAGCTGGCGCGTCGCCTCGGCGTGCCCCTGAGTTGCGCCGGCGGCGCGGTCACCGCCTCCAAGCTGCCCGACGCCCAGGCCGCGTTCGAGAGCACCCTGACGCTCCAGGCGTCGTTCTACGCCGGGGTCAATTACATTTCTCATTGCGCCGGCTGGCTCGAAGGCGGGCTGACCACGGGCTATGAGAAAATGATCATCGATGCCGACATCTGCTCGATCCTGCAGGGGTTCAACAAGCCGCTCGACCTGTCGGAAGAGGGCCAGGCCATGGACGCGGTGCGCGAGGTCGGGCCGGGCTCGCATTATCTCGGCGCCGCCCATACCATGCGAAACTTCGAGACCGCGTTCTGGAAGCCCACCGTGGCCGACAACAACACCTACGAACAATGGGCGTCCGAGGGCGCGCCGGACACCGCCAAGCGGGCCAATGGTATCTGGAAGGCCATGCTGGTCGATTACCAGACGCCGGCCATGGACCCGGGCATCCACGAGGCCCTGCGGGACTACCGCGACCAGCGCTTGAAAGAGATCAGAACAGGAGAATAATGATGGCCGACGTAAACACCGACAATTGGGGCGTTTCCCCGGAGGCTGCGGCGCTGCACAGCGAGATGCTGGTGTGGGACGATCACGGCGGCTTCGCCTACGAGAGCGGCGACATACTCGCGGGCCTCGAGCGCTGGCGTAACGCCGGCATCGATTACATGTCGATCAACGCCGCTTACGACGTCAAACCCTGGACCCTGGCCATCGAGGCCCTGTCCCAGTTCCGCCTGTGGATCCGTGAGCATCCGGAGACCCTGGTCCAGGTCGAGGTTGTCGCCGACATCCACCGCGCCAAGGCCGAGGGCAAGCTGGCGGTGACCTTTGATGTGGAAGGTATGAACGCGCTCAACGGCGACGCCGGCATGGTCGATATGTTTTATCGCCTCGGCGTGCGCCACATGCTGTTCGCCTACAACCGCAACAACCTGGCCGGCGGCGGTTGCCACGACGAGGATATTCCGCTCACCGATTTTGGCCGCGAGGTGATCCGCGAAATGAACCGGGTCGGCATGGTGGTGGACTGCTCCCACACCGGCTACCGCACGACCATGGATGCGTTGGAAGCCTCGGACTCGCCGGTGATCTTCTCGCACTCCAATTCCCGGGTCATCCGCGACCACGAGCGCAATATCTGGGATGACCAGATCAAGGCCTGCGCCGCCACCGGCGGCGTCGTCGGCGTCACCGGCGTGGGTATTTTCATGGGCCCCGACGGCCCCACCATCGATCACCTGGTCGAGCATATCGATCACATGGTCGCGCTCATCGGGGTCCAACACGTGGGCGTCGGCATGGACAGCGTCCTCCATGACGCGACGATCGGCGGGCCGTTCACCCGCAACCGCGACTACTGGCCCGAATCCCAGTATCCCAACAGCGGCACCGGCTATGTCCCGCCCGAGGCCATGCCCAAACTGACCGAGGCGCTGCTGACGCGCGGCTACAGCGCCGACGACGTGCGCGCCATCATGGGCGGCAATTTCCTGCGCATCGCCGAAGCGGTTTGGAAATAGCCCCAGTGGTCACCATGATCCAATCATGATGACCACTGGCAAGCGCGACCGCGCGTCGCCGCTTATGCGGCGGGAGCCCCAGTCTGTGTAAATACAAGATTGGGCGATTGAACGTAGCTCACCAAAAGTGAGCGAATAAAGGAGACAACATCATGAAAGTCGATGGTAGCTGCCACTGCGGCCATATCACCTACGAGGCCGAGATTGACCCGGACGAGGTGTTTCTGTGCCACTGCACCGATTGCCAGACCATGATCGGCTCGGCCTTTCGCGTGGTGGTGGGGGTTGACGAGGCCGACTACAAGCAGCTTACGGGCGAGGTCAAAACCTACATCAAGACCGCCGAGAGCGGCCAGCTGCGGGCCCAGACCTTCTGCCCGGAATGCGGCACGGCGATCTACGCCACCGACGCCGGCGATGTGGTCGGCCCGCGTTTCGTCGGCCTGCGTATCGCCACCGCCCGCCAGCGCGACGCCCTGCCGCCCAAACGCCACTTCTGGCACCGCTCGGCCCAGCCGTGGATCACGGACCTGGACGGGTTGGAGGTGGTGGGCAAGCAGTAGGGGTCATCTGGTCATGCGAACCTTAATAGAAAATGGCGCCGTCATTGCCTGGGTCGATGGCGAACATCGGGTCATCGATTGCGGCGTTGTCGTTTTCTCGGCAAATGAAATCGAATTCGTCGGCGAGCGTTACCACGGCGAGGCGGACACGGTCATCGATGCGACGGGCCGGATCGTCATGCCGGGCCTGGTCAATTCCCACCTTCATGTCACGGACACGCTCTATACCAAGGGCTATATTGAAGAGGTTGGTGCGTCACAATTCGAACTGCCGCAAAGTTTTGCTTCGCTCTACAAGGTTTTGCCTGCGGTTCGCCGTGCTACCGATCCCGACGCCCAGGTCGCGGCGGCGCTATGCGCTTTCGCCGAACTCGCCCGAACCGGTTCGACCACGGTGGTGGAGCTGGGATACGATTTCGAGATTGGTGGCGATGGGGATATTGCCATCACCGAGCGGGTGGCGGAAGCGGCGGGGCAGTCCGGCCTCCGTTGTTATTCCGGCCCCCGTTACCGCACCCGGTATTACGGTGACGATGATCAAGGCGGCGTCTTCTACCGAGATTATCCCAATGGTGGGCAGGAACGGTTTGAGTCCTGTGTTGAGTTCTGCCGGGAATGGAACGGAAAATTCGATGATCGTCTGCGGACCATGTTGGCGCCCGGTCAAATTAACACCTGCGCGCCGCTGCTTTTGAAGGATACGCGGCACTACGCCGACGAGCTGAATATTCCCGTCCAAATTCATGCCGGTCAGTCACCGAACGAATATGCCCGCGTCGTAGAAACCGAAGGCAAATCGATCATTGAATACATGTTGGATACAGGCCTTCTGGGACCGGATCTGATCATCGGACACGGTCAAATGCTATCCGCCGATGGTGACGGAAGGTCCATATCGAAACACGAAATCTCAGCGCTCAGGGACTCGAAATCGACGATCTGCCATCTTCCCTGGGTCAAGGCCCGGGGCGGCGGCGTCGTCAACTCGATCCAGAAGTACCGGGACATGGGAATTCGCCAGAGCCTTGGTACGGACACCTATCCCTTCGACATGTTCAATGACATGCGGATGGCGTCGGTTCTTTGCAAGGTCGTCGAGAACAATGGGCTGGCGGGGCTTTCAACGGACATCTTCCATATGGCGACGGTCGGCGGCGCCGATGCCCTGGGCCGCCCCGACCTGGGACGAATTGCACCGGGTTGCAAGGCCGACATCGTATTTGTGCGTAACGACACGCCCAAGGCCACGCCGCTCTACGATCCGTTCAAGTTCCTCATCCATGCCGCAACCGGCGATGACGTTGATCGTGTCATCGTGGACGGCAGGACGATTGTCGAGGGCGGCGAAGTTCTGACCATCGACGTGCCTCTCGCGGTGAGGCAGGTCAACGACGCCAGTAAGAGAGTATGGGATCGACTGGATCTCTGATCGATTTTGCCGAAAATTAGACACTGCCGCTGCAAAAAAAGGCCGGCGGCATCACTGCCACCGGCCCACGTAGGTAACGTCTCGTTGGGCGCTTAGAAGCCCGCCTTGATCTCCTCGAACATGAGGTTCGCCTTGTCGCGAAGCTTCGGTGCGAAGGCCGAGAACATGATGCTGTTCCTGATCAGGTTCGACGGATCGGAGTAGCCGAAGACTTCCAGGGTGTCCTGGTTGGCGATCTCGAAGGCCCGGGTGTTGGCCGAGCCGTAGCCGTAATCCTCGATCATGAACTTGCCGGCCTCGGGGGTCAGGGTGGCGTTGAGGTAGTCGTAACGCTCCTTATCGCTGCCGGCGCCGTCCTTGAGAATAACCTGGGAGTCGAGCCAGGTGAGCAGGCCCTCCTTAGGAACCATGTACTCGACATCATAGCCTTCGCGCTTGAGCGAGGCATAGGACGAGTTCCAGGCGTAGGTAGCGACGATTTCGCCCGATGCCAAGGACTGCTCGGCGTCCGACTGGCTGTTCCAGAAGTAGCGGATCAGGGGAAGCTGTTCGACCAGCTTCTCGCGCACTCGCCCGAGGTCTGCATCCGACATGTTGAACATATCGGGGATGCCGAGAATGAGCGCCGCCTGGAGAACCGCCGCATCCATGGAATCACGCTGGGAGATACGGCCCTTGTACTCTTCGTCCCACAGGATCGTCCAGGAGTGGTTTTCAAGACCCGAGTATTCCGGCGCCAGGTCGGCCCGGAACAGGACCGAGCTGTTGCCCCAGGCCCAGGGAACTTGGAAGTGCTGGCCGTCGATAACCGTGCCTTCCATGTTGGCCAGTTCGGGGAACAGGTTGTCCCATTCTTCAAGCCTCGAGGTGTCGACCGGTACGAGCAAGCCGGAATCGTACCAGCGTCCCGTCATGAAACTGGTCGGCACGACGATATCGGGCTTGTAGCCTGCGGAGACCTTGTGAATGGCCTCGTCGTTGTCGGCGAACAGGCCGAAGTTGGGCGACGTGCCATAGCTGTCGATGTAGTCGCCATGCAGCTCGGGGACGTCGTAGCCCGACCAGGTGAATACCAGCAGGTCGTTGGCCGCCTTGGCGGCGCGGCTCATGATCGGCGTTGCGATGGTGGCGATACCGACCGACGCCAGCACTTTATTGACTTGGCGACGGGTCATTTTGCCTTCGCCAAGGCGGTCCTTGAATTCGCTTAGTTCCATCTTCTTCATGGTGTCCTCTGAGAAAATAATCATGAGGTAAGCCGTCAGTATTGATCTTGAGAAATTAGACTACACGTTATCTTACCGATGTTGAATTATATTTGTTCACAATGACCACAGCCGAACACGGCTGCTTGTCGACCAGATTTGACATGAAATCCTAGTTGCGGGTGGAGTCCACCGACGCCTCGGCGGACAATTTCCGCAGCGCCAGCGCGACGCCCCGCCGCCCAAACGCCACTTCCGCCTCCGGCCCGCGCGCATAGCGTCTCGCCGGGCTATTAGAGGTCCGCCTTGATCTCCTCGAACATGACGTTCGCCTTGTCGCGAAGCGCCGGCGTAAAGGCGGAGAACATGTTGCTGTTCGAGATCAGGCTCGTCGGATCGGCATTGCCGATTGCCTTAATCATGGGCTACCGGCCATACTTCGTATCCCGACAACGTGTAACGGTAGGTATCGCCATGTTGACACTCGACCGCATTCCCGCCAGCGCCGGTTCCGGGGCGCTACGCGAAGCAATGGACCGTGATGGCGCCGTCATCGTCGAAGACGCGGTCGGCGCTGGTCACCTGGCCGCCCTCAACCGGGATTTCGATGGTGTCGTCGCCGGGACCGCGCCCGGGTTGCGCCACCCGACCGAAGAGTTCTATGTCGAGTTCTATGGTCGCAAGACCGTTCGCCTCGACGGTTTGCCGGCCAAGTCGAAGGCCTTCATCGAGATCATGGAACTGCCGATGATGCAGGAGCTCGCCGACCATTACCTGTTGCCGAACTGTCAGGATTACTTGCTCAACACCGCGCAATTGATCCAGATCGGCCCCGGCGAGAAAGCCCAGTTGATCCACCGGGATGAAGGCGCGTGGCCCGAAATGCCGCCCAGCAAGCCGCTGCTCCAGGTCGAGGCGATGTTCGCCCTCAGCGACTTTACCCTGGAGAACGGCGCGACCCAGGTTGTTCCCGGGTCCCATCGCTGGGAACCGGACCGCGAGGCGGAGCCCCACGAGATCACCCAGGCCGAGATGAAGGCGGGGTCGGCGCTGGTCTACTTCGGCACGACCCTGCACGGCGGCGGCGCCAACATGACCACGGATGTACGGCGCCGCGGCATGTTCTTTGGTTTCGTGGTCGGTTGGCTGCGAACCGAGGAGAACCTGTTCCTCACAGTGCCGTTCGAATCCGTCCGCCACATGCCGACCCGGGTTCAGGAGTTGCTCGGCTACAAGGCGCACAATGGCATCGGCGTGGTCGACGTCGGCAGCCCGATGGCATTGCTTCAATGAACCGGCGCCTCGGCCGATAATTTTCGCAGTGCCGGCCATATCCACAAAGTCCCCGCGAGGCAGGCCAGGCCTTCGATCGCGGTCACCGTAATCGCCACATCGGCGCCCAGCCATTCCGCCAGGGCGCCGGTGTGGAGCATGCCGAGCGGTCCCGCGCCGATGCACATGACAAGCACGCCCATGATGCGGCGGCGCATGGCCGGCGGCGTCGCTTCGAACAGGATCGTCGCCTGCATGGCCGCGAAACCGGACTCGCCGATGCCGCCCAGGTACAGTACCAGCAGGCAGGGCCAGAACCAGGGCAGGGTCGAGAACACCAGGATGGCGACCAGCAGGCTGACCGCGCCGACTATGAACAGCCGCATGAAATAGCGCGGCGCCGCGTAGATGGTGAGCAGCAGCAAGCCGGTAAGGGCGCCGGCGCCTTCCATGGACATGAGCGTGCCAATCGACACCGGCCCGAGGGCCAGCTTCTTGGCGCCGATGATCGGTATCATGGCGATAAAGGAAAAGCCGAAGAAGTTGAGCAGCACGGTAACCACCAGCACGCCGGCCACCGGTGGATTGTGCTTGAGGTGGCGAAAACCATCGATGATTACGCGCAGGACTTTGTCGCGGGTGACGCTGGTGGTTTCGGGTTTGAATCGCAGGACGGCAACGCACAGGAAGGCAGCGGTGAAGCACCCGGCGCTCATACCATAGAATCCGTACAGGCCGATGTTGCTCAGTAAATAGCCGCCGAGGATGGGGCCGAGGAACATCATCGAGGTGCCCGTGGCGATGTCGAAGGTCAGGGCGGTGGCGGCCCGGCCCGGCCCTGCGATGTCGCCGAGCAGGGTGCGTCTGACCGGGTACTCGACGGTCCAGGCGACGCCGTTGAGAAAGGTGGCGACCGCCACGTGCCACAACTCAAGGTGGCCCGACAGGGCGAGCCATCCCATGACGGCCGCCTGGACAGCCATGAACCCGAGACCGCAGAGCAGCAGCACCTTGCGGTCGATGCGTTCCGCGATCGCCCCGGTGAGGGTGCCGAACAGGGCGCCCGGCACCAGATTGGCGAACATCATCGCCGCCACCAGGAACGGCGAGTGGGTCTGTTGCTGGGTATAGACGCCGACCACTAATAACTCGGCCCAGTGGACGGAGCCGCCAAAGAACCCGGCGCCCCAGATGGCGACGAAATCGGCCCGAGTGACGAGAGATCCGAGGCGCCTGAATCCGTGTGCGGTGCTCGACATAGGGTTGTTCAATACACTAGAAAATGCCGGCGCCGAGACCGGCGGCCATGGCGGCGCCGAGGTCGCGGCACTGGCCGATGAAGTCGTCCTGCCAGTCACCGCGAAAGATGGCCGCTTCCTGGACCGGCCGCCAGCGCAGGCCCGTGACAATGGTCTCGACGCTGCGCCGGGTTCCGGTGCCGTCATGGCCGGCGCGTATGTACAGGCAATAGGGCAGCCCCTGGGTCTCATCCAGGCAGGAATAGTAGCTGCGGTCGAAGAAGTCCTTGAGGGCGCCGCTCATGTAGCCGAGGTTCTCGGTGGTCCCGAGAATAATCGCATGGGCCGCCAGCACATCATCCGGCCCGGCGTCGAAGGGGCTGAGCGCCACGACCTCGACGTTGCCACCATCATCCGACCGCGCGCCCGCGACCACGGCGTCGCGCAGCCCGGCGGTATGGTCGGACGGGGCGTGGGCAACGATGAGGAGGCGTTTCCTGGTCATGGTAACGGCGAGTATAGCGCTGGCAGGCTCTAGTTCGGATGCTCAATCTTATAGAGCACGTGCGGCCGTTGAGGATGGCCGATGGGAACCTGCGGGCATTCAAAGTCGCCTTCGGGGTCGCGCGTCATGCCGATGCGCTCCATGACGGCGATTGATCGCTTGTTGTATTGGGTGGTGAACGAGACGATTTTGTCCAAACCGAGCTCGCCAAAGCCGTGGGCAAAGCAGGCTTTCGACGCCTCGCTGGCATAGCCTTGGCCCCAGGCATCGTGGGCTAGCCGCCAGCCGATTTCCACCGCGGGCGTAAACGCCGCCTGAAAGCCGACCCGGGAAACCCGACGAAGCCGATGAAGGCTTCCGTGGCCTTCACCTCCACCGCGTAGAGGCCAAAGCCGTCGTGGTCCAGGCTCCGCTGAATGCGCTCGGCAAAGCCGTTCGATTGCGCCCGGCCGAGAGGCGCCGGGAAATGTTCCATGACGGTCGCGTCGGCGTTCAGAACCGCGAAGGGTTCATAGTCGTCTAACGTCCAGTCCCGTAACAGCAGTCGATCAGTTTCGAGATGGATCATCAGTGGGTTTGGCCTTGCCGCCGCTGCTTACGCCCCCACCGCCATGCGGCTCGCGCGTTTGCGGTCGTTGGAGTCGAGGTAGCGTTTGCGCAGGCGCATGCTGTCAGGGGTGACTTCCACCAGCTCGTCTTCCTCGATGTAGGCGATGGCTTGCTCCAGGGACATTTTGCGCGGCGTCACCAGGCGCACCGCGTCGTCGGTGCCCGAGGCGCGGACGTTGGTCAGTTGTTTGGCCTTGAGCGGGTTGACCTCGAGGTCCTGGCCGCGGCTGTTCTCGCCGATGATCATGCCGGCGTAGACCGGTACGCCGGAGGTAATGAACATGGCGCCGCGATCTTCCAGGTTCATCAGGGCGTAGGCGACGCTCTTGCCGGCGTTGCCCGAGATCAGCACGCCGTTGCGCCGCCCCGGTACGGTGCCGGCATAAGGGGAGTATTCGCGGAACACCCGGTTCATGACGCCGGTGCCACGGGTTTCCGTGAGGAAGTCGCCGTGGTAGCCGATCAGGCCGCGTGACGGGGCCACGAAATGGAGACGTTGCTTGCCGCCGCCCGATGACCGCATGTCATCGAGCCGGCCCTTGCGCTTGGCCATGGCCTCGACCACGGTGCCGGAATATTGCTCGTCGACGTCAACCAGCACGTCCTCATAGGGCTCCAGGGTCTGGCCGGTCTCGGGATCGTCGCGGGTGATCACCCGGGGACGGCCGATGGACAACTCAAAACCCTCCCGGCGCATGGTTTCGATGAGCACGCCAAGCTGGAGCTCGCCGCGCCCGGCGACCTCGAAGGCGTCGCTGCCGGCTGTTTCGCGCACATGGATCGAGACATTGCCTTCGGCCTCGGCCATGAGGCGGGCGCGGATCATGCGTGACGTCACCTTCTTGCCGGAGCGCCCGACCAGGGGTGAATCGTTGATCGAAAAAATCATCGCCAGGGTCGGCGGGTCAACCGGTTCGGCGGGCAGGCTGTCGCCGACTGTCAGGTCACAGAGGGTGTCCGATACGGTGGCGGCGCCGAAACCGGCGACGGCGACAATGTCGCCGGCCAAGGCGATGTCGACCGCATCGCGGGCGAGGCCGCGAAACGCCAGCACCTTGGTGACGCGGGTCTGCTCGACCGGCTCGCCGTGACGGTCCAGGGCTTTCATGGTCGTGCCCGGCGAGACCGACCCGGAAAGGATGCGTCCGGTCAGCACCCGGCCGATGAACGGGTCGTTCTCCAGGGTCGTGACCAGCATGCGGAAGGGGCCGCCGTCAGCCACGTCGGGGGCCGGCACGCGGGCCACCACGGTGTCGAACAGGATATCCATGTTGCCGTCGCGGGCCGCTGAATCCTCGCTCGCCCAGCCTTCCTTGGCCGACGCGAAGAGCACCGGGAAGTCGAGCTGCTCGTCGCTGGCGTCAAGCGCCGCGAACAGGTCGAAGACTTCGCCGTGGACTTCGTCGGGCCGGGCGTCGGGCTTGTCCACCTTGTTGACCACCACGATGGGCTTGAGACCCAGCGCCAGGGCTTTGGCGGTGACGAACTTGGTTTGCGGCATGGGCCCTTCCGAAGCATCGACCAACAGCAGAACGCCGTCGACCATGCCAAGGATGCGCTCGACCTCGCCGCCGAAGTCGGCGTGGCCCGGGGTGTCGACGATGTTGATGCGGGTCTCGCGCCATTCCACCGAGGCGCATTTGGCCAGGATGGTAATGCCGCGCTCGCGCTCCAGGTCGTTGCTGTCCATGACCCGCTCGACGACCTCCTGATTGGCGCGGAACAGGCCGCTCTGGCGCAGCAGGGCATCGACCAGAGTGGTCTTGCCGTGGTCAACATGGGCGATGATAGCGATATTGCGAATATTCACGGTGAAGTCCCTTGGGCGCCGGCCATGCCGAGCGCCACGAATAAAAAATTAGACCGGAGTTCCGGTGCCGCGCTTAACGCTGCTTGGTCTGCCAATCCGGGTGAATCCACACCGGCGCGTTCGAAGCGGGCAACGGTTCGCGCCCCAATAGCATATCGGCGGCCTTTTCGCCAACCATGATTGTTGGGGCGTTGAGATTGCCATTTGTGATGGTCGGGAAGATCGACGAGTCTACGACCCGCAGATTCTCGACCCCGCGCACCCGGCATTCGGCGTCAAGCACCGCCATGGGATCGCTGTCGCTGCCCATTTTGCAGGTGCAGGACGGGTGATAGGCGCTTT
>Ga0302123_10001978_pt1 | contig 14211 bp, 10 predicted proteins | sample CB21_321_MG_FD_203109 | JGI IMG/M metagenome (GOLD analysis project Ga0302123, IMG submission 203109) | Marine microbial communities from Western Arctic Ocean, Canada - CB21_32.1 | ecosystem: Environmental > Aquatic > Marine > Oceanic | place: Canada: Western Arctic Ocean | collected 2017-09-28 | reverse complement strand
TCTCGAAGTAGTTGGCTCAACGATTGAGGACGTGCGTGTTTCGTATGCCGATCACGATGACATCGACGAGCAGCTGACATGGCCGCTCCAGAATGACTGGCATGGTGTATTCGACAAAGGTTAGCCGGTTCTTGCTAACGGGCATTTTCGAGACAGTAATGCTTAGTCACATCGAGCGCGTTTTAGATTCCAAAACGCGTAGGCGACAATCCGGCCAGGTAAACACGACGTAGTAACGACTACAGAGATTGAACCACGCATGTAGAACTGGCGGGAGTGCAAGGGAGTCGAACCCTCCGCGCACGCCGAAGGACGCACGCCAGCGGAGTTGAAGTCCGTGAGGCCCACCGGGACCCATCCACTCCCCCACTGTTTCGTTCTTCCATGGCGCTAGGGCGTTGGCCCATGGAATTGGGACGCAGCAAGATTACCGCGAGAATTGTTGCTTCGGAGCCTGCGATTGGCGTCGGAAGCTGGTATTTCCACTCAGCGGGTAATGTAGGCCGAGCCGTTAGGTGCATTGTTTGTTCGTGATTCTGAATCTAGTTCAGGATGACAACGCAGGGTTCAGGGTTGCGATCGAAGCTACGTTAACAAAAGACCCCGGTAGCTTTCGCCGCCGGGGTCTTTTTAGTTTCAAAGTCTCTTAGACAGACATTGCGTCTTCGAGTCGTGCCTGTAGCACGCTCTTCGGGACTGCTCCAACTATCTGTCCAACGGGCGCTCCACCCTTGAAGATCAGCAGAGTCGGGATGCTGCGCACACCGTACTTTGCGGACGTCTGTGGGTTGAAGTCGACGTTCAGCTTTACGAACTTGGCCTTGCCATCATATTCGTTAGCCAGTTCTTCGACGACTGGGGCTATCATTTTGCAGGGACCACACCATTCCGCCCAAAAATCGACAAGTACTGGAATATCTGAGTCGATAACTTCGGCGTCGAATTCGGCGTCATTCACATCCTGCGGTTTTGCCATACTAATTCGCCCCTTTAGCGATTATTCACTCTGTAACCAGCTCTGTGGATCCAGTCGAGATGACCATCTTCGGGATGGCCGTCGAAATATTAGATACAAGTTGTTGCGAAAAGGATGCAACGAAACTGCATTATGCACGCAATTATGACGGTTTAGTCCGCCGCTGCACCAGCCTCTTGCTCAACAGGTGCTGATTCAAGGGTAACAGCCGAGTAGCCCAACCCTGGCATCTGTGGCGACCAATCGGCGGCATCGAGCTCATGCATCCTGGTCGCCAGTTCACCGAACAGCGTAGTTGATCCAACCAGCCCAGCCTGTGGAGACTCGAATACGGCTCTGCCGCGTACAAGCACATGATCGTCATCAGTTTTGACCTGAATCATGTCGCCTTCGTTCAAACCTGCTGCTTTAGCGTCGTCTGGGTGAATCTGCACGAGCTGTTCTCGATCAACATAGTTCATGTCGGCGGGTTTACGAACGACAACGTCGCGCTCTGGCTGGCTCAATACACGACCAGGTGCGAACGTCAGTGCTGAACTTTCGATAGATTGCGCCAGTTCTGCGTAATCGAGGGTTACTACTGCAACCATGCTCTCGGGGTCAGCGAACAGCATTGACGAATCACTTCCGTTAGACGTTTCTGACGACGCCAATGGCCACTGGATTCCACCGGACTGAAGTGACTCGTGGCTCATGCCTGCGTAGTTGGGGATATTGCCCGTAATCTCGGCAAATACTTCTGACGAGGAAGCGAAATCTAATCCAGAACCACCCATGGCGTTTCCGATTGCCGCAATGGTTTCCCATCCGGTTTTCTCTTCATGCTTAGTTTCAGCCGTGATACGAATCATTTGAACTCTTCGTTCAACATTCGTAACGGTCGAGTTCTGCTCTGCGTATGTCGCAGCAGGAAGAACAACGTCAGCGTGATGTGTGATTTCAGAATCGAGTGCAGCCGATACAACGAGAAATTCGAGTTTTTCGAGCGCTGATGGAAGACCTGTGAGCGTCGGGGAGTATCCAGATACACCGTCGGCCATCACGAGTGCTGCCTTGACCTCACCACGCGACATACCGGCGATCATTCCGGAGATATCCAATCCGTTTTCACCCGGAGTTGCACCCATGTCACGGGCTCCGAGGGTGTTGGATCCCTGGTAGAGCGGGAATATTCCACCTGATGCCTTGCCAATGTTGCCTGTGATGGCGGCGAGATCGACTACGGCATCAACGAGATGCTCTGCTGCTGCGGTGTATAGCCCATCGTTACCAAGAAGAATTGCTCCTGCATCGCTTTCGGCGAATATTCTCGCGGCACGACGTATCTGTGCGTCTTCGATTCCGGTGTCGCGGGAAACTTTCGCCAGATCGAACGTCCACAGCGACTGCTTCAGTTCTTCACCGTTTTCGATACGTGAACCGACGAATTCCTTGTTTTCGAGTGCTTCGTCGAGAATCGCTCGTGAAATGCCTGCGATTAGCAGTGCTTCGGATCCGGGTTTCGGTCGAAGCCATTCGGCGGCGTACCGAGTTAGTTCGGTTTCACGAGAGTCGATAACGACCAGCTTTGCGCCTTCACGCACGGCCTTTTTAGCCGGAACTGCCAGAACGTTCTGTTCTTCGGTTGGGTTGCCTGCAACGACGAGAAGACTCTTAGAGTTTTCAAGATCCCAGATTGGGTTGGTAGCGGCCCCGGCTCCGAGTCGCTCTTCAAGTCGGGACAGCAGCGCACTGTTCGAGTTGAGTGCTGAATCGATATTTGGAGTCTTTAGAACGGAGCTGGCGAATTTCGCAGCTATGAACTGATCTTCGTTCGATCCCCGAGGTGATGTAATTACGGCAAGCTCTGACGCTGCTCGGTCGCCCAGGCCTTGCTTGATGCGTTCCAGCGCCTCATCCCACGTCGCTTTGCGGAGGATTCCACCTTCACGAACGTAGGGACGTTTCAGCCTCTTGGAGTCGTTCGTGTATTCATATCCGAACTTGCCTGTCATACAGGCCTGTCCGTTGTTCGCTGCTCCTCCAAGGTCTCCCTTGAAGCGGATGACCTTACCGAACTTGTTTACCTCCACGATCATCTGGCATCCAACCGGGCAGTTCGTGCAAACGGTCGTCACTTCAGTAAAGGCCTTTTCCCACTTGTACTCCCGTTCGGTTAGCGCTCCAGTCGGGCAGACGTCTACACACGCGCCACAGAACTCACAGCCTGATTCAAGAAGCGAAGTTCCGTGGGATGTGCCGACCAGTGACACACCCGAACGAGAAGTCAACGTTAGAGCAGTATCGAAACGAATTTCGTCACAAACACGCACGCAACGTGAGCAGACGATACAGAGATTGTAGTCGCGGTCGTAGAACGGATCGTCGGCGTGGATTGGCAGATCGCGACGGTGGTAGTTCAGGGGGGTGCGAAGGTCGAGTTCGACCAGTCGTACGGTGTCTTTGAGCTCGCAGCGTTCGTTCTTCGGGCAGATCGTGCATCGGTCGGTGACCGTCACGTGCCGCTGGCAAATATCCTGCGGGCCACACAGTTCGATTCTGTGGCAGGTCAGGCACCCGTGCGGGTGTTCGGTCATCAGGAGTTCAATAATGTCCCTGCGAAGCTCCTTCACCGCGTCGGTGTTCGTTGCGACCTCGGCGTCGGGCATCGGTGGAGTCGTGCAGGAGGCGACGGTCATCGTTCGGCCGTTTGCCTCGACCTCGACCATGCATGCCCGGCAGGAGCCCTGTGGCTTCATCTTCGGGTAGTAGCAAAGATAAGGAATGTAGATGTCCTGATCCATTGCAGCCTGCAGAATCGTCTGGCCAGGTTTTGCAGTTACCTCTTGGCCATCGATCTTGAAGGTTGTTCCATCTGCCATGCAGAAAACTCCGAACGTTTGGGCCGTTGGTTGTGGCCCCAATATTTATACGACTAAAGAATTAAGGACGTGTACGGGTGGGAAGAATCATCGTGCCGTCGCCATAAACACCACCAGGTGCAATTTCGCCGGCCAGGGTCGAGATAATCTCATCTCCAAAGTACTTCAGAGCTGAGGCGATTGGATTGAAGCCAAGCTGACCATGACCGCAGAGCGATCCAGCCTTCATGCTGGTTCCAACCCGTTCAAGTAACGCGAGGTCAGCGGACTTCGCTTTGTTCTGGCACATACGGTCCAGAATTTCGAGCATATGAGTGTTACCAAGTCGACACGGGAAGCATTTTCCGCAGGATTCGAACTGGTTGAATGCAATGAGAGATCTGAGCAGGTCCACGACATCGGTCGTTTCGTTACCGACAATGATTCCGCCTGAACCAATTGAAGCTCCCGCTGCCGACATCGCATCGAAGTCGATCATGGTGTCGAAGGCTTCTTCACCGAGCAGACCGTTGAGAGGACCACCAGCCTGGAGAACTTTTATTCGTTCGCCTTCAGAAACGCCGCCGCCAATTTTCTCAAGCACTTCGCGAATGGTCATACCCATCGGGACTTCGTACATACCGGGGTAGGTGATGTGCCCTGATAGGCAAACGATAGCGGTGCCAGACGTTGTTTCGGTGCCGATGCTTTTGAACCAGTCGGAACCGTTACGGACTATCTCGGGCACGTACGCCAGTGTTTTGACGTTGTTGATATTCGTTGGCTTCTGCCAGAGACCGGCAGCCGCTGGAAACGGAGGTTTGAACCGCGGTGTGGCACGCTTCCCCTCGATAGCCTCCATGAGAGCGGTTTCTTCACCGGCAACATACGAGTCGCCAGTCAGGGAAACTTCCATATCGAATGAAAAATCGCTTCCAAGAATATTCTTGCCAAGCAGTTCTGCTTCATACGCCGCAGCGATTGCTTTGCGAGCCGACTCGATGGGAAGCTCGTGTCCGGTGCGAATGAAGATGTAGCCGTGAGTCGAACGGGTTGCGTAGCCGTTGATGATCAGGCCTTCGACCAGCGTGTGCGGATCGTTTTCGATGATGCCCTTGTCGTTGAAAGCACCGGGGTCGCCCTCTTCGCAGTTGCAAAGAACGTACTTCACCGGAGCAGTGGACGGAGCGAGGAAGCTCCACTTCACACCGGCCGGGAACGCAGCGCCACCACGACCTCGAAGTCCTGCGGCTTTCACCTCATCGACGATCTCTTCGGGGGTCATCTCGGTTAGTGCCCGGTTCAGGGCCTGGTATCCGCCGTTGGCGACGTACTGAAGAAGATCGTGCGGATCGGTTTCGCCGAAGTTTCGTGTGGCGATCCGGTGCTGAAGCGCCACCATCGGTAGGCTGCTCAGCTCAGGCAAGTTGCCGACACCGCTGCCATCACCGCCGGAATAAGCATATGCACGGTCGATGAGTGGTTCGCCGTTCTTCACGTGCTGTTCAACGATTGCCTGCGCCTCTTCAGGCTCGACATTTCCGTAGAAGACCCGTGATCCGTTCGGCATGAGTACGTCGACCTGTGGTTCGAGGTACATCAGTCCCATCGCGCTAACCATAGAAACGTTGGCGTTTACGCCCGTCGATTCGACTGAGCTTTTGAACGCATCGAATACCGCATCGGCACCTACGGCCTGCCCTGAAGTGCCGCCACCAACTCGAATCCAGGCGCTTTCGCCCGATGTCAGCTCATCCCAACGCTTTGCTGCGCGGGCCTGGAGCTCTTCGAAGATCGTTGGCATCTGGTCTGTGTTCCCCGTGGTCTCTGGTAGTGGTGGTCTCTGGTATTCGGGATCGGCTGGATAATTATCCGTCGAGCCCACGCAATTCCCGAGCGATTTTCGCTGCGGATTCTGCAGTTTGCTTGCCGATCAGGTGGTGATCGACTGCGATTACGGGTCCTTGGGCGCAGGCACCGAGGCACGTGTTGTACTTCAAAGTTACTTTGCCGTCGGGGCTTTCGCCTTCTTCCTTGACTTCGAGCGCCGATTGCACTGAATCAAGAACCTGCTGTGCGCCGAGTATGTGACATGACGGCCCCCAGCAGACATCGAGTGTCTTCTCACCAGGTGCCGTGAATCGGAAGTTCGTGTAGAACGAAGCAACGCTCCACACTTCATTAATGGTAGATCCACAGAACGTCGCCGTTTCTTTAATGGCTTCGTCTGGTAAGTAGTGAATAGAGTCCTGCACCGCAATCAGCGATGACAGCACAGTGACCGTTGGCTGTTCCTGTGAGTTCAGGATTTGCCGGATCTGCTCACGCATTTTTGAGCGCTGCTTGGTGTCAGCAGTTGTCAACTTAACCTCAACAAAATAGTAGGTATTTCGACTTCGGGAATCGAATCACCATCCTAGCAGAGCCCAATAGGCCACACAACGAAATTCCTATGGAAATATCATGTTCAAAACAGTCGATATTTTTTATAGGCTTCCTGAGGGTCCATCCCGTTCAATATCATGGTCCTGAGTTCACTCTCAGTCGACATGATATTGAACGGTCTTGTCGAGCACGGTCTCGATTAGGGACTGGGGAATAACCACAACACCGTCGATATCGGCGAGAATCCAGTCGCCGCTGGTTATCTCGACATCACCAATTACGATCGGTTCTCCCATCGAATCAACGCGCCACCTGCCCACTACGTCTCTCGGTGTGTAGTACCTGAAAAACAGCGGCCACTCGAGCTTTTTGATGAAATCGGAGTCTCTGTTCCCGCCATCGACTACGTAACCGAGTACCCCTCGGTATTTCAGGGTCTCTGCCGAAAGCTCCCCCATATGAGCGATTGTCGAGTCGTTCGGCTGGCATACAAGCACCTTGCCTGAGGGCGCCTTGCTGAGCAGGCCGGTCCAACTCATCAGAGAGTCGTCATTCGAGATCGATTCGTCGATTCGACCGCTACAGGTCCATATCGGTCCTGCCAGTGTCAACGAATCGTCGAGTGGTCGAATGTCATGTGGGAGGGTGCAATTTGGATGCCCGATCTCGCGCATTACGTCGTAGACAGCCCCGGTGTAACACTGTGCCAGTCGTTCGGTGATGCTCTTCGCCAACGGGTTGCCTCTCACTACTTGTATATGCCGAATAGAATACGGCGGTTCGCCGACTATCGTCATCTCAATTCGGAGCCTTATCGTGAAGATCACGTCTATCGAAACCATTCAGCTCGAAGAATTCCCGGCAATCATATGGATCCAGGTAAAGACCGACTCGGGCCATGTTGGGCTTGGAGAAACATTCTTTGGGGCACGTGCGGTTGCGGGTTGTGTGCACGAGATGTTCGCTCCGATGCTGATCGGCAAAAATCCGCTGGCGATTGAATGACACTGGCGAGATATGTTCGACATGGCGAACGCCTACGGTTACGCGGGCGCCGAGGCCAGGGCGATTTCAGCTATCGACATCGCTCTGTGGGACATCGCCGGGCAGGTTGCGGGCCAGCCGATTTACAACATGCTTGGCGGTGCGTGTCGTGACCGTATTCGTACTTACAACACGACCGGACAGTACGGCGATAACAAAGATATGGAGATGGCGATCGTAGATGCCGGGACGCTGGCGAAGAGTCTGCTGGACGATGGCATTACAGCTATGAAGTGGGCGTTTACCGATCAGTTCGCCGATATCAACCGCGGTGCCCATATCTCGAACGAGGATATGAGGCTTCTAATCAAGCCTGTCGAGGACATTCGCGCCGCGGTTGGTGATCAGATTGAAGTTGCGAACGATGGTCACGGTCGTTGGAACTTGAATTCGGCGATCAAGATCGGCAAGGCAATGGATCATCTCGACATGATGTGGCAAGAGGAGTTGATCCAGCCCACCAATGTCGACAGCCATCTGCGGCTGGCCGAGGAAATCGAAGCACCGGTGTGCGTTTCCGAACGGCTAATTGGCAAGTACCAGTGGCGCGAGTATCTGAAAGCTGGAGCTGCAGAAGTTGTCATGCCAGACCTGATCTGGACAGGTGGCATTACGGAAACAAAGAAAATTTGCACGATGGCCGAGGTCGAGCAACGGCCGGTAGCACCCCACGATATGACCGGGCCGGTCAACGTGTTTGCGTGTGTTCATATTTCAATGAACGCCCCGAATGTGTTTTTGATGGAGACCTGCAGGGCGTTTTACGGCAAAGGCGGCTGGTACGCCAAAGTGCTAGAGGTCGATATCAAAGTAGAAGACGGTTACTTACTGGCGCCGCAAGGACCGGGACTTGGCACTCGACTGCGTAAAGACGTGTTCGATCGCTCAGATCTGACTGTAGAAGTCACGGATGAACCGGGTGATCACTATCACTGGGGCGGCCATGAATCACCGGTGTTCGAGGTAGTTGGTGAGCGTGGTGACCGACGTGTCCAGTACCGAGATACGTGGACTGGCGCAGACCCAGATATGGTTTCGAACGCGAAAAAACGTTAATCTGCTGGATATGACCTGCAAAGCATCGACAACTTCATGAATCGATTCACGGTTTCAACAGAGCTCTCTGCATCGCCACAAAGCGTTTATTACGCGTGGCTAAACAGCGAACAGCATAGTGAGCTCAGTCGCCAGTGTCGGCATCGACAGAAGTTGCCGGAATATTCACGGCACACGATGGGTACATCAACGGCATCAATCTAGAACTCGAGGATGCGCAGCGAATTCTGCAGACATGGCGGACCTCGCAATTCGAGGGTACCGACCCCGATTCATCGATCGAGATAATCCTTGAAAAGGTAGCCAACGGCACGCTGCTTACGTTGAAGCAGTGGAACATACCCGAAGGACAGGCCGAGGGATACGAATCGGGCTGGCACGACTTCTACTTCACTCCGATGCAGGAGTTTTTCTCGAACAAACAGAAGCTGTAGCCACCCCGTTATTCTTCTGAAGAACCGGCTTTGGCTGCGGCTTCGATGTCACGTGTCCGATCTCTCGGTATCGTAGGCGACATCACGATTTCTTCTATTACCGTTCGCCCCGGAAGTGTGGCACACAGCAGTATCGCCTTCGCCACATCTTCGGCCGCCATCATCTTTGCGCGAGCTGCGGCATCTGGTTTATGCGGACGATTGTTGAGAATCGGCGTGTCGACCTCAGCTGGCAGTATCGTGGACGCCCGAATCCCCTTCGCATTTAGCTCGGAGTTGATACCGCGCATCATGTTGTACGAGGCGGCTTTTGCCGCGCTGTACGCAATTCCTCCGAGAGGTCCCGGCCTGATTGCGGCCATTGATGATGTGGTGATAACGGTTCCACCACCACGTTCGATCATCGAGTCAATAACCGACTGCGTCAGCCGGTAGACACCTTGAACATTCACCTTGAAGACATTTTCCCACTCTTCGGTGCCCACATGGCGGATCGACCGAGCGTGTGTGCTGTGCCCTGCGTTGTTCACGAGCACGTCAACTTGTCCGAACTCAGCTAGCGTCCATGCACCCAGTGCTGCGGCGGCGTCTCCATCTTCCATGTCGACTGACTTCGCGACGGCTGTGCCGCCCTTCGATTCGATCAGTGCGACTACTTCGTTTAGCGGCTCGATGCGACGTCCGGTCAACACGAGCTTTGCGCCTTCGTCAGCGAACATCAAGGCCGCTTCGCGTCCAATACCCGTACCCGCGCCAGTGATGATTGCTACCTGTCCATCGAGATGTCCCATTGGTAAGTTATTCCAGTCCTAAATAGTTTGTCGGTGGGTTCGAAAAGATTCCCAGAGTTTACTTGTTACGTCCAGTTGCTCCAGCTTTGTTTGCCGTCGTTCATGATCGTCGAAGCAATTTCGCGTCCCATCTTGAAGCTGTAGTTGGTTCCGCGATCTTCGGGGTAGATCTGCGTGGTGTTCGCCAAATACAGTCGTTTAATTGGCGTTCGATGATCGGGGATGGATTTCGAGTAGTTGATCGGAATAATTGGCTGCGCAGCACTCACAGAGTTGTAGTGCACGGCCTTTATCGATGAACGGTCGAACTCGGGGTTGATCTTAGTCATGTGCGGCAGGTAGAGATCGAGGAGCTCGTCTTTCGACAGGCTGTAAACAGGATCATTACGGTCGAGATAGTTCGTTATGTAGAGAACGTTACTGCCGCCGTACCACTCTTTCGGCAGCATGTTTGTGTGCTCAATCAGACCCAGAAATGGGATTTCAGGATCGGCAATATTCATCCAGTAGTAGCTGGTCAGAGGTCGAGCGAGTTCAAGAATTACAACAACCGCAGCGAGGTAATGAACGTCGGTCAGCCGTTTTTTATAGTCGTCAGGGAGTTCGACGAGGTCTGGGAACGAGAATGACGGGACGGTTGAGAGTATGCAGTCGAACTCTTCTCGTATTTCGTCACCAGCGTCGGGCTTTGCGATCAGCGCTTTTGCCACGCCGTCGACAACCTCGACTTTAGTCACGGATGTCGAGATGTGAATCTCACCACCCTGCGATTCGATGACGCTTTTAAGCCTGTCGAACACCGCATCGAAGCTACCATCCGGATAGCCGAGAACCTCACGACCGCGTATGCCCTGCCGGGAAGCCAGCCGTGTTTGGATTTTCGACCAGAACCACGGCATTCCAATTTGATCGTAGAACCTACCGAATTTGCCCTTCAGTAACGGTGCCCAAACCTTCTCGTAAGCCGGTCCGCCGAGCCGTTCTCTGAGCCAGTAGTCCGCTGTTTGATCTTCGAGATCGCGCCAGTCCTTGATCCGCCCTACTTTCAGTGCGAAGAGTCCAAGTTTGATTCGATCGAAAAACGGTATGGCACCTAAGCGAAGTAGATCGAGTGCGGTAGTGGTTTTGTAAACCTTGCCAGATGTGTAGGTTCCGACACGAGACGGATACCACTTCATCTTGTCGTGAATTCCAAGATCGGTCATCAATTCAAGAATGGCGGCATCGTTGGTGAACAGGTGGTGGTAACCGCGTTCGAGCGGGCTGCCTCCAACTGGAATCGTTGACGCCTGTCCACCAATGAACGGCGCTGATTCGTAGACCACGACTTTGTGGTTTTTACCCGAGAGATCGAGGGCGGCTGCAAGACCTGCTGCTCCTGCGCCGATAATCCCAATTTTCATCTTGAAGAACTCTCCCCTACGATCGCATTATCGGATTCTCGAGCGCCCTTCATCAACTTCGAAAGCGAACTACCATCCAGAATCAGCAAAACTGCTCCGAGTACGGTTGGCGGTAACCAGAGGGCTACGTGGACGGTCAATGCGTATGCCGCCGCAACGTCCTGCCCTACCCCGAGGGCGACCAGCGCTGCTGCGCCAAAGAAATCGAATGGGCCCCAGCTTCCAGCGGTCGATGGCAGCACTCCGGCGAGATTTGCCGCGGCCGTGAACACGAGGATTGCAGCGATATATTCTACCTGGCTGTCGAACACAGACCGAAGATCGAACCCCTGTGCGATCAGGTAGTACATCACGGCCTCGGCGGCCCAGACAGGAATTGACCAGGCGAAGACCTTTGCAAGGTCCTTCAGCGAACTGATGACTGTCAGCCCTTCGAGCAGTCGCTCGGCGATGCCGAGAAGCCGGGTTCGAAGGCTGCCACCGACCATAAACATCATGCGGTCGAGCCAGCCGAGGACCGTTTTGGAGCTGGCGGTTGAGATGACTATTACTACGGTCAGTACGGCTACGAATGGCAGTAGAGCGACGAGCGCCAGCACTAACGCGCCACCGGGGACCTCGGATGAAATATCACCTACTGTGCGCTCAACCCCGACCGTTCCCATCAGCCCTGCAGCTGCCAGGAAAAACAGGAGAGCGAGAACGTCGGTTGCACGCTCGACTGCCACTGTGCCGAATGCGGCGGTGGCTGAACATGATTCTCGAAGGCTGAGGTAGTAGGACCGAACGATTTCACCGATCCGAACAGGGATCAGGTTGTTAGCCATGTATCCAATAACAACTACCGAATAGATGCTCTTGGTTGGTTTTCCGATCAGGGGGCGAAGTAAGAACTTCCATCTAGCGGCACGGAACCATACGGCAATGAAGTAAAACACCAGCGAGGGCAGCACATAGAGGTAATTGGCTTCGCCCAGCACATCGCCAATCGTGTTGAAATCAACGAATAACACGAAGAACACGGCAAGAAATACCGCACTGCCGATTGCGCCGAACCAGAAGGCTTTATTGCCCATATAAATAAAGTGCCGTTGTCGTCATTGAACTACCAGGAAAACACTTGCTGACCACTCGGTAAGGCCCGTCCAAATTATTTCGCGGGGACGAGTGGAACCTCGTCGGAGAAATATACGAACGAATCGATAGTGCCAAGTGATTCGGAAATATTTCTGTATAAGAAATAGTCTACTGAGCCAGCCCAACGTTCGCGATCCACCAACGTGCTGAAGAACGTACCCGGTTTGATATTTCGATAGTTTTCAGGGAACCACCACCGATGCACTAACCTGCGCCCTTCCGAGAAGCCATCTGGCAGCTTCGAGATTGTCTTGGCATTGTTATGTTCGTTGATGACGGCGATAACCCGATCCTCACCAACGGTTTTGTCATCCGATGTGTGATCAGTGAAAACGACTTCGGTGTACCTTCGCAGGTACCACTGCCACGGCCAGGCGTAGGCGTCTCTTGTGTCGATCGCGAGTTTGATCTCCGATCTATCTCCGTTAAGCTCGGCCGTGCGCTCGATCTCTTTTGCGAGATCGTGTAAATCCGGGGATGTCTGGGTATATACGAGCATTTCTCTTGGAACGTCACCGTTCTGGAAGCTGGCGATCCAGCCGGCCCTGAATGTGAATCCGAACAACATCGTGACAGAAATCAACGCTGCTATACCCAGTGCCTGTGAACGCCCAATTCGACTTGCCAGCAACTGCAGACCGAGAAGAAGCAGACCGAGTATCGCAAGTATCGACCAGGCTGCGATGAATTGATCACTACCATCACCCAGATCGTGTAACACAAGCTTCCACAGAAGCACGAAGAAAATCGGCACCCCTATCAGGGCCAGTCCTGCCTGGTTGATCCAGGCTTTACGCCACTCGATCGACATTACGATGTCGTTCAATATGTTGGCTGCAAGAACTATCGCAGGTAAAACAACGTTCACAAGCAACCACGGCATTTTCTCGCCGGCCTGGGTGTAGGCGATGAAAGTCCCGATGGTCCAGAAGAATAGAAACTTGTTGAACTTCGATGTTTTTAGAACGAACGGAATTGCTGCAAATGATCCATATACGACCAGTAGCGCCAGAATGCCTGCATAGGTAAGGACATCTTTCTCGAAGCTCACACTATCGTTGGCAAGCACAACCATGCCAAGTGCCACCAGTGCAAACAAAATCCACGGACGTATTCCCGATCTGAACGAGTAGTACAACAGCCCCGCGACCGCAACGATAAACGGCAGGAATTCGTAAATCGCACCGATTGTGAAGTAGTAGTACCAGGGCTGGCTTCCACGTGCGACTTCTTGTTGGGCCAACCAGTATCCAAGCGATTGCCATGCGCCGCTGCCAACACCTACCGGGTGCGATCCGAAGTTGGAAAACAAGAGCACGAACACCAGTGCAAAAACGCCGAACGCTGCAAGGAATACTTTCCGATTCCAGTACCAACCAAGTGCGAGTGCAGCCGCAAGGAACGCAGCACTCAAACCGATCGCTATGTACCATCCGTCGCCGTTCGGGCTTCCAGTTGGGACACCCGGTAAGCCGTCAGGGGCTGCCAATGTGATACCAAGCGCTCCCTGGAATATGGCGACACCGGCCGCGGTGACGGGCAAGCTCAACGTCACAAGCAAAATGAAGAACGATGCTGACGGGCTGAATTCGTGAAGTGATCGTCTCGCGTAGAGCCAGTCACGCAACTCTTTCCATACCTGGGTGAAGAGAAACGCTCCGAGCAACGCAACAACAATGTACTGAGTTTCTTTTGTGGCGAACCCAATTGCGACCAAGCCCGCGGCGATGTACAGCCAGCGGTTTTTTCGTTCATCCATGTATCGCCACATCACACCGACCAGTGCGAGAGCGAATACTGCCATGAATATGTCGTTACGGGCGAACCGGCTGTAGTAGAGCATAGACGGTGAGAACGCCAGAAGCACCGCCGCAATGAGCGCTCCGACCTGGCCGATACGCGGTTTTAGGATCAGTGGAACAAGTACCAGACCTGCCCCAAATATCGCCATCGGTAGCCGCAGCGAGAACTCACTGTCGCCCACGAAGAAAAAGGACGTTGCGACAGACTGGAAGAGGAACATTCCGTGCATCAGCGGGTTGTGCTCGTAATTAGAGCCGCTGAAGAGTTGATATGCGAAGTAGCCGTGAAGGCTTTCATCGTGGTGAACTGCTCGACCACCGAGGTCGTAGAGTCGCATTGCCA
>Ga0302123_10001976_pt1 | contig 14213 bp, 10 predicted proteins | sample CB21_321_MG_FD_203109 | JGI IMG/M metagenome (GOLD analysis project Ga0302123, IMG submission 203109) | Marine microbial communities from Western Arctic Ocean, Canada - CB21_32.1 | ecosystem: Environmental > Aquatic > Marine > Oceanic | place: Canada: Western Arctic Ocean | collected 2017-09-28 | reverse complement strand
CCTTGCTGTCGACGGCCTACCTGAAATTCAAGAATTCGAAGCCGATGAGAGTTGGGTCTGGGGCTGGGATGAATTCAGCATCAACGACGAAGATGTTGGCATGCAGCACGATATGGTAATCTCTTGGAGTTCTACTGACTTTGGCGGCAATGTCACCATCCACTTCACGGGTGTCGACAGCCTTGCTGATTCAGTTGCTGAGAGCGACACTGGTGGTCTTCCTGGATTCACCGCTTCGCTCGGATTGATGGCAATGCTCGGCGCTGCTCTGATTCTTGCTCGACGCAAGGACTGAGTAAAGTCGACAATGATGCAAAACGTGATGAGATGAGCCTTCGGGCTCATCTCATCTGCTTTGTCTAGACATGTTTTGAGCGTTTAGCAAATCACATACGTACATCTAGAGTAATGATGCAGACTGTGTCTGCAACTATTCCCATTCGATTGTGCCTGGTGGTTTGTGAGTAATATCGTAAACCACTCTATTCACTGCACCTTTGAGGGTATTGGTGATTCTAGTGGATATCTTTTCTAACACTTTGAAAGGGATCTCTGAGAATCTTGCACTCATTCCGTCCATACTGGCTACTGCTCTGACTACGATGGTCTCGCCATATGCGCGAACATCACCGTGAACACCAACCGAACGAACTGGTAGCAGGGCTGCGAAATACTGCCATGGCAATTCCATTACACCGGCTTTAGCAGCTGCTTCAAATTCCTCTTCAACAATAGCACAGGCTTCACGCACCACTGCTACTCTTTCGAGTGTAAGGTCACCTAGGGTTCTAAGGGCTAGCCCAGGCCCGGGGAAAGGTTGTCTCTCTGCGACAATGATGTCAAGTTCTCTCGCTAATATTCTCACCTCATCTTTGTAGAGGTCACGTAGAGGTTCAACTATTTCCAAGGTCATATCCTCGGGTAGACCACCGACGTTGTGATGGGATTTGATGGTATCACGAACACCGCCACCGGATTCTATCCAGTCAGGAGCAATAGTGCCTTGAATAAGATATTTAGCGCCACATTTTGCCTGCTCATCTTCAAAGATACGGATGAAGGTTTCACCGATGATTTTGCGCTTTTGCTCTGGCTCAGTCACTCCTTCTAAGGCTGCAAAATAACGGTCTGCAGCGTGAACGGTAATCAAGTCAATGCCTTGTTCGGCAAACATCTGCTCAATGAATTCGGTTTCATTCTTGCGCATCAAACCAGTGTCGACATAAACGCAGTGCAATAAATCACCAGCTGCACGTTTGGCGAGGATTGCCGCAACAGATGAGTCGACACCGCCAGAACAAGCGATGATGGCAATATCATCTATAGTGGATTTCAATTGCTCAACCGACTCATTAGCAAATTCAGCCGCATCGAACAATATTACTCACCGCCGTTGATCTCACGGTCCATTTGCTTTACCCGAGCGATTTGGTCGAGTTTATTTTGCGTGAGGGCAGCAGCTAGTTTTGCATTGGATAGCGCGAGGATCTGCACAGCCAAGTAACCTGCATTTTCACCACGGTCGACACCGACGGTCGCTGCTGGAACACCAGGTGGAAGTTGGGCGATCGATAGCAGGCTATCGAATGGAACCTTACCACCGCAAGGTACTCCGATTACCGGTTTGATAGTCATCGCTGCCACCGCTCCAGGAAGTGCTGCGGCAAGTCCGGCCATGGCGATGAAAACCGAAACGCCATCTGCGAGAGCACCTTCGACGATTTCCTCGACAAAAGCCGGTGAGCGGTGAGCACTTGCGACCCTGACTTGATGTTCCACTCCGAACTCCTGCAGGATTGCAGTACACTTCTGAGCGATGGGAAGGTCGGATTTGGAACCGAGCAGGATTACGACGTCCATATCAATTGGCCAGAGCCGCAGGTTATTCAAGGTGCCGAGGACATCATCTTCGCCAACGGCTCGATGACATAAGAAGTGGAATCCTCTGGTAAATACCAGCACCAATTGCCATTGGCGAGAAGATGGCCACCAGAAATGATCGAAATTTGCTCGTTGGAAACCTCCCGCCTAAAGGCCTTGACCCAAGCGGGAATTATCCACGCAGGTACATCGTGAAGATTCCACCGATTGCGTGGCCATTGTCGTTGGCGGTCGAGAAGAATCTTGATTGATTTGCGCTCATCACAGAGCAGTGCTCTGATTCGCGCCATATCTGTACTGGTAATCACATCTCCATCCAGAAGATATTGAATAATTCTGCGTGCTAGATCTATCTGACCAGTCCTCGCCGCAATACCTGCACCTCTGGCGTGAATAGAACCACGGTTTTCACCATCGTGAGCGATGATTGCTTCGATGATATAAGTGGTTTTCAAATCAAGGGGTTGCAGCCATTTCTCCATTACTCCACGCCACAAAAAGGGAGCGCACCAAATGTGTTCTTTATTCGGTTCAAATGTTTTAATGATAACGCCTCTAATGTCCAATGGTATCTCCATCATAGGACTATTTTAATTGTCTAGCCTAATGTTAACTTCGGTCAGGGGTAGGTGAAAGTGAAAGTTATTCTTCCTCGATGCTGAACTTGCTGGTCGCTTCAATCATAGTTCTACCACCAACTCTAATTCCGCGTACTTTGAGATTACCAAGTGTGAATAAAGGTCGTGCGGCCCATTTAATTGAGAATGTTTTAGCTCCAGTCAATTGAGGTAATGGTTTGGCCACATCCCAATCCATTCGATAAACTACGCCAGCAGAACGTGAAAGTAAAGCTGCATTGCGATAGTCCCAACTCCAAGTCAGCACCGCAAGAGCAATTGCAGCAACCGGGGGTGGTTGCATCAATATGATGAATGCAACAAAGGGCGAAGGTAACATATGTAACATGTCGAGTTTACCGGGTAGTGTCTGTGCACCGATGAATACTGCTATCATCGAAAATGCTAGGGCACTTGCCAATAACACCGAGGGTAGAATACCACCATTTCTAATCAACATCAGAATTGTGCCTCCTATGAGTGGCAATAAAGACCATGCCATCGGCAAGAGCATCTTTGGCCCGGGTGATTCTGGTTTGAATTCAATCCAATCCATCGAGATCACTGTTCTTCTTCAAAAGGATAAGTCAGGCAAAGATTTCGGGCAGCATAGACCTCGTCAACCCTTTTCACATCCGTGGTTTGCGGCGCTGCGTGCAGGACTTCAGCATCCTCTCCGAGCACTTCGACAAAGCGTATTGCAAATTCGTCGAGCACCTCTTTTGATTCGGTCTCGGTCGGCTCTATCATCATACACTCTTCGACAACCAATGGGAAATAAATTGTTGGCGCCATATATCCTCGGTCGAGTAAACCTTTGGCGATATCCATCGCTCCAATTCCTTTTTGCACTTTCATCGCGGCAAGAGATAGGGTGAATTCATGTTTTACCAGTTTGGCGGGAACACCATCAGTAAATGTGTGATCCATGCCCTTAGCAAGCGCCTCATCCATTATTCTGTGACGAAGATAATTTGCATTCATCACCGCATGGTCAGACATCGTCTTTAACTCACGGCCATAACGTCGATAATAAGCCCAACAACGAACAACGGCACCAGCATTACCATGCCACTGCTGAACCTTACCAATCGAGTTCTCGGGATGGAACCAATGATACCATATTTCCTCGTTTACCAAAGTCAACGAATCTGCAGCGAGAATAGGGCGCTTGCGAACCAAGGGCCCGGGTAAGAATGCAGCCAAATGCGACCTGACACCGATTGGGCCACAACCTGGACCTCCACCTCCATGTGGTTGACTGAAGGTCTTGTGCAGATTGTAGTGAACCGCATCAAAACCCATCAACCCGGGGTTTGTACGACCGAGAATAGCATTGAAATTAGCACCATCATAGTACATCTGTCCACCGGCGGCATGAACGATTTGTGCAGCTTCACATATATCCCCTTCAAAGATACCGAGGGTATTTGGATTGGTTATCATCATCACCGCGGTATCCTCACCTACCACAGCCCTTAGAACATCTAGATTGATTCGGCCGTCGGGATTTGAAGGGATCTCGATTACCTCATAGCCAGCCAATGCTGCACTCGCAGGATTTGTGCCGTGAGCCGAATCGGGGACAATGACCTTATCTCTCCCTTTTTGGCCAATCGTGCGGAAATATTCCTGAATACAACGGAGAGCGGTGAACTCACCTTGTGCCCCTGCCACCGGTTGGAGAGTAACCACATCCATCCCAGCACAGGTTGCTAGCATTTCCTGCATCTCATGAAATATTGCCATCAAACCCTGTAGATGATGTTCGGGTTGTAGGGGATGCATGTCGGCGATTCCCGGCATTTGGGCGATGACCTCATTGACTCTCGGGTTATGTTTCATCGTGCACGAACCCAACGGATAAAATCCAGTATCGATACCGAAATTTCGACGTGATAACCAAGTGTAATGACGTACCATTTCCGGCTCGGATAAACGCGGCCATCGCGGGGGCTTTTGACGAGCAAGTGCTTGTGGAACGAGGACTTGCTCGCCTGATATTATCGGCTCTGGTTGACGATAACCAGCACCTATAGCACCATGATGTTCGAAAAGATGACTCAAGCTTGCACCCCCGCAGTCTTGGTTGCCGACCACACGGCAAGATGTGCTGCCAGCAATTCTATTTCGGCTGCACTGGTTTGGTCAGTACAGGTGACCAGCAATCTATTCTTTCGATCAGGATACCAATTTGCAAGGTCAAAACCACCTATAATTCCCTTTGTGTCGAGGTATTCCAAACATTCAGACGTATGACCTGGCAATTCGACGATGAATTCATTATAATGGAAACTATCGATATGAGGTAAGGCAATTGTATCTATTTCAAGGAGTTTAGTTTTGGCTAATTGACACGCTGCCATATTTCTCAGAGCAAGATCACGGATTCCTTCGGGGCCTAGCAAAGCCATGTGCATTGCACCCATCAAGGCTATCAAGGTCTCATTTGTACAAAGATTAGAAGTGGCGCGGTGGCGGCGTATGTGCTGCTCTCTAGTCGAAAGAGTCAAACAAAATGCCTCATTGCCATCGACATCTATTGTCTTGCCAACAATTCGGCCCGGCATCTGTCGCAAATATTGCTGGCTACAGGAAAATATTCCATAAATCGGTCCACCGGCCGTCATAGGTGAACCTAGTGGCTGACCCTCACCAACGACGATGTCGGCACCATAATTCCCGGGCGCTTCGATTACCCCCAGACTAGTCGGTTGCACCCCGACGACAAATGCCGTATCAATTCCAATTATCGACTTGACATCGACTAGGTTTTGATCGAGAATACCCAACGGGTTTGGTTGCTCCACATAGACTCCACAACTTCCAGCCGCTTCGGCTATACTATCCATGTCGAGGCAACCATCGCTACGATGACGTAAATACCGCAGGGTAATCCCCGCACCTTGGGTATAATTGTGTATCACTGAAAGACGGTCTGGCGGGGTCAATTCCGAAACAAAAAGCGTATTCTTCTGGCTGGCTTTACGGTTGTGTACACGCACAGCACAGGTCATGGCCTCGGCAGCGGCGGTAGAGCCATCATAAACCGAAAGATTGGCAACCGGTAGACCAACCAATTCACAGATCAAAGTTTGAAATTCCCACATCGCTTGTAACATCCCTTGACTAACTTCGGGTTGATAGGGTGTATATCCGGTCAAGAATTCACCGCGATTGACCAACTGTAGAACACATGCAGGAACGAAATTTCGGTAAATACCAGCCCCGAGAAAACTGATTCTCTCACCGAGTGTAATATTCGACCCAAGAAATCGCTTGGCGTCGGCAAGAATCTCCTCCTCGGTTTGAGGCGCTGGTAAGTTCAATTCCTCGTTGATTCTTACAGCCTCAGGCACATCGCTGAATAATTCATCCAATGAGCTCATACCCATGGCGTTGAGCATCTCTAACTCTCGGCCAAGATTGGGAAGTTGATCGACCATTAAAGTCCCCCTCAGACCGCTGGTAACGCGGTGCTCCCATAATGTATGCGCCACAAGCAAGACCAACCAAGTAGTTGGGTAAGCAAAGCACTTGCTATCACAGGGAAACTTCACTGCCACATCGACCATGATTCGTCAGAGTTTTGATACCAACTATTACCATCGACGTCGCGGTACCAAACCATTCCATTGGCATCAGGGTCGAGATAATTGCCATTGGGCAATTCCTGCCATGAGGCCACGGTCTTTGGTTCACTTTCTGCTTCTATCTCATTTTGTTCGACAACTTTCTCTGTGCTCACCATAGCATCTGCTGTTGCCATTTCGGGAAGTTCTTCCACTACGAGAGGCTGGGTTAAATCGAGACTAGGCACATCTTCTCCTAGCGGCGGAGGTGGTCCTCGTAAGTGAGGAGGGGTTTTTGTCCCATCACCAGTAGGTTTTAGGATTCGGATGATGATTACAACCAGAATTATAACGACGATTATACCACCTATTCCAACCATCATTGTAGTCGAAACAAGAGAGCCATCACCAGATGAAACATCATCATTTGCACTACCTTTAGTATCGCCACTATTTTGCACTACTATCTTGCAGCCAGGGTTTTCTTCATTGACAATGTCCTCAGTATCCTCTAGGGGACAGTTGTCGACCAAAGTCGCATTCGCCACCCAAATCCCAGGCCATTCACTAGGACGGGTTTGGTTGATGCTTTCATCTGCCCAGTTATCGCCAAGGCCATCACCATCGCTATCGCGCCATTGTGTTGCATTGTTCTTGAACAGATCAGGCCCTAGATCATATGTATTCCAACGGTCTGCGTTCCAACTCGAAGAAGAATCGGAATAACCATCACCATCACTATCTTTGCAACCCAATCTATCGATGGTCGAAGTTCCCTCAGAATTAATGCAATAATCGGGATTATCACCATCTAGGTCATCTCCATAGCCATCACCATCGGTATCCGCACTCTGTGTCGCTTCAAATGGTAGAGCATCCGCTCCATCGAGAATCCCGAAAACCGAGGTGACATCGGCCCAGCCATCGCCATCACTATCCAAGCATCCGAGTAGATTCACTGTTGAATTACCAAATATGAAAGGACAATTATCAGCATTATTTCCATCGGGATTATCACCAAAGCCATCGCTATCGCCATCCGACCACTGACTCGGGTCTAACACGAATAGTATCGGCTCAAGAGTATCGGCCCAGCCATCATTATCCGAGTCTGGACATCCGCGCTTACCACCCTGGTTTGCACTACCTGCTGTCTTTGGACAATCGTCGGTAATATCTGGGAAGTTGTCACCATCATCATTCAAATCTTCATCCTCATCACGGCAGCCGTCATTGTCATTATCGGTAGTGGTATCTCGCACCCAGCCTACCACTCCTTGTGGACAACCATCGATATCATCGCTCATCCCATCGGCATCATCATCGGTATCCTCACCGATATCGCGACAACCATCACCATCCATATCGGTGGTGGTTTGATTAGATATCCAGTCGATGTCACCGGGAGAACACTCTCCTGATTCGTCGACATCAGCCATTCCATCACCATCATCATCACTGTCTTCATCACTATCTCGACAGCCATCGCCATCGGCATCGCTAATACCGTTTGAAGTCCAGTTGGCAACACCCATTCCACATTGATCGGTATTATCATCCACACCATCTGCATCATCGTCAAGATCACAAATATCACCAAGCGAATCCCCATCGTGATTCTCTTGATTGGTATTGGCCATCACCTGACAATTATCATCGATATCGAGGATGGTGTCGTCATCGTCATCATCATCTTCATCGATATCTTGACAGCCGTCACCATCAAGATCGGTTAGATTGCTCGAGGTCCAACTATAATTTCCCCTTGGGCAGTTATCGTCGATATCGAGAACACCATCGGCATCATCATCGGTATCCTCTTCATCATCATTGCAACCATCTTGGTCGAGGTCGAGAGTGGAATCGCTTTGATTCCAACCGATGAAACCCTGATTGCAATCATCGAGAACATCGTGTAAACCATCGTTATCATCATCGGTATCGCACGCATCTCCCCATGAGTCCGCATCGTAATTCAACTGGTTCAAATTAGCAGTGGTTATGCAATTATCAGAATAATCCGGCACGCTATCATCATCAGCATCATGAAAAAAGTGCCAAACGAATAGATCTCTACCAGTTGCGGTAAGATAGGTATTGTCGAGATTTAGAGTGCCACTAAAGTCACCTGCCGCTATAATAGAACCATCTGGCAAAGCCAATAGTCCACCGATATTGTCATTTTCACCACCACCATTACTCATGCCCCATTGCCAGGTACCACTAGCGCTGATTTGTGCGATGTAAAAATCATCGTAAAAGGTGGATTTATTGACTTGCACATAGCCTAGATTCAGGGTTTTCTCATGAGAACCACCTATTTGCACTTGTCCTTTGAGATTGACAGATAATGCGTTTAATGATTCTTCGCCATTGCTACCGCCCTCTTCAGCCCAGACTTCATAACCGTTGTTATCGATGTACATCACCAATAGATCCCAACCACCTTTTGCGTTGATTTTTTGAGCGCCGTTCTTCAAATAATCCCCTAGGAAATGGCCACCTACGACCACTCCTCCCGAGGGATGTAATACGATATTATTGAAGTAAACCCCACAATTTTGTCCAATGCCAGAACAAGAGGTAGAGGAAACTGATTTCAACCAAATCACGGTACCATAGGTATTGTACTTTACCACGACTCCAGCCCATGTCCCAGCAGGATAAGATGAATGATTTGAGCCATAATCCTCATCACCATTATTGTATCCTGCAGTATAAATCGAATCATCACTTTGATCTATTACCAATTGGAATGCAGTTGAGTAACCAAGTCCTCTTGAGGTCTTTACCCAATCAAAATCAGCTGCTGATGTGTTATAATAAGCGACAAAGTAGCGATAAACATCACGAAATTGTTGAGCTACAATCTCACCTGCGGCACCGAAATAGGACAGATTCTGGAAGTAGCCGGTCACTGCTAGATTGCCTTTTGAATCGACAGCAACATCCCAGCCGACATCGACGTGGATTCCGCCAAAAGATTCTGCCCAAGCCCACGTACCATTGGTATCTATTCGGCCAATCCAGCCGTCCCATCCATCTTGAGGATTAACAGTGATGGTACCAAAAGTCATCGTATCACGCATATAGCCAGTTGCATATATCTCGTCATCGGGTCCGATATCTATCCCTCGACAAGCATCGACATATTCGGCTGCTCCTACCACCGATGCCCAAGCCCAAGTGCCACCAGCGGTAATCTTGGCGATGATAATATCACCACCACCTTGGGTACTAATCGCAATGGTACCCAATTGAGTATCGTTTTCGACACGCCCGCAGATAATAATATCATCATTGGAATCTATCTGAATCTCGAAAATCGTATCATCACCCTGTGAACCACCATCTACGGTCCAATTGGTATTGGTGCCGCGGGAAAATCCTGCGGCTTGTAATGCCTGATTCTGTGCAGGGGTTAGTTCATCACTCCGCTGTTCGACTATTAATGAAAAGTCGCCGTTAGGGACTTGATTTTGCATACTTAACGCCAAGGGCGAAAGCAGCATCAACAGCAGAATTACTAACGCAGGTGTCCGGCGCATAGCCTGCCGTGACGATAATCCCAATTAAGACAACTCATTTGCCGTTCACACAAAAGGCGGCTGTAATACCACTGCTTTGACCTTCTTTTTCGCAGATGTAACGATGAAAACCTCGTCTCCAACACAAACCCCGGATAGATAGGCCATACCGATTCCCACGTTTGCCAGTGACGGTGATGGAGCACCCGAGGTCAGACGACCAATCATGTGCCCGTCTTGTGATAGCACAGACTTACCCGGTCGCGGTAAAGGCCCTCTTTCCACTTGCTTCAACCCCCACCAACGCGCATCGCTAGGCGAATGTGATTCCACTCTGTTTTTACCGATGAACTCGTGCTTGAGATCGAGGCCAAAGGGAACATTGGTCTCCCAACTATCACGGTGGAGGAAACCGTCATCCTCAAGTGAAGGGCATGCGAAATCCTGCCCTGAGAGCAAATATCCTTTTTCGAGCCTCAAGGTATCACGCGCACCTAAACCGACAGGGGTAGCCCCTGCTTTTACTAGAGAACGCCACAAACCCGAAGCCTGTGAATTGGCAATAAATATCTCATAGCCAGACTCACCAGTGTATCCCGTTCCTTGAATCCAGCCATCGACCTTCAGCGGGTTGTTTGAGATCTTGGACCAAGCAAATCGTCCAACATGGTTACCCTCACCCAAAACTTCGCAGCAGATTCTCTTTGCATCAGGCCCTTGTAAGGCGATAATGCTCATCTGAGGCGAAAGGTCCTCAACAGCGATACCCTCGATGAGATTTTGGTTAAACCACTGCCACATCACAGGTATCATGCTTGCGTTGGGAACTCCAATAATCTCTTGGTCTGAGACGATTGCGAAAATCATATCGTCGATGATAAATCCTTCTTGTGTGAGAAAATGGGTATAGCCGCAACGTCCGGAGGCAATTACGCTTACCCGTTGCGTGGAGATAGATTCTAGCCATTCTTTTACCCCGACACCACTAAAGCGGAAACTACCCATATGACTGACGTCGAATAATCCCGCACCGCTGCGGCAAGCGAGATGCTCTTCGCTGATACTAGAATACCAAATCGGCAACTCAAAGCCATGGAAATCAACTATATTGGCACCGAGTGCTACATGCTCGTCATAGAGTGCGGTACGTATTGGAATCGCATCTGCCATGAATGGGGCCAGCGGTGCTGGGCTCTAAATCTCACTCATTGTTACTAGGAACATCTTCAGAAGAATCATCCTTAGTGAATATAGCCTTTTGTTGTTACAATTGAGAGCAGAACAATTTTGAGTTATTATGCCGAAGGTATGCCTCTTTTGACATCTTCACCGTGAGCAATAACCTCGGTTACCAGACCCTCAAGTGATTCTTTGGTTACGCCTGGATTGGCGATTACAGGACGTAAGATTACATCGCCGCCAATATTTGAACGGCTAATCATATAATTTCCACTTTGCATTAGCCGTTCTCGGATTTCCGTATTTAGTTCCGAAGCATCTCCATCTTCAGATTTGAATCGAAAACAGACATTGGTCCATTGCCGTGAAGACATCAACTCGAGCTGAGGGCTGTCGACAACAAGTGATTGCAAATGATCTGCTAATTCCATATAGCCATCAACCATCTTAGCCCAGCCCGAATCACCGCGCTCTCGCCAAGCAAAGAAGAGTTTCAAGGCATCATTTCTGCGCCCACATTGTAGTGATAATCGACCGAGGTCATCAGACTCAGTATCCTCATGAAATAGATAATGAGCAGAATCGCCATGGCTACAAACCCTGCGTAAATGCTTGGGTTCCTTGATTAAGAAAGCCGAGCAGATCAATGGAACCCCCATTAATTTATGCGCGTCCCAACACACTGAATCCGCCCATTCAACTCCTGCCATCAAACTCGCATGCTCAGTGCTGAAAAGGCAACTTCCACCCCAGGCTGCATCGACATGAAGCCAGATATCCTTTCGATGACATATTTCAGATATTTCCACAAGGGGGTCAAAAGCCCCTCGCACGGTGGTACCTGATGTAGCGATTACACAGACGGGCTTCTGTCCTTCATTGATTGACCTCTCAATCTCCTCCGCTAATTTATCTGGCCTCATTCTTCCCGCATCATCACAACCAACCTTGATCACATTATCGAGGCCAATGCCGAGAACATTTGCCGACATCTCGACCGAATAATGGCTCTCTGCCGATACAAAAACCGCTAATTTACTGCCATCGATTCCGCGCCTTTGGCTCAATGGCTCGGCCCGACTACGAGCACATAGCATCCCTAACATGTTGCCGTTAGAACCGCCAGTGGTCAAGGTTCCACCACCATTGCTAAAACCTACCATTTCACACATTCTTACGATAATCGTGCGTTCGATTAAACTTGCAAGTGGCGCAAGTTCAAAGGTATACATCGAAGTATTGGTCAGGGTGGCGATTATTTCCCCGGCTAATGCCGCTATATTGAGGCCACCCCAAAGTGGATTCATGAAATTGGGATGATTGGTTCTGACACAATTCGCCAAGTAGTTATCAATATCAAGGAGGACACTAGGAAGGTCGGTTCCTTCTAAAGGTAATTTGAGATCGTTGGTTCTCGCTAAAGATTTTGAATCACGAGATGAGGAGAGATTACCATCTTCAGCAAGATAATATTTGACTTTCGTTAGAACTTCGTCGAGGAATGTGTCATAACGCATCATGCCGCCTAATATGACACTCACTGAAAGAGGCTTATAATACACCTCCAAAAAGTGAATATTATTATTGTCTAATATCGGCGATTATTAGTTGCAATGGCTCATTGATGCGTATTGCATTTATTTTCAGCAATATTGAATAACCCCTAGCCTTAGGGCGGAACATGCTAGGGGATAATGGTTCGAAATGGCTTGAAAGACTGCATATGCAATTAGCAAGAGAATTACGTGCTGCCGAGTGGTCCCAAGCGGAAATCGCGGCGATGTTAGGTACGACGCAATCAACTATTTCACGACAATTCAACCGTGAAATGCCTGAACTTGCTGGAACTTCTGATGAGATGATGGTAGATGGTTGGGCTAATGAATTAGCCATGGCATTACGGCAATATGGCCCCAGCGTTAAATTGAACAAGCAACGATTTGTAATGGAAATCGCCTTTGGTCCTGGTCAAATTCTCAAATTTGACAAGTCTCTAACTGGCATGGATCTCGAAAGCGATCAAGAAGAACGTTCTTTGCTCAAGAGATTGGAATGGGCAACCAGTAGAATAGACGCTGCCCGTATGAGAGATTGGATTCCAGCTGTTGGTATGAATATCGCTTCGTGCCTCAACGGTGCCAATGATAGTACTAGCGTCGCTTCATATCCAGGACGCATATCACTGGTAAATGGACGCCTCCGGCACCATGAGACCCCTACCTTTGGTTGCTCTACACATCTTGCGGGCATATTGATAAGAGCACGCGAAGCTGATTCTAGCAAGATGGCAATTCTCAATATTGCTGCACCAACCAACAAAGGAGGAGTTGATTCACACGTCCTTGATTCTACGATTGAAGAAATGGGGTGGGAAATGATGCAAGCCCCAAAAGGCGCTTTGGTAGTCGACGGAGAAACAAGGGTTGACTGTATTCTCGACCAAGGTGCTTTTGGCTGGGAACCAAGTATCTACATCCTCGCCCATAACCCTCTTGAATTGGTTGACAGAACCCATCGCTTCATCAGCACTATGGAAGATAACGCATGAGATTAAATATCGTATTAATCGCTTTTTTTACATTATTAGCGCCGATTAGTGGTTGCCTCACAGAAATAATTGACAATAACGGAACCAAAATAGATGATGGAGGGGTTGAACCACCTGCTGAGAAAGTGCTAACCATAGTAACCTACGATATCTATGGCCTGACCTCTGCGCGTATCTCAGACTTTACCAGCCAGACTGGAATCGAGGTTGAAATGATAAAACTAGGTGATGCCGGTGCTGTGCTCAATCATCTATTACAGACCAAAGAAGCACCCCAAGCAGACCTCGCTTTGGGACTGGACAATACCTATTTGCAACAGGCGATTGACCACAAGGTGATTCAAGCCCATAACGCGAATGTATCCAATGTGATGGACTCGGCATGGGCTCCCTATAATGGGACGATGGCAGTGCCTTTTGACCAAGGTGCAATCTGTCTGAACTATGATGAGAATTCGATTAACACCAGTCAAGGAAGAGATGTGCCAACCTCATTGTGGAATCTAAGTGAAGAAGCATGGAAAGGAAGAGTGGCCATCCCTAGTCCTGTCACCAGCAGCCCGGGCCGTGCATTCATGATTGCAACCACTGATTATTTTGCTAATGATGAAGATCATACCACAAACTGGACCGATTGGTGGAGTGCAATGGTGGATAATGATGTAATCATAACCAGTGGCTGGACCGAAGCTTACGAAACCCACTATAGCGGAGGGTATGGGGTATGGAATGATGACCATATAGGCGATGCTAATTTCGTAGTCTCCTATTGTCATTCACCCGGAGTAGAAGCCTATTGGGGCGATAATTACACGATTTCAACCTCATTGATTTTGGACAGAGCATCCTTCCATCAGGTCGAATATGCGACGATTGTCAATGGTACAAG
>Ga0302123_10001974_pt1 | contig 14218 bp, 15 predicted proteins | sample CB21_321_MG_FD_203109 | JGI IMG/M metagenome (GOLD analysis project Ga0302123, IMG submission 203109) | Marine microbial communities from Western Arctic Ocean, Canada - CB21_32.1 | ecosystem: Environmental > Aquatic > Marine > Oceanic | place: Canada: Western Arctic Ocean | collected 2017-09-28 | reverse complement strand
AGTGCCAGTTGATAAACGGCAGGTCCCTGCCGGCCCGCCGCTTCTCATTGGTCATCGCGCGCAAGTTACGCAGGGCGACATCGAGCTGGCCGCGTTGTTGATACCGCACGTAGCTACCTGGAAACGCGCCGTCCACCGGGAAGGTGACCTCATCGATGCCCGAGTGAACGAGCCCTTGGGTGCGCTCGTCAGTCAACGCCAGCCCGTTGGTGCTGGTGTACAGATAGACCTGCGGAAACCGCTGCTTGATGTACTCGCACATCTCGACGACCCGCTTGTGTAAGAAAGTTTCGCCGTAGTTGAAGAAGTCGATCCGCGCGAGTGAGGGCCCGGTTTCGTCGATGACTTGTGTGAAGAGATCGAAATCAAGCATTCCGGCCTGCCGTGTTCGGGTGATCCAGGTCTCGGGCGCGCGGCAGGTCTCGAAGCAGGAAATATTGCACACCGCCGTGCACTCGATGTAGAGCCGCGAAGGAAGCGGCCCGGCGTCGACTGGGCGGACGGAGGGCGCGGCGTCGCCGGCCAGCGGCAGCTTCAATGGGCAGTCGCCGCAGAAGCTGGATCCCCCGGTGTTGAGATCGTCGCGCACGGTTCGGACCGGTGACCCGGTCTAGATTTCGCCGATTGTCTGTGTGCGAGCGTTGCCGAGCAGTCGTTGCGCGTAGGGATCGGCGCATCCACACACGACCCGCCCGTCACATGTCAGAATCAGGGTGGTCCATGGGCAGGAGCAGCCGAACCGGGTTGCCAGATGGCTTAGGGACATGGGTCACGGTCGCTGTGTCAGCTTCCGCATATAGGCGCCGAGTCGCTCGTTCTCGTAGGTTACGGTGTTCAGGAAGAGGCTCTCGATCAGATACGTGCGACGTTCCTCTTCGGTCATCTGGTCGAGCAGATGGTTGACCTCTCGAATCGTGTCTTCGAACGTGCGGTCGACGGCATACTGCGTGTTCAACTCCTTGTAGAGCGCCTCCAGGACAGAGAGGAGGTCTCCATCGAGTGGAATCGCGGTGCCGCTCGTCGTCGTGATGCTGCGCATGTCACACCTCAAAGGTCTCGAGCGCGCTCCGCTCGTCCGAATGGACCTCGATGAACTGCTGTGCGCCGGTCATCGTCAGCATGGTCTTGACCCGCTTCTGGACGCCCGATAGCTTCAGCGTGCCGCCAGCGGCGACCGATTGCCGATACAGGTCCATCAGACAGCCGATCGAGGCGCTGTCGACGTAGACGACGGGAGACAGATCGATGAGGATCTTACGCTCACGGTCCTTGACCAGTGCCGTCACGGCGTCGGCAAAATCCGAGAGCAGCGGATACATCAGCCTTGTCTCGCCGACGCGGACGATGGCGACTCCGTCGGTATGATCGGTGGTTAGATTCATGCGATTACCCCCTGGTGGCCCGAGCAGGGCCTATCAAAACCGTTCGTCTGGCGCGGACCTGCCTGTATGCTCCCTCGTTGCGCCGTGCCAGTCGAGCACGGCACTATGTCCGATACCGGTGACCGCCATTTAGGACGGGTCATCGGCCCCTATTGTTTCCGCGTCGACCGTGACGCGCTGGATCTGACGCGCAAGCTCCTTCCGTCCGCGGTTGATTCGGGACTTGACGGTGCCCTCGGGCAATGCCAGTAAGTCGGCGATTTCCTGATACGACAGCTCCTGGATGTCTCGCAGGAGCACGGCGGCGCGCAGCGTGTCAGGCAGCCGCGCCAGCGCGCGATACAGCATGGCCCGGCGGTCACCGCTCTCCAGTGTGACCAGCGCGTCGGGTTCGGTGCTGACAGGTGACACGTCGGCCGCGCCGATGCTCCGGTCCACCATCTCGCGTTCCTTGCGCACGCTGCGATAGTGATCGATACAGAGGTTGCGGCTGACGCTGATCAGCCAGGTATGAAAGTTGGCGCGCCGGTCGAAGGTGCCGAGCGCTTTGAAAATCTTCAGGAAGACGTCTTGTGTCAGGTCCTCTGCCAGGTCGTGCCGTCCGACGAACTTGTAGGCGACATTGAAGACCTTCCGCCGGTAGCGCGCGACGATGAGAGCCCACGCGTGTTGATCCCCCTTGAGGCAGCCCTCGATCAGCTGTTCGGTCGCTTCCGGTGGCTGGGACGCAGGACTGGCGAGCATAGGTCGCGGGTCGGCCCGGGGAGGGAAGCCGGCGCATAATAGCAACCGCTCTGGAGCGGTGTCAATGTGGTCGTGGGCTTCAGGGGGCGAATACGAGCTCGGCTTCCGGCTGGTATTTGTGGTCAGGTCGATGGGGACACTGCACACCAGTGTGCCGTACAATGTCGGGCGCATGTGTGGGTTTGGGCTGACCGGTTCTGTGTGGTCGTGTGACGGTGTGCCCCTATCGGCGATAGTGGCGGCCGTTGGAACGCCAGCGTACGTGTACAGCGCGGCGACGATTCGGTCGTATCCACACGCGATCCACTACGCGCTGAAGGCTAACTCGAATCTCGCTGTCGTGCGGGTTGTCAGGGCGGCAGGGGGACTGGTGGACGCCAATTCTGGCGGTGAGATCGACGTGGCGCTACGTGCCGGGTATACGCCCGACGATATCGTCCTTACCGGAGTGGGCAAGACCCCCGCAGAGATCGACCAGGCGGTTGCCCTGGGAGTCAAGGCGATCAACGCGGAATCATCCGGCGAGCTGGACCGGATTGCCGCGGCAGCCCGTGCGCGGAAGACCGTCGCGCGGGTGGCGCTCCGGGTCAATCCTGACGTCGCCGCCAACAGCCATCCGCACATTTCTACCGGGCAGAGTACCCACAAATTCGGCGTGCCCCTCGGCGCGGCGCGGGCGATCGCCCGCCAGGCTGCCGCACGAGAGGAATTGGAGTTCGTCGGTCTGCATGTGCACGTCGGCTCACAGATGCTCGGACTGGATCCGCTGCGGCAGGCGGCGGCCGCGGTAGTTGGGTTGGTCCGGGAGCTGCGGGACGACGAGGTGACGGTGGAGTATGTCGACCTCGGTGGCGGATTGGGTATCGCCTACGAGGGGGAAGTGGTGCCGTCGGCTGACCAGTATGCGGCCGCGCTGATTGAGGTCGTGCGTCCATCCGGGCTGACGCTCGTCGTCGAACCTGGGCGCGCGATCGTCGGCGCCGCGGGGGCGCTGCTGACATCGGTGGTCGACGTCAAACCACAGCCTGGCGGCAAACAGTTCGTGGTGCTCGATGCCGGCATGAGTGAGCTGATGCGACCGGCGTTGTATGGGGCCTATCACCGGATCGTTCTAGTCGAGCCGTGCGCCGCCGACCCGGTGTCGTGTGATGTGGTGGGGCCGATCTGCGAATCGTCGGACGTGTTCGGCGTCGATCGGCTGCTGCCGTTACCGACGGCCGGCGCGGTTGTGGCGGTGCTCGATGCGGGCGCCTACGGGTCCTCGATGGCATCGAACTACAATCGTCACCCGCAGCCGGCTGAGGTTATGGTCGACGCAGGCGCTTGGCGTGTGGTCCGACGGCGCCAGACGATCGACGACCAACTCGCGTGCGAAGAGTGAGGGCGGATGATCACGGTATGCAAGAGGCAGGAGGGCATCGCCGTCTCATCTTCAGTATCCGGAATGCGGAATCGATTGGGCCGTTGTGCGACCCGAAACGAGAATCCTACTCTCGTTTCTGATTGTCGGTGACGGCCAAGGCGCGTACCTGCGCGCCTCCTGGGCGTGGAGGGGGGCCTTGGGGGGGGCGCGGAGCGCCCGCGTGGGGTCCAGGGCGAAGCCCAGGCTAGACCGATGCTAATTGCGATAGAGGGGCTCGACCAGAGCGGCAAGGCGACACAGGCACAGCTGTTGCGAGACCAGCTCCGGCAGGACGACATCCGTGCCCGGCTTGTCTCGTTTCCAGACTACGGCACGTCGATCGGCGAGGAAATCGCGCGCGCGCTGCAGGGAGAGCGCGATTACGGTCCGGAAGTAATGCAGCTGCTCTATATCGCGAACAGGTATGAGCGGAAGGCCGATCTGGAACGCTGGTTGGACGGCGGCCTGGTGGTCGTGTGCGACCGCTACGTCGCCTCCAGCGTCGCGTATGGCGAGGCGCAGGGTCTGGACGTCGACTGGCTCACCCAGACCCAGCGGTTTCTGCCGGTGTCCGACCTGACCATCCTGCTCGACATAGCGCCCGAGCTGGCGGTTGAGCGCAAGGCGAAAGGGCGCGATCGGTACGAACGCGACCTCTCACTGCTCGGTCGCGTCCGAAATAGCTATGTGCGTCAGGCGGAGCAGGCGGGGTGGGTCCGGGTTGATGGCAATCGGGGCAAGGCCGACGTCGCCGCCGAGATCAGCGCGCTGATAGAGACGCTGCGCCTTGAACCGTCAACGTGACGCTCGGCGCAGCATCGCTAGCGTAACTTTTTTCACAGCGCCGCTACGCGGGGGGAGCAGCCCGTGGTGAACGTTCCGCTGCCTTCCGACCGGCGCTGCATCCCACCTGGCGTGGCGCAGGCCTTCAGTCCTGCGATGGCACGGCTTCTCTCAAGACGGTTCTCGGTGCCACGTGGGACTGTCACCACGAACTGCTAGAGCTCCACCCGAACCGCGTTGCCCCAGAGCCGCTCGAGCGCAAAGAAATCCCTGGTCTCTGGCGTGAATATGTGCACGACGAAGTCGAAGCAGTCGATCAGTACCCAGTCTGCCGTGACATACCCCTCGACATGATCAGGTCTATGCTCGATCGCCTTGAGTCGTTCCTCGATCCCGCCAGCGATCGCCTTCACCTGTCGGGTGCTTCGACCCGAGCAGATGACGAAGTAGTCCGTGAACGCATCGGACGGTCGCAGATCGAGAACGATGATGTTCCCTGCCTTCTTCTGACGCGCCGCATCGACGACCTGGCGAATCGGTTCGGGGAGCGGCGTTTGGGAATTCTGCGGAACGGGCTGGTTGTCAGTCATGCAAGTTGTTCGCCACGCTGGGAAGAGTAGAGCCGATGTTGCTTGATGTAGGCTGCGACGTTCGAGGGTACCAGCCCGTCCAGCGGATCTCCACGCGCTATCCGTGCACGAATGGCGGTCGATGAGATATCTGGCGTCACCTCGTCGATTAGAAACACGGCCGGCGCAGCGTTGGCGTCGACGCGCGGCCGATCGGCGCCACGGGGGATGGGCCGCATGCGTGTCCGCAGGTCCGGGAGCGTCTCGACGAGGTCGGCAGCCGGATGCCCCGGTCTTGAGACGACGACGAAATGGGCGCCGTCCAGCACCGTCGGGTAGTCGTGCCAGGTCGCGATTTCTGCAAATGCATCAGCGCCAACGATGAAGAACAAGTGCGTACGCCGGTGTCCCTGTTCACGCAGGCGCTTGAGGGTCACAGACGTGTAGGACGGGGCGATCGATTCTAGCTCCAGGTCGCAGGGGGACAGATGGGCATCGCTGCTCGCCGCCAGCGTTACCAACGCGAGCCGGTCGCGGTCGGTGGCGCGTGCTGGCTCTTCCCGGTGTGGCGACACCCGCGACGGGAGCAGCAGCACGCGGTCGAGCGCCAGCACCCGGCGCGCTACCGCTGCGGTCCCGAGGTGCCCCAGGTGGATCGGGTCGAATCGCCCACCCAGGATGCCGGTGCGGTCGTCCGCGCTCATGCCGGTGTCGTCGTGTCGAGTGCAGCCGCAGCGGGCGCCTGAGGGGCCCTGAAGGCGGTCCAGATCGCTTCGAGCAGGACGTTGATTCCCTGCCCTGTGACAGCCGACACCGGATACACGCCGAGCCCCTGTTGTGAGACGTGCTGGCGCAGTTGCTCGAGTCGCGCCGGTTCATCGAGCGCGTCGATCTTGTTCGCCACGACGACCTGGAGCTTGTTCGACAGCGGGCCGCCGACCGCGTCAGCGTAAGGGGCGTTCTCGTCCCGAAACAGCGTCAACTCGCGCTGGATGATGTCAAAATCTTCGACTGGGTCGCGCCCGCTGGACGACGACACGTCGACGAGGTGCACCAGCACGCGGGTTCGCTCCAGGTGCGCGAGGAACCGGTCACCGAGCCCGTGGCCCTCGTGTGCACCTGCGATCAGTCCGGGCACGTCGGCGACGACGAAGCTCCGTTCGTCACTCAGGCTGACCACCCCGAGATTGGGAGTCAGGGTGGTGAACGGGTAGTTTGCGATCTTGGGTCGTGCCGCCGAGACCCGCGCGATCAGGGTCGACTTTCCGGCATTGGGGAAGCCGACGAGCCCCACGTCGGCCAGTAGTTTTAGTCGGAGCCGCAGGTCCTTGACGTCGCCAGGTCGGCCCGGTTGGGTGCGCCGTGGCGCCTGGTTGGTCGGGCTGGCGAAGTGCTGGTTGCCGCGCCCGCCGATCCCGCCCGAGGCGACAACCACGCGCTGACCCTCGTCCCGCAGATCGGCGATCTGGACGAGCCCACTCTCCGTCTTCTCGTAGGCCACAGTCCCGAGTGGCACGCGGAGCGCCACGTCGTCACCGTCACGTCCGCTGCGGCGGGATCCTTCGCCATGGGCGCCTTTGGTCGCCGTGAACGTGGGGTGGAACCGGTAGGCGATCAGGGTGTTAAGATGTGGGCTCGCCGTCAGATACACCGATCCACCGAGGCCTCCGTCGCCGCCGTCAGGGCCGCCGCGCGGCATCGATTTCTCGCGGCGAAAGCTCAGACAGCCGCGACCGCCGTCCCCGGCGGCCACGTGGATGTCGACTTCGTCGACGAACATACTGTAAAAATGGAGGCCCGCCCGTGGTGAGCGGGAAGCCCTACGCGTCGAGTGGCAACACGCTGATGACCCGGGCCCGCCTGCCGTGGTTCTCGAAACGAACACGTCCGCCGATCTTGGCGAACAGCGTGTCGTCTTTGCCCAGACCGACGTTCAGGCCGGGACGAAACCGCTGTCCGCGCTGCCGGACGAGAATCGACCCGCCGGTGACGAGGTTGCCGTCGTGGCGTTTCACGCCCAGCCGCTGTGAGTTACTGTCCCGCCCGTTCCGTGAGCTGCCTTGTCCTTTTTTGTGTGCCATGACCGCCTCAGTCTCCGTCTGCCGTGATCTCGGTGATCCGGATGCGCGTCAGATCGGTGCGGTGACCTCGCGTGCGTCGCATGCCCTTCCGCCGCTTCCGACGGAAGACGCGGATCTTGGGTCCGCGAAAGTGGGTATCCACGACGCCGACGACCCGGGCGCCGGGCACGACCGGGCTCCCGGCGACCAGCGAGCCGTCGTCCCGGCTCACGAACAAGACGTCGGTAAAGGTCACCTCCGCTCCGGTCTGGGAGCCGAGTCGGTCGAGTTCAATGTGCTGCCCCGGTTCCACCCTGACCTGGTGCCCCGCAGCTTGAATGATGGCGAACACGCGTTTGTCCCTTCGCAATGGGCAGGCGACACTCCACCCGCATAACCCTACAACGGTACTCTCGTAGGTGGCCGTCTGTAAAGGGAGAAGGGGCCGGTCAAGAACAAGTTTGCATTCGTGTGGCCGTTGGCCCGACGCGGCGCAGGGCCCTGGCAACGCGAGAGGCGCGGCGCGCGCCTACTTCAAGAGCGTCCTGGTACCGTGGATGCTTTGGTTGCTGAAGGCGCCCAGGACGGAAGGCAGCAGGCGGTCCATGAGCTCGAAGTAGGACGACAGCGCCGGGGTGTTCTGTGACGCGTCATAGAGTATTTCTTCCCGGTGCCGCTCGGTGTAGATGGTCGTGCCTGTTTCGCCGTCGATGAAGATGAATTTCGGGCTCAGGACGAAACCCCGGCGGTCCCGATACGTACGCACCGGAGCGGTGCGGCGGCGTCCGAACGAGTCGTAGACCTCCCGTTCGCGGGTCACCATTCCGGACCGGGCGTGCGGGGAAAAGTAGACAGTGCCAGTCAGAATCAGCGGGTTCTGATACTCCTCTCCGAGATCGCGCCAGTATCCGATATTCGCGAAGATCGTCTCGTAGGCCTCCAGCTCCTCCTCGCTCATCGATTCGTCTTCACCAACCGGGTCCTCCGGCGCGTCCACCTCCGCACGTCTGTCCGGGATCGTGCCGGCGTTCCGGTCGACTGCACCCTCCTGCTGGCCCGCTATTTCGAGCAGTGGCAGTACGTCGGCATCGATCACCTCGAGGGTGGAGTTACGGCGCAGCTGACTTCGCAGCAGACGCGCCGTTTCGATGTTGGCGTCTACATCGCCGGAGCCGCCCGAGACAAATCCGGCGATCAGCACGCGCTGGAACTTGGATGTGTCCAGCTTGGGCGTCAATGGGGTTTCGATCGGGATCTCGTAGAACGTGGTGCAGCCGGCGAGCAGCAAGACACAAGAAAGGCTAGCGAGTGTTTTCAATGACACGGTCATTCACTTCCAGGAAGAGATCGAAGTTCTGCACGATCGTGAAGTTGTCCGGGTCGAGATCGAGCGCTGTTTCGTATGCCTCGCGCGCCTGGTCGAACTGTCCCTCGTGCTCGTACGCGATGCCGAGATTGTTCCACGCTGGTGCGTAGGTCGGGTCGAGGTCGATGGCGCGCTTCCAGCGGTACAGGGCCTCCTGCCACAGACCGCGCCGCGCCACCTCGATGCCGAACTCGACCTGCGCCTTCGCGTCATCGGTGTCGGCGCGTGGCGATGCGAACCCGATCGCGAGGAAAAGGGCCAGCGCGCACACTGTACGTCGAGTCATCGATTCTCTGCCACTATAGCCAGTCACCCGAAGGAGATGCAAGCGCGCTGCCAACGGCTGAACCGACCCGTTGGCTTTGGGTCGCGCTGGCGTTGTTGTGGTGGAAGGGAGGGGGCCGGCCGGCCATTGTTCGCTGGTTGGCCGAGAGCCGGGACGCAGGTCGAATAGGGGCGGAGTGTCACGCGTCGCTCGCAACGGTCGTCGCGGTCATCGACCCAGGTCTCGCGGAGCGGGGTCGCCTGGCCCGGGCCCGTGCGGCGGCCCAGGGTGTGCTTGAGGCCACGCACGTAGGCGGCATGACCGCCGTTCCCTGGTCGGATACCCGTTACCTAACAGCGCTGGCCGCGATCGCAGACCAGCTCCAGTGTCCTGTGGATCCGTGGCGATCCGGATACGCTCGGGGCACTCACGGTTGCGATTGTTGGTTCGCGCACCGGCTCCGCGTATGCCCGCGATGTGGGCCGGGAACTGGGATCCGGATTGGCGCGACGGGGCGTCACAGTGGTCAGCGGGCTTGCCCTGGGCGTCGACTCGGCCGCGCACCGAGGTGCCCTGGCCGTAGACGGGCGCACGGTCGGTGTACTGGGCTCTGGTGTGGACATCGTGTACCCTCCCGAGCACAGCGGGCTGGCGCGTGACGTGGTGCGGCGTGGGGCGCTCATGAGTGAGTTGCCGACCGGCACGACACCGAGGCCAACGTATTTCCCGCAGCGGAATCGTCTAATCAGCGGTCTGTCGCGGGCTGTGGTGGTCGTTGAGGCCTCCAGGCGGAGCGGATCCCTGATCACGGCGCGATTGGCAATCGAACAGGGCCGCGAGGTTATGGCAGTGCCGGGCAACGTGCTCAACGGCCGGAACCGCGGCGCCCACGCCCTGCTCAAAGACGGCGCAAAGGTCGTCGAGGATGTAAATGATATCTTGGAAGAGATGGGGCTCGTCGGAATGCGGGCGAGGGACAGACGAGTTGATGATCCGGTGTCGGAGAACCCGGTGCTTCGGTACCTGTCTCGCGGCGAGAGCTACGATTTGGATGACCTGATTGCCCTGTCGGGGCTCGAGGGACCCAGATTGCTGCCGCGTCTGCTGGAGCTCGATCTCGCCGGCCGGGTGGGTCGTCGCGATGGCGGCCGGTTCCATCGAACGGACGGCGGTGCCTGAGAGAGACATCGACTACGTGGAATTGCGGGTTCGGGGATCGGGATGTGCGACGGTAGGCGACATGTGATCTCTTGGACGCCGTTGATCTGGGCGCGGATCCCAGCTCCCCGTCTCGGCTCCGCGGCCAGAACACTGAAGTTTTGCTTGACTGGACCCGCAGGGTGGTAGGGTAGATCCCAGACGCCGATAAACCGGCGTAGGTTGTTTGGGCGGTGATTGGACACCTCAGATAAAGGGTAGAGAGTATGCCAAAGGCACTGGTTGTCGTGGAATCGCCGGCCAAGGCGAAAACCATCAACAAGTACCTCGGACGAGACTTCAAGGTCGTCGCCTCGATGGGGCACATCCGGGATCTGCCCAAGAGCAAGCTTGGTGTCGACATCGAGGAGGGCTTCGTCCCGGTCTACGAGCCGATTCCGACTCGAAAGAAGGTCATCAAAGAGCTGCGGGACGCCGCCAAGGGTGTCACCCAGATCTATGTGGCCACGGACCCCGACCGGGAGGGTGAGGCCATTGGCTGGCACCTGGCCAACGTGCTTGGGGGAAAGGGCCGCAAGGTCGGCAGGCTGTTCTTCAACGAGATCACCAAGAAGGCGGTGCTTGCCGCGTTGAAAGAGGAGCGCGAGATCGACCAGAAGATGGTCGATGCGCAGCAGGCCAGGAGAGTGCTTGACCGCCTGGTAGGCTACAAGCTCAGCCCGCTGCTGTGGGACAAGGTTCGCCGCGGGCTCAGCGCCGGTCGCGTCCAGTCCGTGGCTTTGAAGCTGGTGTGCGACCGCGAAGCCGAGATCGATCGGTTCGTGTCCGAAGAGTACTGGCACCTCTTTGCCAGGCTTGCCGGCGCCGTTCCGCCCGAGTTCGACGCCAAGGTCGCCAAGCGTGGGAAACACGCCCTCAAGGTGTCGAACGAGAGCGAGGCCAAGACCGTTGTCTCTGACCTCGAGGGGGCCAGTTTCGTGGTGCGGTCGGTGGCGACCAAGGAGCGGAAGAAACAGGCGGCGCCCCCATTTATCACGAGCAAGCTACAGCAGGCGGCCCGGTTTCCAGTCAAGAAGACAATGATGGTTGCACAGCAGCTCTACGAGGGTATCGAGCTGCCGGGTGAAGGCGCGGTCGGTCTAATTACCTATATGCGGACCGACTCGACGCGAGTGGGGGACCAGGCGATCGTCGACGTGCGGGCTCACATTGTAGAGCGCCACGGCGCAGATTTCGTACCCGACAAGCCGCGTTATTTCCGAAAGAAGGCGGATGCGCAGGACGCGCACGAAGCGATCCGGCCAACGGGGATGCAATACGACCCAGAGATAGTGCGGCCGCACTTGACTCGCGACCAGTATTCGCTTTATCGACTGATCTGGAACCGCTTTGTCGCTTCACAGATGGCGCCGGCCCTGTTCGACGACACGACCCTTGAGGTTGAGGCGGGGGACTACCTGCTGCGCACCAAAGGTTCGGTGCTGACGTTTGCCGGCTGGTTGACGCTCTATCAGTCTGAGGCGTCGAGCTCTGTTGGAGAGGCGGGCGAGGCCACGCCCGGTTCGGAAGGAGCGAGCGCACCGGAAGATGAGGAGGCGACGAGCGGTTTGCTGCCGAAGCTGGCGGTCGGGGATCGACTGGAGTTGCGGAAGCTCGACCCGCAGCAGAAATTCACACAGCCGCCGCCCCGCTTCAGCGAAGCGACGTTGGTCAAGGAGTTAGAAGAGAACGGCATCGGGCGACCGAGTACCTATGCGTCGATTATCGGCGTGCTCCAGACTCGGGAGTACACCGAGAAGGTCGAAAAGCGGTTCCGGCCCACCCGGCTGGGCCGGCTAGTCATTGACCTGCTTGCCAAGAGTTTCGGCGACATCCTGGCGGTGGACTACACACGCGGGCTCGAAGAACAGCTGGACAAGATCGAGGCAGGTGACGCCGACTACGGCGCCATTCTCAAGAACTTTTATGACAAATTCAGCAGCGATCTTGGCGAGGCCGCCAAGGCGATGCCCAATATCAAAGCTGAAGGGCTGCCCAGCGACGTGGTGTGTGACAAGTGCGGGTCGCCCATGGTCCTCAAAGTTGGGAAGTTCGGCGTCTTCCTGGCCTGCAGCGCGTATCCGGAGTGTACGAACACCCGTGAGGTGGAGGAGCCCGACCAGCCAGACGTCGACGCGGAGCCGGAGGCCTGTGAGAATTGCGGCAAGCCGATGGTGGTCAAACGCGGCCGCTTCGGGCAGTTCCTCGCCTGCTCGGGGTATCCGGATTGCAAGACGACACGCAAAATCATCGAGACAAAGAGTGGGTTGACGGCGGCGAAGCCGGACCAGATACTCGATGAAAAGTGCCAGCGCTGCGACTCCAACCTCGTGGTGAAGCAGGGCCGGTTCGGCGAGTTTACGGCGTGCAGCAACTATCCGACGTGCCGCTACGTGAAGCTGAAGTCGACCGGAGTGGCCTGTCCGAAGGACGGCGGTGACATCGTCGAGCGGAAGTCGAAACGCGGACGGGTGTTCTACGGGTGCAACAACTATCCCGACTGCGATTTTACCCTCTGGAAGAGGCCCCTGGCCGAGGCGTGCCCGACCTGCGGCGCCCCCTATCTGGTCGAGAAGATCACGAAGCGATGGGGGCATCAGGTGCTGTGTAACAACGACGACTGCGACTACGCCCGGACCGAAGAAGCGGCGTCGGCGTGACGATCGCAACACCCCACGTAAAGCCCGTATGCGGAACGGCGCGCCCGGGCGCGCCTGCCAGGAGCGGCGCGGGGCTACGGGGGGGGGCGTTAGCGACGGGCCGTGGTGTGGGGCAGCGCCCCAGCTAAGTATGATTCACATCATCGGCGGGGGCCTCGCCGGGAGCGAGGCGGCGTGGCAGGCGGCCCGGTGCGGTGTGCCGGTCACCATCTACGAGATGCGGCCGGTGCTGCCGACTCCTGTCCACCAGACCGACAGTTTCGCGGAGTTGGTCTGTAGTAATTCTTTTCGGGCCGAGAAGATCGAGAACGCCGTCGGGTTGCTCAAAGCGGAGATGCGACGGTTGGGGTCGCTGGTGATCCGCGTGGCCGACGAGACCCGCGTGCCGGCGGGCGGGGCCCTGGCAGTCGATCGGGTCCGGTTCGCTCAGGGGATCACCGCGGCGCTCGAGGGCGCCCCCCTGGTCACGATCCGGCGCGAAGAGATCCAGGACTTGTCGTTGTCCGGCGATATCCAGGAACCGCTGATCGTGGCCACCGGTCCGCTCACCTCGCCGAGCCTTTCGCAGGCGGTTGCCGAGTTCGTAGGCCGTGAGCATCTGTATTTCTACGATGCCATCAGCCCGATCGTTCTGGCGGAAACGATCAACATGGACATCGTGTTCAGGGCGTCCCGCTGGGGGCGGCATACGCCGTCACCGGCCGGGACCGGTCTCGAGGAGCACGAGGTCTCCGGGTGCGGCGCCGCCGGTGCAGGGGATTACTTGAACTGTCCGATGACGGCGGCCGAGTACCGCCGCTTTCACGCCGCGCTGCTCGGGGCTGAGATCGCGACCGCACACGAGATCGATTCGCAGAAGTTCTTCGAAGGCTGTTTGCCGATCGAGGTGATGGCGCGGCGCGGCGAGGATACACCGCGATTCGGGCCGATGAAGCCCGTGGGACTCGTCGATCCACGTACCGGCAGACGGCCCTATGCGGTCGTGCAACTCAGGCAGGACACCCTGGCCGGGGACCACTATAGCTTGGTAGGGTTCCAGACTCGGCTGAAATGGGGGGAGCAGGCGCGGGTCTTCCGGATGATTCCTGGCCTGGAGGCGGCGGAGTTCGTCCGGTACGGGATGATTCACCGCAACACCTACATCAACGGGCCGACGGTGCTCGGTCCGACGTGGCAGGCACGTCATCGGCCGTCGTTGTTCTTCGCCGGTCAGATCTCCGGGGTCGAGGGGTACGTCGAGTCCGCCGCGAGCGGCCTGATTGCCGGACTCAACGCCGCGGCGCTGGCGCGGGATGAGGTGCCGCAGGCACCGCCACGCACGACGGCGATTGGCGCCCTGGGGCACTACGTGTCCCACGCCGACCCGGCCAATTATCAACCGTCCAACATCGCCTTCGGGCTGATCCCGGTGATGGAGGGGGCGCCGCGCCGGCGGGCCGAACGGCGTCGGGCCGTTGCCGAGCGCGCATTGAGCCAGATCGAGGCATGGCGAACGGGGCCACTGGGCGCTACCTTCGGACTACGCCAATCATGAGGACGCATCTTCGCTCGTTTCTTGATTACCTGCGTCTCAATCGCAATTTGTCGGCGCACACCGTTCGCGCGTACCAGGGTGACTTGACCCAGTATCTGAGTTTCCTGGAGCGGCACCTCGGCCGTTCAGCGGAGCGCATCGCGCCGGATGAGGTCGACCAGTACGCGATACGGGCATTCATGGTCGAGCTCTACGACCGCGGGCACGCGCGGGCGTCGTCGGCGCGTCGGCTAGCGGCGATCCGGTCATTCGGCCG
>Ga0302123_10001973_pt1 | contig 14225 bp, 12 predicted proteins | sample CB21_321_MG_FD_203109 | JGI IMG/M metagenome (GOLD analysis project Ga0302123, IMG submission 203109) | Marine microbial communities from Western Arctic Ocean, Canada - CB21_32.1 | ecosystem: Environmental > Aquatic > Marine > Oceanic | place: Canada: Western Arctic Ocean | collected 2017-09-28 | reverse complement strand
TTAGGGGCGCGGGCTATATGGGACGTTGACCAGATTGAAGAACTGTTCGTTTCGGGCATCTACCCCACCAGCATCGGCATGGCGTCCATTGCGGCCAGCCTGCCGGTCGCGTCCGAGGGCGGACTGCATGTCACGCTGGGAACCGGGGGGATCGTCGTGTCGGCGCCCGTTACGCCGGGCATGTTTTCAGACGTGCCGGTGGCCAGCTGGTCGGCGCTGCCGTTCGACCAGCCCATGACGGTGAGCCTGGCCTCTGGCACCATCGCAGTAGATGGTGAGAGGAGCGTTGTCATCCACCCACACGAGCGTGCAGAGGTCACGCTGGTGCAGAACGGACCCAGGGTGGTGAGCATAGACAGGGCGCTGGCTGAGGCCGGGAGAGCGGGCGCTTTCGTACGTTAAGGCGGCCCCTCTGGCCGACCAACCACTAGGCCGACCAAAGGGCCAGCCCCACGTTTACGACCATGTCGTGAATGGGGAAGCCTTCGGGCAGTTGCATCGCCGGTTCTATTCGCTCCAGGGGTCGGCGAAGGATACCTGCCACCCTCGACGCCACGTCCGGCTCGCTGGCAACTGGAGTGCCGGTAACCACCACCGGGGTGTCGTCAGACAGGGGTGTTTCGGGGTTCTGCTGAGCGTGGGTCATGGTGGCTCTCTCGGCCACCTCTGAGATCCGGTTTATGAGCACGTCTCCCTCGGCCCTGGGCTCTGCGCCCCAGTAGGCCGACTGGACGACCATTGGTTCCCAATCCCGTACGGCTACTGCGTCGCAGCCGTCGATTGCTGTCCAAGCAATCACGACGTCGGGCAAGTTGACGGCTCTGGCCAGGGCGAACGCCCTTAGTTCGATGCTGCGAATCTTTACCCCGACGGCCAGTGCGGCCGTGGTCAGGGAAGCAACGGAGCGCTTGGTAGCGCTTATAACGAGCCAGTGTGCGTTGTCGATGTCGTCGGGAAGCCGGTGCCACGCGAGGAATGAGGGGTCGGCCGACACGCCCATAACCTTTCGCGCCTCTCGCGGCAGAACCAGCTTCGGGTCGATCTGACCGCGCAGCGGCATCTCGATGTCCTGGGCGTTGGTCTGGTAACCGGGAGCCGCCCCGATGAACCTTTTTGGTTTGATTTTTAGCTCAGAAATTGCCTTGCTAAGTTCGAGAGAGGCGCGTCTCGGGTCGCTGACCATGCCCTCTCGGAATATTCGAGGATTGGTCTGGACAATCTTCATGTCCAGCACCTTGAGGCCCTGTGACACGAGAATTTTTATGTACCCGTGTTCGAACGTGAGGGAGGCCACCTCGGGGGCGCCAACCAGTCCTGTGTCTGCGGCCAGGTCTCTTACCCTGGCGACGAGCGGGAGCACGACGCGGGCGACGCTGGGGGCGTAGCGTTCCAGTAATTCTTCGACCTTCGCGCCTGGGTCGCCGTCCAAATCTGGGTCCGGGTCCGCGGCAAGGGAGGGCGGATCGGGTTCGGCTTCAGTCTTTTCGGCATCGACGACGTCCATCAGCGACCGGTTACTCGTCCTGCAGACCCAGGGCCGCTATCTCTTTCTCAACGTCGCCTATGACGGGAGGGTGCGTGACCGGCGGAGGCCACACGGCCGGTTTTTGCTGTGAACTATTGCATTGACACCTCTATAGGGCGGCCCTAACATGCCCGGCAACCCGCGTTCCATGCGCACTAACGACCCCGCGCACTACGTACGCCAGCGACTAGGAGACAGACCGTTCATGCCCGAGATTACTTCCGTTAAATTCGAGTCGTCGATTCCGGTGAAGATGCGCGACGGCACGACGCTCATGTGCGACATCTTCCGACCGGACGCGCCCGGGCAATTCCCCACGCTTTTGGAACGCACCCCTTACGACCGCACCAGTCCGTTTTCGCGGTCTCTGTCGGTGGACTCAGTTCGCGCGGCGCTGGCGGGTTACGCCGTCGTGGTGCAGGACTGCCGCGGGCGGTTCGGTTCCGAGGGCGAGTTTCACCCCTTCGTCAACGAGATTAACGACGGCTACGACACCATTGAGTGGATGGCCGGGCAGGACTGGTGCGACGGCAACGTAGGCATGTTCGGCGGGTCCTATGTGGGCGCAACCCAGTGGCTGGCAGCCATTGCTCGTCCACCAAACCTCAAGGCGATAACGCCGGGCATAACGGCCTCGAACTACCACGACGGCTGGACCTACCAGGGCGGCGCGTTTGAACTGGACTTCAACCTGGGCTGGTCGTTGATTCACCTGACCGGCGCGAACTACGAGAACCTCGAAAAACACCACGGGGCGCCTGAGGGCGGGGGCGCGGACCTGATTTCCAGGGCCGACGACCTGATGAAGGAGTACAACCACCTGCCGATGAAGGACTGGCCCGTGCTAAAGGGCACCGGCGACTTCTACTACCGGTGGCTGGACCACCCGGAGTACGACGACTACTGGAAGGCCATCAGCATTGAGGAGTTCCACGACAAGATCGATGTGCCAGCGCTGAGCTTCGGCGGCTGGTTCGACATCTTCATGGGCGGCACCCTGCGCAACTACACCCGCATGCGGACGATGGGTGACGGCGACCGGGCGCGCGACGGCCAGCGGTTGATGATCGGACCCTGGGTGCACCCCGGTGCAATGCCGGGCTTCCCTGGCACCGCGGTGGGTGAGGAGTACTTCGGCGTCGACTCCTACTCCAGTTCGATAGACATTCATGGCATTTTGTTGCGGTACTTCGATCATCACCTTAAGGGCCTCGACAACGGTGTTGCCGAGGACAAACCGGTGAAAATCTTCGTAATGGGCGAGAACGCCTGGCGCGACGAAGCCGAATGGCCGCTGGCTCGGGCGGTGAACACGAAATACTACCTTTCAAGCGACGGCAGTGCCAACTCGCTGAACGGCGACGGTGTTCTCAGCCCCGGCGCGCCTTCTGGGGCAGCGTCGGACACCTACACCTACGACCCCATGTTCCCGGTGCCGACAAAGGGCGGCGGCCTTTGCTGCTACGACGCACTAGGAGGCGCGGGATCGTTCGACCAGACCGCGGTCGAGCGCAGGGAAGACGTACTCGTCTATAGCACGCCTGTATTAACTGAGGACGTAGAAGTGACGGGGCCGATCACCGTGACGCTGTTTGCCTCGTCGAGTGCGAAAGACACCGACTTCACCGGCAAGCTAGTTGATGTGTACCCGGACGGTGAAAAGGCGGTCAATCTGACCGACGGCATAATCCGCGCTCGCTACCGCAATGGCATGGAGCACGGCGAACTGATCACGCCGGGTGAGACGCTGGAGTACACCATCGACCTGTGGGCGACCGCGAACGTGTTCAAGAAGGGCCACCGCATCCGGCTGGACATCGCGAGCTCGAACTTCCCGCGGTTCGACCGCAACCCCAACACTGGCGACCCGATTGGCGAGGGCGGAAGCACGGTAAAGGCGACTCAGACGATAGTGCACGACGCCGACCATCCGTCGCACGTCATGCTGCCTATCGTGCCTCGCTAGGAGGGCTTAGGGGACGCAGCTATTGAGCTAAGAACCCGCCGTCGATGACCAGTTCGGCACCGGTGACGTAGGACGACTCGTCCGACGCCAGGTACAGGCTGGCGTTGGCGACTTCCTGCGCGGTGCCCAGGCGGCCCATGGGAACCTGCTTTAGCCTGCGCTCGAGCGCGCCGGGGGCTGAAAACGGCCCGGATGTGAACGGCGTGTCGGCGAAGCCGGGGTGCAGCGAGTTCACCCTAATGCCGTCGCTCGCAAGCTGGATGGCGGCAGACTTGGTGAACGAGCGAATCGCCCCTTTGGCGGCGTGGTAGGCGGTGTTGCTCGGGCTGCCGCCCATCGCAGCAATCGACGAGATGTTCACTATCGAGCCACCGCCAGATTCCCTCATGTGAGGAACGGCGTATTTGGTGCCCAGAAACGCGCCCTTACCATGCACGGCCATGACCCGGTCCCAGTCCTGCTCGGAGGTGTGCTCCACGTCGTAGAGCGCGTGGATGCCGGCGCTGTTTACCAGCACGTCCAGGCGTCCGAAGGCGTCTACGGCCGACTGTATCGCCGCCTGCCAGTCTGCTTCGGAGGTGACGTCCAGGCGGGCGAATAGGGCTTTCGTGCCCCCGGCTTCGATCTGGGCAGCTGTCAGGCGTCCGTTGTCCTCGTCGATGTCGGCAATTACGACGGACGCACCCTCACGAGCCGCCGTGCGGGCGAACGCGCCGCCGAAACCCATAAGCTGCCCGTCAAGGCCGTTGGCCGCGCCTGTGACCAGCGCTACTTTTCCTGAAAGTCGACCTGTCATTCCCCTGCCCGCCTGCCCGCCAGCCGGGCCTGTTTTATAAGCATGCCCAGCGTGTGCGAGTCGAAGCCCAGGTTGACCGCCGAGGCCAGGTCGTTCAGGGCCGGTTCTTCTTGGCCGAGAAAGGCACGGCCGAGCGCGCGAACGGCGTAGGCCTGCGGATGCTTGGGGTTCACCTCTATGGCCAGTTCGGCGTCGCGGACGGCCAGGTCGGGGTGCTTGGCCTCGTAGTTGGCCATCCCCCGGTTCGCCAGCGCGTCGGCGTTGGCCGGGTCCAACTCGGACGCCTTGGTGAAGTCCTCTATAGCGAGAGATAGCTGCCGCAGATGCACGTAGGCCATCGCCCGGTTGTAGTAGGCCTCGGCGTTGGCCGGGTCAATTTGCAGGGCGTTGTTGAAGTCTTCGACCGCGTCACCGGCCTTCACCAGCTGGCCGAACAGCACGCCGCGTTTGTTCAGCGCCGCGATATCGTCCGAGTCGGCCTCTATGCGCGCCGTGAGCTCGGCCACCTCGGCCTCTATCCGCGTAATTGCGGTATCCATATCAGTCCCGTTGGAGGCACCGTGTTGAACCATCTTTACCTGACTTTCCCTTCATTAAGGCCTCTGGCATTGAGATCGGTGGCATTAAGACCACTAGCACGGGGATCGCTGGGCGTCGGCCCCGAGGGAGACGCCGTTGCGGCCTGGGTCAGGGCGATGGCCGCCACGCCGAACGCCACCGCCACGCCTATAAACACGGGCCCGTAACCGTCGTACAGGTCGAAGGACAGCCCCGCGAGTATGGGTCCGATTCCGAATGACACCACCGTCGTGGCGGAGATTATCCCCATAATGCCGCCGAAGTTTTTAATGCCGAAGCTGTCTTGCACCAGCAACGGGGCCAGGGCACCGAAAGAGCCCATGAAGAACCCGAACAGACCCACCGACAGCCACATTGTGCCCCCGGACACCGCGGTCAGCATCAAAATAATGCCAACTATCTGGCCCCCGAAGGCGACCATCATAACGAACCTGGCGGCCACCCTTTCCGTCATGTACCCGAGCAACACTTTGCCCGCCATGCCGCTGGCCGCGAGTACGCTTATTGCCCACAAGGCGGACGTTTCAGAGATGTCGCGCCCCTCCAGGTGGACCGAGACGTGGGCGAGGACGGTGGTGTAGGTGAAGTTGCCCAGCATGATCGCAACTGTGACCGCGAAGAACGCACGGGTGCGGACGGCCTGGCGAAAAGTCCAGCCCTCGATTGACCGAACTCGGGCGCTGCCTTTGCTTGAGGTGACTCCGTCAGCACCAGTCCTCTTACCTGGACCGGACGCCCTTGCTCGTGGCCCCGGCTCGACGACTACCACCAACGCCACTACCGCGAGAGCGATGGCCGCCATACCCAGCGCGAAATAGGCGGTCCCCCAGGATCCGTTCGACCCCAGGGCGAGGCCGACCAGGGGCGGAATGGCCAGGCCGCCAAAGTTGTTGCCCATCATGGTGATGCCCATCACCCGGCCGCGCTTCTCCGGAAACCACAGGCCGACGAGCCGGCCGGCTGGCAGGATGGCCGCGCCGGAAAATGAGATGAACTGAAGCGCCGACAGGGCGTACCAGTGCCACAGCTCGGTCATGAGCGGACGTAGCACGAAGCTGAGACCGATCAGCACCAGGGAGACGGTCATTACCGGCCGCGCCCCGTGGCGGTCCATCAAACTTCCAAGCAGCGGTCCAACCAGACTGCCGAGCGCCATGAACGACAGGGACGCGCTGATGTAGGTGCGCCGCCAGCCGAAAGAGTCTTCCAGCGGCTCGACGAACAGGCTGAACGCGTAGTTCGACGAGCCTATGGCCAGGCCTGCGCCGAGGAATACGACGGCGACGACCAGCCAACCCCTGTTGCCCCGAAAGAGGGTTTTCATGGGAGACCGAGCCGGATGTCGCGAGCTTGGGGTGCCCTGCTCAATGCCTGGCTACCCAAGGCCTGGCTAATGGATGATCACCCCGCGGCCGTCTTCGCCGCGGGCAAGGGCGTCGAAGCCCTCGTTGATCTCATCGAGTCGATAGCGCCTGGTAATGAGGTCTTCGACATTGAGCTTGCCGGCCAGGTACCAGTCCACCAGCTTGCCGAAGGTCTCGTGCGGGCTGGCAGAGCCGTAGTAGCTGCCGACGAGCGTCTTTTGCTGCCGCACCATGTTGACCATGTCTATGGACGCTGTGTCGCCCAGGGGCGCCAGACCCACCAACACTGCCGTGCCGTTTTTGCGCAATGAGTTGACCGAAGCAGCAGTTGTGACGGAGGCTCCGAAGCTGTCGAAGGCCAGGTCGACACCGCCGCCGGTGAGGCGCTTTATCTCTTCGACAGGATCTTTTTCCCGGGAATTGACCACGTCGGTTGCGCCGAATTTGTAGGTGAACTCCAGCTTGTGGTCGTGCACGTCCACGGCGATTATGCGGGACGCGCCCATGAGCTTTGCACCCTGGATGACGTTCAGGCCTACGCCCCCGCAGCCGAACACGGCGACGGTCGCGCCCGGCCTGGCGTTAGGGGTGTTAATGACAGCGCCGACGCCGGTAGTCACGCAGCAACCCATGAGGGCGGCGACGTCCACGGGCACCTCGGCGGGGACAACGTGACAGGCCTGCTCAGGTATGACGGCGTACTGGGAGAAGACGCCTATTTTGGCCATCTGGTAGATACGGGTGTCGCCTTTACTCAGCCGGGTGGTCCCATCAAAGAGGGTCGCACCGGTGAGGGCGTTGGTGTCGCACATCTGCGGACTGCCGGAACGGCACTGGCGGCAGTGGCCGCAGTTGGACACGAACGACAGAATGCACTTGTCGCCCTGCTTCACGCTGGTCACGCCGGGCCCAACTTCCTCCACGACCGCCGAGCCCTCGTGACCCAGCACTACTGGCATGGGAAGCACGCCGGTGCCGGTCATGATGTGGTGGTCGCTGGCGCAAACGCCAGCGGCGGCCATCTCCACCCGCACCTCACCGGCCTTGGGGGGGTCGAGGTCGAGTTCCTCGATTTTGAGCGGTGTGTTCGCCTCGTAGAGAACGGCGGCCTTCATGGACTACTCCTGGGAATATATTGGAACCGACAAACGGCCTGACCTGGTCGGGGGCAATGTTCGGTCCGGTCAGTGAACAGTGCTCCAGTGTAAACGCCCGGTGCGCCTGGTCGCACCGTATCGCCCGGGCCCATGTGACGAGCCCGTGTAATATTGCGGCCTCGCGCCTATAGCCCGCTCACACACTCAGGAGGGCGATCTGCCAGATTCCCCAAATACCCAGGACCCTGCCCTGCTCAGATGCACAGAGTTGGCCCGTCGCCTGGGGGAGCGCCCCATAGGCAGCGCGCCTATTTGGACCCGATGCCTGGTGGTCGAACTGCCCGCGCCCTGGGACCGCAAGGTGGAGTTCTCCAATGCTTTCCCGCCTGAACTGCGCGAACTCATCGGGCGACTGGAAAGCGAGGGCGACCGGCTACGACTCCAGTGCGTCCTACCCGACCCGGAGTATTCGTCTGCGGGAATGAGCAGGCTGCTGCTGTTCTCACGTCCAGGCGGCGCTTTCGTCACCAACGATCGGGTCGAGTATCTCGTGCCTTCAGAACTGGTTGCTCAAGTAGCGGCCAGCCTGCTGGAAGAGGGTTCCGACCCGGCCGCATTCGCATCGTTCAAAGAGCCGGGTAAGCCCGTCCCACAGGGGCAAATAAGGGACATTCTCGTTTGCACCCACGGCAACCGGGACGCGTGCTGCGGGACGTTCGGCGTCCCGGTGTACGAGGCGCTACGCCGCACGGCCTCCAAGATCGAGACGAGAGGCGAGATGAGGGGCGGACCGCAAACCCGGGTATGGCGAACCAGCCACACCGGCGGTCACCGGTTCGCACCCACGCTCATAGACCTGCCGGACGGGCGCTACTGGGCGGGTGTCGATGCCGGGCTCGCCGGGGACGTCCTCGGTCACCGGGGTGACGTGGCTGCGATAGCGGGTCGTTACCGGGGCTGGGCGGCGCTGGACACGTGCGCGGAGCAAAACGCCGAAGCGGCCGCATTCACGCGCGTCGGTTGGGACTGGCTGACGTGCGACAAGCAGATCGAGACCATCGGCCACGACCCCGCGCTCGACCGGCACACCGTCCGGTTCGACTACAGGGCAAATGGAGACCAGGACGGCGAAGAGTCGCGCAGCTTCGAGGTCGCCGTCGAATTCAGCGGCACGGTTCCCACTATGAACTGCATGAAGGATGGGTCGAAGGGCGACAATCCTCAATACCAAGTTATCGCCTAACGGCCGGTCTGCCCAGGGCTAACTGGGGGCCGGGCCACCACCCGGAAGCGCCTCATGGCGCAGGCCGCCCGTAGCTCTTCGAACCGGACAACTACCCAGCCCTCAAGGCTCTCGGGCCGCTCTATTGCCTGGCCGACGACGGGCACCGGCGCGTAGGTCTGGCCGAGCGGCTCGCCGTCTTCCGAAATCAGGTACCAAGTAGTGGACGGCAAGCACGGCCCCGGCCCCTGCTGGTCTTCATTCTGCAAACGACTCGACGGTCACCTTCAGGCCTTCTTCAAGACCGACTGTAGGCCGCCAGTTCAGCACGGACGCCGCGTGGGCCACGTCCAGGTATATGTGTCGCACGTCGCCATCTCGCGCCGCCTGGTAGCCCGGCTCGCGCCCGTAGCCCGTACTCGCAGCAAGAGCACGGAACACCTGGTTGACGCTGGTGGGCACGCCGGTTCCGATGTTTACGGCGTTGCGACCCCCGGGCAACAGGGGGACCGACAGAGCGGCGACCACGGCGCTGGCGACGTCCCTGACATACACGAAGTCGCGGGTCTGCTCGCCGTCGCCGAATATGGTCATCTCGTCATCTCGCATCATGCGCTCGGTGAAGATGGCGACCACCCCGGCCTCTCCGTGCGGGTCCTGCCGCGGGCCGTAGACGTTTGCCAGTCGCAGTGTCGTCAGGGAGACACTCTTAGGCAAGAGCATGGCCAGATACGCTTCCAGCGTCGCCTTGCTCAGGCCGTACGGGCTTATCGGCCGGACGGGGTGCGCTTCGTCGCAGGGCACGTAGTCCGGCTCGCCGTAGAGCGCGCCGCCGGTGTTGATGTACACGAACCGCGACACGCCCGCACCCACTGCCGCGGCCATGACGTTGAGGCCGTCGACGATGTTGATTCTCGCATCGACGTCGGGGGTTTTGACCGACGTGGGCACGGACGCCTGTGCGGCCGCGTGCACTATCGCGTCGGGGCCGAAATCGGCGAGCACGGCGGCGAGCCTTTCGTCGCCTATGCCCATCACCTCCAGCCCGATCTCGGGCGACAGGTTGGCACGCTTGCCGGTGGACAGGTCGTCGATCACCAGCACCTCGTCACCCCGGTCCGTCAGCGCCTCAACAATGTGGGAGCCGACGAACCCGGCCCCTCCTGTAATAACAATCTTCATATGGTCATCAGCATAACTCGACTTGATAGACTCCCGAGACCAACGGAGGCGGTATGTTCGACCTACTAATTAAAAACGGGATGATCGTGGACGGCACCGGGAGCGAGGGCTTCTACGGTTCGGTCGCCACTCAGGGCGACGTAATCACGGTGCTGCGGGGAAACACCGCCAGCGTTGATGCTGTGAGAACCATCGACGGAACGGGCATGGTCGTCTGCCCCGGCTTTGTCGACCTGCACTCGCACGCCGGTCTCACCATATTGGGCGCGCCGAACCACGACCCGAAAGTTCGGCAAGGCGTCACGACCGAGCTGGTCGGCATCGACGGCATCTCCCACGCGCCTTTCCGAACAGTGGACGAACTGAACCGGTACATATGGATGGACTCGGGCCTGAACGGCTACCCGCCGGAGACTGCCGACTGGCTCACCGTGGCCGAGCAGTTGACCCGTTACGACCGCAAAGTGGCCATCAACATGGCAATAATTCTGGGTAACTCACCCGTGCGTATCTGGGCAGCGGGCTGGGACGACACCCCGGCGACGCCCGCGCAGATCGAGGACATGAAGGCGATTGTGCGGGAGGCCATGGAGGAGGGCGCGTGGGGCATGTCCACCGGGCTGGACTACCCGCCGGGCTCTTTCGCGAGCACCGACGAACTGGTGGCGCTGTCGGGAGTCGTCGCCGGGCTGGGCGGCTTTTACCACACCCACACCCGCGCGTCGCTCAAGGCAAAGGGCACGCTGGCGCCGTGGGAAGAGGCCATCGAGATTGGCGAGCGGTCCGGGGTGCCGATTCACCTGACGCATTACAGGCAGAGCTACCAGGGTGACGGCAGCCACCTCGACTACCTGGCGCTCGTTGAAGATAATCGCGCCAGGGGCATGGACGTTACGTTCGACTGCTACACCTACCCGTTCTCCGGCACGGCGCTGACCATTCAATTGCCCATGTGGGCACGCGCAGGTGGGCCTGAAGGCGTCATGCACGCCCTCACTGACCCGGAAAAGAGCGCCCGCATTCGGCGGGAGTTGCGCTCCCCGGCCGACCCCACCGGGAGGGTGGCGTCGTGGCACGACCTGTGGCTGACCGCGTTCACAAAGCCGGAGAACAAGCGCTACGAGGGCCACTCGCTGGCGGAGATAGCCGAGCTACGAGAGCAAGAGCCGGTTGACGCCATGATCGAGCTACTGGTCTCGGAGAATCTGGGCATCTCGCAGGTGGGTAGGGGGACGAACGCCCACACGCTGCACGCGTTCGTGTCCCACCCCATGGGCATGATCGCCAGCGATGCCATTTTATTCGGCGAGTACCCCAACCCGCGCAGTTACGGCTGCTTCCCCATCGTGCTGGCGGAGTTCGTGCGCGCCGAAAAGCACCTGAAGCTGCCAGAGGCGATTCGCAAGATGACGTCGTTCCCCGCCCAGCGGCTCGGCCTGAGCGACCGGGGAATAGTGCGCAACGGCTTCAAGGCCGATCTCGTGGTCTTCGACCCGGATCGGGTTTCCGCACCGGCGACCCGGATGGACCCGAAGCGCTACGCCGTGGGCATCGAGTACGTAATAGTCAACGGCGAAGTCGTAATCGACGGGGCGACGAACACAGGGGCACTGCCGGGCCGGGCGCTCAGGCGAGGCCGGGACTAGGGGGCCAAGTACCAGGGCCCAGGGTCCAGAGAATAGGCCCCTCTAGTTCATGTAGATGCCGCCGTCCACGTTGACGGCCTGGCCGGTGATGTTCTGAGCATCGTCTGAAGCGAGGAAGGCGGCCGCCTTGCCGATGTCCCGGGCCGTCTGCTCCCGCCCCATCGGCACCCACGAGTCGACTATGGCGTCGAAAGCTTCTTTACCCCTCATGCCGGGCTCGGACTGGGCCAACGCGAAATTGGCACGCCGATCGACTAATGCCGAGGTCATTGGTGTCCACACGAGCCCGGGGCAGATGGCGTTCACGTTGATGCCGTGCCGGGCGAGGGCGGCGGCGCTGGACTGGGTCCAGTTCATGACCGCGGCCTTCGTCACGCAGTAATAGGGCTCTTCCCCGCCCCTGCGCGCAGCGATGGACGCGATGTTGACCTGTTTGCCGTAGCCGCGTTCGATCATGTGCGGGGACACCGCCTCCGAGCAGCGCACGACCCCGCGCACGTTCACTTCGAAGGCACGCTGCCAGTCGTCGTCGTTGCCCCTGTCGCGCTCCCACCAGCCGGGCGCACCTATGACACCGGCGTTGTTGACGAGGATGTCGATACGGCCTCCATCGCGCGTGAGGGCACGCACCATGTCGTCCACAGAGCCCTGGTCAGTAACGTCCAGCCGCATGGCCGAGCCTCGACCGTCAGGCAGCTCCGAGACGACTTTCTCGGCACCTCGCAAATCGATATCGGCGACTGTGACGAAGGCTCCCTGCTCGGCAAGCACCGTGCAAATGCCAGCCCCTATGCCACTTGCTCCCCCGGTGACGACGGCTACTTTCCCGGTCAGGTCGGCAATCATCTCGTTCTCCGATTTACAACTGGCCTGATAGTCAGGCCCCGTGAGCGGGGCCCGCTAATTGAGACCCGTGGCTCAGGGTAGTTCAATCTCCGTGATGGCGAACGGCTGCTTGCTCGCTCCGCTATCGAAAACGGCACCGGAGCCGACGATGAACTCTACGGCGAACACGTATGTGCCGCCCTCTTCGATTTTGAAACGGAAGTCGGCTATGCCGTTGGCGTCGGTCACCACGTCCGCCAGCAAAGACTGCAGGTTTTCCGAGCCCACCGGACCCGAAAGGGACGCCGAAGCGGTCGCACCCTCGGCGAACTCGCGGTCTTTGGTGAGCACGAGCGCTTGGAAGCTGGCAATGCCGGTGTTGGCGACTTCCTGCAACAGCACGGTAACGCGCTCGACCGTCACCGGGCCCAACGGCGTCGGACTCGGCTTGGGCACGGGCGTGGCGGGCACCGGCGTGGGCGGCCCACCCGGCACGGTAAAGCTTTCGGGGAAGCCGTTTATCACCACGGTGTAGGTCTCGCCGGGGGTGTACGCAGAGCCCAGGTCTATGCGTGACTGCCGTGTTTCCAGCACCTCGGCGCACTGCCTTCCCGGCTCGGTCAGGCGAGTGTTGGTGACCTCGATGCGGATAAACAGGTCGTCACGCACTATCTCCCCGAGCCCCTCGAACTCCTCGCAGTCGGTCGTCTGAGCCGACAGCACGAAGACCGAATAGGTGGGAGGGTCACTCTCGAACTCAATGGTTATGTCCCGAATGGGAGCGGGGAAAGACTCCGTGCCGGGCTCGGGCTCGACGTCCAGCGTCTGCACCGGTGTCGCAACCGGCGTGTCCTGCGGCTGCTGAGTCGGGTCCGGCCCAGTGGCATCGTCTCCACCGCCACACGCGGCAGCGAAGACCAGTGCGACAGCAGCGAGCATTACTCCGACGGTGGCCAAATAGCGTTTGTTCAGGTGAGGGGCTCCTGTGTCATCGCGCGGGTAATCGCGAATTCGGGTATCGGGTTTGGCCAGTGCCAGCACAAATGTTAGCGCCAGAAAGCGTGAGATCGAGAGTTAGAGTATCCGACCCGAACTTAATAACGTGCCAGACCGCAAAAGATGAGTGGAGCGGGTGATGAGATTCGAACTCACGACCTTCTGCTTGGGAAGCAGATACTCTACCACTGAGTTACACCCGCCCTTTGCGCAACGCACGCACCCCTCGTCATCCACGTCGGTGCCCACTTGTGCACCGCACAGCCGGACGTCGAACGGGGTTGTAGGGGCAATCTTACCAGCGGCTCTTGCGTCCCCTCAACTCGCTACCCCTCTCGCGCTCTCCACACACATAGCCCCTGACCCTGACTCATAACTGGGGGTTATCGATTCCATAACTAATTCGAGTTGGTCGGATGCCTGCTCGTGCCTTTATACTGTGGCCGTCACCCAGACACTGTGGATACCTCCTATTATGCCTCCGTATGGAGCACGAACAGGTGATGTGGAGGCACCGATGGGAAGTTTGATAATCCGGCTAGCGGAGCTCTCCGTGCTCATCGCCTTCGCGAACTTGATGTTCGTTGAACTGGCGATTGTGAACGGGGTTATCTTCGCGTCCGTCGCTATCGCCTTCACCGCGTTCGTCAAGGAACGTGGCCGCGAGCACCGGTACCAGGCGGCCCTGACGGCCTTCGCTCCTGTTGCTTCCCCGACTGCATCACGCCTTGTGCCCCCAGTAGCGGTGCGGCGTACGGGCCTGGCCGCAATCGCATCGGCGGTCTTGTCTGCCATCTCGCTGCGTTGACACCCAGGAAGGGCCGTCGATATACTCGATTTCCGGGTCCCACTGCGGCGGCCCGCTCTCCGGGCCAATAGCTCAGTTGGTTAGAGCGCAGTCCTGATAAGACTGAGGTCCCTGGTTCGAGTCCAGGTTGGCCCACCACACTTCCTCTCCTGTCGTGATCGCGACATCGCATTTGTTTCGGCGTTGCATCGACCGCCAATCGGCACGTTCTCCGATATA
>Ga0302123_10001970_pt1 | contig 14244 bp, 13 predicted proteins | sample CB21_321_MG_FD_203109 | JGI IMG/M metagenome (GOLD analysis project Ga0302123, IMG submission 203109) | Marine microbial communities from Western Arctic Ocean, Canada - CB21_32.1 | ecosystem: Environmental > Aquatic > Marine > Oceanic | place: Canada: Western Arctic Ocean | collected 2017-09-28 | reverse complement strand
CCAAGAAGGTGGCTTCCCGGTGGTTGCGTGAAGCAGCTACGCCGGAATATCGCCTTACGGTTCATGAGATGGGTCCGTCTAAGCCCACCCGTAAACTGGCCAACCTCCTTCGCTCCTTTCGCGATGGCAAAGCATACCTTCGTGGTGTGGAGCCTATCAGCGACTTGGGTATTGATGAGGGGGAACTCGCGGGCTCCCTGACAATCTGGTCCTCTAACCACGGCGATCTCGTGGCCCTCGATGAGTGGCTTACGGTTCGTGGTTACGAGACCACAGGCATCTGGTAGGGGAGAATATGTCGCTGGAGAGAGTCAAGACAGAGATGCACTACAAGTCGTACTCGACGTATGGGGATGACTACTACTTCACTGTGATTCAAGACCTATCCGGGGCCTTCTCTGTTCGGGACATCCGCACACCTAATGGTCACCTCGTGGATGCGAACGGCATCCTGCCCGGTACGGTGACTGGGGACATCAACACGGCGATTGCTGAACTGGAGACAATCATGGCTGCATCTGGAGCCGTCAATGGCACCCTGGACTTTGACACTGAAACTTCGAAGGCGGTTGAGTTCGACACCTCGATGGAGACAGCTACCTACCGGGTGGTTCTTAGCCAAGGGGACTTCATTCCTATCCGGGTGGTCAACAAGACAACTGCCGGGTTCACGGTCGAGGTTGGTTCCACCTACACGGGTAGCATCGGCTTTGACGTGTTCGTATAGGAGGACTCCGTGGCTCAAGCCCCTTTCCAAATAGATGCCCTTCAGATTGAGCCTGGTTCAGGCGACACCCTGACTATCACCCGTGATGATGACGGGAGTCTGTTGTTCGTTGATGCAGTGCTGTCGAGCGGGGCCACCCTAACTGAGCTGGCAGGGCTCGGCTCTGTCACTCAGGTTCTGGTGGTTGGGAAGGCTGGTGCTGGTGCTGCGTACACCGCAGTCCAGGACGCCTTGGACGCCGTTCCGGCGGACGCCAGCCCCACAAACCCTTACTTGGTGCTGGTGCTCCCTGGGGTCTACACCGAGACCCTGACGGTTGAGAAGGACGGCGTGGTTCTTGTTGGCCTTGGCCGCCCAGTGCTTACGGCGACGACTGGAGATGTGCTGACCGTAACGGCAGCCGTGAGTACGACCCCGGAGAGTTTCGAGATTCGTGGGTTCCGAGTGGAAGTCCAGGAGGGCACCAAAGCCTGTATCCAGATTACTGGAGGGGTGGGTTCCGAGGTTCTGGGAACCCGAGGGCGAGTCGTTGATTGCGACCTGGTGTCCCTGGGTGCCGGAGGCTACGCCCTAAAAGCCGACTCCATCAACTACCTGATTGCCCAAGGCGGCGACTGGGGAGAAGGCCAGGCCACCACATCTGTGAGGGTTACCGACTGCGCGAGTGTTCAGCTTCACGGACAGTCTCGCCTACCGCTGCTTCAGATGGATAACGATAAGCACGGCGGAGATACTCCGTTTGATGCGACTTCAAAGTTCGTGGTCTCTGGGGCCGGAGAGGTCGGCGATGTTCAGGCAACCCTGCTGACCGTAGGATCTTTGACCCTCTCGAACTGCGGATCCGTCGGAGATGTTACCATCTCCGGGGATCGGACTTTGAGCATAAACTCCTGCAATATCGGGGACTTGGATCTCAATAACTCAACTGCCGCTTCACTCGTGGGTTGTTCCCGTGGGGTTGCAGCAGGTGCAGGAACCTTGTCGGAACCTGTACTCACTGGGTCGGTGGACTTCACGGCTGCCACCTCAGCAACCGTGGCATTCGAAGTCGAGCAGCCGGACACCAGCTATGTCGTATCGGTGGAGTATCCCCCGGCAGGCGCTCCGGCTGGTATCAGCAGTAAACAAGTCTCTGGGTTCGACATTGACCTGACTGGAGCCCAAACCACTACGGTCTTTTGGTCCGTGACGAGGGGTGTGTAATGAGTGATTTTTGGAACGACCTAACCAACGGGTATGTCAACACCACAACGACAGCTATCGACGAGCACTTGAAGGAGGCGCAGGACACGTCCATGCGGACCCTTACTGATAAGGGCCGTTGGAACCTGGCTTTGCTTACTCCGGTTTCGGAAGGAACTCGGGTGAGCTTCGAGACCAACATCGGCTCAGTGCTGACGTATCCAGACCCGCCGCCGCCTGGGATCTTGGGCACGGTGGTCACTGTTCGGACCCCAGTAGGGGATTCCACTTCGATGGGAGACATGGTCTTCGTGAAGTGGGATGACGAGCGCCTCATGACCATTGATAGGCGTCATCTGCGCGTGGCGCGTATGCGCGTGTCCAGCCTTGGAGACCTCACGGAGTTCATGCAGGTGACTGGGGATGATAAGTCCGGGGAGCTTGTCCACAAGAGCACCAAAGACATGTGGTCCATGAAGGAAGACGGAGAGTCCTGGATCATTGAACGGCTGTTTGACGACACCCAAGGCCCATTGGAGCCGTAGGACGGTGGGTTACCACTGAAGAAGGTAGACGAGGTAACTATGAGTGAACGACAACCTGACCCCAAAAGAGTTGCCCAGCGGGCATTGGGGACCCCCATGTCCAAGACAGCGGGCGAGGTCCGCTTCATCAAGGACCGTGGTGGAGATGAGAAGAACTTCGGGTGGGCTCAACAGGGTCCAAGCGAACGTGAAATCATCAACGGGTTCGAGTTTGATCCAGCGAAGCTCAAGCCGCTCGCCAAGTGCCTGCGGGCGACCCTCATGAGTCTGGGTCACGCCCAAGGCGCTTACCACGACTTCACCAAGCTCAAGTCTGCCATCATCTCCCCTGACGGGAACCTGGGTGGTAAGGGCTACATCCAGCGCATCACTGACATGCGTCGCCAGTACATGAACGTGTCCGAGGCCCTCTCGGCTCTGTCCGACACCATCTATGACGAGATCAACGCTCCCCATTGGGCAGCCCTGGCAGGCGACGAGAGTTCCAACAGTCGGACTCGTGATGATGTCGCCGACATCATGGATGACGTGGATGAGATCCGCGAGAACCCAGAAGAGGCTGCTGACGAGATGGAAGAAAAGTGGGAGAAAGAGCCCGGACACGCCAAGACCGCTTCCACCAAAAGGGTGGCTCGCAGACATATTAGGAGGGGACGATGAGCAAGAAGAAGAAGGCCGACCTGGTCTCTGATTCCAATCTCCCAGATGGGGGCTTTGTCCCAACGAATGGTTGGAACTACGGACTCGATGGGTTCGATTTCGATATGGATTACGGCGATGGGGTTGAGGACGCAGCGCGTCTACCTGAAGCCTATGGTCTCTCGGACCTCCCTGATGGTTTGGTGCCTGACCCAGATGAGGACCACGAGGCTGGCGTCGTTCAGGTCAAGGCTCCTTTGAGTGACATGATGGCGAACCCGTGGGGCATGTCGAACATGGCTTCGGAGGAAGACCTCCGTAATGCAGGCAACCTCGCAGACATCGACTGGCTTGACCCCACCATGAGTCAGGACGAAGACCGTCTGCCTGTGAACCCAGTGGACAAGGGCATCGAGGAACTCACGGAAGCCTGGGGTGTAAATCGTCGCACAGATGGCGTCTCCCTTGTTCCGAATCGGGACAAGGAGATCGTGGACTACCAGAACAGCGTCCGAGACCCAGGGAAGACATCCCTCCTCCCTGGCACTGACAAGGACGTGGACTGGCGGAAGGCTGCCGTTTGCCGTGCCATGAGGCGTAGCTCCTATGGGGAGCCCTTGCGGGATGTGCTCTCTGAGCTTGGTAAGGACACCGCAGGCCGATTCGTTGCTGAAGAGCACGGGCTGGCAGGGCGTGTGTTCATCCGGGCAGCCGCTTTCCCCGGCATGATCAACGGCAAGTGGGACAAGACCATCAAGCGGCGTTGCAGGACCGCAGCGTTCATCGTGGCTGCCAAGGGCAGCAAGATGGCGGCTCGGGAGAACTACCTTGGCAAGAAGGTGGTCCAGGAGGTTCCGTGGAAGCGGGCACTGGAGATGTACAAGCCCCGCCTTGTCGCTTCGGGTGTGAAGCTCGGTAGTGGGGACCCTCGTGAGGTCCTCAAGCAAGCATTTATCAAGGGTCCCTCGTCTGGTCGCAAGGATCGCACGGCTTCGTTGCCGACCCACCAGGCAGAGACCATGAGTCTGACTAAAGCCGAACAGGCTTTCGCTGAACACCAGACCGTTCGAGAGGTGTTCTCGCACCCTGGTCAGCGAGATGTCCTAACCCAACGTGTTGCAATGTATGTCAACACGTTGGTTGAGAAGGGGCGAGTCAGTGCAGAGTTTGGGAGGGGTTTGCTCCTTTCTGGGGATTCCAACAAGAGCATTCTTGATGCGGTGACCCAGGAACTCGGTAAGGCAAGAACGGAGACCTACGCCGGAACAGGTGTGGGCGCGTCAGAGCACCGTTCTACGCATAAATCGTCAACATCAAGCGGTGACGTTCTGGCCTCTCAGCTCATCCGGGCTGAGAGGCAGATCACTGACCTGGTTGAACGCGGTCTTATTACAACTGGCCAAGCGGCCAGGATCCTGGAATCCGGGATCTCACCTGCGGAGATGGCACGCCAGGCCGGACAGCTCGCCGTAACTGGGGACACAGTTGCGAAACAGTACGACGGTCCTGAGTTCACTCGGGCAGTGGCAACCAAGAAGGTCGTCAAGCGTAGTGCCCATGACCTTCGTATCCTGGAAGCCTCGAAGACCTCCGGCATCAAAGCCAAGGAGTTCAGGAGCCTCATCCGTTGGGCACGCCAGCAGATGTCTGAGGGCCTCGCTGGCACTGACCTGGACCTGATCCTGAGTGCCCGCTTCTCGAATCGACTGCTGAAGGCCGCCAAGAGTCTGATGGGTGACCTTCGTGGCACGCACGAGGGCCTCTCTGGGCATGTCTACACAGACACTGAAGCCTACTCTTCACCTACTGGGACCAACGGGTGCGACAAGGGCGCGAACGTCCACAGGGCCAACGCCTTGAAGTTCGCGCTGTGTATGCCTCGATGTGGGACCTGCAAGTTCGCCAGTACGCTGCCGAGTGGAGAAGAGGTCTGCCAGAAGTACAACAAGATCCTGGTTGACCGTCCTCCTGTTGAGGACCCCAAGGAGTACCAGCGTCTCGCGCTGCGACAGTACAACGCCTCAGATGCTGAGGTCACTGCGTCGCTGTTTACGGCCAACTGGAACTCTGAGGAATACAGCCTCGGCAACGAGAACATGACCAACATCAACTTCGACGAGACCCCGGACAGCGAGCAACTCGCTGGTTTGGTATTCGGCGGTCTGCTCCTGGGAGACGACGATGAGTAGCAAAGGCACTTACAAACAGTATGTCCAGCGGCACAAAGACAGCAGTGCCAAGGGCGGTGCGATGTCCAAGGGCGCTTGGGAGGCTTACCACGACAGCCCGCACCCACCAGGGCACGGACGTAAGCAATCCATGCAGCACGCCGACAATCTCGAAACGAAGGGTCGCAAGACGCTGATGGAATCTTACGCCCACAACCACGATGCGGCGCAGCACCCTAAAGGCTCCCCTCTGCACAAGGCACACCTGAACGTGGCGAAGGCCCACGGTGAGTCGTATGACCACCACAAAGACGCCAAGAACGCCGCCTACGAGGTGCATGACCACCAGGGAAACCACGGCCAGTCCGATGGGTTCCAGGAGCATCACGATAAGTGTGTTGATTCCCGCTTTCGGAGCATCGGCGGAGGCGACCGCAACAAGGGTATGCACATGTTCAAAAACATGAAGGTCTCTGAGCAAGATGCCCACAACCGCGCTCACTCGCACGCCGCCCATGCCGGGAATCGACACCCTCTCCACCCAGCGCACCCGCACCCTAAGGTTCATGGGGTCATGGAGAAGCTCAAGCTCCATGAAGAGGACGCAGACGACACCAAGAAGTTCCGGCACAAGATGGATAAGGCGAAGGGCCAGATGAAGGGTCCAGCGTGGCTCAAGGCTGAGTTCCTAAAGCACTGCAAGCCCGAGACCAAGAAGCGCATGGAGGGCATGTCCACGGCTGACTTCATGGTGATGTTCAATGCCATCAAGGATGACGAGGAAGATGGTGGGGGCAAGCAGGCATCGAAGTCCATGACCTCCGACGAGTTGGAGAAGTGGCTCCGCGACATCAAACGCGGCGACACCATCGACGTGTACTGGGATGGGTTCAAGGGCAAGGGCAAGGTCGTGAAGGTCAACCCTAAGAGCGTAACGGTCACCTTGCTGGAGACGGTGAAGAATCCTGGCGGCTCCGACTGGGAGAAGGGTCGCAAGATCAACGCCCCCACGGACGCTGGTGTAGGCAAGTGGAAGGACTGGAAGAACATGGCGGCTCCGACTGGGTTGAGCCGCATCAAGAAAGGCCGAGCTGTGACGCTCCGCACTCAGGTCATCAACCTGGCACACACAAACCCGACACTCAGAGAGAAGCTGCTGGAGGTGGTGAGATGAGTAAGAAAAGAAGCAAGGGGACCTACACGCAGTACGTCAAGCGACACGATGCGGCTGTGAAGAAGGGTACTGCGACTGGGAAGGCGATGCCCAAGGGCGCGTGGACCGCTTACCACCACACGGACCATCACCACGAGAAGCACACGACGCACAAGGGCAACATGAAGCAGCAATCGCACCACCATACTCGTCAGAGTATGGATGCCCAAGGCCAGGCCCAAGAGCATGGTGGCGCGGTTGGGAAAGCCTATACGGAGCTTGCTTCAGCGCACAGCGACGCAGCGACTGACTTCCACATCGCTCATCACCACGGTTCCTTTGATGTAATCCGACACAAGGCAACACCAGACTCAAAGAGTCTCCGTCGTGGCCGTCTTCAAGACGTGGCGAGTTCGCATTACCGGGCCATTTCAGGCATCGGAGATCGCAACAAGGGTATGTCCATGTTGCAGGGGATGACCTCTCGTGACCAGGCCGCCCATAACGACCAGTACAGCAGGAACCTCCATGCCGGGAATCGGCATCCTCTTCATCCGGCTCACCCCAACCCTGAAGTCCACGACATGATGGAGCAGAAGCATCTCCACGAGGAGGACGCTGATGAGACCAAGGGATTCCGCAAGAAGATGGACGCTGCGAAGGGGATGATTCGTGGCCCCGCATGGCTCCGCCAGGAGTTCCTAAAGCACGCGAAGCCTGAGACTAAGGAGCGCATGAAAGGGATGTCGGCTGAGGAGTTCATGGTGATGTTCAACTCCATCAAGGACGACGAGGAAGAGGGCATCTTGACCGCATCGCATCGAGCCCTGCGCTCCAACGCCATCACGTTGGCACACGAGAACCCAGCACTCCGTAAGCACCTGCTCCCCTTGCTGAAGACTTCGAGTGATGAGGAGGCTAACCCCAACGATTGGCGTTCTCATCAACCCTCACATTACGACAGGCACCCATCTCCTGAGTCACAGAGGCTCCGAGCGGAGCGCGAGAGAAAGGAGAAGGAGAAGGCGCACGCCCCCCGACACAACCCCAACGATTGGCGTTCTCACCGTCATAGCGACGAGGATGAGTTGGACGCTGAAGAGTTGGACGCCCAACGGCACGCTCGCGATCTCCGAACACGCGCCATCACGTTGGCACACGAGAACCCAGCACTCCGCACGGAGATCCTTGCGTTGTTGAGTGAGGCGTAATCATGAACGAGACACTCCGATCCAAGGTCATTCACCTGGCCCACACGAACCCCGAGCTACGGGGTGCTCTCCTTCCGATCTTGAAGACCGCACGCGGAACCTACGATGCCTACATCAAGCGGCATGAGGACAGCGGAGCTAAGTCTGAGACTCTGTCCAAGGGTGCGTGGGAGGCTTACCACCAACACCACCCCGGACTGAGTGGACTGAGTGACGGCGGTGGTTTGCAGCATCACCGGGCTCAACGAGACCTGGAGGAAACGATGGAGGCGACCCACCATGATTTCCACGACGCCAAGGACAGAGGTGATCGGGAAGGGATGTTGGAAGCCCGCAAGAAGAACCATGATGCAATGCAGGCACGCAACGCAATCCAAAGTCATATAGAAGGCGAAGACCACCACGCTGCTCTGCATGTCCCCGAGAGCGCACCAACAGAGAAACAGGTCGATCATCTGAAGTCGATGGAAGACAGCCTCCACCTCCACGCTCAAAATCACGGTTTCGGCATGATCGAGTCATTGCCCGGTTGGGTCAAGGACCCCTATGGGCACAGACTCCGTTCGGAGAAGGAGAAGGAGAAGAAGAAGGAAGCCCTGGCGAAGCCGCTGAGCAAATCGGATAAGTCCCAGATGGACCGCCACCTGAGGGACTACGAGGATCTCCGCAAGGAGGCCAAGGGGCTCGGCCATGACCTGCCCGCCATGCCACCAGCTTCAGAGATCAAGACCTACAAGGACATCTACAAGTACCAGCAGGTGGCCAACGATGCTCACCACATCATCCATGTGGCTGCAAACAAAGCCGATACGGAGCACCACCTCCACAAGGACCACCACGCAAAGGTCGAAGCGCACAAGAAGAGCAAGGGTAGTGATTCAGACAAGGACCGCGAGAAGGGCGGAAAGCCCCCAGGCCCGAGCCCTGAACCGAATACCAAGCCCAAGGGTCCTCCTCCGAATCCGGCAGGTGGGAGCGAGAAGGTCAAGCCGCAGCAGCACGCTCACGTCACTGAGATGAAGAAGAAGCACAGCCTTGCGGACGACGACATCGACGAGATGAAGAAGCACAAGAAGAGCTTGTTCAATCCCAACGCCAAGTCCCGGATGTCTGACCAACAGCGTCTGGACAAGTTCCTGGCGAAGTGCAAGCCGGAGACCAAGAAGAGGATGAAGGCACCTCCTCCGATGACCGCAGCCGACTTCATCAAGTTGCTCGGTGTGCTTACCGAGGACGACGAAGGCGAGGGTGGCAAGGCCGCTTCAGCTCGAACTCAGCTCATCCGCCTGGCGCACTCGAATCCAAGTCTGCGTCCCAGGATCCTGGAGTTCTTCAAGGAAGCTCGTGACCACAGCTACGACCACGAGGGCAAGGACTTCGCGGTGACCATCCAGGCGAGCGGTGGCTACGGTCCTCAGTACATCACCTTGTACTGGCCGCTTGAGAACATCGGAATCATGCGCCGCAAGGTGAACGTCCGCGTCGTGAACTGGGGCTACGGCAAAGACCGGACCTCCCGGACTGCTTGGGCGCACACCATGCTGGATCGTGTGAAGCGGGCTTCGAACATCAACGCCGCGCTGAAGATCCTGGACCAGAACATCAAGGAGATGAAGGAGACCGACACCGTCGGCTACTTCCACGACGACACCCGTGTTCGCGCAGGCCAGGACAAGGAGTTGCCTGTCCCTTCCCACCGCGTCATCGAAGACATCGAGGGTGGTGACATCACCGTTCGGATGAACGGTCGGGACATCGGGTTCGGCTCCAAGTCCGATAGCAAGAAGTGGCAGGACCAGCGCATGACTTACTACTTCACCGTGAAGAAGCGATACCAGAAGAAGGTCAACTCCGTTCGAGACCTACTTGAGAAGGCCCGTGGGCTCGACCAAGTGCAGAAGATCCTGACCACCGTGAAGGTGCCTTGGGACACTCAGGTCTATTCGGACCCGATGTGGTCATAGAGGTGAATAATGCCAGGTAAGAAGCAGGCGTACATGATTGGGGTTCCGACGCATGTCCATGCGGCGATGTCCGCCATGTCCACTACGCTTGCTTCTATGCGGGCAGCACGTTGGCTCCACTGGACCGCCCACTGGCAGGTCCGGGGTGACTACGGCGACCACCTGATGTTCGAGACCTTCTACAACGACATGACCAAGGAGATCGACACGCTCGCTGAGAAGTGTGTGGGGTACTTTGGGGCTGAGTCGGTGGACCCCTACAAGCAGATGGTGAAGGCCGCTGAGTGCATGGAGAGGTTCAAGACCTTTGACTGCCTACACAAGCGCGGCCTGGCTGCGGAAGAGGACCTCCAGGTCACGCTGAGGTCCTTGCAGGCGGTACTCAAGGAGCTTGGGGCGCTGCCCTTGGGCCTTGACGACTACGTCATGTCCATCGCCAACGCCCATGAGCGCAACATCTACCTGCTTCAGCAACGCATCGGAGACCCCAAGGGCCGTCCGGGCATCGAGAAGCCACCTTTCGACTTCAAGCTCGTTGGGGAGGTCTCTGCGGTGAAGAAGGAGGGTTCCACTAAGTCGGCAGGTGGTGAGATTGCGATCAAGAAGGAGGGCGAGAAGTTTGATAAAGCTATCGACGCCCTGACGGGCTCAGCACAGAAGCTCAAGAAACTGTTCAAGAAGCACCCTGCGGGACCAGACGACGACCGTGGTCGCGGAAAAGCCGCCGAGGCACTTGTGGACGAGGTCTTGGCTGCCATCAAGCAGATCAACCGTAGCCCTATCCTGATGAGCCTCTATACCAGCAGCCCCATGTACCGACAGGCTCTCAACAAATACAACGCTCCTGAGTTGATGTCTCAGCTCATGGCGACTCTCCACAAGTTCGAGCTTGGGGATGCAGTTGACGAACTGAAGAAAAAGAGAATCCCCCAACTCGTAAACGATGCGTGGCGAGACCGCGCCAAGTCGGCTTCATTGGAATCGGAATGGTTCTCTGCTGCCTACCTAAAGGAGACCAACAATGGCTAAGAAAGTAAGGGCTGGGAAGCCCATCACCGTGATTGTAGGCACCCTGGCTGCGGGTTCAGACCCCAGCAGAGGTGAGGTGGGTAACCCCGTCAAGACACGCTCTACGTTCACTTACCAGAATATCACAGCAGTGGGACACAGCGGCTGGACGGGCCGTGGGTTCAACCAACGCATCAGCGCCGCTGCTCAAGCAGCCGCGACTGGGTCCATCACCATAGGTGCCCTCGTGGCGACTGCACAGGACACTGTCCTGCTTGGCGACTACGAGTTGATCGAAGGTGTCCATTGGGCCATCGCTGGCTCAGAGGCGCTCACGGCGATCAACATCGCAGCCGCCATTTCGAACCTGACTGGGTTTTCCGCAGAGGTGAATGGGGGAGACGACACTCAAGTGGATGTGGCAGGACCTGTCGGTCCCTCTAAAGTGGAACTGAAGCTGACTACCCGCTCCGGGAACCTCACTGTATCTCCAACCGACGGGTATATGTCTCATGGGGACCCTTCGATTAGCGCCCCCGTGATTACCTAAGGTTGGAGGTTCCTTTGTCTGGACAGACACAGGCTGAAAAGAAAGCCCTTCTCGCGGCTGCACCAGAAGACGCCACTCGCGTCCGGGTGATCGATGGGTCCGGCAAGGAGAAGTATCGCAAGCTCGATGAGGTCGGTAAGACTGACCACATCAAGACGAAGAAGTGCGGCAGTGCCGTCTTCATGACTGGCAAACCTGGGCGTAAGTCCTTGCCGCGTGATGCCCCCATTGCGAGTGACCTCGTTGCCGATGCTATTCGTCGCAAGGACGTGGCCCTCAGCGAAGATGAGATCCTGACGGCCACCAGGGAGTCCCCAGAGTCTTCTGCGGTGTTGCACCAGGTCATGGTGGCTCTGGCTGATGAAGCAGCGTCATTGAAGTTCGAGCGATCAGAGGCAGAGCGTAAGGGTGAGGGCACGAGTAACGTGTCGATGCGCCGAGCCAGGATCCTACAAGCAGTCGGAGAGACCTGGCTCAAGAGGAAGACGCAGCTCTCCCATTCCAGCTTCAACGTCGAAAGCCCGGAGTTTGAAGCCATCTTCAAGCTGATCTCGGAAACCTTCAAGACAGCCATGCTCGATTCAGGCTGCCGACCTGAGATGGTCGAAGCCGTCTTCGCTACGTTTGCCGCGAAGCTCGATGGGGATTGGAAAGCTGAGGCCAGGAACCGCGTAAAGGGGGCCTGATATGGGGCTCCGTGATGTTGCTCTCAACGCAGGACGTATAAAAGGCTCCGGTCTTGTCGTTGCGGATATTATCGACTTCGTAGAGAGCCCTTGGGGGCTCGATATGAAGCTCTTTCCGGTACAGCGGATTATCCTCAAGGCCCACTACGGCATCCCCCTTGACGACACCAAGACCTTCAAGATTTCCGGGTGGCAGAAGACCGACTTCCAGGATGTCACTGAGGCCGGGTATATGAAGCTCCTCTTCGAGGAGGGCCGCAGCAACATTGCTGAGGTGGAGGAGGGTGTTCAGCGTCGGGAGTTGGTTCTCTCCATCGGGCGTCGTTCAGGCAAGACCACACTGGCTGCCTGCATCAGCGCCTACGAGACCTACAAGCTCATCAAGAAGGGCAACCCCCAGGGCTACTACGGCCTCCCCAGTTCGAACAACATCCAGATTATCTCAGTCGCTACGGACAAGGACCAGGCGGGCCTCCTCTACCAGGAGGTGTCAGGGCACTACCGCAACTGCTCCTTCTTCCATCCCTATATGGCGAACAACACGATGTCCTACGCCAGGTTTCAGACCCCATCGGACATCGAAAGGTACGGCAAGTACGAGGACGACCCGAACGCCAAGGCCACCATGAAGATCACGTTTCGCTCCTGCATTGCTAAGGGTCTTCGTGGTGCTGGTAACCTTGTGGTCATTCTGGATGAGGTTGCTCACTTTACAGACTCTGGTCAAAGCTCAGCGGCGGCTGTGTACAACGCCGTCACCCCGTCTATCTCTGCTTTCTCCCCCAAGGACCCAGACGATTCCAGGATCCCGATTGGGGAGGTCGAGGGTCGTATCATCTCCATCAGTTCCCCTCTTGGTCGCCAGGGGCAGTTCTACAAGCTGTTCCAGATTGCCATGCGTGGAGGCGCAGCCTCGAAGAACATGCTCGCCATACAGGCTCCCACCTGGGAGGTGAACCCCACCGTTCCAGGTAGTGAGTTCCAGAAGCACTATGTGAAGGACCCCAATGTCTTCTTCACTGAGTACGGCGGGATGTTTACGGACAGAACCAAGGGCTGGATTGAGCGTAGCGGCGATTTGCTGGCGTGCGTTGACCCGGCCCTGAAGCCCAGAACCAGTTCCAGAGCAAAGACCCCCCACTTTATTGGACTTGACCTTGGACTGGTTCTCGACGGCACCGGACTCGCTATCGGTCATCTCACTCCAGATGGGGAGATCGTTGTGGACCTGGTGGCTCAGATCAAAGCGGGCGAGGGAGAGTACGCCAGCCGAGATCGGTTGGAGTTCGATGATGTTGCGGATTGGGTTGCGGCCCTGGCGAAGAGGTTCTTCATCGTAGAGGGGTTATTCGACCAATGGTCTGGGATCCCCCTGGAGCAAGCTCTCTGGAAGCGGGGTCTCCGGCAGATGCGCTCAGAGTCGCTGACCAAGAACAAGGTCAGCGAGATGTTCCGCAACTTCAAGGACATGATGTTCGACCAACGCTTGAAGCTCTACAACGAGCCTATCGCGGATGGAGAGGAGAACTGCCCCTACATCAAGGAGTTGTTGGAGCTTCAGGCCACTCACCACTCCAAGTACATCACAACCGTGGAGGCTCCGAACATTGAGGGTAAGCATGACGATATGTCAGATGCACTGATTAGGATGGTTTGGCTTGCCTCTCAGAAGCTGGGCAAGCCAAAGTACATGACTTCCCTCAAGAAGAGCGATGGTCATCCTATGCCCCGACGTAGGGGAAGGCAGCGGGTGACTCGGGGCGGCTCCTCCCCAGAGCGCCAACTACCTCCTAAGAAGAAGAGGTGGTAATGAAACCTGTCAATCCAAGTACGCCTATCCGGGCCGACCACAGAATGATTAGAGACATCCTGGAGAAGCAGCCGGGGAATATCCAACACATCGAGAGTGAGTACAACACGTTGTGTAAGGTGTTCGCCAAGGCTGGAGGTTCCTGGGAGAAGATTTTCTACGGGGACCCTGAGAGCATCGTGTTGCTCAAGAAGATATGTAAGATTGCGGCATCTAAAGGCTTCGTCACCAAAGGCGGGTTCCCTACACGCGACAAACCCAGCGAGTGACAGAGGGTATTGTTGTGGGGTACGGGAGGTAGCCATGAGCAGACTCAGATCCAGACTTTCGACCCACTCGGTAGATCGCGAAGCAGGAAAGCGGTTGGCAGATGCAGACCATGCTCTGCACATGGCGATGAACGCTTACCGTACCGCCGTCAAGGGCGGGTCAAAGTCACAGCAAAGACGAGCCCATGAGTCCATTGAGATCATCAGGAAGTCTATGCGTGTCCTTGCTGGGGTACAGTCCATCGGCGACCGCTATGACAATAGCGATCCTGACATGAAGCCAGAATCAGAGAAGGTCGCCCGCCCGAAAAGGCAGAGACCGCCGAAAGAGC
>Ga0302123_10001968_pt1 | contig 14252 bp, 12 predicted proteins | sample CB21_321_MG_FD_203109 | JGI IMG/M metagenome (GOLD analysis project Ga0302123, IMG submission 203109) | Marine microbial communities from Western Arctic Ocean, Canada - CB21_32.1 | ecosystem: Environmental > Aquatic > Marine > Oceanic | place: Canada: Western Arctic Ocean | collected 2017-09-28 | reverse complement strand
CCGCGATGGTCAGGCCGGCCAGCACGTCGATTCTTCGCTCGAGCGCCCCAAGCCTGGCACGGGCCAAACCTAGGTAGCCCAGCGTCACCACGGCAATCATGGTCACGACGGTGACGCTTCCGAAGACGCCGATGACGGCCGCCAGCACAAGCCAGGACCGCTCCACAGCGGGCACCATCATCAGCGGAATCAGCGCCTCGCACGGACCGAACGCGAAGATGAGAAACAACGCCCAAGGCGTCAGTCCACGGCCCACGTCGTGCGGGTGCAGGTGCTCGCCGTGATGGTCGTGCGGGTGGGTGTGGACGATTCCGTCTGCGTGCGCATGGAGATGCGCATGCGTGTGGCCACGGAGTCTACGCCAAAACCCCCAGGCGGCGTAGGCCAGACCGAACCCGATCATCAACTCCGCCGCGAGCTGTCCGCGGGTCGACTCCAGCCAGACCAGTCGGTCGAGCGTGACCCCCAAAAGCACACCGAGAGACCCGATCAGCACCGACGAGGCCACGTGCGCCAGACCGCAGGCGCCGGTCACCCCAAGCGTGCGCCCGAGTGACCAGCCGCGCGCCCGGCCCAGCACGATGAAGGGAATCGAGTGGTCCACTCCGATTAGGGTGTGGAGCGAGGCGAGCACGGCGGCGGTGCCGAGCAGCAGCGTGACGGTTCCATCCGCAAAGGTGAGCATCAACGTGTTGGTGGTCCCTGATGAGCGTCTCGCCCCCCCCCGAGACCGGTCGTAATCGATGCAGCCATTGTCGACTGCCGCTCGACGGGGGCCAGGGGCTGCTCAGCCGGCAGGCTCCCGGACTGTCGCCAGGACCGGGCTATACTGATGCCTTGGTGCAACTGCGCCACGAACCATCCTGGATCCATTCTATGCCGAGTCTGGACGACACGATCACGCGGCTGCGCGACCTGCTCGCCGGTCTGGACCGCGCCGTCGTCTGCTTTTCCGGCGGCGTCGACTCCGGCTATTTGCTGGCCGAGGCGGTCGGCACACTTGGAGATCGGGCCACCGCGCTGACCGCCGTATCGCCGAGTTTGGCGCCCGAGGAGCGCGACGACGCAGCACGGCTCGCCCAACACCTCGGGGCCAGACACGTCTTCGTCGACACCTACGAGCTCGACGATGCGCGGTATGCGGCCAACCCGGTCGACCGGTGCTACTTCTGCAAGTCCGAGGTGTACGCACGTGCGGTGGCGGCGGCTGTTCGTCTGGGCACCACCCACGTGCTCGACGGCTTCAACGTCGACGACCGCGGTGACCACCGGCCCGGCCGGCGCGCGGCACGTGAGCTCGGTGTCCGGTCGCCACTGGACGAGCTGGGCTTCACCAAGACGGACATCCGCGAGGCCGCGCGGCGCATCAGTCTACCAGCCTGGAACAAACCGGCACTCGCCTGTCTCTCGAGCCGGTTCCCGTATGGCGTGGCGATCACGCCGGAGCGGCTCACCCGCGTCGCGACCTGCGAGCGCGCGCTCCGCGATCTCGGCTTTCACGTGTGCCGGGTCCGCTTTCACGACATGATGGCGCGCATCGAGGTCGAACCGGACAAGATTCGCAGGCTCCAGACACCCGAGGTGCGAGCCACGGTCCTTCGCCAGTTCCGCAACGCCGGGTTCGACACCGTCACGGTCGACCCGCGTGGCTATCGGAGCGGGTCGTTGAACGAAGGGCTCACCGTCTCGGTCAGGGCGGCGCCGACCGCAGCATCACACCCCGCTCCCACGGCATGACCACACGGTCCGACACACTGTGCTCGGCGGACTGGGACGTTCTCGCCGGCGCCAAGGGGTCCGGCTTGCGCGTCACAGCCCGCTAACTTACCTCTACGAACATCTCTCCGACCGGCACCACGTGCACGCGGTCTACGTTGATCGCGAGCGGATACGACCTGATCTCCTCATCCTCGGCGAGTATCGCCTCGCCAACCTCGGTGTTGTAGGTCACCACAGACGGCGCCCCAGACAGCAACTCGTCTCGGAACACCTCGGCATCGCCGGTGACAATCGCCACCGCCAGGTTGTCCGCCTGCAGACGCCGTCTGATTGCGGCGTTCACCTCGTCCACTGTCAGCGACTCCAGGCGGGCGCGAATCTCGTCGACGAAGAACTCGGTACCGTAGAATCGCGAATCCATGGCATAGCCCAGCCGGCGACTCGTCGTCTGCACGTACAGCTTCGAATAATTGACCAGGTACTCGCGCGTCGCCTCGAAATCGGCTGGCGAGAGCCCGTGCTCGACCAGCAACGCTAGCTCCCGCACCGCCTGCCGCAACGCGAACGCGGCATTATGATGCGGCACCGGCCTGATCCAAATACTGAAAAACTGCTGGCGACGTGGTGTGTTTGGCTGCGGGAAGGTGGACCCACCGTCCTGAATGAAGTTTTCGATGTAGGAGTAGTCCCCGTAGTTCAAACCGCGCAACCCCCGCATCTGATTCATCAGGCGTCCGTTGAAAGTGCGGTGCTCACCGAAGTACGAGTTGGCCACCATCAACGGGTAGAAGTCGTCGTCGGCGCGCGTGACGTCGATCGGGAACCCGATCGACATGGCTGTGGCGATCGCGTCCTTTTCAACCAGCAGCAGCTCGATGCCCTGCACGGCACGGGATGACGGCAGCGTCCGCCCAGGCGCCGCACCGTCGCTCGCCGGAAGCGCCCCTGCCAGGTCCCGCTCGACCCGTTCCAGGAACCCGTCTGGATAGCCCCCCGCCACGCCGACCAGCAAGCGATCCCGGGTATACCGTTGCGCGTGGAACGCTCGTACATCGTCGATCGTGATCGCAGCCAAACCCCGCTCGCTGCCCATCTCCGTCGCCTCGTACGGATGCCCCTTGTAGAGCATCGCGTTGAGGGTCTGCTTGCCCAGTTCCTCGTCGTCGTTGCCCCGCAGGGTCGAAGCGAGCGCGTTCGTCAGGAAGTCCCGATTGCGCTCGAAGTCGGCCGTGTCGAAACGGGGCGCGACGATCAGGTCCCGGAAAATCTTGTAGAACGGCTCCAGGTGATCGCGATGCACTTCGCCGATGATGGTGGTGACCTCCTTATCGTACTGCGCGCCGATCGACGCGGCCCAGGGATACAGCGTCGTCGTCAGCTCCTGATAGGTCAGCGCTACTGTGCCACCTCGCCCGACGGTCAGGGCCGTCAGGGCGTTCACACCGTTCTTCCCGACGGGGTCATCCACCGACCCGGCGCCGACCATGACGCGGAGGGTCACCAGCGGTGAGTTCGGTGTCTGCAGGCCAATGCCCGCCGCTGCCGAGCCGGTATCCGAGGCGTCCCTCGACGAGCTCGGGATACCTCCTGCCTGTTGAGAGGCCCCGCCGCATGCCGCCGCCAGTGCGGCACACGCCAGCACCCTCAGCACCAATCTTCGTCGCCGGCAGGTCCCTCCCATTACTGCGCCTCCTCGGTCAGCAGGACGACCGTGCGATTTGTCTCGCCGAAGTACGTCGTGGCGACGGCCCGGATATCATCCGCAGTCACCGCATCGTAGAGCGCGTAGACCCGGTTCACCGTCTCGGGGTCACCGGTCAACTGCACGTAGTGCGCGAGCGTCCGGGCGATCGGACTGGGGCTGTCCAGACCGCGAGCGAACGAGTAGCGCATGGCCGACTTGGTGTCGGCCAACACCGCGTCGTCGACCGGCTCGGTCTTCAGGCGCTCGACCTCGGCCAGGATGGCATCACGAACGTACTCGATCCGGTCGGGCCGGGTGATCCGCACGGTGATCTCGAACAACGGTGGATCCCGGCTGTCGACCGCGCCGCCCTGGAGCACGTCGACCACCTGGTCGCGCAGATACAGCTGCTGGAACAGCGGCGCGTTCTGCGAGAACAGCAACTGCGACAGGACGTCCATGGCCGGCATGTCGATCGCCTGGTCGGAAAATGCTGGCGCGTGGTATCCGATCATCAACATCGGCAGCGTGGGATTCGGCCAGGTAATCTCGGTCGTCCGCTCCTCGGTCTGCGCCGGCTCGACTGGAATCGTCGGCTCGAACGGGCCGGGCTCCCAGGCGTCGTAATACTGGCCGGCCAGACGTTCGAGCTCGTCTTGATCGAAGTCACCGACCACGACGATGACGCAGTTGTTCGGCCGGTAGTACCGGTCATAGAACTGGACGCTGTACTCGAAGTGGTCGGGCATGGCCTCGATATCCTCGAGCAGCCCGATGGTCGTGTGCTTGTAGGGGTGCGCGGTAAAGGCCAGATCGGCCAGCGTCTCACGCAGCAGCGAAACCGGACTCGAAAAGTTGAGGTTGTATTCGCCAAGAATCGCGCCCGCCTCGGTTCGATAGTCATCGACCGAGTAGCTCAGATTCAGGAACCGGTCGGACTCGAGATCCATGATCGTTTCCAGTGCGTCGGCACTCGTCACCGCGTGATACGCCGTCCAGTCGCCCGTCGTGAAGGCATTCGACTCGGCGCCCAACCGCTTGACGACGGCGTTGTACGCATCGGTGGGATATTTCTCAGTGCCCCGGAACATCATGTGCTCGAAGAAGTGTGCGTACCCGGAGAAGCCGGGCTCGACCTCGTTCCGAGACCCGGCACGCACGACCGTGTAGTAGGCCACGATGCCAGGGCTGTCGTAGTTGACACCCACGACCGTCAGCCCGTTGTCCAGCTGAAACACGCTGACAGGGAAAGGAAAAATCTTCTCGGGGGTTTGCGCCCCCGCAGCCGTCGACAGTAGCGCCAGGACAACGAATAGCACCCGGGCGCGAATCCTCAATCGGGTCATCGGGTGTGCTCCTCAGCAATAGGGGATGCGGCCGGCCCTCGTAACTTCTCAGTATAGTGACCGGTGTATCTGGTTCGAAGACCGCAGCCGGAAACGCGCGTAGGGGAGACGGTCAAATGCGGCAGGAGCGTCACCGCGAACGACGATAGCCCGATGTGTGGCGCCTCGGATTCAGTGGATGACCTGATCCTCGGTCGTCTCCTCCATCAAGTCGTCGATGGGCTCGAGATGGGGAATCTCGAGAGCGCGTACCGACTTAATTGCAAGCAGCAAGGCCTCGTCAGCCGTGCACGGGATCTCGTCCGCCCGCAGACGCGCACGTGTCTGCCGTAGCTGGCGGAGAACCTGCGCCCGGTCGAATCGCTGGCCTTCACAGTGCTCGCAGAAACCCATGCTGGCTATCCCTTTCGTGGTCGCCCTATCGCGCCGTATCGTGGACTACAGGATGACAGATTCGGCCACTGATCGCCAGTGTCACGATCGTATGGGAGCCTGTGCTTTCGGGTGCCGTACGCATGCCACGTGTGGGGCGTCGCACGACGCGACGAGGTAGCAAATGAGGGTTCGCACGGCGGCCAGAATAGGATGCAGCGGCGACCGAGCGGTCTTGCGATCGCGGTATCGGGGGGCACGATCAGTCCTTCGTGACCTCCAGACTGACCGTACTCGCTACAGGACAGTCCTGCCCAGTCGTTGTGACATATCCGGGTCCAAACACCCCACTTTTTCTAGGTTTCTTGCCGATCGACGTTGGCACGTGGCATGCTCATCATGAGGGTGTCCGCTCGCCTGGACTGAGGGATAAGGAGTTCATCATGACCCGTCTGACTCTCGTATTCTCCAGCCTCTTCCTGATAGCGGTCTGGTCCGCCCCGATCGACGCCGCCGCGGAACAAGGTCGCGCCCGGCGTCGGGACTCGGGCACGACCCAGACCCAACGTGCACCCCAGCGCAGGGCGCCGGCGCGTCCCGCGCCGGTAGCCAGGCAGCAGCGTGGCGATCAGAACGGCGGATCCGCCAGACGCGCCGCGCCGCGACGCGCCCCCCGGTCCTCCGGATCAGGACGAGTCGAGCGGGGCCGCGACACGCGACGTAGGCAAGTCGCCCCGCGGACAAATGATCGCGGCAATCGCGTGACGACGCCGCGAGGGAACCGGGCCGGCACCGCCGAGCGACGTGACCGCGGCGCCACCCGCGTCGTGGCGCCATCGACCGGTGGCACCACGGGCAGACGCCAGGCTGGCCGCGCGGGAGGCCGCAATACGCGCTCCGGCCGAGCCGGCGGTACACGTCAGGGCGCGCCCCAAGTCGACCGACGTCCACCACTGGGACGAGTCGTTGGCAACGCCAGGCGGCGACCGCCCCTGTCGTCACGACCGATCGTTGTCAACAACTACGGCGGGCTGGGGTATACGAGGTATGGGGGACAGCATCGGTACGGTGCACACCACATCTACGGCTACGGGTCTCCCTTCTACGCCCCAGGCTACAGCACCTTCGGTGTCGGGTTCGGGGTGGGCTACGGCTCCGGCTACTACGACCCATACGGGTACGACTCGTACGGGTACCGACGATACGGCAGACCCTACGGGTACAACACGTACGCATACCGGGGCTCTGCCGATGCCTACTACACTGGCAGCCTGCGTTTGAAGATTCAGCCGCGGTTCGGCGAAGTGCTCGTCGACGGCTATTACGTCGGCCTGGTCAACGACTTCGACGGGATCTTTCAGCGGCTACGGCTCGAGGAAGGACCGCACCACATCGAGGTCCACCAACCCGGCTTCGAGCCGCTCGAATTCGAGGTGCTCATCCTGCCGGGCGAGACGATCACCTACGAGGGCTATCTGATTCCACTCCCGTAGTCCAACATGCCCCCGCCTCCTGATTATCCGGGAGGCGGGGCTTTTCGTGCCTCCCCGGCTGCCCGTACCCTCCGGCAGCTCCAGCACTCGGTGAACTGCGCCTCGCTCGTCTCGCCGCAACGGCAGGTCCAGATTGCCGGTGGTCCCTCAGACGATGTTGCGCGATGGCCGAAGTCGTCGGCTAGCGCGCGGGCCCGGGGCAGATGCTCGTCGTCCAACACCCAGACCGAGGGCCGGGTCTCCATCCTGAACAGCGTTCCGCCCTGGAGCGGGACGACATCATCTCCGCGCACGACCGCCGGAATCCCTTCCTGCTCGAGTAGCCCCTTGAGCATGTGGCCGTCAATGGCGTTCGCGGCGATGTAGACCTTCGTGAGGGAAGACATGGGGTACGCAAGAAGTCAGCAGGCAGTTGGAGGGCTGTCTCCAGCTTCCAGAAACGCCCATCCTCAGTCATCGCGTCCCCAGGTCACACGGGGCACGAGAGACTTCCGAGAGAGGCGGGCACAGCCCACCCGTTTTCTTCTGACTTCTGACTTCTCGTTTCCTGGGTATATCGTATCGTCACGGCTGTCCCAAGAACGGCCACGGACGGCAACTCATCCTAGAGAGCAAGGAGATGCCACACCGCCACGGCGCGCGTCAGTTCTGGCACACCTACACCTAAGGACCTGACCGCGGACGACTTCCAGCGGCTGTTCACCCGCGACGCGCGCGAGGCCTACGACTACTTCGCCCGCGGCATCGACCCCACGCCCCTCCGCGGGCTCCCCTGGCACCGCCGGCTCTTCATACGATGCCGGCTGTTCTTCATCGCGTTCACCTCCCGGCTGTCGCCAACGCGGCGGGCCCTGTTCGGCATCGCGATGATCTGCGCGCTCGTCGGCATGCTCCAACTGTTCGAGCACCTGGGAATGATGAGCATTCCGCTGGTCCCGTTCTTCGTCAGTTTCAGAAGTCACAGGTCCGGTCTTGACCGACGGCCCCTTCTGGCTGTTCAGCGGTTTCGTGCTGGTCAACCTGCTAATGCTCCTGGAGGTGGCCGACCGTCTCGACCTGAAGCACGACCTCGAGATCGCGCGGGACATCCAGCTTGCGATGTTGCCGCATGACACCTCCGCTCCTGTGCCCCCAGGGCGGGTCAGTCGAGAAGCTCGCCACGGGCGGCATTGCGCTCGGGATGTTCAACGGATCCCCCTACGAACAGGCCGAGGCTCATCTGGGGCCAGGTGACCTGCTGGTAGCCTACAGCGACGGCATCACCGAGGCGGAGAACCAGGCAGGCCGGCCCTTCGACGAGGACGGACTCGAGCGGGCGGTCCGCACCTACGCCAGCTCGCCCGCGCCGGACCTGGCGCGCACGCTGTTGACGATGGTCAAACAATATGTGGGGAACGTGAAGCTGTCCGACGACCTGACCGTCGTGGTCGTGAAGCGGACCGGTAGACAGCATGGCTAAAGGCCCGTGACGATGGGCTTTAGCCACGCGATTCCGGCGCCTGCGCCGCTTCTGCTCACCACTCCTGTGATACCTTCCGGACATGCGTCTCGTCCCCAACGGCGCGGTCGGCGACCCGCGGACGGTCCTCTATCAGCGCTGCACGCTCGACCTGGCGCGCGGCGCCGTAGACATCAGAGACGTGCCGTGTCGCAACCTTGAGGAAGTGCTCGGCGGATTCGGCCGCTCGTTCCAATATCTGGCTACCCGTGACGTGACCGACGCCTTCGCGCCCGAGAACCCGATGGTCGTCAACACCGGGCTGCTGACGGGTTCGAACGTCATGACCGGTCTGCGGACCTATTTTTCGTCCTACAGCCCACTTAAAGTGTCGAACAAGGGCCTCCCGGCCGCAATGTGGTCGGCTGGCAGCGGCAAGTTCGGGTCGAAGCTGAAATGGGCCGGGCTCGACGAGTTGATTCTCGAGCACCAGGCGGACCACCCCGTCATCATCGTGATCCGGGAATCGGACCGGGGCCCGCAGGTAGAGCTCAAACCGGCCGATCACCTGCTCGGGAAGTACTGCCACGAGAAGATTCTCACCCTATACGCGGAGTACCCCGGCGCGCATTTTGCGGCGATCGGCCCGGCGGGCGAACACTACGACGCCTGCTACTACGCCGCCATTGCGCTCAGCACCGAGAACCTGCTGAAGACCGGCGACGACAAGTGCCGCTGGGCTGGCCGCGGCGGCATGGGCGCGGTGCTCGGGTCGAAGAACGTCATCGGGATCGTGGCGGAGGCCACGGACCGGCTCGCCAAGCTGAGCCCCGAGACCCGCGCGCTCAACAAGGAGATCGCGACAGGCCCCGGATCACGAAAGTTCCGGGAGAAGACCCGGGGCGGGCTGGGCGGCACCTGGGCCAATTACGAGCCGCTCGAACAGTTCCATATGGTGCCGCAGAACAACTTCCGGCCCACGGGCGACGGCCAGCCGGAACTGATGTTCCGGGACGCGCTCGAGGAGGCCTTCGTCATCAAGGCCGAGTCCTGCTACCGCTGCGGCATCAACTGTCACAAGAATGTCTACGAGCGGAAGTCCGACGGCTCCAAAGGTGCGTTCCGCGCGAAATTCGACTACGAACCGCTGAACCTACTGTCGACCAACGCCGGCGTGCACGACCCGCACGAGGTCTGGCCGCTAGTGGCGCTCGTCGACCATCTCGGCATGGACTCGATCTCCTGCAGCACCACCATCGACTATGTGCTCGACTACAACGCGCGCCACCCAGACGCGCCAGTATTCAACGGCGCCACGTTCGGCGACGCCGACAAAATCCGCGAGCTGATCGAGCAGGTCGGCACTGGTCAGCTGCCCGAGCTCGGACACGGATCGAAACGGCTCTCCGAGCAGCTTGGCGAAACCGCCTACGCCATGCAGTGCAAGGGACTGGAGCTGCCGGCCTACGTCCCTGACACCAACCCGGGGTATCCGTTCGCCATTGCGGGCGGGCACATGTCGATGGCCACCTACATGCTGGTGGCCATGGAAGGGGACACGTCACTCGACTACTGGGTCCGGGCGATCACCGAGCGCGGCCTGCTCATGGTGCGCGACGACCTGCTGGGCGTGTGCAAGTTCGCCGGACTGAACTTCGAGATGGCGGCGCGATGTCTCGGTGATGAGATCGGTCTGCACGTCACCCAAGCGGAGCTGCTGGCGGCGGTCCGACGCGCCTTCATCCGCGCGCTCTGGCTCGAACGCAAGCAGGGGTACACGCGTGACGACTACACGATGCCGTCCCAGGTCTTCGACAACCCGAACCCGGCAATCAAGGCGAAACCGTTTATCACACGGGAGTTCTTCGCCACCTTGAGCGACCGCGTCTGGGAGATCTTCGACAAGGAGATCGCGAGCCTCCCCCCGGTCCCGCCGCCCAGTCCACTCAATGACGAGCCACACGGGTGAGCGTGCGTTCCGCGCCTCACAGAGACCCCTACCGATGGAAAACAACGTGCCCGACCCAGACAAGACGGGACGTGGGAGCACACAGGCCATAGTCGCTCCCGTTGGGCCAGAAGCCCAGCACAGGCCGAGTGGGATACCGGACCAGTCGAATGCGGTGCGGGTCCGGCTACCGGCCCTGTTCGCCGACCGCATTGATGGTGTGCACACGGTGGAGGTCGCCGCGGCGACAGTCGAGGACGCCCTTCGCGCGCTGACCGACACGCATGCCGCACTGGCGACCCTCGTCTGGACCGCGGGCGGCGCGCTCAACCCGGTGATGGTTCTGTTTCTCAACGACCGGCAGCTTGCCGGCGACGCGATCGCACAGCCTCTGCACGCTGGCGACCATCTCGAGATCCTTCCGGCAATCGAAGGAGGGTCAGCACTCTGACCGCCAGAGCTGGAGCGAAGGCGGAACGCCGGGCCGGACGCGTCGCCCACGTGGTGGCCGTGATGGCGATGGCGCTCCTCTCGCAGACACCGGTCGCGGTGCAGGAGCACCTGGGTCGGCAGGCCATCAGCGCTGTGGACCTATCTGCACTCCGGGCTTGGGATGTCGCCATCGACCGGCAACTCCGGACCGGGGAGCTCCGCACCTACCGGACGCGACCGGATACCTGGCTTCCGGGTCGGCGTAGTGCGCGTCTCGCGCAGTACTACCGGGGGATCCCGGTGCACGGCGCCGATCTGAACCGGCAAACCACTGGGGGGATCACCATCTCCGTGTTCGGCACGCTGTTCACCGGGATCGATCTCGACCCGACGCCGAGCCTGTCCATCGACGCGGCGCGCGCGGTGTTCGCCGACCTGGCTGGGCCGGCGTTCGGGCTCACCGGAGCCCCGGCGCTCTGGGTGCTCCCGACCAGCGACGGCCGCTACGCCCTGACCTACCGCGGGACGCTGTCGAACCTGCGGACGGTCTTTGTCGATGCCGGCTCGGGCGAGGTGCTCCTAGCGTTCAGCACCATACGAGAGCAGTCCAGCATTGGCCTGGGCACTGGACTACTCGGCGACCTGAAGAAGATGGCGACGCAGCCGCTGGCCGGCGCGTTCCGGACCCGCGACCAGCTGCGGCCGGCCGAGGTGCGAACTCTGGACATGGCATTCGACTCCGACCGCTTCTTCGACCGCCTCTTCGGGGTGTTCTTTGGCGACGCACCCGCTGGCGATCAGGATCTGTCGGCCGACAGCGACAACCGCTGGGAGGACGGCACGGTCGTCGACACGCACGCCGCGCTCGGCTGGACCTATGACTACCTCTTTACCCAGCTCGGCTGGGCCGGCATTGACGGTCTGGACGGCGCGGTCGATGCGTTCGTCCACCCCTTCGACGCCCGGACGCTCGACGACCAGGCGCGCCAGTGCGCGCTGGGAGCCCTCGGCGACGAGGCATGCAACATCGTCGCATTCCTGCTGGACCTGGTCGACAACGCCGCCTACCTGCCCCCCGGCAACCCGAACTCGACTGGACTGATGGTGTTCGGGGAACCGCTCGACCGCCCGCTGCCACTGACGGCGCTCGATATCGTCGCCCACGAGATGGCCCATGGGGTGACATTTTTTACGGCCGCGCTTGGCGACACCGCACCACCCAACGAACCGGGCGCGATCGACGAGGCCTTCTCGGACATCATCGGCACGGCCGTCGAGTTCTACGTGCAGACGGCGGGGAGCGGGCTACTGCGCGCCGACTACCTGATGGGGGAAGACTCCGGCATCGTGGAACGCTCGCTCCGCGACCCCCAGGAGATCTCCAACCCGATTACCGGCGCCTACCCCGACCACTACGACAACCTGTACCGGGGCCCCGCCGATGCTGGCGGTGTCCATCTGAACGCGCCGATCCTGGGCCATGTCTACTACCTGGCAATCGAAGGGGGCACGAATCGCACGTCAGGACGCAGCGTGACCGGCGTCGGGGCGGCCGACAGGCTGCAGATCGAACGGATCTTCTTCAACGTCTGGGCCAATCTTTTGCCGGCCTTTGCCGACTTTCGCATCACGGCGGACTGTCTGATCCAGTCGGCGGTCGAGCTCTACGGCGCCACGAGCGCGGCGACCACAGCGATCACGCAGGCAATCGCGGCGGTGGGGATTCCCAACACGGCAACCTGCCACGACACCGGGGGTTGCCTATGACCTCCTGTACCATTACATCTACACTTACATCGGATTGGACGAGACAGATGCAGACGACCACCCACGACCCTCGGACAGTGATTCTCGCGATGACCTCACCCACACGGCGTGTGGCGTGGATCGCCATCGCGACCGCCTTTTTGGCGTGGGCCAGCCCGGCCACCGCACAGGACCACCGCTGGTTCATCAGCGTCAACGGCGGGAGCCAGGCCACCTCGACCGACTTTGCCGACAACGTCGTGTTCACCGAGTTTATCGAAGAGGGAGATTTCGACGCCGCCTACGGCATCGACTCGGGCGTGATCTTCGACATCGGCGGCGGGGTGCGGCTGCCATTCGACCTGGGGATCGGGCTTGGATTTAGCCGATTCGACAAGAGCAACGACGCGAGCGTGAACGCGCGAATTCCACATCCGTTCTTCTTCGACCGCGACCGCGCGATTGCCGGAAGCGCCCCCAGCCTCACCCGCAGGGAGAACTCCGTGCATGTCCAGGTGCGCTGGTTCGTGCCGACGCCCGAACCGGTGGAGCTGTCTGTATTCGGCGGACCGACATTCTCCAGCGTGACCCAGGGGCTCGTCACCGCCGTCGAGTTCAGCCAAACCTACCCGTTCGACGTCGCCAGCTTCACCGCGGCAGCAAGTGGAACACAAACCGAGTCGGCCGTCGGCTACAACGTCGGCGCCGATGTCGGGTTCTTCTTTTCGCGCTACGTGGGAATCGGGGCGCTTGTCCGCTTTTCGCGCGCGTCCCTCGATCTCGTGTCCGAGGACAGCGGCCTGGTATCGGTCGACACCGGCGGCCTCCACGCCGGCGGTGGGCTCCGGCTGCGGTTTTAGTATTTAGACGGGGCTTCGCCCCGAACCTCACGCGGACGAGCGCGCCCGGGCCTGCCATCACCTAGAAGGAGCTGCCTGGAGGCTAGGGGCCGACGACTTCGATGTCCAGTTCCGCGCCAAAGAGCATCGTGCGGTCGCGGTCGCGACCGGCCCAGCGCAGCAGAGTCTCCGAACTCGGCTCGACCATCCCGTCGAACGAGGGCACGCCGTTGGTGGTCACCCGGAACGGCTGGGTAAAGTCGAACTGCTCGGGCGAGAGCAGCAGCGAATACCGCCGGACGCCTCGGGTCACGACAGAGATCTCGTTGCCGTCGCGCGCCAGCTGCACCCGTCCGGACTGTATGGGGTGCGGATACACCTGCCTGGACGGGGGCGCCTCCACGTTCTCGGGCGGACTGAGAACGAACGTCATCGATTGGCCCTCGCGCTGGATCCGAAGCGGCATATCCGGCGCGTCACGGGGCGCCTGGACCACGGCGCGCAAGTCATCGACGGTCGCCACTGCGATCCCGTTCACCTCGACCAGGATGTCCCCCGGTCGTACGCCCGCCACCTCGGCCAGTGACTCGGGAACGATGTCGACGAGGTGGATGCCGGCGCCTGCGTCGAGCTCGACCAGCGTACTGAACCCGATCGGCACGGATGGCGCCGGAGACGTGATCGAGTCGAAATTGTCGAAGCTCGTCTCGCCGTCCACGCTCCCGAGCGCAGTGATCACCACCCAGTGCGCCCGATTGAATCGCTCGGTCGACTCGGTCTCCCAGACCAACCGGTCCGGCATCGGCAGGCGGACCTGGGCCTGGATGAAGTCGTCGATGTTCGGGCTCTCGTCGGCCCACCACCGCATGTCGTGACCGGCCTCGGGCTGTGGCCGAAAGCCGACTCGAACACCGGCATCGACGAACAGCCGAAGGAACGGGACGACCGCATCGACCGGGTAGAGTGGGTCCTGGCCGCCGTTAATCACAAAGAACGACCTGTTCCTGAGATTCGTGACATACATCTGGCCCTCGACCTCAGTCGCCGGGTTGGCCAGCACGCCCGGGTGCCCGTTGAACGGCAGAAACGCCGCCCACGGCGTCGGAGCCTTGAACGCGTGGAAGTAGGCCCCCGTCGCACCGTCGGATATGCCTAGCATGTAGACCGCGTTTTCGTTGACGTTGTAGCGCCGCTTGACGTCGTTGAGCATCCCGGTCAGGTTCTCGATTTGGGTC
>Ga0302123_10001967_pt1 | contig 14252 bp, 13 predicted proteins | sample CB21_321_MG_FD_203109 | JGI IMG/M metagenome (GOLD analysis project Ga0302123, IMG submission 203109) | Marine microbial communities from Western Arctic Ocean, Canada - CB21_32.1 | ecosystem: Environmental > Aquatic > Marine > Oceanic | place: Canada: Western Arctic Ocean | collected 2017-09-28 | reverse complement strand
GCAGAGCGCTCATAACTGGCGCCAGCAAGGGCATCGGCCGGGCCACGGCCGATCGACTCGCCGCGGCGGGCGTGCAGCTCGCGCTCGTGGCACGAGGCGAGGCAGAACTCGTCGACGCCTGCAACCAGATAGCGGACACGCACGGCGTCGAGGTCATCCCGATCGTCGCCGACCTCGCTGAACCAGATGCTCCCGATCGTGTTGTCGCTACCGCCGCCGAGGCGCTCGGTGGGCTCGACATTCTCGTCAACAATGCGGGCAGGTCGCCGTTCGGCAGCCTCGAAGTCGTCAGCGACGACGACTGGCTAACCTCGATTGACCTCAAACTCATGGGCTATGTGCGATGCACTCGGGCCGCGTTTGCCCTGATGAAGGGGGGCGGTGGAGTGATCGTGAATGTCATCGGCATGGCGGGACGCTCGGCATCACCTTCGTATGTCCTCGGCTCCCTGAATGCAGCCTTGCTCCACTTCACGAAGTCTGTAGCCGAATTGGGCGGCACGGACGGTATCCGGGTGATGGCTGTCAACCCAGGCCTCACGACGACAGATCGCATGGAGGACGCTATCGAGGTCTGGTCGACCGACGCCGGGATGACGAACGAGCAATTTCGCAAAACGTACCTAGAAGACAAGGTTCCGCTTGGACGGTTCACAGCTCCCGAAGACGTTGCAGAGGCCATTGCCTATTTGTGTTCCGACGCTGCCGCCGCAACGACAGGCTCGGCTATTCAGCTCGATGGCGCCGCCACTCGAGGGGTCTTCTGATGGGCGCTCTGACGCTGTCCGGCACTCCCCCGCAGGCGTGGATTACGATCGATCGACCCGAACGCAAACATGCCTGGGCGACAGGGATGTGGACGGAGATGGCCGAGCTCGTAGATCGGTGCGCAGCCGACGATTCTGTCCGTGTCGTGCTCATCGCCTCGACCGGCGATCGTGTCTTCAGCGCCGGTGCAGATATCGAGCAGTTCCACGGAGCCGACGAGGACGCGATCAAAAGTTCCCTTGCGGGAGTGGAGTCGGTCATGGCCTCAATCGAGGCATGCCCCAAGCCGGTGATCGCCGTGGTGAGTGGGGCTGCGGTCGGAGCCGGCATGGAGGTGGCGGCTGCCTGTGATCTGCGGCTGGCCTCTGACAGCGCCTGGTTCTCGATCCCCGCCGCCGCTCTCGGCATCGTCATCACCCGCAGCGACATCGCCCGACTAGGCCGCGGCGTCGGCGGCTCGGTGGCGAGAGACATGCTGCTCACCGGGCGGAGGTTGACCGCGGTGCAGGCGGAGACCTTGGGGTTTGTACGTTCTGTACACCCCGTCGATCAACTGCACAACGCGGCGGGTGCCCTCGCAGACGAAATCACCCTCCTAGACGGTTCGGCTCAGGCCGCCATGAAGCAACACCTCAACGCCCTCGACAGAGTCAGCTGGGACGCTGAGTCGTGGGCGCCGTCGTTGGATGCGCTTATGTCGCCGGCCACCCAGGCTCGTATCTCGGCTCGGATGGAGGGCTCATGACAAGCATCATCCGCAACGGCCGTATCGTCACCGGCGACGGCGTCGTCGAGGGAGATATCTCGTTTCGTGAGGGAAAGATCAACGGCATTGGAACGGGGTTGTCCGGAGAGACCATTGCCGACGCGGATGGCGCCTGGGTTTTGCCCGGTGCGATCGACCCACACCTCCACATTTCGTTGGGTGGCCACGCCATCACCGAACCGCTGCTCCACGATCTCCATCAGGCAGCCCGGGCGGCTATACGCGGTGGCGTCACCACAATCGGCGTGTACGCCCAGCGCACCCCAGTTGCCACCGTCGCCGAAGCTGTGGAAGCCGAGATCGGGCGCGAGAGCGATGGTGTCGCCGCCGACTACTTCATTAACTCGTTGTTCATCCCCGGCGACGACATCGAGGCCACGGTGCGCCGCAGCGCTGAGTTGGGTGTCATGTCGTTCAAAACCATGGTCGCCTACGCTAAGGGCGGCTTGATGCTCGACGATGCCTCGATCTGCCTGCTCATGGAGCGCGTGGCCGCGGTCGGCGGTATCACGCTAGTTCACGCCGAGAATGGCGGTGCCATCGACTACCTCGACGCCATCGAACGCCGGCAGGGAATCACCAACGCCAGCTTCGCCCGCAGCCAGCCGGTCGAACTCGAGTCCGAAGGGATGAATCGGACCGCGATGTTTGCAGGGTTGACCGGCTCGCACCTGCACTTCGTGCACTGCACCTCCTCCCCTGGCGCCGCAACGCTCGGTTCGCTGAAACAGTCGGGATCGTCCGTGACCGCCGAGACCCAAATCCACTACCTACTACTCACGAACGACGAGGTCCTTGAGCGCGGCCCGTTAGGCAAGGTCGGTCCCCCGCTACGCGACGTCGAACACCTCGACAGACTCTGGGATGCCCTCGCCGACGGCCGCATCGACCATCTTTCGTCCGACCACTCACCGAAGACCCTCGACGTAAAACTCGCCACCAACAACATCCTGGATGCCACCTACGGAGGCATCGCCGGCACTGGTGCCATGCTCCCACTCGCTTTTAGCGAGGGATTCAAGAAGGGCCGACTCACCATCGAACGCCTCGTTGAAGTGTCGTCGACCCGAGCTGCGCAGATCTACGGGATATACCCGCGCAAGGGAGTTCTCGCCGAAGGATCAGACGCTGACGTCGTCGTCATCCCTACAGACGGACCAGAGGTGGCACTGACCCATCACAACCTCGCACCTGAGGCCGGGTACTCACTGTTTGAATCGCTCTCCACCACCGGGTTGCCGAGCCTCGTCGTACGAGGCGGCTCTGTAGCCCTCTCCGATGGGGAGCTGACGGGGCCGGAGAACGGACGCTATCTCGCTCGGAAAGGCCGACCATGAGCCTTGACATCCTCATCCGTGGTGGACGCGTGTACGACGGCACCGGATCGTCGTGGATTCGTGCCGACATCGGAGTCGAAGGCGACACGATCCAGGTTCTGAGAGGTGACACAAGCAAGGTGCTTGCTGCTCGTGTTATCGATGCCACCGGCTTAGCCGTGTGCCCCGGATTCATCGATATGCACGCCCACTCGACCATGGCGATCCTGGCCGACCCTGCCCACGAGGCAAAGGTCCGCCAAGGGGTCACGACAGAGCTGATCGGCGTGGACGGCAACTCCTATGCGCCGTTCCCGTCCGCGGATGATCTCGACGGCTGGAGCATCATGAATGCTGGCCTCGACGGGCGTCGTCCTCCCGGTCTGAGCTGGAGTTCGGTCGCCGAGTACCTCGAGATCTATGACCAGCAAGTCCCGGTAAACATCGCCTACGTCATCGGCAACACGCCGCTGCGAGTCGCCAGCGTCGGCTGGGAGGACCTCCCACTCACGCCCAATGATATGGCTACACAACGAGACCTCCTTCAGGCCGGGCTTAACGACGGAGCGTTCGGATTCTCTACCGGCCTGACGTACCCGCCTGGTAGCTTTGCCGAACTCGAGGAGCTCACCGAGCTGGCCGAGGTTGCGGCCCGTAACGGCGCCATTCATGTTTCACACGTTCGATACGGGGCTGGTTCAACGTTCACTGATCCGTTCTACGAAGTTGTCGAGATGAGCCGTAGGACCGGCGTCGCCCTCCACATCTCGCACTATGCATCACTGTCGAAAAAAGACGGCGAGTTCAACAAGCTGATCGGTCTCGTCGAAGAGGCCCGCGATGAGGGCCTCCAAGTGTCGTTTGATGCCTACCCATACAACCAAGGCGGCTCAAGGGCGACAGTGGCGCTCCCTGAGTGGATCCAGGCCGGCGGGCCTGATCGCCTGCTCGAGCACCTCGCCAGCAATGATTCACGACGTAAAATGCGCGAAGAAGTCGATCCGCGCCAGAGCCGGTGGCGCAATCCGGCCGGCTGGCATCTGAGCGGATTCGAAAGTCCGGCGTATCGCCACTTCGAGGGAATCGGGTTCGACGAGATCGCCGAAGAGATGAGCCTCGACCCGCTCGATGCCTTGTGCGACCTGCTGATCGCAGAGGATCTCGGAATCTCCTACGTTGGGCACGACTCCAACAACATGGAAACAGTGCGCCACATCCTCAGCCACGATCTATGCGCGGTTGGAAGCGATGGGCTCCTCGTAGGAGACGCACCGAGTCCGCGCACGTACGGCACGTTCCCCAAGATGCTCGGTGGGCTAGTACGCGACGAAGGCCTGATGACCCTCGAAGAGTCGATCCGCAAGATGACGTCCTACCCCGCCGGTCTGCTCGGCATCAGCGACCGCGGAGTCATCCGCGAAGGAGCCAAGGCGGACCTTGTCGTGTTCGACCCCGATACGATCGACAGCGCCTCGTCGGTGGCGAATCCACGCCAGTTCCCGACCGGGATCCCTCATGTAATCGTCAACGGCGTCCCAGTCATCGACCACGACCGGCGAACAGACGCCACTCCCGGTCGTGCCTTGAAGAGCCGATAACAATGGTCAGCCTCGAAGCGCTTATCACGAATCTGAAACACGACCACTCTGAGCGAAATCCGCGCTCAGCAGCCATGTTTAAGAACGCGCTTGAGGTCATGCCAGGCGGTAACTCACGCACGCAGCTGTACTTCGAGCCATTTCCGTTCTACGTAGAACGCGCCAAAGGCGCCTATCTGCACGACCTCGACGGCCATCGCTACCTCGACGTCGTCAACAACTACACAAGCCTGATCCACGGCCACCCCGACGCCGACACAGCCCGTGTAATTGCTAATCAGGCCGCCCGAGGGACCGCTCACGCCGCTCCATCACCATTAGAGATCGGCCTGGCCCGCGAGATCACCGACCGAGTATCGAGCATGGAGATGGTCCGGTTCGCCAACTCTGGAACCGAAGCGGTGCTCTACGCCATCCGCCTAGCTCGCCACATCACCGGACGCTCGGACCTGATCAAGGCTGAGGGTGGCTACCACGGCGGCATAGAGTCGGTCCAAGTGAGCGTGAAACGTCTCGGCGCCGACGCACCCGAGGCACTCCCTGAAGAGGGCGTCCCCGAAAGCGTAGCGATGCAGACCCACGTGATCCCCTTCGATGACATCAACGAAGCGGTCCGTCTCATCACTGAGCATGGGCCGAGCTCTGCAGCGCTGATCGTAGAACCGATCCAGGGTTTCGGGGGCGCACTGAGTCCCCCTGACGGCTATCTGGAAGCGATCTCCAAGGCAGCTTCGGATCGAGGCACGCTGGTGATCCTCGACGAAATCCAGACACTTCGGATGGCCCATGGGGGCATTCAGCAAACCCTCGGCCTGACCCCTGATTTGACGGTCCTCGGAAAGTTGATAGGCGGTGGCCTCCCCGTCGGAGCGTTCGGGGGCTCTGCCGCCTTGATGGCCATGACGGACCCGCGCAGCGGCGGGCACATGACTCAGAGCGGCACGTTCAATGCCAATCCGTTGACCATGGCGGCCGGACTTCACGCGCTCCGCAAGCTCACCCCCCCAGCCATCCAGCAACTCAACGCTAATGGCGACGCCCTTCGGGCGTGGATCAACGATGCGTGCGGCCAGCGAAGCTTGCCTCTCGTCGCCACCGGTTACGGAAGCATCGTCCAACTCCATGTCGGATCGAGCGCGCCTACGAGCTATCGCGAGGCCTCGACACGGTCGACTACTCCGCTCACAGCGTTGTTCTACCTGCTGATGGAGCGGGGCGTGTTCACGGCTCCATCAAGAGTGATCGCGGCCCTGTCGACGGCCATGGGAACAGAACAACTCGATGAGCTCAGAGTTGCGATGGCCAGCTCCCTCGACGTCCTCGCCCGTGTCGACCTCAACTAGGCCTCATCCGACCCGCCCACTCGATTGGCGCCCCGTTCTAGGCGACAATCGAATCGTCTCGGAGCCGGCCAATCTCGAGATCGCTGAAACCGAAACGCGACACGAAGAGCTCGCCAGTGTGCTCCCAACAGCTCAACGATCGTTTGGTAAGACCCGCCGCCCGCCGCGTCGAGCTGCTCGATGTCCGCGGGCCGCTGCCGTGGCAAGCATATCGGATCGATCACCCGGAACGAATACGGTGCTTCGGGCTGCCACCACGCCCGCTTCTTCTCCTTTTTCATCGCCCGAACCGCATTTCTACCAAATTGGGACCTGTGCGGTAGGGTTCTTCGAAATATTGTGGCGAAGTCTTGGAGAGGAGTGGCGATGGCCTCCGGCTTATTGAGCGGGTTGCGAGTCGTTGAGGGTGCTGTGTTCGTGGCGGGGCCACTGGGCGGCATGACTCTGGCCCAACTGGGCGCCGACGTCATCCGATTCGATCCCATCGGCGGCGGTCTCGATTATCGGCGCTGGCCCGTGACGAAAGACGGAGCAAGCCTCTATTGGGCGGGTCTCAACAAGGGGAAGCGTTCGATTGCCCTGGATCTCCGCTCCGATGAAGGTCGAGAACTGGCAGTCTCGCTCATTACGGCTCCAGGGCCCGACGCGGGAATCTTCCTGACCAACTACCCGGCAGGTGGATGGGTTGACTATGACGATCTCATTAGCCGGCGTCCCGATCTTGTCATGTGTCACATCCTCGGCAACGCAGACGGCAGGACGGCGGTGGATTACACCGTCAACGCGGCGGTGGGTTTTCCGGACATCACCGGACCGGGCGAACTGGAGGGTGTGGTTAATTCGGTACTACCCACCTGGGACTTGGTGACAGGTCTGACCGCCGCTACCGGAATCCTGGCTGCAGACAGGCAACGACAGCGGTCAGGGAAGGGCCAGCTCTTGACTCTGCCTCTCTTCGACGTCGCTCTGGCCGTCCTCGGCGGTCTCGGTCAGATCGCAGAGGTCCAGATCAATGACATCGATCGGGCCAGCGACGGTAACTACCTATACGGAGCGTTTGGCCGCGACTTCGTCACAGCCGACGCCCGGAGAGTGATGGTGGTCGCAATCACTCCGCGCCAGTTCAAAGGATTAGTCGAGTCCGCAGGATTGCAATCCGAGATGGCCGAGCTCGAGGAGAGTCTGGGATTCGATCTTCGCAGTGACGGCAATCTCTTCACCGCCAGAGAAGCCATCGCCGCAATCCTCGAACCCTGGTTCGCTTCGCAAACTCTGACAGAGGTGGCCTCGCTCTTCGACGCCAACCGAGTGCTCTGGGGCCCGTATCAGACCGTTCGTGAGCTTCTCGAGAACGACCCGCGGGCGACGGCGGCCAATCCGATGATGCGCACGATTGGGCAACCGGGAATAGGGAATTACCTGACACCCGGTTCTCCGCTCGACACCGGCGCCGATCGGCTCCCACCCCAGCCGGCACCTCTGCTCGGAGAGCATACAGACGAGATACTAAGCGAGGTCCTGGGACTTAGTGGACCGGAGATCGGAAGACTCCATGACCGAAAGGTGGTTGCAGGTGTCGAGTCACCTCAATGACTGGATCGGCCGGACAGAGTCGGTAGAGGATGTGATCACTGCCTGGCCGATTCAGGCGCTGCAGGCGACCTTCGACCTTGCTGGGCCGGCGTTGGGTGCAGGTGACCCGATTCCTCCCATGTGGCACTGGCTGTTCTTTCTCTCGACGGCCGACCATTCGCAGCTCGGTCCCGACGGTCACGCCGCCCGTGGCGGGTTCCTGCCGCCCGTCGACCTCCCTCGCCGAATGTTCGCAGGAGGTCGCACCCAGTTTCTAGCGCCGCTGCGGGTGGGCCAAGTTGTCCGCAGAACCGGCACGGTGGTCAACATCGAGGAAAAGGAGGGACGCAGCGGCCGGCTCGTGTTCGTCACCGCCCGCTTCGAGGTGGAGACCGACGAAGGTGTGGCCGTGGTAGAGGAGCAGGATCTGGTCTGTCGAGAGGCGGGGACCGGCAATCAGCAGCCGGCACCCGGCGAAACTGTGATCCCAGATGCCACCTGGATGCAGACGATCACGCCGGACCCCACGATGCTGTTCAGATTCTCTGCGCTCACATTCAACGCTCATCGCATTCATTACGACCGCCCCTACGTGACCGAGGTGGAGGGTTATCCGGGCCTGATAGTGCACGGACCGATGTCTGCCCTGTGGCTGCTGGGTCTGTGCACTGCCAACGATTCCAGGCTCGTTTCTGGCTTTTCGTTCAGGGGGAGATCGCCCCTCTTCTGCAGCGGCCCGGTCAGCCTACGCGGCGGGATCGGCGACCCTGGAACAGCCGAGCTGTCTGCCTGGTCCGACGATCAGCGTCTGGCCATGACGGCCAAAGTGACATTCGGGTAGCCCGTCGGTCCCCGGCGCAGGGGGGAGGCCGGTGGTATCCACCGGTGGCTGCAACAGCCCGGCCTCTGCTCGGAGAGCATACAGACGAGATACTGAGCGAAGTTCTGGGACTCAATGGACCAGAAAGCTTGGCTGTCAGCGGTCAGCTCTAAGACCGTAGATCCCAAGCCCCAGCCCAGCCAGAACAGTGATGCCTCCGTAGGCGACCCATCTCGAGTTGCCACTCATGAAACTCCGAGGAGCGAAGCCAACGTTGAAACCTTGCAGGATCCAAACGGTGCCTCCTAGTACGAGCAGGGCTCCGAAAATAGTGGCAAACCTGCGCATCCGACCACCATAGAGCGTTGACGCTAGCAAACGCCACTTATCAATGCCACGCAGAGCGCTCAGTAATCGCAATCTCTTGGAGAATTAGTGCTTCAAGCCGGTATCCGCCGGTAGCCGTCGAAGCGTTCCTGAAGCCGAATGCGGTCGGGCGGTAGGGTCATGAGGACCGCACCCTACGAGTCTGTCAGAGCCACATAGAAAGTGACAAGCGAATGAGGCTCTGTCGACCAGAGACTATGTGGTATATCGGCCGGAATGATGAACGAGTCACCGCGCTCAATTTCGTGGTCGGTCCCGTCTAACCGCACTACGCCTTTGCCCTCAACGACGTAATAGAACTCAGCAGCGGCGTGAGCTGGCCCCTCAGGTAGCCCTTCAGCATGGTGGTGATATTCCGCAATGCCTGCCACTGCTCCGTGGTCGTACTCGGAGTCAGCCGGATATAGAAGACGCCATAGGCTTCGCTTAGAGTTCTTGTCGGGAGTGACGTCGCCTCGTTTAACAATCTGTCTTGTCATAAAGTTCTCCTGATTGGTGGTGGCCACTTCTTGACTTCCTAATCACATGTTACCTTTCGATTCTGAGATTCTGTAAGGCTCAGACCTTCTCCCTGACTATTACTCGGCGCACATTTCCGCGAGTTACCGAATCGATTTACCGATGTTTGGAGCACCTCGATCAACGCCTTCGAAATGATCACCTCGGAGTACGAAGTCCCGAAGCTTCTCGATCGTCGGTTCCAAAGCAGTCAGTTTGGCGACTTGCCCTCCCGGTGGCGTAGGGTCTTTCAGCCCTGTTGAGGTACTGATCGCTACCGTAAGACCCTCAGCACGTGCGGCAATATCTCGTGCTGCCGCGATCGCCACAGCCGAAGAAACCTCTACAAACAGACCATTTTCGCGGCCGACGCGCTCTCTCTCAGCAAGGTAGCGGTCTTGCTTGACCTCCACAGCCTTGCCGCCCGAGACACGAATGGCGTTGAGGCCTTGCCAATAGGCGCTGGTATTACCTATGGACCATGCGGGAGATTCGTGGCGCGTCACTTCGGTGCGTTCTTGAACACTTGGGTCAGGATCGGAAAGGGCCGTGGTGAGGGCTGCACCGGTGCTGACCTCCGCGGCAACGAGAGCTGGCATTGTGCCGATGAGGCCGGCCTGATGCAGTTCTTGGAAGCCGCGGCCGATGCCGGACAAAAGGTCTGCCTTGGAAGTCGGTACGACCACGGTTTCGAGCTCGTCGCCGTGATCGCGCGCGAGCTCATACGCGATGCTCTTGTAACCCTCGTTCCCGTACGGGTTCCCACCCACCCTAGAGTCTGTGAATGCCGCGGGATACCAGCCAAGTTCTTTAATAGCGGCGTACAGCATGCGGTTCCGATCGGCGCCCGACCTGTAGCCGACGAGAGTGGCTCCGACCCCGCCAAGTAGCGCTTCCATCACAGGCGGGATGCCGACGGTAGTGAGGACGACACACTCGATTCCTGCCCGCGCCGAATAGGCAGCGGCCGCAGCGCCGGCATTCCCACTCGAAGCCACCACCACTTTGCGTGCGCCCAGTTCCCGCGCCTTGGTCAGCGCGGCGCTCATGCCGCGGTCTTTGTGAGACCAGGTGGGGTTCGCTGCCTCGTTCTTGATCCACAACGGGCCAGAACCCTTATCTGTATGGAGCGAAACGTTCGGCGTATTCCCTTCCCCGAGTGATACCGGCAAGACATCGGAGGAGATCGCCAGGGTATCCCTCCACTCATAGATGCCTCCTCGATAATTGCTCAGCTCATACCCGGCAAGGTTTGCAAAAGGCGGCGTGAGATTGACGAAGACGCCCTCAGACGCACACCTCGGACAGCCTTCGTAGCCGGTGCCGGGCTCGTCACATCTCGGGCATCGCAACTTCACGCTACGCCCTCCGGCTTGATATCGATCGAGTGCCAGCAGGCGTACATATGTCCCGTCCCTTCGAGTTGAGGTTGTTTCGTTTTACACTGGTCGTCGTCGCCGCTCGGGCAGCGCGGGTTGAATGAGCACCCAGGCGGTCGGTCCGACGGTTGGGGTGCCTCACCCTTGAGCGAAGTGCGAACCCGTTTCTGAGTCTGGTCGACTGACGGGATAGCTGATATCAGGGCCTGGGTGTAGTGATGGCGCGGTTGGCCAAATACCTCGGCCACTGTCCCTTGCTCGACGATACGCCCAAGGTACATGATGGCGATCTCATCACACACCCGTTCGAGAACCGAAAGGTTGTGCGAGACCAGAACTACGGCTAAACCTCGCTCTCGGGCCGCTGTCTGCAGCAACGACAGGATCTCTCCGCTTGTAGACACGTCAAGCATGGAAACCGGCTCGTCAGCGACGATCACACGCGGGTCCAACACCAGCGCCCGTGCGATTGCAACCCGTTGGCGCTCGCCGCCCGATAACTGACTTGGCATCCGGTGGCTGAAGGCACCGGGATCGAGCTCCGCATCGCTAAGGGCGGACAGCACCCGACGCTCCACTTCCGGTTTGTCTTTGATGCCCTGGGAGAGCAGCGGCTCGGCGACGCTGTCGAAAACTGAAAGCCGCGGGTTCAACGAGTCGAATGGATCCTGGAAGATAATTTGTACGTCGGAACGAACCGAGCGCCACGCTGTCTGGTCGAGGCCGGCCACTTCCCTGCCATGGATGATCAGTGACCCTTTGCTCACCGGGGCGAGGCCGGTAAGTACTCTCGCCAGTGTGGTCTTCCCTGAGCCGCTCTCACCGGCGATACCGAAAACAGTGCCCTCGTTGATCGTCAAGTCGATGTCTTGAATAATCTGCACCCGGTGTTTTTCGAGCAGCGTGGACAACCCGCGGGCAGAGCTGTACTCGACGGTGACATCGCGTACGTCGATCGCTACCACCGTTGGTTCATCCATTCGGGGTGATCCCACTGGATGTACCGCCTTGGGGCGCCGATGACCCGTGGGCACTGGCAAGGAGCATCCTGGTATACGAATGTTGGGGGTCCGACACCACTTCATCGGTCGGGCCGGCCTCGACGACGACACCATCCTTCATGACTATCAAGCTGCTACAGGTTTCAGATACGAGGGCGAGATCATGACTCACGATGATGATCGCCGTGCCGAGCTCGTCACGAACGCGTTCGAGGTCGGCCATGATTTGATCCTGCACGACAACGTCGAGCCCGGTGGTGGGCTCGTCGGCGACGAGCAGCGTCGGCTCTAGAACCTTCGCCATCGCAATGAGGGCCCGCTGCCGCATGCCGCCGCTGTACTGATGCGGATAGGCCCTACTTCGGGATGGGTTGATCCCCACCTGATGCAGGGCGGCTGCGCACATATCTCGTGCTTCCTTCCTGCTCACGTCGCGATGAACGCGAATAGCTTCGACGATCTGGGTCTCGATCCGTTGCACGGGGTTGAGCGAGTTCATCGCCGACTGGGGCACGAACGCGAGCTGCTCCCAACGCATCGAACGAAGCTCACGATCATCGATTCCGTAGAGGTCATGGCCTTCAAACCACATCCCGCCGCTGACCTCCGCTGTGGTGGGCAGGAGGCGTAGGAGGGCGCGAACGGCGGTCGTTTTGCCGGAGCCCGACTCGCCGACGATGCCTAGCATCTCGCCGGCGTCGAGTCGGAAAGATATACCCTTTACGGCATGAATCGGCTCCTCCTCCGCTGTTCGAGGCTGATAGACCGCCGCAAGCTGTTCGACAGTGACCAGATGATCCGCCGCGTCAATAACGTCTGGGGGTGCGGCTCTTCGTTTCAGTGCAAGGCGATCGCTCCGTGCAGACATTCCGATGGCCGAGCTGTCCGTATCTTTGAGAGCACGTTGGAATCCTCGACCGACAAGGTACACCGAGTACATGAACACCATGAGGGCCAGCCCAGGAAACAGGGGCCACCACCATGCTTGTCTCAGCCGTTGCGATGTGAATGCATCGAACATGATGGTGCCCCACGAGAGCGAGTCGGGTGGAGCGAACCCTAGGAAGCTCAACGAAGCCTCCGCCATCACCGCTTCTGCGATGAGCAACATTCCGTAGACCATGGCCAAAGCGAGGACGTTCGGTGCTATGTGGGCATAGAGAACTCGACGACGAGAAGCCCCACCAGCGATCGCAGCTTTGACAAACGTGCGCTCCTTCGTCGTGAGAACCTGGGATCGAATCACACGCGCCGTCGTGCGCCAGAAGAGGAGTCCAATCACCGCCACCAAGATCGTGTCGCTACGCCCCAGGATTCCGACCAAAACGATCGCAAACGGCAGGAAGGGAAGAGAGTACGCCGCGTCCGTCAAGCGCATCAGCACGTTGTCGACGCGACCGCCGACGAAGCCGGCTATGAGTCCGACGTTCGTTCCGATGAATACGGCCATGAAAGCCGCAACAGCACCAACAGCGATGGTTCGCCGCGTGCCGACGATCAACTGACTGAAGATGTCACGTCCGAAGTTCGTCGTTCCCATCCAGTAATCCCACTGCGGCGGCAATAGCCTGGCGAGTTCGCCATCGGCGGTTCGAAGACGCTCTTGCGGATCGTAAGGAGCAATGGCGGGGCCAAAGATGGACACCAGCACGATCACGCCGAGGATGATGAGCCCGATGCGAACGCTCTTGTCCCGGAGCGCCCTCCGGATCGGGCTCGGACGCCGATTGACGCCGCTGGGGGACGCATCCTCGGGACTCTCGGGGGCTCCGGTATCTAGCGTCGTCATGTGAGGCGAACCCTTGGATCCAGATAGGTGTAGAGGATGTCCGCCAACGCGTTCACCACAATGGCGAGGGCTGCAATCGCCATGAATGTCCCCTGCATCATTGGATAGTCGAAACGGTTGACCGCATCCACGATCTCGCGCCCCATACCCGGCCAGGAGAAGACGATCTCGATGATCACCGAGCCACCGATCAGGTGACCGGCGATCGACGGCAGAAGACTCACCATTGGCAGCAAAGAGTTCCTCGCAGCATGGCGGATAGTGATCCGGGATCGGGAGAGTCCCTTGGCGTGCCCGAACTCGATGAAATCTTCGTCGAGGATCTCACCCATAGACGTTCGCATTGTCAGCAGCGGCTCGACCGAAAATATCACGGCCAAGATGAATAACGGCAACACCAGATGCGAGAGAAAGTCACCAGAAAGGAACCGCTCGATTCCATCTAGTCGGGCGGCTCCGGGCGTCGCCATGCCGCCTGAGGGAGTGATACCGAGCTTCAAGCTGAGCAACACCATCGCCATCGTCGCGACCCAGAATGACGGCGCGGATTTGATGGTGAGGAAGGTTTGAATGATGAGCCGGTCAACTCGAGAGTTCGGTCGTGCCGCAGCGAACGAGCCAAGCAGCGAACCTAGGGCATAGGCAATCAGCATCGCCGGCAGGACCAGCACGATCGTGTTGACAAGCTTCACTCCGAGCACGGTCGATACCGGCAGCCCGTAGCGGAACGACACACCCATGTCTCCTTGAGCGGCATTAACCAGGTACGACCGGTATTGGGTCCAGAGGGACTGGTCGAGCCCGAAGGATTCACGAATCGAGTCGGCAGCGCTGGCTTCGAGTTCGGGTCCAATCAGCACCAGAGCCGGGTCGCCGGGCACCGCCCGGAATAGGAAGAAGGTGACGGTAACGACGACCAATAGCGTGAACAGCATGACACCCAGTCGTTTTACTAGATATCGGGTCACCTCACACCTCCCTAAGCCAGACTAACTGACTTGGGGTGGGCGGCTCC
>Ga0302123_10001962_pt1 | contig 14266 bp, 7 predicted proteins | sample CB21_321_MG_FD_203109 | JGI IMG/M metagenome (GOLD analysis project Ga0302123, IMG submission 203109) | Marine microbial communities from Western Arctic Ocean, Canada - CB21_32.1 | ecosystem: Environmental > Aquatic > Marine > Oceanic | place: Canada: Western Arctic Ocean | collected 2017-09-28 | reverse complement strand
ATCAAAAACGCGGGAACCCCCATGTTCTTTAAACGTGTAATCGTACTTGGTGCATCGTTGGTATGCAGCGTACTGAAAACGAGGTGACCGGTTAGCGATGCCTGAATGGCAATCTCCGCTGTCTCCAGATCGCGAATTTCGCCGATGAGAATTTTGTCCGGGTCTTGACGGAGAATGGCCCGCAGGCAAGCGGCAAACGTGACTCCGATCGAACTGTTAATCGGACACTGCACAATTCCGTCAATGTCGTATTCAACGGGATCTTCAGTCGTAATCAACTTGTCTTCGACTTTGTTGAGTTCCACCAAGGCAGCATAGAGTGTGGTGGTTTTTCCGGAACCGGTCGGGCCGGTCACCAGAACGATTCCATTCGGTTTGGAAATCCGCTCGCGAAAACCCTGGAGTACCTGAGGATTCAAGCCAAGGTTCACGAGATCCAAATCAACGTTGGATCGATCAAGAATCCGTAGCACCACGCTCTCACCAAACATTGTCGGCAACACCGAGACCCGCAAATCGACCGGATGCCCGCCCACGGCCAGTTCGATCCGCCCATCCTGTGGCATCCGCCGCTCGGCGATGTCGAGGTTGGACATTACTTTGATGCGGGTGGTGATGGCAAAGGCAAGATGCCGCGGAGGGGGTACCATCTCGTAAAGCACGCCATCCGCCTTGACGCGGATGCGGAATTCCTCTTCAAAAGGCTCAAAATGCAAGTCGCTCGCTCGGTCCTTAATCGCCAAAAGCAGCACCATGTTGAGCAATTTTCGCACCGGTGCACTATCGGCAATCGCCTCCACGCTCGTTAAATCAATCGGGCCCCCCCCCTGGGCACTATCCACGGCGGCGGTGAGCTGCTCATCGTCCTCCATGTCGGCAACCAGGGTTTCAAAGCTTTCGCTCGATGAGGCGTAATAACGATCAAGCGCGGCACTCACACTTTGTTCGGTCGCAACCACCGGACGAACTTCGTAACCAAGAAAAGTACGCAACTCATCCCGAATAGAGAGCTTCTGTGGATCGCACATGGCGATCGTGAGCACATTGTCTTTGAGCGAAAGCGGAATGATCCGGTAGAGTTGTGCCATCGGCTCCGTGATTTGAGCCAACACGTCCGCATTCAATGTCAATTCCTCAAGCTTGACAACCTGCAGTCCCATCTGCTCGGCCAAAGCCTCAGCCAATTGAACGTCCGTAATCAGATCGGCATCCATCGCCAACCGGCCGAGCATCTCATCGGAGCGTTGCTCCTGCTGCTCAATGAGCAACTTCTCGAGCGCCTGCTCATCGATAAAGCCCAGATCAACAAATATTTGTCCCAATTGTCGGTGTGCCATGGAACTCTATCAGGGGTTGCTGTGGGGGAGTCGCTGTTTATTCAAAGGTTCATCCACTCAGTCGGCAATCTCTTCTTTTTCTTCAAACACACCACGTTCCGCATTGGCAATCCGCTCTGCCAAGTCTGCTGCATCGTTGGCCTTCCCCAAAAGATCCTCGCGGGCCACGATGTCATCCTGCCAGAGTTTAAATAACGCGTCGTCCAGCAGTTGCATACCGTGTTTTGTCCCCGTTTGAATGGCCGAATTCATCCGGAATGTTTTATTTTCACGAATCAAATTAGACACCGCTGGCGTCATCACACACATCTCATAGGCAGCCACGCGTCCGCCTGTTTTGCGCGGCAAAAGTGCTTGCGAAAGAATTCCGATAATGGATGTGGAGAGCTGCGTGCGGATCTGCTCCTGTTGATTGGTAGGAAAGGCATCGATAATTCGATTCACCGTCCCCTGGGCTCCGGTGGTATGCAACGTCCCAAAGACAACGTGCCCGGTTTCCGCCGCACTGATCGCCGCCTCAATCGTTTCCAAATCGCGCATTTCACCTACCAGAATCACATCCGGATCCTGCCTGAGCGCGCGTCGAATCGCCTCGGAAAAATTTGGTACATCCACACCCACCTCCCGCTGGTTGATCGTGGATTTTTTGTGATGATGCGTGAACTCGATCGGATCTTCAATGGTAATAATATGGTGCGATTCATTTTCGTTGATGTAGTTGATCATGCTTGCCAGAGTGGTACTCTTGCCGGACCCGGTCGGCCCGGTGACCAGAAACAACCCGCGAGGACGCTTGCAAAGATTCTCGCAAATGCGCGGTAAGCCGAGTTTGTCCATCGTTAAGAGTTCGCTCGGGATAAGCCGCAAAACCATCGCCACGTAGCCTTGCTGCTTGAAGACCGAGACACGGAAGCGGGATCCCTCACCGAAAGAAAAACCGAAGTCCGCACTACCCACTTCCTGCAGTTCGTTCTGCCAGCGATCGGGCGTAATGCTCTTCATCAGGGCAACGGTATCCTCCGGTTCGAGAACCTTCGTTTCCACCTGCCGCAGACGCCCATCGAGACGCAGCACCGGTGGTTGACCTACAGTAATATGCAGATCACTCGCTCCTTGCTTCACCACTGCCTGCAGTAACTTTTCGATCAGGATCCCAGCCACGTGTTCACTCCTTCGTAATCGAGCATGTGTCTTTTTGCTTAGTCGACCGCTTCCGCATCCTTCTTCGCCACACGATAGACTTCGTCGAGTGTGGTCATTCCCTTGCAGACTTTTTCCACTCCATCCCAATACAGTGTTTCCAAACCCTCTTTAATTGCCATCCGACGAATATCTTGGGTGGATGCGTTCTGGAATGCAAGTTCACGAATTTTCGGGGTCATTTGCATCAATTCATAAATCCCAATCCTGCCACGATATCCGGACTGCTGGCAATTGCCGCACCCCTTGCCCTTGAAAAATGTTGCGTTTTTGGCTCGCTCGGGCGAGATGCCGGCTGCTTCCAAAACCGTACTGCTTGGCTTGTAGGGCGTTTTGCACTTGGTACAAACCACCCTTACAAGCCGCTGGGCAAGGACCGCCATGATACTACTGGCAACGAGATAATTCGCAACGCCCATATCGACCAACCTCGTAATGGCACTCGGCGCATCATTGGTATGCAGCGTACTGAAGACAAGATGCCCCGTCAGCGAGGCCTGAATCCCCATCTCCGCCGTCTCGCTATCGCGCATTTCACCTACGAGAATAATATTAGGAGCCTGTCGCAAAACGGCACGGATAATACGAGCAAAGTCTAAGCCAATATTATGCTTGACTTCGACTTGATTGATTCCCGGAAGATAATATTCAACCGGGTCTTCGGCGGTAATAATTTTCCGGGACGGACTATTCAGTTCATTAAGTGCCGCGTACAGCGTAGTCGTTTTTCCTGATCCCGTCGGACCGGTCACCAGAAAGATGCCATTGGGTCGCTTGATCAGGCTATGGAAGGTCTGGAACGCCTTTTCACTCAATCCCAACTGCCGCACACCAACTTTGATATTGTCTTTATCTAAAAGCCGCATCACACAACTCTGGCCATGATTTGTTGGCAGCATGCTGACCCGCATGTCGAGTTCTTTATCACCAACGGTGACTTTGATTCGCCCGTCTTGTGTCCTTCGTCGCTCCGCGATGTCCATGTGGGCCATGATTTTCAGCCTCGAGAGCAAGGCCGCAAGTAGACGTCGGGGTGGGCTATCGCGCTCGACAAGGATACCGTCGATTCGATAACGAATGCGGATACGGTCTTCGAAAGGCTCAATGTGGATATCCGAGGCACGCAACTGCACCGCTTCATTGATAATCAAATGCGCTAACCGCACAATCGGTGCGCTTGTTTCGTCTATCTCCTCGTCTTCTCCTCCTCTCTGCAAAGGATCCGTCTCGGTAAAATCGATTGCCGTGTCCGTGAAATCCTGCAGCATCGAGTCGGCACTTTCGCCCTCGATCGCACCGTAGTAATTGTTGATTGCGTGGAGGATTTTTTCACGCGGAGCAACCGCGACTTCAATTTTTCGGTTCAAGATGAATCGCAATTTATCGAAAGCATCTAAATCGAGCGGGTCGCTTACGATCACCCGGAGTGCATCGTCTTCCTCTGCCATCGGCAGAATCACGTTTTCGCGAGCGACCGATTCGGGGACCAACTCAATCACTGCCGGAGGAATGGTGATTTCTTCGAGATTAATGAAATCAAGGTGGTGCTCCTTGGCGACTGCCTGCATCACCTCGTCACCCGTTACGTAACCAAGTCGGGTCAAGGCATCGGAAAGATGGGTTCCCGAACCGCGGGCCATCGACTCGGCTTCTTCGAGTTGATCGGGGCTGATCGTCCCCTGACGGATAAGAATTTCGGTGAATTTTGCCATGCCTATTCGGCCCTCACCGCAAACGCGAAATGCAGCTCTCCACCGCACATCGGATCGATCATCGCGAGAACCGCTCTGTTCCATCGCGACTGAAAATCGCAATCCCCTTTACGATTCCAAAGCAACCGTCAGTCGCTAAGTCAAAAAAGACCTAAACCTTTTCATAGACTAGACTAACTGGGACAGATGCCCGCGTCAACCAGCAGGGAGACATCGACCGAGTGGCAATACCACCTGGTTGGCTGCAAAAAGACGCATTCTTCGGCTTTGTTGGGTCGCCGCAGTGCTTAGCCCTTACACGCAACAGGAACCTGATCGATCTTTGCTGCAAGGATAAAATCGTTTTCAGAGAGACCGCCGATGGCGTGGGTCCAAAGTTCTACCGAAACATTGCGGTAGCCTGCGATGTGAAGATCAGGGTGGTGTCCATCCTCTTCGGCAACTTCCGCAACCTTATTAAAAAAGTCGATTCCGGCCATAAAGTTTTTGGTAGTCCAGTCTTTGCGAATTCGCTGTCCGTCTGGCGTCAACTCCCAGCCCTCGAGTTTCTCGAGTTGCGCTATCGCTTGTTCCCGCGTATACGGCTCGACGCCTCCCTCGCAGGGAAGACAGTTTTTCTGAGTCAACTGATCACACGACATTGCTTCCATCAGAGAATCTCCTGTTGAGGTGCTCGCCGCGATTGAAAACTTGGCGGGGTTGGTATCCGCTCAAGTGGAATTATTCCCACTCACGCTCTGTGCGTCAATCACCGACAGTACGCTGTGCTGTTCTCTGCCAAAAGGTGCTGTCGGGACAAATGCCCGGAGAACTATCCAGAGAAATGCCGGAAGAGCGACGGAGAAGTCGAAACAAGAAGTCCCGCGCCACCGATCGCGCGGTATTCCGAGTCGGCCCACTGAGGGGATGAAGCCTTAGCAGGCCCGCGGCGCGGTGATCAGATCGATCGCCAACAGCAAGACAAAAACAAAGATACTCGAAAGAATTGCGCTCATCACCATTTCCCCCACAACACTTGGAAGCAAACCGTACCGACCACTTGCGGCCGGTTCTCTGAAGGATGAGTTGCCACAAAGTGCTGCTGGGTCACAAAAAAAATCGTGCGCCGCAGAAAAGCGAGAAATAAAGGATATTAACCGCCAAAAATCCCCGTGGCGTACCAGATCCGGTTCTTGCCGCGGCGGATGTCGTAGCCATAAAACGGGTGGTTCCCGGCCACTGCCCGCCAGTGGCCCGCACTTTGTCGCCAGGCGTGAACGCATCCCAAACAGGCCGTGAGTAACGATTCGTCGGGCCAACTCTCCGCACAGACCTCGACCGGTGGCTTGCCACCGACCTGGGCCCAGACTCGATAGAACCGGGACTCCCATCTCTGATGTCCCTGGCGGCCCAAGGAGGCTTGCCGCCGACTGTGTTCGGCGGCAGCCTCGCACAACACGGGAGAAGAGGCACCCGACGTACTGCGAGGCCCTTCCGGATGGATCCGAATCGCATAGATCAACATTCGTTCGGTGAGTGTACCGGGAGGAAGTTTAAGAAACGTCGCGACCGACACCGGGGATTCATACTGCGGTGCATAATATCTCGGCTCCGAGAAGGGGAGACCGCCAATCATGCGGCCATAGGTCTCTCGATCTGGATCACTGAAATCGACGACCGCCAACCCCGGCGCTTCCTGCAGCGCGGAAAAAGCAGGATCCGTAAGCAGCGTGATCTCGCGACCGTCGACCCGCACTTTCGCGTCGTACAGCACACGAACGCAAACATACTGCCGGATCAGTTGGCGGACTTCTGGATCCAGACAGGTATGTTGTATGAAACGGAGATGTCGCGGAGCATCGGGCGGGCGCGAAAAATGAATCAGTAGATTTTTATGCGCCTCGATTGCCTGCTCGCGGGCTTGGCGGTAATCAGTCTGCCATTCGATGGCGGTGTAAGTGCCGGCGCGGTGTGGGTCGGCATCGTCGAACCGTCTCTCTGCCCACGCAGACGGAGAACCAAGGGCCAGAAGCACCACAAAAAGCATGCTGCACAGACCCAAGCATCGCTCACGATTAAAGATGCGCAAAAGCACCATGCAATCCATATCCCCTATCCGTTTCTCCCTCAATCGACTTCGCAGCCAGAAAAAGGTCTCCGCGGGCGAGCCGCACCTACGGATTGGAGCTCGGTGCGGGCAATTGACTGCTGCCCATCAAATAGATGTCCACCGCCCTGGCGGCCCCACGCCCTTCATTGATGGCCCAAACGACCAGTGACTGGCCGCGACGGCAGTCACCGGCGGCAAAAACTCCCTCACAACTGGTCGCAAACGATCCGTGCTCGGCGGCAAAGGTTTCCCAGTTGCCCCGCGGGTTTTGCATCTCTAACCCCAGCATTTCGCCGACTCCCTTTTCCGGACCCACAAACCCGGTGGCCAGCAGCACCAGTTCGGCGGGCCAATCCTGCTCGCTCCCCTCCACCTCGCTGAACGGAGCCCGCTCACCCGGCTTGCTCCAATCGACCTCCACCGTACGGACTGCGGCAACACGACCGGTTCCATCATCAACGAACTCTTTGGTTAGGACGTGGTACCGCCGGGGATCTTCTCCAAAGCGGGCCGCCGTCTCGGCATGCGAATAATCGACGCGATAAATCTGTGGCCAATCCGGCCAGGGATTATTTGCTGCCCGCGACTCGGGCGGACGATCCAGTAGCTCAAAATTCACGAGACTCGCACAGCCGTGCCGCAGGGAGGTTCCAATACAATCGGCACCCGTATCTCCACCACCGATCACAATCACATTTTTTTCAGCCGCGGAGAGGAAAGCACCATCCGCAAGTTCCGAATCCAGCAAACTCTTCGTATTGCGGGTCAGAAAATCCATCGCCAGATGAATCCCCGAGAGCTGCCGCCCCGGACAGCCGGCCGTTGGATCAAAAGGTCGGGTTGCCCCCGTGGCCAGCAGTACCGCATCAAATTCCGTCTGCAGTTCTGACGGATCGATGTACTGAATCTCCTCGCCCCGCTCTTCCAGAATACGATTCACATGACCGGCAGAAAAATCTTCCCGGCAACCGACCTGCGTCGAGGTAACAAACCGAATGCCTTCCTCCCGGAGTAGATCGATTCGTCGATCTACCACCTGCTTATCGAGTTTCATGTTCGGGATCCCGTACATCAGCAAACCACCAATCCGGTCCGATCGCTCGTAAACGGTCACTTCGTGTCCGGCCTTATTGAGCTGCGCGGCAGCCGCCAGACCCGCAGGCCCGGAACCCACAACGGCCACCCGCTTGCCGGTTCTTAGCGACGGCGGACTGGCAACGACCCAACCTTCGGCAAAACCACGATCAATAATGGCGTTTTCAATATTTTTGATCGTCACCGGAGGATCGATGATGCCCAACACGCAGGCACCTTCACAGGGCGCCGGACAGGTTCTACCGGTGAACTCGGGAAAGTTATTTGTCTTATGGAGTCGATCGAGTGCCTCCCGCCAACGATCCCGATACACAAGGTCGTTCCACTCGGGAATCAGATTGTCGATCGGGCAGCCGCTGCTTGACTGACAAAAGGGAACGCCACAATCCATGCAGCGGGCACCTTGCGTACTGCAGTGCGAAACATCTGCCTCGGTATAGATTTCAAGAAAATCATCCAACCGCGCAAGCGGATCCCGATAGGGAACCGTCTCCCGCACATATTCTTTAAATCCAGTTGGCTTTCCCATAGCGTTTCCTTCACCCCCGCGAGGGCGTATGCTGTTCTTTCGCCTGTTCTGCTTCAAGGACCCGCTTGTAGTCAGTCGGCATCACTTTGACAAATTCAGACACCGCTTCGGACCATCGCGACAAAATCCGCTCGGCAACTTCCGACCCAGTCCACTGCTTGTGCTCCGCGATCCAATCCCGCAACTCGATCTCTTCGCCGTCTTGCCCGAGGTGTTCTAACTCCACCATGCCCAAGTTACAGTTGCCGAGCAACTCACCTTCCGGATCCCAGACATAGGCAATTCCCCCACTCATCCCAGCCGCAAAGTTCCGACCCACCGGACCAAGGACCACGACACGACCTCCGGTCATATACTCACAACCGTGATCGCCGACTCCTTCAATCACCGCCAGCGCGCCGCTGTTGCGGACGCAGAAGCGTTCGGCCGCCCGTCCTCGGAAGAAAGCCTCGCCTGCGGTTGCGCCATAGAGGACCACGTTCCCGACCAAAATATTATCTTCCGCCACAAACGAACTCCCCGCAGGCGGATAGATCACCAACCGGCCACCGGACAGCCCTTTGCCGACGTAGTCGTTCGCATCGCCAGCCAGTTCGAGCGTGACCCCGCAGGCAAGAAAGGCACCAAAACTCTGCCCTGCTGAACCGTGCATGTCGAAGTGAATCGTGCCGTCGTCCAAGCCATCTTCCCCGTAGCGCTTGGCAATTTCATGACTCAAAATCGTGCCCACCGTTCGATTGGTGTTAACGATTTTAACCTCGGCACGCACCACTTCCTTCCGCTCAAGCGCGGGACGCGCCAAATCGAGCAACTGCATTCGATCGAGCGAGTATTCCAGCCCGTGCTCCTGTGACTTTGTACAAATCACATCCACATTCTCATGGGGTGGTTGGGCTGGCGCGAGCAACTGGGTTAAATCGAGTCCGTCCGCCTTCCAGTGTTCAATAGCAGCAGTACCATCGAGACAGTCTGTCCGGCCGACCATCGAGTCAATCGAATGGAAACCGAGCTGGGCCATAATTTTTCGCGCCTCTTCAGCAATCATGAAGAGGTAATTGACGACGTAGTCTGGTTTGCCTGAAAATTTTGCCCGCAGTTCTGGGTCCTGTGTGGCAATTCCTACAGGACACGTATTCAAATGGCACTTCCGCATCATGATACAGCCCAGCGTAACGAGCGGTGCCGTGCTAAAGCCGAATTCCTCGGCGCCAAGTAGGGCTGCGATCACCACATCGCGACCGGTCTTTAAACCACCATCGGTCTGCAGCACCACCCGACTCCGCAAATCGTTCATCACCAACGTCTGGTGTGTTTCCGCAATCCCCAACTCCCAGGGCAAACCCGCGTGTTTGATACTTGTCAGCGGTGAGGCACCGGTTCCTCCGGCGTCCCCTGAGATGAGAATATGGTCGGAAAAACCTTTGGCGACACCGGCAGCAATGGTCCCCACACCCACCTCGGAAACGAGTTTTACGCTCACCCGGGCTTCTGGATTGGCATTTTTTAAATCGTGGATCAGTTGTTTGAGATCCTCGATCGAATAGATGTCGTGGTGCGGTGGTGGACTGATCAAACCCACACCGGGCGTCGAGTATCGAATGCGGGCAATCGTTGCATCGACCTTGCGGCCGGGAAGTTCGCCACCCTCACCCGGTTTGGCTCCCTGCGAAATTTTGATTTGCAGTTCATCTGCGTTTGCCAGATACCAGATGGTCACACCAAACCGCCCCGAGGCAACCTGCTTGATTGCCGAGCGGCGAGAATCTCCATTGGGGAGCGGCTCAAAACGGGCGGGGTCTTCACCACCTTCACCCGTATTGCTTTTCCCCCCCAGGCGGTTCATCGCAATCGCAAGTGTCTCATGGGACTCGGTGGAAATCGATCCAAAACTCATGGCTCCGGTGCAAAATCGCTTGACGATCTCAGCGGCTGACTGCACCTCTTCCAGTTCAATCGCCGCCTGCGTGGGCCGAAAACGGAGCAATCCGCGTAGTGTACAGCGGGCTCGATTCTCTTGGTTGATATGGGTTGCGAACCGCTCGTAGGCACCGGCGTCGTTGCCTCGGGCTGCCACTTGAAGATCGGTGATCGCGCGGGGATCCCAAGCGTGCCGCTCTCCATTGGCCCGCCAGTGGTATTCGCCCGGATTAGGAAGCGAGGTGACCGTCGTGTCATCTGTATCGATTCCTGCCACGATCGCATACCCAAGATCATGTCGCCGTAAAATTTCTTCCGCGAGGACCGAAAAATCGACCCCTTGAATGCGACTCGAGGTGCCGACAAAACAACGATCAATGACTTCCTCGCGCAAGCCAACCGCTTCGAAAATTTGGGCGCCTTTGTAGCTCTGCAGGGTCGAAATCCCCATCTTCGCCATCACTTTGAGCATGCCCTTGGCAATGCCTTTACGGTAGGCCGTCACCAGATTGCGATCTTCCCGGGTCAATTCCGCCGGGTGCCGAATCGCCGCATCGTCTGTCGCCTCCACTCCCGGTGGCGGCTCAATCAACCCTTCGCGGCGACACTGCCACAGCGTTTCAAAGGCCAGATAGGGATTGATCCCATCGGCACCGTAACCGACAAGCAGGCAGTGGTGGTGCACTTCACGCGCTTCACCCGTTTCGACCACGATTCCAATTCGTGTTCGCTTCGCCTGACGAACCAGATGATGGTGCACTGCACCGGTGGCTAATAGCGCACTGAGCGGCACGCGTTCGGCCGAGATGGCGCGATCCGAGAGAATAATCAAACTCATTCCCGCGTCGATCGCCGCTTCCGCCTCTCGGCAGATACGATCCAAGGCAGCCGACAATCCGTCCGCCCCTTCCGATCGTGGCCAGGTGATATCGATCTGTTGAGAACGCCAACCGCGGTGATCGATTTCTCGGATGCCTGCCAGTTGTTCATTCGAAAGAATCGGATGGGGAACCCGCAATCGGTGACAGTGGTCTTCGGTGGTCTCTAGTAAATTACGCTCCGGACCGATAGCGCACTCAAGCGACATGACGACTTCCTCGCGGATCGAATCAATCGCGGGATTGGTCACCTGGGCAAAGAGTTGCTTGAAGTAGTCGTACAGCATCCGCGGTTGATCGCTCAAGCAGGCAAGCGCCGAATCGTTTCCCATTGAGCCGACCGGGTCACGTAATTCGCGGATCAGCGGCAGCAGCATGAACTGAAGGGTTTCGATCGTGTAACCAAAAGCTCGCATCCGCTCTACCAACGTCTCACTCTCAAGACCAAGCGCATGCTCTGGATCGAGTTCATCCAGCTCCATCCGCTGATGGCGAAGCCATTCGCCATACGGCCGAAGCCGCGCAAACTGGTGCTTGAGTTCCTCATCAGGAACAAGCCTTCCCTGCTCGAAATCAACGAGGAACATCCGTCCCGGTTGCAGTCGACCTTTCACCTTCACGTTTTCCGGAGCAACGGGCAGTACCCCGACTTCGCTGGCCATTATCACGCGGTCATCGTGTGTTAAGTAATAACGCGAAGGCCGCAACCCATTGCGATCGAGAATTGCGCCGATGTAGCGACCATCGGTAAAAGCAATCGAGGCCGGGCCGTCCCACGGCTCCATAAGGCAGGAATGGTATTCGTAGAAATTGCGCTTATCGACCGGCATCGACTCGTGGTTTTGCCACGCTTCAGGAACCATCATCATGACGGCCTCCTGCAAGCTACGTCCGGTCATCAAGAGAAATTCGAGCACATTGTCGAACGTCCCCGAATCACTACAGTCCGGTTCGCAAATGGGAAATAACTTTTGCATCTGATCGCCAAACAGTGGCGATGCCACCACACCCTCGCGGGCCCGCATCCAATTCATGTTGCCCCGTAGCGTATTAATTTCGCCGTTGTGGCTCATGAAGCGACACGGCTGCGCGCGATCCCAGGAGGGAAACGTATTGGTAGAAAAACGAGAATGCACCATCGCTAAATGACTCTGGTACCGCTCGTCCGCAAGGTCCGGATAGTAAAGGATCAGTTGTTCGGTCGAAAGCATTCCTTTGTAGATGATCACGTTGGTCGAAAGCGAACAGACGTAAAACATCATCCGCTGCGTCAAGGAGGCATCGGACCGCAGTCGGTGGCTAGCCTGCTTGCGTATGAGATACAACTTCCGTTCAAACGCATCATCCGCAAGCCCGTCTGCAGCAGCAATCACCAACTGTTCGATCGCCGGTTCCGCCTGACGCGCAGTCGGCCCGATATTCGCTTTTTCTGTCTCCGTTGGAACAGCCCGCCAGCCAAGTGTTGCTTGCCCTTGCTCGTGAACGATTTTCTCGATCAGCTTCTTACACGTCTCGCGCTCGGCTTGGAGCGTCGGAAGAAAAACATTGCCGACTGAAAATTGACCCGCAGGAGGTAATTCGACGCCCAAATCTTCCTTGATTACCTCGCGTAAAAACGCGTGTGGCAGAGCCGTGAGAATACCTGCACCATCTCCGGTATTTGCCTCGCACCCGCAGGCACCGCGATGATCCATGTTACGGAGAATTTCCTCGGCATCGAGGATAATCTGATGGCTCCGCTTTCCTTTGACGTGCGCAACAAACCCAACGCCGCACGCATCGTGCTCATGGGCCGGGTCGTAAAGCCCCTGTTTTTGTGGCCATTGCATTCCGTTGCCCTCCGGAATACTTTTCCGTTGTTCGCCGCTGCGACTCACACCTTGCTCCCTCGTTGGCTCCCCTGCCAATTCTGGTTGTTATGTCCAACCGTTTTTACGCACCATCATGGTTGCGACACCAAGCGATCATTTCGTCAACCGACATGGTGGACCGATCGACCGCTTCAGTCGGTTCGCTGACGGCTGAAACTTCCTCGCTGTCGACTTGTGTTTCCGCGACTTCCGCTTCTACCGCGTCCGCAATACCTGCTTCACCTGCTTCTTTTTCACCCGCCGCAACGTTATCCGTAGCAACAACATCGTCCTCCGCATTCGGAGGTGCCGCTCCTGAACCGGCCTCACCACGCGCTGCGGCAAGTTTCTCTGCCAATGTCATCTCTCCGGCCGGCTTCTCGCTCGAGGGGGTTGGCGATTTCGGTTTTGCTTCTTTTTCCGGTGGTGGGTCAGCCGCTACCGGTTTCTTTCCTCGCGCAGCTGCCAGAATATCCGCGGTCGTCCTCTTTGCCGGAGCAGGACTGCTGCTCGCTTTTTCTGGAGCGGCGGCTGTCTTCCCGCCGCCCGAATCTTGCATTCGAGCCATCTCAAGCGGTGAAAGCTGTTTGCCACTGTCTTCGGTTGCCGCGGCGGCCGACGGAGCGGTTTTGGCCGGGGCTGCTTTTGCCGGAGGACTGCTCGCCTTCGCCTTCGCCTTCGCCTCCTCCTTTTTCGGTGGCGGGCGATCGATCACTTTTAAATAATCGACACCGATATCGAACCAGCCGATATTGGCATAGTGGTCAAATTCAACCAGTGCTCGACCGTTCATATTGACCGTTTTGACGCGACCGGTTTGTCCCTTGAATCGGGCAAGTTCGACACAACGATCATCGACGAGTACGAATTTATCTGTGTAATCGCGCTTGAGTTTTTCGATATGTTCAAAAACCGTCATCTCTAGAACTCCTGCGCAGTAATCGGGGTAGCCCAACATCTTCCCAATTTAGGGGCGTCAAAACAAGGACCGCATGGAGCACGCTTCCTGCGCTGGCAGGGATAACAAACCACCCCTAAATGCGCAATATCAATTGTAGCAGTCTTCCACTATCCTGAAGCAACCGCCAGGACGCTCTTGGGGCATGTTGACCGAGTGGCCCTCTTATTCCTTATCTAAACCCCTCACCGAGACCACTTGAAGGATTGTCGATGGCCACACACAAACGAATTCTCGTGACAGGGGGAGCTGGATTTTTAGGTGCGTTTCTGTGCGAGCGACTGGTTACAGAAGGACACGACGTTATCTGTCTGGATAACTTTTTCACGAGTCAAAAAAGCAATATTATCGACTTGTTCGAAAAACCCAACTTCGAGTTCATCCGGCACGACATCACCCATCCGGTTTGGTTGGAAGTCGATGAAATTTACAATCTGGCGTGTCCCGCTGCACCTGGACATTACCAGTTCAATCCCATTAAAACGCTCAAGACTTCGGTACTCGGTGCGATCAATGCTCTGGGGATCGCAAAAAGATGTCGGGCCAAAATCCTGCAGGCCTCCACGAGCGAGATCTACGGCGACCCTGAAATTCATCCACAACCGGAATCCTACCGAGGTTCGGTGAACCCGGTTGGCCCACGGGCGTGCTATGACGAAGGCAAGCGTGCCGCGGAAACGCTGTTTATGGAATACCACCGA
>Ga0302123_10001958_pt1 | contig 14284 bp, 20 predicted proteins | sample CB21_321_MG_FD_203109 | JGI IMG/M metagenome (GOLD analysis project Ga0302123, IMG submission 203109) | Marine microbial communities from Western Arctic Ocean, Canada - CB21_32.1 | ecosystem: Environmental > Aquatic > Marine > Oceanic | place: Canada: Western Arctic Ocean | collected 2017-09-28 | reverse complement strand
CCTCATCAACCTGCAGGTAGAAGCAATAAGGCAGACAGAACTTGCGTCCTCTTCGAGGGACCAACGGATGGTGGCCGACCTCGCTGGAGAGCTACGGGTTCTGGCCCAGAGCTACCCTGCGCTGCGCTTCCTCACCGTCGAGGCAGACGACGTAGTCCTTCGTTTGGGTGTTGTGGAGATTCGCCTTAAAGAACAAGGACTTGAGGTAAGAGGGGACGTTTCCACCCTCAGAAGCCTCCGAATTAAGAGCGAAATACAGCCAGTTGCGGACGTAAACACGGCCAGAACTAGGCTGGCTTCTATAAAGAGGCGCAAGCGAGGCGGGGCGAACACACCCAAGGGGTGACCACAACCTTGTGGTCACTTGCAGACTGCAACTAACGCCGCTAAGTGCCTGAAATCATTGACTTCACTGACCACAAAGTTGTGGTCGCCTCCAAAACCTCTAGCACTGAAGGGGTGTAACTACCCGGAATCATTCAGAACACCGACCACAAAATTGTGGTCACCCCTCCAAACCCTCCAAAAGCACACCTGGTGGCTAGCCACGGTCCCTATTAGCCGCTAATAATTTTTGTTTCGCTGACTGCGAAACCACCTGCTAGAGTGCTCGACGTCGGGGCAAACACGCCGCCCCTGACGCACTTGAACAGGTCAGAAAGGACCATTCCTACAATGAGTGAGCAGACCGAAAACACCGCCTCGGCGGAAGCCGCAGCCCCGATTCCCGCCGCTGACACGGGGGCCGAGTCCTCTGGCCCGTCGATGGACCAGATGTGGGTGCCCCTGGACGCAATCGAGACCGACAAAATCGAGAACCTCCGCGGCGGCGAAACCGCTCCCGAGTCCCTGGCGCGCAGCATCTGGGAAGCCGGCACGGGCCACGACCAGCACCTCATCTCCCCGCCGCAGGTCATCACGGTCGTGCAGACCAGTGACGACGGCGAGGTGATGGTGGACGCGGACGACAACGCCATCATCGAGTCCATCCACCTCGTGGCGGGCTTCCAGCGCGTCGCGGGCTTGCGCACGCTGCGCCGGATGATTGCGGAGCACAACCAGCGCGTCGCCGACGAGACCATCGGCGAGATGGAGAAGGACGAGACGTACCTCTTCCGCAACGCGGACGGCGTCATCCCCGTCGAGATCAATTTCCAGTACGACGATGTCCCCGTGGTCTTCACCGAGGCCGCTGAGCTGACCCCCGATGTCGTGGGCTGGGCGCACGACCTCAACCTCGCCGAGAACCTCGCTCGCACGGGCCTCAACCTCGCGTCGGAGATTTCCGGCGCGGAGAAGCTGCTCGCCGGTGGGCGGACCCAGACCCAGGTGAGTGCGCTCCTGGCCAAGTCCCAGGCGACGGTGTCGCAGTACCACAAGGTCGCGTCCAAGACGCTGCCGGAGTACCTCGACGCCATCCGTGAGGGGTCCATCACCTTGAAGCAGGCCCTCGCGGTCGCCAGCAGCAAGGAGATGCTCAAGACGAACGGCACGCCGAACCGCACAGCCCAGAAGGCCGCGCTGGCGAGGCTGACCTCCGACAAGAAGGCCGCCCGCGACATCGTGGAGAAGGCGAAGACGAAGCGGACGACGGGTGAGATGGCGAAGTTCGCCGCAGACCTCACCTCCGACGCCTGCTACACCGACATGGACGACGACCGCCGGCAGACCATCCTGGCGACCCTGTCGTGGCTCAACATGGGCGCGGACGAGAACGCGCTGGTGTACGGCGTGACGGCCGACATCGACCTCGCGGTCATTCCGAAGCCGAAGCCCAAGAAGGAGGCCAAGCCCAAGAAGGCCGCCGCCGCGAAGAAGACCACCACGAAGAAGGCCCCGCGCAAGCGTTCGGCCAAGAAGGCTGTCGCCGCTGCCCCCGCGGGCGAGGCGGCTGCACCGGCTGGCGAAGAGGCGGCTCCCGCTGCCCCGGCCAAGCGCAAGCTGCGTCGGAGCAGCAAGGCCGCAGAGTAGAGCCCACCAACAGAGATGAGCGCCAAAGAACAACTTGGCGTGTATCTCGACGCTGCGTACCCGGTCCTCGCGATTCAGTCGCACGAAGAGGACCGGGTCGAGGCAGCCATCCTCGAACACATAAGGAATGGAGACGAGGTGGAGGACGGCCGCACGGCTGTTATCCGCTGGTCGTTGAGCCAAGCTGTGCAGACCTTGTACAGCCCCGAGCCTGATAAGGCGGTCGACGACAACTCGGTGAAGTCCCCAGTAATCGCCCTGCAGTACATCAACTCCCGCCTCGATTCGAGTGGTGGGCAGGTTGATGCGTGGGTCTGGATACTGAGGGACTTCTGCCATTTCCTTACTACCGGGAATGCCTACCCCATCCTCCGGCAGCTGAAGGATATCGCGCAGAAGATATCGACGCAGGGATTGCCCCACAGCATCATCATCGTTGACGCTGAGGTGAGCATCCCCCAACGGCTAGAGAAGACCATCACGGTCATGCACTGGCCCCTACCAACCCGCGAAGAGCTAGCCGACATCGTAACGATGTACGGGGACAGCCAAGAACTTGAACTCACCCCTGTCCAGGTGTGGGAGGTCAGCGGGGCCTCACTGGGTCTGACTATTCATGAGGTCGGTAACGCCCTCGCCAGCAGCTTCTGCTCAACCGGCCGCTTCGACCCGCGGATAATAACGGCAGAGAAGAAGGGCATCATCAAGCGCAGCGGGTTCCTTGAGTTTTGGGACTCTTTGAACGGTCTTGAGTCCGTGGGTGGCATGGGCACCCTCAAGAGCTGGCTGGGGCAGCGGAAGCTTGCTTTCTCGCAAGAAGCGAGGGAATACCAGCTGCCTCTCCCCAAGGGGCTGCTACTTGTCGGGGTTCCCGGCGGTGGCAAGAGCTGGGTAGCCAAAGCCATCGGCGGCGAGTGGAACCTCCCCGTGGTCCGACTGGACCTGGGCAAAATCATGGGCAGCTACCTCGGACAGTCCGAGAAGCAGCTCCGTGAGGCGCTTCAGCTTGCTGAGGTAATCAGCCCTTGTGTGCTCTGGGTTTTAACGGCCCAGATTAAATCAAGTGAATTGCTGGGACACCCCAAAGCCGCGTGAGCTACAACGCAGATGGAAACGTCAGACGTGAACGCTAAAAATCACACGGATATATGGGCAATCAGCAGCCAAGCCCCTACGGCCATTGGCTACGGGGAAGGTTCAGAGACTATCCCTCCGGGGAGTAGGGTCCAAGAGGACTCGAAGCGCTTGACCTACCGAAATGACCCGCTATGGTTGGACGTAGAGAAACTTCTCCACGAGACCAATCCATGTGGAACGCTAAGTACGCCACCTGCCAGATTTGTGAAACAACAGAGTCCCCCCATATGGCCAAGGGTAAATGCAGCCGCTGCTACCAACGGGCCTACCGGGGAGACCCAAAGAACCAAACACGAATCAAGCAGGCCAAGTCTGAGTGGTACGACCGAAATCGGGACGCTCAGATTATTGACGGTCCACAGCTTCGAGACCAAAAGCACTTCTCCGGAAATCGGCAGAGGGCTCTCGATGCGGCAGACCATCAGTGCGCTTGTTGTGGGGCTGAAGAGCAGCTCGTCGTCCACCATCTCGACCACAACGGCCGAGGAAAGGCGACGCCTAACAACGACCTGGACAACCTCGAAGTTCTTTGCCGCGCGTGTCACGCACGTGAGCACAGGGAACTACGAGGACGTTGGAGCGTGCGCCATGAGGCGTGTGTGGACTGTGGAACGACGTCTACCCCGCATAACGCGAAGGGCAAATGTCGTGTCTGTTACTCAGCGTGGTACAGCCAGAACGGTAGGAAGATATAGTCCGTGCCTGGGTGAAAGCTCAGGAGGGCCACCGGAATCGGGTGGTCCGCAACATAACAGAGATGAATTAGAGAAGGGTATGGGCAGCGGCGGCGGGGAGAGGGACGGAGGTACCTCGGACCGCGTCTTCGGCACATGGTTGACGTGGATGCAGGAGAAGACCTCTCCCGTGTTCGTGGTGGCCACGGCGAACGACGTGTCAAAGCTACCGCCTGAAGCCCTGCGCGCTGGTCGCTTCGACAGCATCTTCTTCGTCGACCTCCCCAACACCGTCGAGCGCAAGGAGATTCTCTCGATTCACCTCCGTGCTCGGGGGCGGGATGGGGGGAACTACGACCTCGACCTCCTCGCTCAGAAGAGCGCGGGCTACACGGGGGCGGAGATAGAGACCCTCATCGAGAGCGCCATGTTCTCCGCCTTTGCTGAGAGCCGTGAGTTCAACGAGGACGACATCATCGCTGCCCAAGCAGTAGTGGTGCCTATCTCGCGAACGATGAAGGAGAAACTGGAGGACCTTCGCTCGTGGGCGGAGGGCCGAGCCGTGTACGCTACGGCACCTGAAGAGGAAGCCGCCCCTGCCGGGCCTACCGGTACTCGCGTCGGGCGGCTCAAACGAGGAAGTCGAGGAAGAAGGTCCCCATGAGAACGTACCGGACGGGGCTCGGCGTATTGGACGCCGTAGTCGCGGGCGGACTCCGTCCGGGCGTACTCGCCATGTGGGGTATGCCTGACTCGGGTGTATCCACACTGGGCAGAGCCATCCTGAAGACAGCGCGGCCAGAGCCCACAGGTCTGGTCGCCACTACCATCCCCGACCCCAGGTGGCTCCGCCAGCTGAGGGTCGACCCAATCATCGCCGTCCCCGGTACCGGGGAGCTTGGCTTCGAGACGGCCTACCACATGCTGAAGGAAGGGGTGCGGGTCGTCCTGATTGACCATCTCCCCGGACTGGTGACCTCAGCAACCGCCAACACCGCGCTGTGGGCTCATGTCCCTTACGCGGAACGGCGGCTAATAGACCAGGGGCTCTCCATGCTCCGGTCAACGGCTAAAGCCGTGGGCGCCCTCGTGGTGGTCGCCAACCAGATGCGCTGGAGCATGGAGCACGGCATCCACCCCTACATGCACGACACCGTCAGCTGCCATATGGACCACGCCATCGAGCTGCAGAAGGGGTCCTTCAGGACCATCTACGGTCAGCTCGCGGAGCAACGGGTCCAGGTCCGCCTGCGGATAGCCAATGGACGCACCCGGAAGGACGCAGAGACCAAGGTGTCCATCTGGCCGCGGCGTGGCATCGACGAGATATACGAGCTGCTCATGTACCTGCAGCACACCGGGCTCTTCCTGCGTGCAGGGGCTTGGTGGAAGGACCCCGCAACCAACACCAACTTTGGTCCGGGCTACCGGGCCGCAAGAAATCAACTAGCGCGGAAACGTGCTCACTACATAAAGGCGTTAGACGAATGGAAATCGAAATCATCGTAGACAGGAACGGCAACGCCACCATGGAGGTGAACGGCGTTGTCGGCCCCGCCTGTGAGCAGGTGACAGAGGCCGTCAAAGCAGCGCTCCATGGGGCCGTCTGGGACGAAGACAACAAGCCCGAATACTACGAGGTGGCCGTCGAGACGGGGGTCCAGGTTTGACCAACCCCCTTTCCTACCGAACAACCGTAGACACCCTGCTGGTCCGCGGCATCAACACCAGCTTCAACGTCAACGGCCCCGGGAAGCGGCTGGTCGTACACTTCCAGGGCTGCGACCTGGGCTGCGGAGGCTGCTTCAACAAGGAGCTGTGGTCCATAAAGGCGCGGGCGGGGGTGACCTCCTACCAGACGGACACTTTCGCCCGGATGCTCCTAGACCGCGTCAATGCGGACCCCGAGCTTGAGGGAATCACCTTCTCCGGCGGGGAGCCCTTCCAGCAGGGTGAGGAGTTCCTGACCCTCTTGGCTCTGCTGCGCGCACCACGTGGCCTCCGTGCGCCGAATATCGTGGTCTTCACCGGGTACACCCTGGAGGAGCTGGACGGGTTCTTCCCCCATGGCCTGAAAGAGCTGTTGATGTCGCACGTTGACATGCTCATCTCTGGCCGGTTCGAGATTGCGAATCGGCTCATCGAGGGGGACACCTACGCCTCCTCCAGCAACCAGCGGGTCACCCTCTTCGGGGAGAGGTTCCATGACACCGACCTGACACGCCATTTCTCTGTCGACGTCCTGGTAGACTCAACAGGGGGCGCCCTCATCACCGGCTTCCCGGCCGACAAGGTACTGCGGGAGATTAAAGACCCCGCCACGAGAAAGAAGAGCCTGTGAGCAAGTACGTACGCATCACCGTTCCTCGCCTGACCGACCTCGACCTGCTGAAGCGCACCCTGGTCAAGCTCGGCTTCCCCGACACCGAGATTCAGGACGTCCAGATGCGGAAGCATCCGGGCCTCAAGGTCGACAAGAGTGTGTGGGGCGGGCTCCTCCCCATCACGTTCGAGTTCGCGGAAGCGCAGAGCACGTTCGAGTGCTGCGGTGACGAGGACGACGGCCCGCGCATCGCTCGGTGGCTCCACCGTGAGAACCCGCTCTACTCGCACCGCCGGTTCCCAGACGGCTTGGCGCAGTGGTACGCCGTCACCGCAGCCGTGGAGGCCCTGGAGTCGGAGGGGCTCTCCACGGAACTGCGCGCAGAAGAGGGTGGTAGGCTTCGAGTGCTGGCCGCCTGAGCACCCCCTGGTCGGGCGCCCAGTTGAGGGGGGAGGGACTATAGCACCTCCCCTCTCTTTTTTTATTAGCCGCTAATAATGGAGGTGACATGCCCTCTTGGCTCAAGACAATTTTCTGGTGGCTCCTCATCGGCTTCATGCTGGTTGGAGCAGTCTTCGCGTGGCGTTGGTACCGGTCCTCGCTGGACCAACAGAAGCGCGCCATCAAAGCGAAGCGGGAAGTTGCGGAGGCAAAGCACACGTTCAGGCTCACAGAAGCCCAGAAGGAGGAGAGCACCCTGCTTCAAGCCATCTGGACTGAGTACAACCACATCTACGCGCGACTGGCCACGGAAGAGAAAAAGGTCGATGACGCTATCGAGGGCGGGCCGGTTGAGCTGGCTAAGTTCTGGAACAACAACCTGCTGGGGAAAAGCTGATGCTACGTACCTTCACTGCCGTCTTACTCGCCGTGAGCCCGGCCCATGCCTACGCCCAAGGGGTTTGCACCGAGGCCCTGCCGGTGACCACGCCCTGTGAGGGACTACTGCTTCCGCACGCTGAGGCAAGCAGGGCTGCCAAATGCCTACACACCCGACTGCCCGAAGCCGCCGCCCAACTAGGGGAGTGTGTGGCTGAAGGCGAGGTCAGAGCCGCCAGCTGCCAGAAGCAGCTCGACTCCTACAGCGACTTCAACACCCGGTTGAGCGGCCTGCTCGACAAGGCGCTAGAGATTCCCGAAACCAGCTGGTGGGAGTCGGGGGGCTTCATCTACGGGGCGGGGGTGGTGACCGGCATGGCGGTCGTTCTGGGTGGGGCCTGGACGCTCTCGAAGCTGAATTAGTCGAGAAGTCCGACTTTGACTCGGTTGTAGTCCCCGTCCTTCAGCTTCTTCTTCAGGAGGTCCTGGAAGCCTTCCTTGGTCTCAACCGGCTTCGTAGGGGGCGGCTTCTTGGGCAGCTTCCCCAGCTTCTTACCCGTCGCTGACATAACACGTAGAACACTCGCCATCTTTTCGAGGATGGCTGCTTTGCGGGCGGTGTTCACGGGCTAGTAATCTCCGTTGTTCAGCTCGCGCATTCGCGCCTTCGCGACAGCCCACTCATTCCGATGTCCGCGGGCCTCCCTGTTTGCCGCACGGACGGTCTTGGCTGCCTTGCGTGCGACCCTGGCGAGGCGGGTGGCCTCCCCGTCCGCATGCTTCCCCGTCTCGTAGAGGCCCCTGTGCCTGTGGCTCATGCTGCCGCCCTGCTGCATCGGGGCTGCGAGCTTCTCAAGAATGCGCGACTTGCGGGCATTGTTCATAAGGGTAACCCTACTTTATGGCGAAGCCTGCGGTGAACTAGCGGTACGGGGAGCGCGGTCGGGTGTTTCGCTTGAAGTTTCGCTTGAAAGCAGCGGCCTTACTCTGACGTCGGAACTTTCGGAGCTGGTTGAAGTCGACCTTCACCGAATCACCCCACTCTAGCGGGGTTGACGAAAAGTCCGAAGGTTTGCCGGTGCCCCCGTAGACAGCAGAGAGCTGCACAGTCTGCCTGGGTCGTCGGCCGCCACCAGCTGCCTGGGGAGCGGCGAGCTTTTCGAGGATGGCGGCCTTACTATGGCTTCGGGGGCGCCAGCGGCGCCGGCTTGGTCTTGCTTTTAGCCATATTCAGACTCTTCTCCGCTGCCTGCTGCCCCGGCGTGCCCCGACCGACTTGCGTCTTGCGCGGCATGTAGGCGTCATTGTCCGGGGTGAGGGTCACCCCTGGCATGCGCCTACCAACCGGCCAGCGCTTCATGGTAGTAGATTGTCTTTTAGCCAGCCTCTGGGTTGCTTTGGCTTTATTCGCGTACGCCTGAGTGCCCATCTCCTTCTTCCAGCCCGAGTGCTGTCCTCGACCCGCCTCCCAAGGAGTCGTTGCCTCCCGGTTCAGGGTCTTGCGGAGTCCCAGTTGGGCGTAATTGACCGGTTTACGGTTAGCCGAGGTGATCCCACCGACCCCATCGGCGGCGAGCTTCTCAAGGATGCTGGCTTTACGTGCGCTGTTCATTGGTTGAATACCCCCTTGACAGTCTTGTGGTCACCGCTTTTGATGGTCTTCTTGAGAAAGGCCACCGTGTCGACCTCCTCTTTGGGGGCGAGCTTCTTAGCCCGCTTCCCTAGCTTGAGTACCTTGTCCATGACAGAGGCAAGCTTCTCAAGCACGGCGGCTTTGCGGGCGTTGTTCATGGGGCCTTCACTGTTCTGGGTCGACCGAACACGCGCCGACGATTCGACGTAAGTGCTCCTCGCCCTTGGTTTGCGTAATCCTGTGGGTAGTTGGCGGCAGCTATCGGGTCGCCGGTCTGCTTCTGCTTTCCCAGTACAGCCTGTCCGCGCAAGCGAGTCCTCATGCTACCCGGCTCAGGTGTCTCGGCGTGCTGCTGGCCTACCGTGCCCCTGCCTACAGGGGTCTTTCTAGCCCCGCCGATGGTACGCCGCCCAGTGGCGGCTCGGAGGCCCTTGTACGCTGCGCCGCTTGCGCCTTCTTCCACCGCGAGTCGACCTGGAAGGGATTTGGCTGCACGGCCAGCAAGACGGGCCATGTGCGGGGCGACCTTTTGGACCGCGCCAGCGGCAGCTAGCACTGGATTACCGATTCCCGCAAGGCGCACACCGCTCTTGTTCCCACCCACTACTGAGGCGAGCTTCTCAAGAACAGAGGCTTTGCGGGCGTTGTTCACGGCGCGGGGGCAGGTGCCAGAGCTGCGGGACCATCTTCGGGCATGACGCCCTGAGCGCCGCCGGAAGCACCCATGCCGTCCATGTACGCCAGCTCTTCGTTGAGCATGGCATCGAACGAGTCACCGGTGAGGTCCGGCCACTTCTTCTCAATCATGCCCCACAAGAGCTTGGCCTTGTCGATGCCAGCGCTCTCGGGGTCAGCCTTGAGCTGCTTCGCAGCCATCTCCTCCAGACCGCGGGCACCGTTACGAATGCCCAGACGAATCTGCTCTTCCTGGCGCTCGGAGATGTCGAGCTTGAAGCGGGCCTTCACCCACTGGTAGCCCAGACGGGCAACGATGATGGCCGCGATCTCCAACACGGGAAGGAGATACGAAGCTGCGGTCGAACCGAGAGTTGCCCAATCCATTGAAGACCTCCTAGTCTTTCAGTACAGACCAGCTTAGCTGGTAACGGGACTATTTGCGCCGTGCGAGGAGAACAGGCTTCTTGACCTTCTTGAAGGTCTGCACCCGCCTAGAGGATGGACCGACCGCGGTCTTCAGGGGGCCATCTCCCTTGCGAGGCTTGAGCCGCCTTGCGGCCTCCTCCCCCCACCACTCACCTGCACGCCCCAGGTACTTTTTGAGGCGCCCTACCCCCTCCTCCATGCTCTTGCCCCTGTTGGGGTCATAGCCGGGCGGCCTGGAGCTGCTGTAGGGGTTGGCGAGCTTGACCAGGATGGCCGTCTTACGGGAGGGGGTCATGCCGCACCTTTCAAGGGGGGCTAGACGAGACGACCACCGTGGTAACCGCCGGTTGCGTCGGGAGCGAGGAAGGTGTCAGCGAGCTGGAGCTGGGCCAACCGGATGGGCTGGATGCGCTCGTACTGGATAGCAACCGACTCCTGCATGACCAGACCCTGGGCGTCGACCGCCATCGAGTGCTGGGGAATCATGCACTGCTCCAGGTACATCGACGCGACGTTGTTCTCCTGGTTGTCCTTCATGACCAGCAGGAGCCCGATGGGCTGGCTGAACAGGTCGGACGCCAAGTTCAAGAACATGTTGTCGTAGCCCGGGGGCACCTTCACCGAGTGCAGGCTCGGGCTCCGTCCGCCGGCAGCGCCGGTCAGGAACGGATTGACGCCGACACCACCGGACTCGAAGAGCGGGCGCACCTGATGGGCGTCCACGTTCGCGTCAGCGCGGGTGTCGTAGTACGCAGTCAGGCAGCGCAAGAGCGACGGCCCGTGGTACATGATGCGCCCGAACGAAATCTGGCCCACGCTGCGGCCGGTCATGAAGTACGACCGCTCCGAGCCCAGCTCGAAGATGCGCGTGATGGCCTGATTCTGACTGAGCGCCCAGTTCTGGGTCATGCCGATGGGGAACACCAGCGTCTCAGCGAGGTTCGGGTCACTCCCCTCACCAGCCGGAAGACCGACCTGCGAGAAGAAGGGCGGTCCCGCACAGATGAGGACGAACTTCCCGTTGAGAAAGTTCCCCTCGGGGATGCCGCCTTGTACGTGTGTGGAGTACGGCTTCCACCCGGCGAGTCCTTCAGCCATTTCCTTAGGCTCCTTCTTTAGCTCTGCTCTCAGCTTACGTCGTGGGCTTCAGACAACCAAGAACACGCCCTATCTAGGGCCTAGGGTTGTTGAAGTCGGCTTTATGGATGTCTCTCCACGCAGCAGATGCACGGCCACTACTCTTGTGGTGGTGCGCCTTGAAGCGACCGGGCAGAGAGCTTAGCGGGCCTTTCTGGCGGGCCTTCGCAAACTCCTTGGCCGCCTTACGCCCAAAGGTCCGTGCGTTCTTACGGCTCGCCATGTACTCCTTGGCAGAGGCGTGCGCCGCCTCCATAGAATCCACCTGGGATTTGCTGGAACCGGCGCCTCCCCGAGCGCCCCCCCGAGCCACAATCCGCACCCGATTAGCGTGCTCAGCCCCTGGCTTAGAGAGCGCGCGGAGAGCCGCGCCCATCCCCTTCGGAACGCCCGCGAGCTTCTCCAGGATGGCGACCTTACGTGCGCTGTTCATCGGCTCCCCCACTAGCTATTAGGTGCCAAGGAGGCACCCAGGCTACCGAGGGCGTCCTTGCGCTTCGTCAGGCGGCTGAACCACCCCCCACCCGTGGTAGGGCTGGACTTCTTCTTGCTGCGTGGTCCAGCTCCGAAGTGCGCACGCACTTCGGCATCCCGCCTAACTGTGGACTTCGCTGTGGACTTCGCGCCGGCATACTCGCCCTGGAGTTTCTTCCAAGGGGAGTACGCCTTGCTGGCCGTGGTGCGGCCAATGAGTCCCATGGCCTCGGTGGGCTTGAAGTTGCCCTCAGCCAGCCGCTGACCCGCGGTCCCACGACCGACATGGCGCTTCCACTTGCCCGGGTTCTTGTCCTTGTGGAGCTTGTAGCCGGGGCCTACAGGAGACCCTGCCTCGGCACGACGCTGACGAAGGGTACCGCCACCATCGCTCTTGCGGGGGTCAGGCGTAATCTTCCAGTTGTGGCTGCGCCGCGCCTTCGGGATGCTTCGTGCCGTGTTGACCGCCTGACGAGCATGGACATACGCCTTGTCCGCCTTACGGCGGATGCGCTTCTGCCCAGACCGCTGCAGCTTCCGCTTGAGACTTCCACGGGAATTCCAGGGACCAACCTTCTCGATGGAAGGCAGGTTACGCACCCGTGTCTGCGCCTTGCGGTTCTGTTTTATGCTCTTGTCCGCCGCACGCGCGTAGTCGCCGTACCGCTTGTCCTCAGCGAGCTTTTCGAGGACGGACATCTTACGGGTTGGGGTCAACACCTAGCGGCCCTTCTTGGAGAGCTGGGCCTTGAGGCTCTTCTTACGCCACTCAGGCCACTTACCCCCCGACCCGCTGGTCGTAGGGTTGATGATGCGCCCCTCCTGCACCGACCCGTGCGCGATTGGCGTCGAGGGTTGGGCAGTCCACGCACCCTTGGTCTTCGCCCCAGGAGCCAGCTTCTTGACCTTGCCACCCCCGCGGAAGAACGCGGCCATAGCCGCAGCCGTGTCCGCTTTTCCAGCGAGCTTTTCGAGGACGGCCATCTTACGGGAGGGGAGCATCAGCAGTACCTGTCAGTGCGAGAGGCTTAGGTGCGGCGGCAGGTCAGGAGCACACGGCAGGCGGCGTCGCCCGCCCCCGCGTTGAAGTGCTTCAAGCGGAAAAGTCCGCCCGCGGCCACGCTCGCCTTCGAGTCATCGTAGCCCGCGGTCATACGCAAGACGGCGCCATCGGCCATACCGGTGATGCCCATGGCAGTAACGATATCCTCGTCAGCCGCGTTGACCACCGTGACCGTGTGGGCATTGTCGCCCGCAAGCGCAGCCGTCTTGATGATGGTGACGTCGACCAGGGTCAGCGCGTCGGTGATGGTGATGTCGTAGTCCGCAGTAGCGACATTGGTGATGTCCTGCTGGAGAATCACGATGCCGTTCAGCTCACTCGCAGTGAAGCCCGCCTCGACGTCCTTGTAGACCTCGGAGAGGGCGTCGCCCATGGTACCGGAACGAAAACGCTTGCCAGGAAGGCGCTTGGCGGCGCCAAAGGAATCAGAAGCCATTTGCTGAGTCTCCTCAAGACCGCTAGGTATTAGCGGCTAATAGTCCTAGGCCACAATCGTGAGACGCAGCCGGTTGAAGGGGTACCACGTGATGGTATCCACGGTCACGAGAACGCCATCTGGGCGAGTCGTATCCTGAGCGATGCTGGACACCGAGGCAGCTGCGAGGGCCTTCTTCGGGCCCGCGTAGTTCGCCGACACCGCCTGGAGGGAGATGTTCAGCGCATCCAGCAACGACTTGTCGATGACGTTGCGACCAATCATCCGCTTCGTCGCAGCCCGAATGGCCTTGGCGTAGATGTCGATGGCCTTGGTGATGGACAGCTCCTGCGACTTGATGGAGCTGAGGTCCGTCGACAGCTGGTGCCGACAAGCCAGAGGACCACCGGGGGCATCCTGGAGAATCCAGAACACGCCACCCGCAGCCGCGGTCGCCATCTCGTCTTCCGAGAAGAGGTCACTCGACCCAATGGGCCGGGTGAAGCCCACCATCGGCAGGTTCGTGTGCGGCTGCTGCGCGGGCAGCTGAGCCACCATCGCCGCCTGGGCCGCGCACAGGTAGTAACCGGGGACCACGATTTCCGTGCCCGCGCTGTCCGTCCCGACCTTCTCAGGCTGGGTGTAGAACAAGCGCCGGTTCTGGTAACCGGTAGCTCCACCCGTGATTTCCGCCATCGTCTCGCAGACAGCCAGTCGTCCGGCCGTCGTGCTGGTCTTGACGGCTGCCTGACGGACCAGGAGGGAGCAGGTCTCCCCATCAACCTCAAAGTCGTCAAGGTCGGCTGCGGTCGTCCGGAAGTAGCCGTCGTCGTTGCCACCCGAGCCCGGACCGAAGCCCGGGATGTAGATGTTGGTGGCGTCGATTCGCACGACGGTCGCGCTGACCACCTTGGTCACCAACCACTTGAACGCATCACCGGCGCGGTCGAGGTAGACCCCGTCGTCCGGCGTGTAGTCCGTACCAGCAGCACCACTGAGCGCATTGCCGTCCGAGTTCAGCTTGCCGTCGATGGCCGTGGAGACGTTGAGCGTCTCGTCGGTGAACTCCAGCTCGAACTTGCCACCACCGATGTCGGTGATGGTCATCGACCCCGAGATGACCAGCGTGCTGACCTTCTCAGTGGGCAGCGCCTCGTTCACGAACGCGATGCGCTCCTTACCCTGGACCGCCGCCGACATGTCGGTGACGTGCAGGTTGAAGAGCTTGGTGACCTCCGCGTCCTGCGTGAGCGGGGCGAGGGCGTAGACCTCCTTCTTCTTCAGGAAGTCCAGCGCCTGCGCGTAGGCGTCGACCGTACCGTTGGGGGCGTCTGCGGTGACCTCCCCCAGACCCATCGCGGAGATGTTCACGTTGGTCCGGTTGAGAAACGCCTTTGCGAGACCGAATGCCAGCGGGTTGGCCGGGGTAACCGGACCGATGAGGCTCTCAACCTCGTCAGCGCTGTTGAAGGTCAGCATCTCGGGAGAGACGGCCGCAGCACTCACGTCCTTACGCAGGGCCTTGTAGCCCACG
>Ga0302123_10001955_pt1 | contig 14289 bp, 6 predicted proteins | sample CB21_321_MG_FD_203109 | JGI IMG/M metagenome (GOLD analysis project Ga0302123, IMG submission 203109) | Marine microbial communities from Western Arctic Ocean, Canada - CB21_32.1 | ecosystem: Environmental > Aquatic > Marine > Oceanic | place: Canada: Western Arctic Ocean | collected 2017-09-28 | reverse complement strand
TATACTCGAATAACCGCAGACGTTCCCGAACCTCATTGCTATCAGTTTCAAAACGTAGTTTAAAATGACCCGCGGTTCGTTTCGCGGCTTGCTGGATACATGAAAGTGACTGTGACAGCTGGTGGTCGTGTTCTAGCCGACTATCTGCATGCAGGAACAGCAGGTATTCTCCCGCTGCCTCGGCAGCCCCTGTATTTTGCTGGCAGCCCCGACCTCGCCGGGAATGGATTACTCTTGCGCCGTATTCCGCTGCTCGCAAGCTAGTCTTGTCGGTAGAGCCGCCATCAACGACGAGAATTTCGAGGCTGATATCTTTTTGTTCGATTAATTGGCCAAGCAGCATGGCCAGGTTATCTTCCTCGTTCAGGCACGGAATGATGACGCTGATCATAAAGTTCTATTGCCCAATGTGAAGCTGGTAGGGCTTAGCTAAGCCTGCGCGTGCGGCTTCCAGTATGGTGATATTGACGTAGGTATGTTGGGCGATGGACAAAATTTCCTTATAGGCGGAAAGAGCCTGACCACGACGGCTCGCCAGATCGTGCAATTGCCCGTCCGTCAGAATATACCAGGCCACACTCCAGCCTGGGAGCTGGTCCCTGGCGTCATGAAATACAGGGTCAATTTCGGCAAATGTGCTTCTAGCCAGTTCGGTTTCGCCACGTCCGAGATAGGCCCGTACCTTCCATATCCTGGTGAGGCTTAGATCTGGTTCAGCCGGTTTTGTGCCTTTATCTAGATAGTCAGAAATAGTGCGCAAGGTTCCTTCGTAATCATCCATGCTGATTAAGAGCGAGATAAGCCTTAGTTGGAAGCGAGAATTAGCAGGGTAGAGCGATACCAGTTGCTGAAGTTGAATGCTGGCCTCTGGTCTGAGTTCGGGGGTCTCGAGGAGGAGAATACTATAAATGTAGCGAGCCACATCCCTGTATTGATCACCATCGGCGATAACGTCCAGTAGATAGGGAAGACTCTTCTCGGAATTTCCCGTAGGGATAAACCACAACACCCGGCTAAACATTTTTATAAAGGGGGGCAGGTTATCAGCTACATGATAACCTACGCCCAGGTGCATTTTTGCATCTATCAGAGAAGGGTCTTTCGACAGGGCAGTCTCCAGATAGTCAATGCTCGCAGTGCCTCGCCTTCCTGCTTGATAGTAGTTTCCTCGTAGAGCGTTATGGAAAGACAGGACAAAGTTGGCCTGACCGCAATAGTAGTTCGCTGTTGCCCCAACCTCCTCGTGATCGATACGTGGTTCACACCACTCAAGTGTTTTAGTGGCGTGTTTAATCAGTTCTTCGTCGTACCGTGTCTGGGTTTCATCCCAGGTCAGCTGGGTGATGATGCTGTTTAGTGCGAACACGTGCCCAGCGGGCTGGGCATAACGATCAATGAGCTCGTTCTCGATGATCTTGGCTGAGACAAAATCGCCTGACAGACGAAGACGTGTGCCCTCCTTCTCCAGCGCATATATCGTTTCATCAGCAAGCGCAGAACAACAGGCAACAACGATGGCTAAAAATAATGAAGTGCCAGAAATTATAGACATAGATTGTATTGTAGCTTCTTCAGACCGCTCGATGGTGGGATTCTCAAGTTATCAATGATCGTGGGTGGATCAAATGTTCTTCAGTTGAAAACGCAAAGCAACTTGTCACGGTAAGTTCCAAAACTTGCGATTCTAATCGCACTCGTTACTCGCCTGCGGTAGGATTTGGGTTATGTCTTGAGATATGTCGTAGGCTAGGCTGTACAAGCCAAGTTTAGCGTAACGTAAGGTGGTTTTTGATCGATAATATTTATGACATTGCAGTCATAGGTGCGGGGCCAGGTGGCCTGAGCGCGGCGGCGCACGCTGCAGAGCTCGGTGTTTCTCACGTCCTGCTCGAAAGTTCTCCCAAGATTGCAAATACAATCCAGAAGTATCAAAAGGGTAAACATGTCATGGCTGAGCCTGGCATTCTGCCTCTTCGCAGCCCTATTGAATTTGATGCCGGTAAGCGTGAAGCAATACTTGAGGGCTGGGAGCAAGGTATCGCTCACCACAACACCAACGTGCGTTACTCAGCCGAGGTAAGCAAGATTGGTGGCGAGAAAGGTGCCTTTACTATAGGCCTGGTCAATGGGGAGTCTGTGACCGCAAAACACCTCATTCTGGGTATCGGAATGCAGGGCAATCCCCGGCAACTTGGCGTTGCGGGAGATCAGGCCAGTTTTGTGCAATATCAGTTGGATGACCCTGGCGAATACAAAGATGAGGTTATTGTGGTTGTGGGTGCCGGAGATGCGGCCATCGAAAATGCCCTCGCGCTGGCGCCGAATAACAAAGTTTACATCGTCAATCGGAAAGATGAGTTTGCCAGGGCAAAGGAAGCCAACCTGAACCTGATCATGGCAGCGATCGAATCTGGCGAGGTTGAATGTTTTTTTGGCACAACGCCAGCGCGAATTGATTCACCGACAGATGATCAACATAAAGGTGTGTTCGTTCTGAACACATCGACGGGTGAAGCGACCGTTTCTGTTCACAGAATCATCGGTCGCCTAGGGGCAATCGCACCAAGGCGACTGGTTGAGTCTTTTGGGATTGAGTTCCCGAACGACGATCCAAACGCTATCCCGGCTTTGAGCAGTCAATACGAAAGTAACGTCCCTGGTATCTACGTCATTGGTGCGCTGGGAGGTTACCCTCTTATTAAGCAGGCGATGAATCAGGGTTATGAGGTGGTGGAATACATCTTGGGTAACAAGGTTAAGCCCGCCGATAACGATCTGATTGCCGCCAAGTTCTCTTCCTTGCCATTAGACCTTGATGTGGACGAAGTCCTTGAATTGATGCGGCAGCGCATTCCAGTGTTTGAGCATGTCAATGCCTTGCAGTTCAGAGAGCTGATGTTGGATAGCGAAGTGCACGTGATGAGAAAAGGGCATGTCATATTCACAAAAAACGATTACGACAATAGCTTTTACACGATCTTCGAAGGTGATGTGGTCATTGAGGTGGGCGAAGGCCTCCACATACAGTCAGGAGTGGGAAACTTTTTTGGTGAAATGAGTCTTATATCCGGGCGTCGAAGATCTGCAACTGTGCTTGCTGGTGAAAACTGCATAGTGATTGAGACCCCCCGTAGAACCATGAACAAGTTGATATCATCGGTGGAAGCGGTCAAAAGGGTGTTAGACCAGACTTTTATAGTTCGAACAATCCAGCAGAAGTTCGCGCCAGACACTCCCATTGAAGACTTGCAAGACATCTCCGAAAAAACTCAAATTAACAGATACTCCCCAGGCGAAGTTATTTTCGCTGAAGGAGACCCAGGAGACAGTTTCCATTTCATACGTAGTGGCTCGGTTACGGTATCAAATCAGCTAGACGGTAAAGAAGTGGTAATTAGCTATGTGCCAGCGAACCAGGCGATTGGAGAGATGGCGTTGCTTGGGAACACCACGAGAGGGGCTACAGTAAAAGCTGCTGTGAAGACCGAAACACTCTCTTTGGATGTGGAGTCTTTCCAAATGCTGTTGGATCGAGCCCCAGGCCTCAAAGAAAAGATGCAGTTGTTAGCAGAGGACCGCAACCGTCAAAATCTGGCTGTGCAGTCCTCGGCAGAGGAAGGAGGTGACCTGCTATCGTTTCTCATGGGCCAAGGGCTGGGAGAGGCAACCGACGTATTGCTCATAGACGAAGGACTTTGCGTCGCCTGTGACTTCTGCGAGGAGGCGTGTGCGGCAACCCACGAGGGTACTTCGCGTTTAAATCGAAAAGCGGGTCCAACATTTGCCCACATACATGTCCCAACTTCATGCAGGCACTGTGAGGATCCCAGTTGTATGAAAGACTGCCCCCCTGACGCAATTCAAAGAGGCGGTATTGGAGGAGAAGTTTATATTGGGGATAATTGTATTGGTTGCGGTAACTGCGAACAAAATTGTCCTTATGACGTGATCCAAATGTCTTATAAGACTGAAGCTCCAGATAATTTTTGGAGATGGATGCTGTTTGGGCTCGGCGATAGCCCCGGCAAGGCTTCATCTGATGGTCAAGCTGGTAAGAGTTCAGTTAAAAAAGCAGTGAAATGCGATATGTGCATAGGCCAGTCGGGAGGACCAGCTTGTGTCAGGGCTTGCCCAACCGGCGCCGCTGCCCGTCTAAGTCCCGAAGAATTTGTCGAACTTGTGAGCGTAGATATCTGATGCACTCCTCGTTTTTGTCTCACGCGAAGGGTAGATATTTTTGGGTGGCGATAGCCCTCTCGGCTTTCAGTATTTTTGTATACGTGATGGACGACCCAACTGAGCCGCCAAATGGAGGAACTTGGTTGGGGTACACTCTGGGCACTGTCGGCGCACTACTAATTGTCTGGTTAGCGTATCTTGGCAAGCGGAAAAGAAACTTTGCGCGTGGTTGGGGAACGGTCAAGGGCTGGGTTTCCGCGCACGTCTACCTAGGTGCTTCGCTACTCGTGGTCGCAACTTTACACACCGGTTTCCAATTCGCATGGAACATTCACACTTTTGCTTACGCACTGATGTGCTTGGTTATACTAAGTGGTTTTTTTGGAATCTTTGTTTACCGAACCTACCCTGCGGCTCAGAACGAGTTGAAAAAAAATCAAACGATTGACGATACTTTTACTCAAGTTGAGGACTTCGAGGCTCAATTGATGAGATTAGCCGCTGATACCTCGAATGGAACAAAAGCCCTGGTAACTAGTGCAATAGAAAGAACCGTGATTGGTGGAGGTTATCTGGATCAGTTGCTAGGGCGGGATAATTCCTCTCTCGTTTTGGAAGGTAGGGTGGTGCCGAATTCAGATCAAGCCCTAGCGCTGGACGCTTTGGTTGAAAGGCTTGCGCGATCGGAGGGGGATGAGAACAAAGCATTGAATCAGATAGTGAAAGTCTTCAACAGCAGGAAGAAATCGATAGGTGTTATTCGCAAGGATATCCAGATGCAGGCGACCATCCAAGTTTGGCTGTTGTTCCATGTACCTGTCACCTTTGCTTTGCTTGCGGCTTTGATAGCTCATATTTTTTCCGTTTTCATTTACAACTAACGGGCGTCCCTAGGATCAACTAAGTTGCAATTAACTGTTAGATACATTCAGTCCAAAGGGACTACTCGCGAAATCAATGAGGCCATTTTTAATGGCGATCGGGCGACGATAGGGCGAGGGTCCGACCAAACTATTCAGGTGCAGGATCGCAGGGTACCGCTTGCTCACTCGATGCTAATACTCAGCGAGAACAGACTAGAGTTAAAAGCAGAAAGGGGTCAAAGTTTCACGCACAATAACCAATCAAGCAGGCAGAAAGAACTTGCCCCTGGTGATTTAGTTGACATCTTGGGTCATGAGCTTCGAGTTCTTCCTCCGGAAGAGGATTCGGGCTTTCTGATTGAAATGGAAATTAAGATTTCCGACGTCGAGCCCCTTCGAAACAGATTCACAACGAGGCTTAAGCAGCTTAGATTTCCCGTTAGAGCCTTGAGCTGGGGGATGTTTTGGGTAATTCTTTCGGTTGGTGTTTTGATTCCCTCAGTCGGATTTTTTGTCGGAATGGACGTATTGAGAGATTCTCCGTTACCGGATGATCGTCAGTGGCTTACAGGAGAGCTGCATGCCTCTCATGCTTTGCTGTCCAACGAGTGTGATGCTTGTCATGTTGTTCCATTTGAGCCTGCTAGGGACCAAGAGTGTCTTGCCTGTCATGAAAATGTAACACAGCACTTCGATGCAGATTTGTTGGGATCTTCTGGCGACGTGCACGCAAATGGAGAATGCCGGGATTGTCATCGCGATCATAACGGACCCGACGGAATTGTCAGATATGACCAAAAACTTTGCGCTGACTGCCATTCCAGTCTATCTAAGATAGGTCTAGAGTCGAGCTCGTTAGGAAACGCTACGGATTTTCTTGAGAACCACCCTCCTTTTAAAGTGTCTGTTCTTGAAATGTCACATGACCAGTCATGGGATGTTAGCCGCCTTGCTCTTTCTAGCCCAGATTTGATTGAAAGTTCAAACCTTAAGTTTCCGCACGATGTCCACGTGAGCGAAGAAGGCATAGAGGGTTTAGACAGCGTGGTCGTTTTAACCTGTGATAGTTGTCATGTAGCCGAGAAAGGTGGGCTTAGTATGAAGCCGGTAACAATGGAAAAGCATTGTGCTGATTGTCACCAATTAACCTTTGATCCCGATGCTCCGGATAGGGTCGTACCTCATGGATCACCAAAGGATCTACTTCAACAACTCGAGGGTTACTACGCCTACGAATTTTTTCAACAGGAGGATCATGACCTAGATCCTCAAGCTAAAGTAAACGCCTATAATATTGAGCGTCTGGGCGAACAACGCGATGCGCGTCGACCAGGCAGAAGACGGGACCGTCAGGTAATCAATGCTCCAATGTTCGCGCAAACAGCAAGTAATGCAATGACACTGCAAGCAAAAGAAATTATTGATCTGCGAGTTGCTGATGCAGCTGCCAATTTATTTGAGAGACAAACTTGCACTATATGCCACGAAATTAGCTCGCAGGAGGGTGACGTTCCGTGGAAGGTTTTACCTGTTAAGTTAACCGATGACTGGATGCCCTTGGCAGAGTTTTCCCATGATAGTCATGTAAGTATGGATTGCGGTGGGTGCCATGAAGCGGAAACCTCAGCCGACGCGTCTGATGTATTGATGCCGGATATTAAAAATTGTCAAGAATGCCATGGAGGTGAGCATTCAGAAGACCTTCTGCAAAGCACCTGTATTACCTGCCACAAATTCCATCTTGATAATCAGGAGCCAATGACTGCGCAGTCATTGGCTCATCCAGATGGTGCGCTTGCGGATAGGGATTTCCTTGCGGGACTTGGTAAGGAATGGATTCTAGAGGCTAAATTGGTTGAAGACGTTCATGGTGAAGCCCCTGTCGGTAACGAAAAGAGCTCTGGGCAATAGTGATGCGAGGCTCTGTGATTTTATTCTTCGTGTTGCTCACAGGTTGTGGCGGCGGTGGTGGTAGCTCAGCCATAAAGCTAGAGCAGGAAGCGGTGTCATCGCAGGCAGGTAATGATGGAGGGAGAAACTGTAGCCCCGACTGTTTCCTGACAGCTAGCGACGTTGAACAGGTGATTGGGCAAGCAGTTGCCGAAGCGACGGCTAGAAATATTGATGCAACTATCGCAGTGGTTGACCGTGTCGGAAATGTTCTAGGCCTTTATCAAATGAATGGGTCAGACACATATGTAACGATCACTTCTACAAATGAGATTGGCGGTCCAGTTGTAGGTGGACTGGAAGGCTTGAACTTTATACCGGCAACGCTTGCGGCAGTTTCCAAAGCAATGACGGGGGCTTATCTTTCCACAACGGGCAACGCATTTACCACGCGAACGGCCAGCCAGATCGTGCAAGAGAACTTCAACCCCGGTGAAAGGGATGTTCCTTCAGGGCCGCTTTTTGGTGTTCAGTTCAGCCAGCTACCCTGCTCCGATTTTTCAACCAGGTTCACGTCAGGCGTGGGGCCTGGTCCACGTCGAGCGCCGTTAGGATTGTCGGCAGACCCGGGTGGTATGCCACTTTATCTGGACGGAGTGGCAGTTGGTGGGGTCGGCGTGATAGCCGATGGCGTTTATGGGTTGGATAAAAACATTGGTGATTTCGATGATGACCTGGACGAAATAATAGCAACCGCCGCGACCGTTGGTTATGCCGCCCCTTTAGATATAAGGGCAGACCAGATTACAATCGTTGGTAAAACTGCACGCTTCAGCGATTCTTTTGTTGAAGACCTGGTCTCGACGCCATCAGATTTCAACAGCCTTGCTGAGTTAGAGGCGAGCGGTGCCGGGAGCTTGGTCGCGGTTCCTGGCTATTACGCGGGTAGCAGCACACTCGCAGGAACGATTTTCGGAACCTCCCCATCAGGTATCAGACCTGCAGACCCTGATTTTTTTGCGGATGCGAATGGCGAATCTTTAGACGCGTTTGTATTTGTCGATGAGTCTGACACTAATCGGTTCCCGGCAATTGATGCCAGTGATGCGCCGGGCGGTGATGCTGAAAATCGGCTGACTCAGTTTGATGTTCAAACTATTATTAACGAAGCGCTTGGTGTTGCGAATCAGTCCAGGGCACAGATCAGGGTGCCAGTTGGCTCGCAAGCCCGGGTAACGGTATCGGTTGTTGATACCCAAGGCACGATACTGGGCATGGCGCGGACAAGGGATGGCCCAGTGTTCGGCTCAGATGTTTCACTGCAGAAGGCGAGAACAGCGATATTTTTCTCCGGCACGGGGCGCCAAGGTAGCGTTGCCCCTGCGGATTTTCTGCGGTCTCTGCCGGAACCTTTATACCTATCACCGCTCGCTGAACCAGTTGACCTTAGCCAGCTTACGACATTGGCTAACCCAGCGCCGAGCTTCTCAGGGTATGTCACGGCCTTACAGCTTTTCCTTGGGCTACCAGGAGCGCTTGAATCGTCAGGTTCTGTTGTTGCATTTTCAGATCGTTCAGGTGGCAATTTGTCTCGCCCGAACTACCCTGATGGCCCAGGTAATGGGCCTCCAGGGCCACTGAGCAAACCGGAAGGGGAGTGGAGTATTTTCAGTAGTGGTCTGCAGTTGGATTTGGTCTACAACGCGATCATCAACCACGTTGCATTTGTATTGGGTGCAGCGCCCGAAGTTCCGCAGAACTGTGTCGGTAACACGGGGTTCGCTGCCAGTAATGCCTTCACCGCAGTCAACACGAAAGGCAATCTCGCCAATGGCATCCAGATCTTTCCCGGCAGTGTTCCCATATTCAGGGGCAACGTATTGATTGGCGGGGTCGGCGTTTCGGGTGATGGTGTCGACCAGGACGATATGATTTCGTTTCTTGGCGTACATAGAGCCGGGGTGCGCCTAGGTTCAGAAGAGGGGATACCTGCTCTTGGAAACGCGCCGCCGGAACTCAGGGCAGACCGGCTGGAGATACCGGGTCAATCTTCCAGATTGCGTTATGTGAATTGTCCACAGGTGCCATTTATTGGCAGCGAAGAAACGGAGGTTTGTAATGACCTCTAGGTTATTAATGACTTCCAGGTTGTTAATGGTCTCTCTGGCTGCATTGAGTCTCAGCGGTTACGGCGCTCAAGCTGAGCGGGTGTCGACAGTACCGATAGTCTCGAACCTTTGCGCGGAGCAAAGTGGGCAACCTTCCAGACGCAGGCCGGGCCTGCCCGTCGATGAATATGCACTTCCGCCCTGCGAAGACGAATCAAACCAGGTGGGTATCGCACCCTGGGTGGACCCATTTGGCCTTGGGCCTGCCGTGCCTGATCGATGGAGAATTGTGCAGCAGGTGGGCGTGAAGTCTAACCTCTGGGACCCGTACAACGGGCAGAACTCGCTTAAGGGTGATATACCAGTGTGGGGAGACGACTGGTTTTACAGCATCATCGCGATCTCAGATACGGTTATTGAACCGCGGCGTTTCCCGATTCCTGTGGGTGGTGCGACTACGGCCCGCGCAAATAGTTTGGATACGATCGGTTCAGGCGAAACGACCATACTGGCTCAGAACCTCATCATCGAAAACGTTTTTTATAAAGGCAATACCGTGTTTAGGCCTCCAGATTGGGAGTTTCGCTTTACACCGGTATTCAACATTAATCGCGTGCACGCCGATGAGGTAGGAATCCTGAACGTTGATCCCGACAAGGGCGGGCGATCTTCGAGACGCAGGATCGATACGTTTATGGGCGTCCAGGCGCTGTTCGTAGACAAACATTTACGGAATGTGTCTGACAGATATGATTTCGATAGTATTCGTGTGGGCATTCAACCTTTCTCGTCTGATTTCAGAGGGTTCCTGTTTCAGGATTCGCAGTTAGGCGTCAGGTTGTTCGGCACAAGAGCAAACAATGTATTCCAGTACAACCTGGCCTGGTTTCGGCGTCTGGAGAAAGACACGAACTCGGGATTGAACGATGTTACGCAATCGATTCGTGATGATGATGTGCTCGCGGCAAATATTTATTGGCAGGATTTTTTGAAGCTCGGGTTGACGTCACAGGCAACCGTCATACACAACAGAAATCGAGAACATGGTGACGTCGAATACGACAAGAACGGGTTCATCCAGCGGCCTTCGTCCTTGTTAGAAGAACGTTTCTCGCGGGACTATGACGTCACCTATTTTGGTTACAGTGCTGATGGTCACTTTGACAGACTTAATATTTCGAGTTCCTGGTACTACGCTTATGGTGAGCAGGAAAGTACGAGGCTTCGCTCGGAAGACGAGAAAGTTCGCGCCTGGTTTACAGCGACAGAGATGTCGTGGGATATAGACTGGTTCAGACCAAGACTCTCTTTTCTTTATGCGTCTGGTGATGATGATCCGTTTGATCAGAGAGCAGAAGGCTTTGATGCGATATTTGAGAACCCTCAATTCGCGGGGGCAGATACAAGCTTCTGGATTCGCCAGAATGTTCCGTTGATTGGCGGTGGCGGTGTTGTGCTGTCGGGTAGAAACGGCATTTTGCCGTCACTGCGGGCGAGTAAAGAACAAGGTCAATCTAATTTTATTAATCCCGGGATCATGCTCATTGGGTTAGGTGCCGATGCTGATCTACTGCCGCAGCTGAGGCTGTCGTTGAATATAAATCATCTTAGGTTTGATACAACGGAGGTTCTTGAGCGTCTGCGGCAACAGGCGCCGATCCATAAAGCCCTGGGTGAAGATATCTCCATGTCACTGATATGGAGACCATTCATGACCCAGAACGCGGTATTCAGGCTTTCCATGGCCGGGCTCATTCCGGGAAAGGGCTTTGAAGACCTTTTCGGTGACGATGCGCGAACACCTTATTCAATTCTCTTTAACATGACGTTGACTTACTGATGAAATATTCCTTAATCGCCTGTCTTTCTCTGGCGTTGTTGCTTTGCATACACAGTGTTACTGCGTCTGAATCCAGTACATATATAGAAAGGCACTACGAGGAAATCCCACCAGCGCCCAGGGCGCAGTCTATGGCGACCGCATTGGAGAAAAGTGCGGGGTGCCAATCCTGCCACACCACTACCGACAGTATGACCATGCATGAAAGCCCGGGTGTGATACTTGGCTGCACCGATTGTCATGGCGGGAATTCGAGTATTGTTTCTTCTGATGGTGATATCAAAAACAAATCCCTCATGGAGCAGGCTCATGTCCTGCCCAGCTATCCCGATGATTGGCATTACCCACACAGCGCGAATCCGAAAGCGACCTATACGTTATTGAATCGTGAAGCGAAGGAGTTTGTTCGCTTTGTGAATCCATCAGATTTGCGCGTCGCGAAGGAAGCCTGTGGTGCCTGTCACCTTGAGACTGTCCAGGCTGCTAAACGCAGCATTATGGCGACCGGTGCTATGTTGTTCGGCGCAGCGACCTATGCAAACAATGTGCTTCCTTTTAAGAAATATATTTTAGGCGAAGCCTATACACCTGACGGCGAAGCCAGTGCGATTAAAGGCCCACCACTGAAGGACGCGGACGCCAATTGGGATACCCATGGTATTCTGCCAATGCTTTATCCGTTTCCAAACTGGGAAACCACACCGCCGGGTGATATTTTCAGGGTGTTCGAGCGTGGCGGTAGAAATATCAGCAATCTGTTTCCGGAAACCGGACTACCCAACGCGTTGGGCTTAATACAACGGATTGAAGAACCAGGTCGGCCCGACTTCAGGCAGTCAAACCGGGGCCCAGGGACCGGCGGGCGGATATCGGTACCGGTGCTTAACGTGCACAAGACTCGGCTCAATGATCCGCTCATGTGGTTTTTGGGTACGAACGACAACCCTGGTGACTATCGGACTTCAGGCTGCGGAGCCTGTCATGTCGTCTATGCTAATGATCGCGACCCAAGACATTCTGGCCCTTACAGCGAGTTTGGTCATACCGGGAAAACCCAGACCAGTGACCCGACCATATCAAGGCAAGAGGAGGGTCACCCGCTCAAGCATACATTTACGCGGTCGATTCCCACTGCCAGCTGTATGTCATGCCATATGCATCAACCCAACATGTTCGTTAACTCTTTTATGGGTTACACCATGTGGGATTACGAATCTGATGCACCTGCCATGTTCCCAAAGAAACAGAAGTATCCGACTGATGAGGAAGTCAGGAAGACCAATGCACGTAATCCAGAAGGTGCGGCACCGCTTGGCCTTTGGTCTGACCCTGAGTTTTCAAAAAATGTCTCGGATCTGAACCCCACACTGAAGAATACTCAGTTTGCTGACTATCACGGTCATGGCTGGAACTTTCGAGCAGTTTTCAAGAAAGATCGCAAAGGAAATCTGCTGGATGCCGAAGGGAGCGTGGTTGAGCCAGATGATCCCGACAAGTTCGATAAGGCAGTGCATATGTCCAGTGTTCATCTGGATGTCGGTATGCATTGTGTCGATTGTCATTTTTCCCAGGACAATCATGGGAATGGCCATATCTATGGCGAAGTAGCCAATGCAGTCGAGATCGATTGCGTCGATTGCCACGGCACAGCGACCGAATACCCCAGTTTGAAGACATCAGGACCAGCAGCGCCACCAGGTGGCACAGATCTGTCGCTGATAAGAAACCCGGATGGGCAATCGAGGTTTAGTTGGAGGGAAGGGAAGCTCTTTCAGCGGAGTCTTCTCTGGCCGGATCGTGAGTGGCAGCTCAGTCTGGTGAAAGATTCGGTCAATAAGAATCATCCGCAATATAATAAGAAGGCTGCTCGTGCGAAGTTGATGTCAAAAGATTCGAAGAACCAATCCTGGGGCACCGAAGCCGCTGAATCTGAGCTGGCCCATGGCAACGACAACATGGAATGCTACAGCTGCCATCAATCTTGGACGACTAGTTGTGGCGGGTGTCATTTGCCGATTGAGGCCAACTGGAAAGCTGATAGTAAACACTATGAAGGCGGAGCAACCAGAAATTTTGCGACTTACAATCCCCAGGTAGCACGAGACCAGATCTTTATGCTTGGACGTCGCGGAGAGATCAACGGTGGCAGAATTGCACCCTTGCGATCCAGTTCGGGGCTGGTGTTGTCTTCTACCAATTCGAACAGGGAACGTATCTATGTGCAGCAGCCACCGATTTCAGCAAGTGGCCATAGTTCCCAGGCCATTAACCCACATTTCTCTCATACCGTTCGAAAGACCGAAACTCGAGTGTGTTCCGACTGCCACCTGGCGGAAAAAAGTGATAATAATGCCATCATGGCGCAGACGCTTGGGTATGGAACCGACTTTATCGATTTCATCGGCTTTCATACCTGGGTCGGTACTGAAGGTTCAGTAGAGGCAGTGCGGGTGACAGAATGGTCAGAGCCCCAGGCTGTAATTGGCAGTTATCTGCAGAAAATTGTCTACCCGGACTTTTTTGAAGAACACGTCGAGCGGGGGCTTGAATTGAAAACAGGTCACGGTCATCGCTCCGGCAAAGTTAACTGCCTGCAACTAAGGGGTGAGTACTTATACGCAGCTGCTGGCAATAAAGGCATGGTGGTTTACGATGTTGCGAGTATTGGCAACAAAGGTATCAGTCAAAAAATTATCAGCTCTCCCGCATCAAAACTCGGCCAGAGCACTACGATAAAGAGCGCTAATGCAACATGCCTTTCAATGATCACGACTCAACCGATTGCTCCGGCACGCAATAAAGGTGAGTTAATGCGTGAGGTCAATAAGGAAAAGCCAACACATCCGATCTATAACTATGTGGCAATTACTGACTCTGTTGAGGGCCTTATTCTCACTGATGTCGGCACCCTTTCTGATGGGGAACCAAGGAACAATTTTCTTAAAAGAGCGCTGACGTGGAATGAAAATGGCGTGCTGGACGGTGCCAGGGATATTGAGGTGGGTGGTCGTTATGCTTACATTGTTGCCGATGCCGGGCTGGTTGTGATTGATATGGATACTCCCTTAACACCGTCACTGGTGGCGACGGTGCCACTTAATAATGGCCACGATGTTTTCCAGCAATTCCGATTCCTGTTTGTCACCGATGATGATGGTCTGAAGACGATCGATATTACTGACGTCAGAAACCCTCGGTTGGTAGAAGGCAATACCATTTCGCTATCCAATGCTAACCGGGTATTTGTTGCCCGGACATTTGCGTACGTTGCTGCTGGTAGTGAAGGTCTGGTGATCGTTGACGTTTCAGACCCCACTCAACTGAAGGAATATCAGCGTTTTAACGATGGTGTTGAGGATGCAAGAGATGTGGTTGTCGCGACAACTAACGCCAGCTTGTTTGCTTATGT
>Ga0302123_10001954_pt1 | contig 14290 bp, 3 predicted proteins | sample CB21_321_MG_FD_203109 | JGI IMG/M metagenome (GOLD analysis project Ga0302123, IMG submission 203109) | Marine microbial communities from Western Arctic Ocean, Canada - CB21_32.1 | ecosystem: Environmental > Aquatic > Marine > Oceanic | place: Canada: Western Arctic Ocean | collected 2017-09-28 | reverse complement strand
TCAGTTGCACCGAGAATATTGATTCCAGTGCTGGCTAGAGCATTACCGGTGTTAGCGGTAACTATGATTGAGCCCCACATAATTGATGGGTGAACACTACAATGGTAGTTTTCAGTTCCTATAGCAGTGAAGGTCTTGACAAAGGTCGAACCGAGGTTCATAGAACCTCCACTTCCCCAAATACCAGCAGGTCCGGTGGCATTCGATGTGACATCGTGCGGAGTATCTCCGTTGCCATCGCCATTAGAATCATAGTAGGCTATAGCTCTCCATCGGACGGAATCGCCCTCTTGGATAGTTAGGTTCTGTGGTCCGAAATTATCAGCGTTAACGTTGACAGTGTAGACGGTTCCTGCGGTTCCACCAGCTGCGGTATAGATCGAATCTGTATCCGAGATATCACAGCCATCGGTAACCAATGCATTTTCGAGGACACTTATGTCATTTCCAGAAGAGATTACGCCAGCACTGCCAACACAATTCTCAATCCAGATTCCCACAGCAGAAGGTGCTGTACGACCTGCCGAAGTGCCAATGGTATTGTCCTTGATAACAAGGCCACCACCTGCACCGCCTAGGCTAACATAGGCTTGGATCATCTGTCCACCATCACCATAGGTGTCTCCAACGCTGATGTCATAGCTTCCAGCAAGTGAAGAGTCTGCGCTTGAGTCATACTCAACAAATGGATCTATATCCTGATTTGACGATAGCGAGTATCGGGGCCAGTCATCCGTGGAGCCATCAGGCTTGGTAATAGTAAGCGAACCTTCGTAGTAACTCCAATAATCTGTCTTTAGACGGATGCTCAGGGTTTCTCCAGCGACAATAGATGCAGTGCAAACCGAACCGGTACTATAGCTGTATTGACCAATACTACAGCGCACGTCCTTGCTTGGTGGAGGTGTGGTTACACCATCGATTAGAATACCGCCATCGGCATCAACCAAAGTATTGCCACTGATTTCTCCGTAGCCATTCAATTCGTAAATTCCAGCATAGGAAGCATCTCCACCACCGTTGATTTCGTTATTGGTGATTACCCAATCAGTAGATCCACGCATGTAAATCGCTTCTTTAGCACTAGTGAATACATTGTTATCGATAATCATTCCAGTGCTTCTGGAACTCTGGGCATAAACACCATACAAGGATTGCTCAGAGCCAATGAAGTCGTTATTACGAACAACTACATCATCTGCGTCAGCGCTGAAGGTGAACCAAACATCAAGTCCACCAGTGTCTATGAAGGTGTTATTTTCAATACGAGTATCATCAGGACCATTAGCTCCTGCGTAATAGTTGTAAGGATTTCCAAGCATTACACCAGCAGGGCAACCGACAAGGGTATTACCTGTGACTACAGCGTCCGGCGTTCCAATCCACAAACAAGAATCAGATTGATAGAAGGAAGTGCTTCCAGTAATCTCGTAATTTGGCTCGAAGTGAACCAGGGTAGAGTCAGTAACACTGAAATCCGGATGTGGGTCGTTTGAGTAGGCTGGAGGATAAGACGAAGCATGCACACCGCCAACCCCATTAATTACACTGTTATGAATATTAATATCGACTACGTGATACTGTCCTAGTTCCCAGCCAAGGCGTCCGATGCTGTCGGTAGCCATGGCAATAACGTTGGTATTATCAAGAGTCACTCCAGTATTATATGGATAAGATCCGGTGAGCATTTGCGTCCTGTAGTAGACATATGAATATCCGCCAGTCACGAAGACTTCTGATCCAGTCATATCAAGGTCGGTGTAATCTTCCATGATGACACGGTAGGAATCGAGCATGATTGCGCTACTAGTCCAGTCTACTGCGTTTTGGGAACTACCGACTCCATTATAATAATCGTATTCGATAATGTCACCACCAAGATTTGCATTGTCAACAGATCTCTGATCGAGGGTCTTTTTATAGGTGCTAAAGCCCCAATTTGCACAGTCTATCACATTCTCTTCTGTGCCAAGTGAAGTTGTTGAACAAACTCGATAATCTATATTATCAACCAATTCAAACGACTTCAGATTCCCTGCCGCATCGGATAGGCCAAGCGCATCATCAGAGACATATCTGAAATCGGCTACTGTAGATGTATACTCAACCTCAGCAACCGCTGCAATGTTATAATCAGCCAAAACCATATCGGTCTTGCCGTTACTATTCTTGGTATAGATATTGAACAGCAAATTTGCGACACCAGTTGCATCGGTCTCAGTTGTGCTTGCGAGATCGTCGTTTCCATCAAGCATTACCACGTTGACTTCTTCGACCGCCTCAGCGCCACTTCCGGCGCCGATATCAGCAGATAGAGTATAGTCGAATCCACGTGCTCTCTCGAACACACCGGAGCCGGTTACTTCAATCTGAGTTGCGGTATCGGTTGTTGCTACTGTTCCGTCGACAAATACGACCTTGGAAGGACCAGATATCTCGACATCGACAGTATTATCGAATGCACTATTAGTGATGGTTATGTCACCATATCCTTGAGCCTCAAGTCCAATTCCATTATTGGACAATGACAGGCTATCAAATTCTACATCAGCCGAAGTATATTGTCCAAACTTGATTGCAGAACCTGTATTCGAACCAATGGTTCCAGACACTGTTGCTACCATGTTGTTCTCGTAGAAGACCGCTGCGTGCAGAGTTCCAGATAGATCGACGTTTGTGAAAGCGATATCACCACTCGAAGCGACATCGGTATCGATACCGTAGTCACCACCGCTTACGGTGAGAGCGTCCACAGTAACTCCAGTAGTCCAGCCAGCGACGAGGAAGGCAGTAGCACCAGCAGGGCTAGTGATATCCACACCGCTGAATGAACCAACCGTTGCTTCACCATTAGTACCACCTACGCTGATTCCAGTCTCGGAACCAGTGATAATTCCAGTATTGAAAGCGGCATTCATGGTGCCAGCTGGTTGTAGAGTTGCTATTAATTTCTGTCCGCCGTCACCGTATGTATCACCAAGAGTAATCTTGTAATCACCTGCGGCTCCGAATGTTCCCAGCTCATATATTTGGTAATTCGACCATCCCCATGGACCGTTATCATATACGGTAGTCCAAGAACTACCACCGTCGGTGGATAGTTCAATCTCGACAGTAGCTTCATAAGCCCACGAATAGGTTTGTAGAGTTACGTCAAAGGCACGATTTGCATCCAAGGTGAAATCACATGTTAATGCGCTGCCACCCGATCCGAAACCGGGGTTCCATGCGTTGCCACCCATGTTACAAACCTCAGGGTTTGGTGTGCCATCGTCAGCAGCACCTAGGGTTGCGGTCATTTTCGCACCGCCATCGCCCCATGTATCATCTAAGACAATGGTGTATGATCCAGCGTCTGGATAGGAGACAAGTGGGTCATAGGTAGAGTAACTTGAAAAGTAATATGGTCCGAATTGTTGAGTGGTCCCATCGGGTTTTGTTATCTTGACGCTAGTCTCACTACCCCAGCCATATTGCTCCAACTTGATATCTATTGACTGTCCAGCAGGAACGGTTACTGTGCAACTCAAAGGGCCTCTCCAGTTACCATACCAGACACCAGGTCCACCAAGAATACAAAGCGGTGGTGGTGGTGGTGGTGGTGGGTTGTTGACCACAACGACACCAACGTCGTTATTGTTCAGGGTATAACCCGTAACTTGAGGTTCACCATTGATTGAACTAATACCGATATCGGCATTAGAAATAACGATGTTATCGGCATCTGATTGAGAAGCCGCCTCGTTGAACAACAGAGCAGTTCCACCATTTGCGCTAATGGTTGAGTCATCGAAGTCGAAAGTCGAACCCTTGCCAACTTGAATGATGGCATTGCTTGAACCTGAAGCAGCTGCGCCGATAATCGTCGAAGCGCTCTTAACGGTCATTGAAGCACCATCGCCCAAATCGATTGCGGCACCAGAGGAGCCATAACCGATGTTAGACATCTTTCCATTGTCGAGCACAAGGCTTCCTTGCACTACTACCAATCCTGGATACAGGGTGGTAGCAGACATCAAGTTACCCTTGGTGCCACCGGTATCAGTAGAGGTAAAGGTGCTGCTTGGGCCGATGGTCAAGGTTGGCACACCGGCAGAACTGCCGGCGATCTTCCATTTATTCTTGATAATGATATTGCAACCATCCAAAGTGACATCAACATTCATAGTTACTGCCGCCTCAAAGGTGAAAGTCTCACCAAGTTCGTATGAATACGGATCGCTTCCATCACCATTAAGGCCAGCAGTTTCATGCGCACCTAAGTCCACACAAGTCATCGGTCCAACATTCAAATTCACTGGTTGTGGTTCAAGTTCAACAGTCAGCGTATCGCCTGCTCCGAAACTTGCAGTGGCTATGTCATCACAAAGGTCGTCAAAGTTTGCATCGGCGCAACCAGGATACCATCCGTCGATTGGAAGTGTATCGTTAACACCACCAGCACCCCAAACATGGATTGAATTCAAGGATAGTGCATTACCATCCTCATCACCGGTTATGACCCAAACATTATTGGCTACACCATTAGCATCAGACTTGGTTAATCCGATTGCGAAAATCTCGGCACCGGTTGCATCAGCGTAATTGGCTTCCACGAAGTGGTCAGCCTTGGTAATGAATGTGCTACTACCAGCTGGCTCCTCCTTGGTCACTATAACAGTCGCAAGATCTCCGAACCAAATATCGGCAGATGATACCAGATTGACCGGACAATCGGTCGGGTTGGTACAATCTGTTGCAGCAACGTTTAGTGTGCCATCTTGGTCGTCGTCGAGGGTTAAGTCGACATCGATCAAGCGAATGTCAGCGTTGGATGAGGTATAGGCTACCACGTTGGTAACACCCCAATGCACAGCGCCAACATATAGTGACGAAACATCGGTTTCTCCGACGGTCAACACGGTATTTCTTGCGTAGAAGACGTTGGTCGAGAATGAATCAGGCACGGTGTGCGTGATGCTTCCATCAGATACGGTAACTCGGTTTTGATTATTTGCCGAGGAACAACTAAAGGCCATTCTACGAGCGGTAAAGGTTGTGACTTCAATATTCCAACCACAAGCGCCATCGATTCTGATCTCACCTGTAGCACTCCAATCTGTTCCTTGCATAGTATGGGGCGAGGTTGCATCTCCTGTGAAGATGATATTGCCCGCACTAATTGTGCTCATTGTTGCAGGTACAGAACCTCCTTCGATTCGAATATCACCAGCAGCGATATTGGTCATCTGTGCATTGTACTTGGTCGGAACTGCGCCAATTCCAGCATAATCATAGAGAACTTCACCGCCTTCTAGCGAGACATCTTCAAGATGATAACTAGTTGCAGATGAAACCGACAATCCAGAGAGATAGGTACCACCGGTCACAGTTAAGTTGTTGACAAATGTGCAACTCGCATATTGGCCACACCATGCGGCGTCACCACTGGTTCCACGACCGGCTGAATTAACTGCGTATCCGGTCTGGTCGCCAGTTAATGTTGCACTGACGTTCTGTAGCCAAACCGCAGCAAAATCAACATCGATCAAATTCACGTATGAATTGGTAACATCGAGGTTTTCCACGGTAAGTGAACCCTTGGAAGATGTTCCATCAATAACGATTGCACCACCCCACGAATTACCGTTGGCATTACAATTGTTCATGGTTCCATCCGTTAGTGTGACTACCGAATCCTGTGCAAAGTCGAGACATGTGTCCGCTGCATTGGATATGCTATAATCACTCATGACTATCACAGTACCTTCACCGCTACCATGGCTGTAAGCCTTGGCGACGTTATCGAAGGTTATGTGGTCCATGCTGAAATTTCCAACATTTGCGCTGGTGAAGGGCTGACCTGCTGCGTGGTTGCCGTGACGGCTACCACCAGAGATTGCGGCCTTGCTGGTGTTTTTGATATCAACATAAGACAAGACGTGCCTGTCATCGGTTCCTGCTGCACAGTGACCGGTGAAAGCAATACCTAGCCAGTCTTGGCCATTCTGGCCTTCAAAGGTAACGCTGCCGTTTCCTTCAGTTGTGAGTTCATTTCCAACAATTGACACTTCGCTGCAAGATCCATCAATAGAGATACCCTTGCCGTTAGCGACTTGGAAGACCACACCTGGCTCGACAGTCATTCCTGCCTGGAAAGAGAGATAATCTCCATAAGCAGGATCGATGCGAACTGGCGAATCAATCGCGGTATAGGTCTGATGTCCCCATTGGGTTTCGGTAACATCTGTTCCCTTGCCCTCGAATGGTAATAATCGAGTTCTGATCGAACAATCATTACCAGCATCATCATAGCAGTAATTACTGACATAGCGGCCCCAGAAGGGTGCGATATTTCCAGCCTTACTGTAAGAACTTCCGGCATTTGGCATGTTGACCATAGTGCTATACCAACTATATTGGAAGGAAAGCTCGAGAGCGCTACTAGCATCATCGCGGAAATACATGTTTCCTAAGCGAGCGATGTGTACGCGGCTATCGTTATTTGATCCGTTATACTCGGTGCCGAAGTAATTGAAGTAGAAGTTATCTGGCATATCCATATTAACGTTGCAACCAGCCTTGTTACTATTCCAATAATAGGCGTAAGAACAATAGAAACTACTTGGTGTACCACCGGATGTTCCAGTCAATTGCTCATCGTAGTCGACTAGTTCATCCATACCGCGCTCAAAGGTTTCCCACGAATTTGCTCCGTTTGCTCCAGTGGAGATACGGAAGTTGGTAGAGTGGGGGTTTCCTCCATCCCAGGCAGAGGTTGAATCAAACATGGTTGCACCATGAGTTCGAGTCTGGTCTTGATAGCCAGCAATTGCCTTGTTGTAGTATGCATATGGGTTTCCTCCAGAGAGATATCCTTCACAATCATCAGAGTAGTGGAACTCAATCTCGTTGGTTACGTCATAGAATAGAGCTTGGAAAGAACAGGAAACCGTTCTTGTTACGCCCATATCATGCCATTCAACAATGAAGACCGAGTTTGGATCTCCAACTTCAAAGTAGGTGGTGTTGAGGGTGTTGACATTTGCACCGGTTCCCGAAGCGCCTCCTTGTATGGAGGTGTCACGAGCACTTGCGTAATAGGCAACTGTTGATCCACGCTCGATGTCTTCGAGAGTGTAGGTCCAGTCACAAGTTGCTAGAACACAATTGTTAGCATTTCCACCTTCTGGGGTCAAGAGGATTTCGGTCCAAGTTCCAGTAGCAGTAGTACCAGCAGCACTGATTTCGTAGTAGAGAGTTGGTTGAGCACCAGCGCTAGCGCCGATGTCAAGGCCAGATGGCGGGTTGCCAACCTCAGAGATCGTGAACTGGAAAGTTCTCGACTTCGAGTGCGAATCAGCCATTGGGGCGTGTTCGACAAGAGGAGCGAAGGTATCAGGTTCAGGTTTGATTTTGCTATCAGCATATGAGGTACCATAGGTGCTAGAGGAATCTTGGTCCTCTCTCATTCCGAGTGAGAAACCACTCCACTTGCGAGTAGTATCCGAGTAACCAGCCTCACAATTTGGTGAGGTGCTGGTCGAGCGGAAGAAGTAGGTCCAGCCGTGGCTGTTTACACAAATCCAGTTTGCTTTGGTAGTCTGGTAAGTAGTACCGGTTTGCTCGACATCGAACTCTCCGAACGTGGCCTGAGTAAATGAACTCGGCACAGGCACTAGGTGAGACATGGTCTTCCACACGGTCTGCTCGATTGGAGAGGCAGTTCCGCTGGAAAGTGGTGTGACGATATCGGTCGACTCGTCACCGATTCCGGTGACGACCCAGGTGTCATCGGTAGTATCATACCAGTATAGAAGATTCATACTAGGTCCATGAGTCTCATCGATTGCCAAGAATCCACCATCAGCGGTATGATGCTTAATCTGATTTGCAGTAGAAGCCCAGTTGTAGGTCGGTGCAGCATTTGGATTGTTCTGCCACATTACTCTCCACTGTGGGGCGGAGTAAGTTCCAGACCCGCCTCCAGTGGTATCGAAACAAGCCGAGGAGCCGGTTCCACAATCACTTGTATCCCACTCGTGTAGGTATTCATTGGCGCCTTCCCAGTAAGTTAATTGACGGTCGTAGAAAGTGCTGTGAGAATAACCGTCATCAGAATTGACACCCTCGGTGAGGATCTCAATCTTTCTATCGTTTGCTGGGGCGTTGTCAACGTCTTCGACGCTGAAAGTAAAGGTAGAAGTATCACCAACGTTAGCAGTTGGCGAATTAGTATCGGTTGTTCTCCAGTAATACTCGACATCATCTCCTGCGGAGAAAGCGATTGTTTTCGCCTTCACCATACACTTCTGAGAGGTGCAGGTTCCAATCACATCACCCTCTAGTGGGGTTTCTGAAGTTGTCCAACCATCGGTTGTGTAGTGTAATGTTGGTCCGTTACCAGCGGTGGTATCTATACCGGTGTCGTCAGTGAAGGTGGCGAACATGGTCCTTGCGCCCTCAACATAGGAGGTCACTCCATCGTAAGCAGAGGATATCATCTCAGGTACTGCTGTATCTGCTCCAGCAGAATAGATCACTGTCAGAGACGGTGATACGTAGTTGGAACTGTATGCTTGACGCGCACCCATTGAGTTGATCCCGCCTCCACCGTTAGTGGTCTTGGTATAATCAATATGGAATGCTGCGCCGACTCTGTCGCCAGCAAGGTATGCGGTTTGCAATGATCCGGCAACGCCGCTTGCACAAGAGGTTGCTGAATTACAAACATCACCAGTTACGACTGTTCCACTACTTCCAAGATTGAGCCAATTATAAGACATCACTGTGTCACTAGCATAGCTTGAGGCTTGGCATTTGAAGGTAGCACCAGCACAACCATAGGTGTAGGACGAACTAAAGTATGGGTCTACCAAAGCGGAACTACAGGTTGTCGACGAAGACGGTGCGGAAGTTCCACAATCCTGCATGATGACGAAGTCTACAGGCTGGTTGGACCATGAACCACCATAGTATGCATAGGCGGCTTTTACCTTCAAACTGATCTGACTGATAGTTGCAGCGCTTGGAAGCGCAGGTAGGTCAAGAGAGATGAAGGGAGCATATTTATCATAATAGCTAGTACCGTATCTCCAGACCGTCCAAGCATTGTTGGAGGCCCGCTTACCACAATAACCGTAGGTAAGACGGCAATAACCATGAGTGCCTGTTGGAGTGGATACTGTTGGGTCCAGACTGATTGGGAAGACCCTGTCATCAGCAAGTAGCCAATCGACTTCGACCATGGTCGAGATGACAATAACGCCATCGACGTAGCGGACGAAATATGTCGCAATATACTCCTCTTGCGACTGAACCGGCTCATCTGGACTCGAAGGAATAAGTGGCGCCTGAGTCACTATTGGCTCAGGAAGGTAAGCTAATACCTCACCGGTCTGAATGTTTCGAATCGTAATTTCAGACTGAGTCTGAATGAGTTGATCGAAGCCAAGCATGTCGTCCTCAAGGTAGAGTGCGTAGCCAGGCGGGATAATCATCTCCTCGGTCAGACCAAACCATGCAGCATCTCCAATGATCTCTGCATTTGGCCTCTCACGAATGATGAGGTCCTGCTTAACCATGTCTCCGCTAACCGAGTAGTCGAGGTCGAACCCATCTAGCAGATGATAGCGCAAGGTGTTACCCCCGATGCTAGTGCTAGATTCCGCTTCAGCGAATTTGTATTCGGTAATCTCCTTGCCGGTTTCATCGAGCATGGTGACCTGGGGGTTTATTCCGGTAACAATCGCATCAATGTTATCATTGGCGATGTCGACGGAAACACCAAGGTTGAGATCATCAGAGAACTCGACTTCAAGCGAGCTCTTCTTGACTTCCCAGCCATCTGCAGTAGAGACGATGTTTAAATCAATCTCCTGCCAAACACCATCTTCGAGATAGTGCATGGGGTCTGCGGTGGTGACCAGGTGGGTTTGGCCTTCGTCATCCAAATAGGCTTTGGAATTCAAGGACCTCATGCCCATTAATTCCTGAGCCGGATCAAAGGCGTCATACGCCACCGGTCGGTATTGGTCAGGCAATGCAAACACATCATCGGTTGAGGAATTATTCTCCTCTACTAAATCGGTGCTTTCATCGCTCGTGTTTTCCACAACCCCTGCAAAAGGCATTAGGGTCATCAAAACACAGAGGAAAAGGGCAATACCCAGTCCCCCCAAAGCAGTCGCTCTCTTATTCTTCATTGTTTTAAGCATATGTCATCTACTCCTTACGGACTCTATGTGCTCCCTCGCAGGATTTGCACCCCTTATGAGTGTTCGGGTGCAATTACTTTTATTATATCCATCAAAACGGCTAATGGGTACTTTTTTCAGCGGTTATCGGAGAAATGACAATTCGATTTATACGCGCCATATATTGAATGGTTTACCTTGGATTTAACTCTCGCTGAGATTCAATAATTATCTTAACAAATCAAGTGAATAAATTTTTGTAATTGCTAATCTTGGTAGAGGAAAATGAGAAGTGAAAAGAGAGGAGGAACTGAAGGGAGCGGCGAACCGCTCCCCTCAGTAATTTTATACATTCAAACTTGTATTTCCACAGGTTTCTATTGCAGTGGATCAGTAATCCCAATCCTTGCCTTCGTCACCTTCTCCACCACGGGAGAGGATGAAGGCGCCTACTACAAAGGCCACGACAACGATACCGATGATAACGCCCCATGTCCATGAAGGCACAGCGCCATCGACATCAGTGGTACTACCAACATCGCTACCGGTTCCTTCGCCTGGGGTTTCATCCACACCGACATAGTCGATATCTGCACCAGATACTGCGGTGTCATAATTACCCATTGAATCCACAGGAACAGCGGTGAAGTAGAACTTCTTGGTCCCTGGGTTCGTGCTCATCGTAACGTCAGCAGAGGTTGCACCATCTGCTGCATTGACACAATCACCAGGCATATCTCCTGCGACTGTCCATGGTGAGTCATCATAGCAAACCTTCCAATTCTTGACATCGGTGGTATCACCAGTAACAGTCCAAGATACAGTCCATACTGCGTCACCGTTAGCTACGGTGATAGCAGTAGCAGTTGGGTGACCGTCGACTTGACTGTCGGCGGTAGCACTTGAAGTTCCTTCTACGGCATTGCATCCAGCGTCGTTACAGACGCGTATGGTCGCAAAGTAAGTGACCCCATGGGTTGTACTTCCCTGTCCACTCAATGAGTGTGCAGTCATGGTGATGCCGGGCTTGATAACCTCAGGGTCAGTACAGCCGGTTGCATTTTCACAAAGTATAATCTCGACCCAGTCGACTCCAGCGACATAAGATCCTTCATAACTCCATGTCATTCCGATAAATCCGCCCATTGTCGCAGACATTGAGAAGCCCATCGGATGCGCGGTTGGGGGTTCGGCCTGAACCAATACCCCGCCCATCAGCACGATTTTTCCAACGGCGATAGTCGGTGCGCCAGCACCGAGATCAAGGGTAATGGTACTGACTGTTCCAGTGGTATCTGAGTCTGAGGTTAACTCGGTCCAAAGCCCATTGGTGTCAACATACCATACGCTGGTCGGGTCGAGAGCAGTACTATCGTACTCGATTGAGATACTCTGATTGAGAACATAAGTCGCATCGTACCAAGTCGAGGGCGTATAAGCGAGGACTGCTACCGAGTCATAAGTCCCGGTATAGCCAGATAATGATTGACCAGTATAGCCATCAGTACTATCGCTTAAATCAATCGAAAACGCTTCTGATGCAGCATAAGTCAAATCATAGGTCATATTAACGCCACTATCCGAAGTTGATTCGGCTATAATATGGTTCCAAACGGTAAAAGATACCGTGTCACTTGCGCCGGTGTAACCATCGCTGACTGTTACGCTAACACTTTTGTAACCAATCCACTCCTCACCGAAAACCAGTAGGGTTGCACTGTCAAAGCTTTTGCCAACACCATCGAATTCATTTCCTAATTCACCGCCATCAACCAAACCAGGATAGGTCCAGTTGTAGATTAGTGATTCACCGCTAGGATCCTCAACATCACTAGCATCGGCTTCGAACTGAACTTCCATCCCTTCACCAGAGATGATGTCACCTGTTGTGCCTATGCTCAAAGTAACTGTTGGCCTATTGTTCAATACAGCAAGGGAATTCATTCGCATTGCGTCATTGAAAGAGTTCTCATCCATATCAGGAATAACACCTCGGAGTTCAAAACTCACAGTTGCTACGATATCATAAGTTCCTGGACCAAAGTCGTAAGCTACACAGGCATCGGCTTCAGTAGGGCCAGTGCCACCAACGTCAGAATAAGCCATTCCTCCGGGGATTTCACCATTATAACACTCACGTGAGTTAAGCGTTGTCGTCACAGTAGTGCTACGAGAGGTGATCTCGAAGCTGACTGTCCAATTGTATTGTTGCCCTTCGTTTGCAGCGCCGGGGTCATTGCCGTTGTGGCTGACCTTGGCTTGCACGGTGGCAAGTCCGGGTTCAATCGGCCCTTCTCGCAGACCTGGGTCGCCAGAGGGATTCTCTGGGAAACCATCAGCATTGAGAGTATCAGTGGGATACCTCTGGTTGATTATCAAAGAGGTGACCGACATATCGTGGTAATTACTTATCGCTCCCTCAATCATATCCTCGCTAGTAGCGGGATTATCGTCGCTCAACTTAGGAACTTCACAATGATCGGTGACCGTGATGGTAGTGTTTAATGTACCGTCTTCGCCTCCTGCAGTGTCGTTTGTTTCACTGTCACACTCTGGCGAATACTGGCCATAAATCGTGTAACTTACCATCAGAACGTTGAGTTCATACACACCATCGGTTATTGCACCATCCGGAGTGACTGTGCCATTAAGAGTCCACTCATCACCCATGCGCATATTCCAGCGGTCATCGGTTGTGTTGTCTTCCCTATCTTGAGAATTCTCCCAAGTCAAGACGTTTTCAAATGTTCCAATCTCATCAAAGACATGAGTAGTCCCATCATGAGCGAGAGTGTTTTGTTGTTCTTGTGCGCTTTCTCCACCATGGTGGTCTCCGCCATTAGTTTGATTGTCGCCGTCGAGATCGGTCCAATAAACCGCTTCGGTTAGTGCACCCGTAAATTCTAACTCCAATGTAATATTACGTGCGTCCCAAGATATCGAACCAGTGGTTGTGACAGAGAGTGTGAAATCCTTATCTCCCGAGCCTCCTTCTACATCCTTACCGGAAAACCAGCGTATATCAACGATGACATCAGTCCAGTCGACTACGGAAACGAATTGTAATTTCTCGTCATTATCCGGCTCTGCATCAGCTGCACCGCCATCTCCTTCAGCATCGATTTGTACCATGACTTGGTAATCGCCAACTTCAGGCATCCAAGTTACAACCGAGCCTTGAACAATCACGAGGTATGCACCTCCATCTAAGACTGCACCTGGTGCTAGAGTGGTTTGTGGACATGCGAATGCATCATCACAGATAACGTCGTTATTCTGCCAAATCAACGGTGCACCGTTAGAATCAGTTGCTACTGAGCCTAATGGGCCACCTGGTTCTCCATCAGGATCTTCGTAAACCGTGACGGTTATACCCATCTGGGTAATATCAGCATCGCCAGAATTTGTGATGAACAGTTCAAAATTCACGTCACTGCCAGCATCTATTTCATGCGAAGTCTCACCGGTTAGTGGATTGACTGATGTTGCTCTCGGTTCTGTGATATCCGTGAGGTTCCCATCGGGGCCAGCACGGGCATCTGCATCATTGCTTGTTTTCATTTCATTCAACTCAGTCCAGCCAATGCTCGCAAACGCGCTCATTAGCATAATCATTGTCAATATTATAGGGGTTATCTTTCTCATACCAATTTCCTCCAATAAGGTCGGGTAGCCGTCCGGAGGTCATACAATGTATTTAGCCATTGGGCCAATCAATTTGTATAATCCAATGGAGATTACTGATTAGAAAATCGGAGTGACATCCCCGCAGTACCACATTAATTTCGTTATTGATAAGAGACCAATACACGAATGGTACATACCATTTGTATGATTTTGCCTATGCGCTAAAACCATCAATCCACCGCCCGCAAAGCCTCGGAAGGAGAAATATTCATCGCCCTCCTTATTGGTACTATCGAAGCTAGAATAACCAATATCCATCCGCCGATAAGAATCCAAGTGATGACTGATAACGGTATGCTAAAACCAACCCCTTGGTCGGCCCAAAACCGCAGATATATAGCGTAATGGAAGCCGATTGCGACCACTACTCCATTCGACATTCCAAGAATTGCAACCCAGGATACCTCAATCAAAAGAGAGGTCCTAGT